>ENA-ORCR01000491-ORCR01000491.1-marine-metagenome-genome-assembly--contig:-NODE-491-length-21101-cov-3.291762_pt1 | contig 21101 bp, 15 predicted proteins | sample MGYA00237782_ERZ508514 | MGnify/ENA primary metagenome ERZ508514 (study PRJEB26185, sample SAMN06268960) | marine metagenome | isolation source: Eden Landing Ponds, San Francisco, CA, USA | place...
CACCGCAACGGAGTGAGGAGCGCAGCGAGTCGCAGCCGCCGAGGAGACGGGGGCTTTCACGCTGTCGTCGGTCGCGTTCGAGCAGGTGTCGTCGGTCGCGTTCGAGCAGGTGCCGCCGGTCGCGGCCGAGAAGATGTCCGAAGTCGCGGTCGAGCGGTCGTCACGGCGAGTGCCTCGTTCCCGAAAATCGCTCAGAAACTGCCTCTCAGTCCCGTCGACCGCCGTGGCCGGGGTAGTCGCGTTCGAAGCGGGCCTCGATCTCGTCGCGGTCGAACTCGACGACGACGGGGCGGCCGTGGGGGCAGGCCCAGGGGTTCTCGCAGTCGTCCAGCCGTTCGAGGAGATCCGTCACCGACCCCTCCGTCAGCGAGGTGTTGCCGGTGATCGAGGGGTAACACGCCAGATCCGACAGCAGCTCGTCGGCGGCGGCCTCGACGGTCTCGGCGGCCGACCCCTCGCCGTCGACGAAGGCGGCCAGGGCGTCGCGCAAGAGGTCGGGATCGGCGGTGTCGGCCACCAGCGAGGGCACCGTCCGAACCTCGACCGTCCGGTCGCCGACGCGCTCGGCGCGGAAGCCCAGCGTCGAAAGCGCCTCGCCGTAGGTCTCGAACAGCTCGGCCTCCCGGGCGGTCAGCGACAGTTCGACGGGCTGGGCGAGCGCCTGCGTGGTGGTCTCGCCGGCGAAGCGCTCGCGCAGCCGCTCGTAGTTGATCCGCTCGTCGGCGGCGTGCTGGTCGACCATGACCAGCCCCTCGTCGGTCTCGGCGAGGACGTAGGTCCCGTGCAGCTGGCCGAGCACCCGCATCGACGGGAGCGAATCGAACGCCGACGCCTCGTCGGCGTCCGCGACCGATTCACCGTCGCCGAGCCGCGCCTGGTCGTGGCCGCCGGCGAACTTGCGGGCGCGGTCGTCCTCCTCGCCCGCTGCCGTCGAGCCGGGCGACGCTCCGTCGCCGAGCGAGTCCGGTGTCGCCCCGTGGTCGGGCGAATCCGGAGTCGATCCGCTGTCGGCGACGGGCTCGGAGGTCGTCCCGTCGTCGGCCGACTCGGCTACCGTATCCCCGTCGTCCGCCGCGGCCGCTCCGGCCGCGCCCCTCGCGGGGCCGTCGCTCCCGCCGCCCGATTCCGTCGAGGGATCCGTCCCGGAGGGCGTCGAGCGCGGCGACGGCGCCGACGGGTCCGAGGAGAACGTCGGGCCCGTCGTCGACGCGGCGGTCGAATCGACGGCTTCGTCGGCGTCGGTCCGGTCGCCGTCGGCGTCCGGGTCAGTCGAGCTGTCGCCGTCAGGCGGCGACTGCGGTGTCGTGGGGGAATCGTCCGGACCTGCGGGCGCCCCGGTAGCGTTCGGCGCCGGCTCGGAGTCGGCGTCGTCACCGCGTTCACCACGCTCGGGAGCGATCTCGGCCTGTTCTGGGGCGGACTTGCCGCGGGGGGCGCCGCTACGGAGCAGCCCCTCGTCGAGCAGCGCGGACTCGACGGCGGTCTCGATCTGCTCGCGGACGCCCTCCTCGTCGGCGAAGCGGACCTCCAGCTTGCGCGGGTGGACGTTCACGTCGACGTCGCCGGCGGGCACGTCGAGAAAGAGGACGGCGAATGGGTACCGGTCCGGCGCGAGCTGGTGGCCGTAGGCGGAGACGACGGCGTCGCGGACGGCGCCCGCGGTGACGTACCGGCCGTTGACGTACGTCGACAGGTACTCGCGGGTGCTCCGGGTGGTCTCGGGGTGGCTCACCAGCCCGGACACGCCGTCGAGGGGACCCTCCGGAAGCTCGTCGGCCTCGTCGCGGCTCTCGCCTCCGTCGCCGCCGGCTTCCGCTCCGTCGTTGCCCATCGAGACCTCGACCATCGACTCGGCGACCTCGCGGCCGTAGACGGACATGACGGCCTCGCGGCGGTCGCCCTGGCCGGTGGTCGCGAACGTCTCGCGGCCGTCGTGGGTCAGCGAGACGGCGATATCGGGGTTGGCGAGCGCGTAGCTCGTGACGACGGTGTTGACGTGGGCGAACTCCGTGCCGTCCTGTTTGAGGTACTTCCGGCGGGCGGGGACGTTGAAAAACAGATCGCCGACCTCGATGGTGGTGCCCTCGGGGCAGCCCGCGGGCTCGACGCCCGTCACCTCGCCGCCCTCGACGGTGAGTTTCGTCCCGCGGTGGCTGTCCACGTCGCGGTCGCTGCGGGGACGGGTCGTGATCGTCAGCCGCGAGACGGCGCCGATGGCGTGCAGCGCCTCGCCGCGGAAGCCCAGCGTCCCCACGCCCGATTCGAGGTCGTCGATGTCGCGGATCTTCGAGGTGGTGTGTTCCTCGACGGCGCGACGGACCTCGGCTTCGGTCATGCCGATGCCGTCGTCGGTCACGGTGACGCCGTCCTTGCCGCCGCGCTCGACGGTGACCTCGACGCGGGTGGCGTCGGCGTCGAGGCTGTTCTCGACGAGTTCCTTCACGACCGAGGCGGGGCGCTCGACCACCTCGCCCGCGGCGATGCGCTCGACGGTCGCCTCGTCGAGCCGGCGTATGTCGACCATCACCACCCCGTCCGGGCGGCCCCCTCAAAACACTCCCGGAGCGCGGATCGAGCGGTGCGAGAGAGCAGGGCCAGCGACCGCGCGGCGGCCACTGGCTGATCGCCGGCCGTTCACTCGCCGTCGGGCTCGCCGGTCTCGGCGGTCCACTCGGCAGTCTCGTGGTTCGTCACCGCCCGCTCGACGGCCTGTTCCAGCGACTTGAAGTGCATCTCCTCGATGGCGCCGTCGGGCGTGTACCAGCAGAAGTCGTCGTGTTCCTCGCCCAGTTCGACGTTTCGGCTGCGGGCCTGCACGCGGTACAGCACGGCGTAGACGGGTTCGTCGCCGCTCCCCCAGATGTCGGTCACCGTCTTGACCGGCTCCTCCACGGTCGTGTGCAGGCCGACCCGCTCGTACAGCGTCCGCCGGAGCGCCGCCTCCGGGTCGGCGTCGGTCTCGATCCGTCCCCCTGGGAACGTCCACGGGCGTAGCCCGCTCGTCACGAGCAACACGTCCCCGTCCGGACCGAAGACGATCCCCCGCTGTGTCACGTGTCCCCTGAAGTACGATTCGCCCATACAGCGGCCATTCAGTCGTATCACTGTCAACGTTTCCCTCCCGGCCATCGCCCGCTCGCCGCTCCGATACGCCGCTCGCCGTCCTCAGGCCCCTGCACTAAATCATCGAATTTTGTATACTTGTTCTATCTAATCCGATTTTTTATCATTCAGTGTCGGCAGCCGGTCGCGTTCGGCGGGGCGGTGACCAAAACCCATACGGTGGTCCGCTCGGAGGGTCGGCTATGGACGACGACTCCCCCCGCATGGACATCGGGCTCGTCGGGCTGGGCGAGCACGGGGAGACCCACGCGGAGTTCCTGGAGGAGCTCGGGCACACGGTCCACGCGGTGGACCTGGACCCGCGGGCCAAAGAGCGCTTTCGCGACCGCTACGACGCGACGATGTACGAGGGGCTCGACGAGCTGTACGCCGCAGGGGTCGACGCGGCGATCATCTCGACGCCGAACAAGTTCCACGAGACCGCGGCGCTGAAGGCCTTCGACGCTGGGCTGGACGTGCTGATCGAGAAGCCGCTGGCCCACAGCTTCGACAGCGCCGAGCGGATCGTCGAGCGGGCCGAGGCGACGGGCAACATCTGCATGTGCGGCTACTTCCACCGCTTTCGCAACCGCTGTCGGCTGGCGAAGGCGTACGTCGAGAGCGGGCGGCTGGGCGAGGTCACCCACATCGACGCCCGCTACATGCGCCGACGCGGCGTCCCCGGGCTCGGAACGTGGTACACCTCCCGCGAGATCGCCGGCGGCGGCGCGCTCATCGACGTGGGGTCGTTCGTCGTCGACCTCGTGCTCGACTTCTACGACTGGCCGGAACTGGAGGAGGTGATCGCGACCACCCGCTCCGATTTCGGCGACCGCGAGGACTACGCCTACCTGGAGATGTGGGGCGAAGACGACGAGGCGAAGATGTACGACGTGGAGGACTCGGTGACCGCGTTCTGCGAGTTCGAGGGCGGCCGGACCGCACACCTCGAGGTCGCCTGGGCGGCCAACGCCCGGCGTCGCCACGAGTACAACATCCGCGGCACCGAGGCGGGTGTCTCGCTGGACATCACGACGCCGCTGGAGTCGGTCGACCCGTCGGGGCGCAACCACCGCGACTTCCGGCTCTACGAGGCGCGCAGCGACGTGGTCGACCACTACGTCGACAGCGAGCTCGTCCCGCCCGCGAACGACCCGTTCCGGGACGAACTCGCGACCTTCCTCGCGGCCGTCGAGACCGGCCAGTCGCCCGACCGCTGCACCGCCCGGGAGGCGCTGGCGGTCCAGCGCGTCGTCGACCGGATCTACGAGGCCGCCGACCGTCGGGACTTCTGACCCGTCCCGGACCGGCGTCTCGCCGCGGCGGGACACGGTTAAGTACCGACCGCGACAGTGACGACCATGAGCGACGGGAACACCGGACGGGGCGGCGACCGGATCGCCTCGGTCGGCACGGCCTTTCGGATCCTCGAGGCGGTGCGCGAGCGCGACAGCGCCGGCGTGACCGAGCTCGCGGAGGCGCTGGAGATCCCCAAAAGCACCGTCCACCACTACCTCGCGACGCTGGCCGACGACGGTTATCTCGTCGCCGAGGACGGCCGCTATCGGCTCGGACTCGGACTGTTCACGCTCGGGGCGACCGCGCGGACGGGCGAGCGGATCTACCACGTGGCCAAGCCCAACGTCGACCGGCTGGCCGAGGCGACGGGCGAAGGGGCGCGGCTGGTCGTCGTCCGCGACGGCCGCGCTATCACGCTGTATCAGGCCGTCGGCGACGAGGTGGACGACCCGCCGACCTACGCCGGGACCATCGAGGCGCTTCACTGCACGGCCGCCGGGAAGGCCTATCTGGCGGACCTATCCGACGAGCGTCTCGACGAGTACCTCGCGGCGACCACGCTTGAGCCACGAACGCCGAACACGGTCACAGACCCCGACGAGCTGCGCGCGGTGTTGTCGGAGATCCGCGACCGCGGGGTCGCCTTCGACGACGAGGAGCGCGACGAGGGCGTCCGCTGTGTCGCCTCGGCCGTCTCGGACCGGTCGGGCGAACTGCTCGGCGCCATCAGCGTCTCCGGCCCCGTCGACCGCATGCCCGACGAGCGGTTCCGCTCGGAGGTCCCCTCGCGCCTGCGCAACGTCGTCGGTGTCGTCGAGTTCAACACCACCTACTCCGAGTGGTCCGACGCGCTGTGACCGCCCACCGGCCGACGGTCACTTCCCACTCACACTGTCGCTGCTCGCTACGTCCCCACTCATACAGCCGCTCGCCCAGCCGTCGCGGACCGTCCGACTCGCGAGCTGTCCTCGCTTCAATCAACCCTCGATCCCTCAAATCTATCAGAAAAAGTCATATAATTAAAATAGTATAATAGCGGTCGACGTACGGTCGGGATCCGTTCAGGTCGAGTCGGCGTACAGTCGTCGTTCGAGAGGTGGGTGAAGAGAGTACTGGTGTGGCAGACGAGCGAGTACGACCCGCCTTCGGGACGGGCCGCCGTCGGACAGTACCCGGTGGATCGGTGTGGTCGACTGACAGCGAGTGAGTCGTCGCCTGCCACCGACTACCAGTCGGCAGCGGTAGTTAAATTGTCTCCTAAATCTCGGAAATGTTATCTGTCGACAGAGACCGCGGCGACGGTGGCGGGGGCGAGTTCGGCGGTGACGCGGCCGTCGGCGTCGACGCTCACGTCGAGGTCGGCGGCGGCGAAGGCGTCGGCGTTGTCGGCGTCGACCACGCTGTCGGGGTCCTGTCCTTCGAAGAGGACCTTCGCATCGATGTCGGCTCCCGCCGCGTCCTCTACGGTGAACTCGACGGTGTGGCTAGCACGGGTGTCGCGGTTGGTGGCGGTGACGTAGACGCCGCCGTCATCGTCGACGGAGCCCGAGGCGCCGACCAGCGGCAGTTCCTCGCCGTCGTCGCCCAGTTCGCGGGTCGGCGTCTCGATCGAGGTGGTGACGGCCTCGTTGCCCTTGTGTGGGGCGTAGAGGTCGAAGACGCGGTAGGTCGGCCGCTTGAAGGCGTCGTCGCCGTCGGTCTCGACGAGACACTGGAGGACGTTGACCGTCTGGGCGATGTTGGACATCGTCATCACGTCGGCGTGGTCGTTGAAGATGTCGAGCACCACGGCGGCCGACAGCGCGTCCAGCACCGTGCCGGGCTGTTCGAGGCCGGTCTCGGGGTCAGCCTCGGTGTGCCAGGCGCCCCACTCGTCGACGATGACGCCGACGTTGCGGGTGGAGGCGGTCGCCTCGATGGTCCCGGCGATGCGCTCGACGTGGTCGTCGAGTGCGAGCGCGCCTGCCAGGAACTCGTCGTAGTCGTCGGCGTCACCGTCGAGGATCGACATCGTCCGGCCGTAGTAGTGGTGCAGCGTCAGGTGGTCCATCTGCATGTCCGACAGCCAGATGCCGTCGGTCATGTCCTCCATGAACCGGCGGTTCCACTCGTGGTTCGAGAAACCACAGCCGATGAGTTCCAGGTCGTCGTCGAGCATCAGCCCGTCCATCGAGCCGATGTAGGTCGCGAACTGGCGGTACGCGCCGGCGTACTGTTCGGGCCCCATGTTGCCGCCACAGCCCCAGTTCTCGTTGCCGATCCCCCAGTAGCGGACGCCGTAGGGGTCCTCGTGGCCGTTGGCGCGTCGACGGTCGGCGAGTTCGGTGTCGCCGTCGTAGTTGCAGTACTCGACCCAGTCGGCGGCCTCCTGGGGGTCCCCGGAGCCGACGTTGACGGCCAGGTACGGTTCGGCGCCGATGCGTTCGCAGAGCCCCAGGAACTCGTCGGTCCCGAAAGCGTTGGACTCCTCGGGGATCATCTCGCGGCCCTGGCCCCAGAAGAGGTTGCGTCGGCGCGGTCGCTCCTCGCGCGGTCCGACTCCGTCCTCCCAGTGGTAGTCGTCGGCGAAACAGCCGCCCGGCCACCGCAGGACGGGAATCTCCAGATCCGAGAGCAGCTCGACGACCCCCTCGCGAAAGCCGGTCTCGTCGACGGTGTCGTCGGTCCAGATCCCGTCGTAGATACACCGGCCGAGGTGTTCGGAGAAGTGGCCGTGCAGATCCGGTGCGATCTCGTCGATATTCGCCTCTGTGTGGACGGTGACGCTAGCGTCTGCCATACGCTACCGAGTCGCGATTGGCGGAGTATAAATCAGTCGATCCCGGCGAGCCGTCGCGGTGGGTCCGTCGGAACCGCTTACAGCTGTTCGACGGGGTTCGAGAGGGTGCCGATGTCCTCGATCTCGATGTCGACGCGGTCGCCGTCGCGCAGCGTCACGTCGTCCGGCGGGATGATCGACGTACCCGTCAGCAGGACGCTCGCCTCGGGCACCTCGTTGTAGCGCTCGAAGTAGCCGACCAGCTCCTCGCACGTCCGAACCATCTCGCTCGTCGAGGTCGACTCGGCGAACACCGTCTCGCCGTCGCGGTCGAGGGTCAGGCTCATCTCCAGGTCCAGCGGGTCGCCGACGGTCTCGTCGGTCGCGATGCAGGGGCCGATGGCGCAGCTTTTCGCGTAGGTCTTGCTCTGGGGCAGATACAGGAGGTTCTCGCGCTCGATCGAGCGGCTACACACGTCGTTACCGACGGTGTAGCCGACGATTTCGCCGTCGTAGAGGACGATCGAGAGTTCGGGTTCGGCGGCGTCCCACTCGGAGTCGCCGCGGATGCCGACCGACTCGTTCGGTCCGACCGTCCGGCTGGGCGTCGCCTTGAAGTACACCTCCGGCCGGTCGCCCTCGTAGGCGTCGAGGTACGACTCGGCGAGGCCGCCCTCCTCCTGACGGGCCTCCTGGCTGATCGCGTAGGTGACCCCGGCGCCCCAGACCTCGTCGGGATCGATCGGCCGGATGAGGTCCTCGCGGAGCGCGTCAAGGTCGACCGTCGGCGCCTCGTCGAGCAGTCCGCGCGCCACCTCGTCGACGCCCGTGTCGGTCAGCGACGCCGCCGACGCGAGTTCGAAGAACGATTCGGGCGCGGCGTCGGTCGCGGTCAGGTCGTAGGCCGCCGACTCGTCCGCCGCCACGAGCGACACGGAGCCGTCCCGCTCACTGCGGTAGTAACGCATACTCACCCATGCAGCGTTCAACCACAAATACGTTGCCATCGCCGCGACCGACCGCTGCCGGCGCTGGACGAGCGTCACTCGACCGGAAACCAGACCGCCATCCGGCCGTCCTCGCGGTTGTCCCAGCCGTAGTAGGGAAACGCGGTGAACTGGACCGTCTCGGTCCCCTGCCCCCGTCGCTCCCGCTCGTCCCACTCCCCGTAGAGCCGTCCCTCCCAGCCGTCGGCGTCGACGAGGCGGGCCTCCCCGTCGAGGGCGACCACGCCGTCGAGCAGGTCCTCGTCCCGGCGGGGTTCGACGGGGCTCTCGGGGTCGACCCGCAGTCGCGAGGGCGCGGCGTCGAGGTCGGTCTCCTCGACGCAGTAGACGAGGGGGCCGCGCTGGAAGGCCAGCCGTCCGGCGGGGTCGGGCGCGTCCGGGTGGGCCGCGACCCACCGGACCGGAAGGTCGAAGGCGAGTTCGACCCTGTCTCCGTCGTGCCAGGTCCGCTCGACGGTGAGGTAGCCGTCTTCGTGTTCCCCCTCGCCGACGCCGGTCTCGATCGGGTCACCGTTCACCGCGAGTTCGGGGTCGGCGCACCACTCGGGGACGCGGAGGTGCAGCGTCGCCTCGACGGGGGCGTCCGTGCCGACTTCGACCGTCGTGGACCCGCCCCAGGGGTAGTCGGTCCGCTGGGTCAGGGTTACGTCCTCACCCGAGAGGGTCACCTCGGCCTCGCTGCCGACGTATAGGTTGACGTAGGCGGCCTCGTCGGTCGTCGCGTAGACGTACTCGCCCAGCGAGGCCAGCAGCCGCGCGAGATTCGGCGGACAGCAGGCACAGGCGAACCACCCCTCACGGTGGTGGTGGCCGAGGCTCTCCAGGGGGTTCTCGTAGAAGAACTCGGCGCCGTCGAGCGAGACGCCGGCGAGCGCGCCGTTGTACAGCGCCCGTTCGAGGGTGTCGTAGAAGCGGCCCTCGCCGGTCAGTTCGAACAGTCGGCGGTTCCAGAAGACGCTTCCGACGGCCGCGCAGGTCTCGGCGTAGGCGCTGCGGTGCGGGAGGTCGTAGTCCTCGGTGAACCGCTCGCCGTCGGCGGTCGACCCGATGCCGCCGGTGACGTACATCCGCCGCTCGGTCATGTTGTGCCACAGGTCGACCAGCGTCTCGAACAGCTCCTCGTCGCCGGTCGCGCCGGCCACGTCCGCGACGCCGCAGTAGAGATACATCGCGCGGACGGCGTGGCCCTCGACCGCGTCCTGCTCGCGCACCGGCGCGTGGACCTGGGTGTAGGTCGGGTCGTAGTCGTCGGTCGTGTGCCACCACTCGCCGCCGGCGATCTCCTCGCTGTGGTCGGTCTCCCAGTCGAAGCGGTCGGTGGTGCCCCGGGCGTCGACGAAGTACCTCGCCAGGTCGAGATAGCGCACCTCGCCGGTCACGCGGGACAGCTTCACCAGCGCGAGTTCGATCTCCTCGTGGCCCGGCGCGGCGTGGAGGTCGTCCTCGTCGGTGCCGAAGACGTCGTCGATGTGGTCGGCGAACGCCGTCGCCACCGAGAGCAGCGACTCCTCGTCGGTGGCGCGGTAGTGGGCGACGGCGGCCTCGATGAGGTGGCCCGCGCAGTACAGCTCGTGGAGGTTCCGCACGTTCGTCCAGCGGCGGTCGTCGAACGCGAGCTGGTGGTAGGTGTTCAGGTACCCGTCGTCGTCCTGGGCGGCCGCGACGAGGGCGATCACCTCGTCGACGCGCTCGCGCAGGTCCGGGTCGTCGTCGGTCGCGAGGACGTAACTCGCGGCTTCGAGCCACTTGTAGGCGTCCGAGTCCTCGAAGCACATTCCCTGGAATCCCCCGGATCTCCCGTCGCGGACGCGCCGGAAGTTCGGGAGACACCGCTCGCCGAGCCGGTCGTACTGGTGTTCGATCGACCGCTCGCGGTTCGTCGCCAACCGGTCGTTCCAGAAGCCGTCGTCGACCGACACCGCGGTCAGCGGGACCGGTCTCGGCCGCTCCGCCGCTGGAAGGGGTCTCATAGCGACGAATCCGACCCGCTCGTAATAAAACTCCCCGTCCGTTACTCACGACGCCGTCGAGCTCGCCGACCGGGCTGTCCTCCCGCTTCCGTGCGAAGCCTGCCGTGACCGACATCCGGTAGTGTCGAACGTTCGTGCGGCCGCCACGACGGTCGCATCGACGGGGTGGCTCCCGTGGCGCTCGACGCGGTTCGGCCCGATCGGCCCCCGCCCGTTCCGTTCAGGCGTGCTGGAGGTTGACCTCGATGATGTTGGCGGTGCTGAGAACCGTCGAGGGCAGCCGTTCCGCGAACCGGTCACCGGCCATCCGGCTCTTGGGGGCGGAGACGCTGACGGCTCCGACGACGCCGTCCTCGGTGGTGATCGGGGCGGCGACGCAGCGGACCCCCTCGACGCGCTCCTCGTCGTCGGTCGCGTAGCCCCGCTCGCGGATCCGTTCCAGTTCCGCCTCCAGCGTCTCGCGGTCGGTGACCGTCTCCTCGGTGACGGGGTCGAGCCCGTGTTCGTCGACGATGGCGTCGCGCTTCTCACTGGGGAGTTCGGCGAGGATCGCCTTGCCCATCGCCGTCGTGTGGAGGGCGACCTCCATTCCCTCGTAGGTGTCCAGCCGGACCGACTGGGAGCCTTTCACCTTGTAGAGGAAGATCCCCCGGCCGTTCTCCTCGACCAGCAGGTTCGCGTGTTCGCCCGTTTCGGCCGCCAGATCGCGTATCTCTCCCTCTGCGACCTGGAACAGCTGCGAGCTGGCGCGGGCGCGGCCGCCGAGGTTGAGAAAGCGGACGCTGACGCGGAACTCCCGGCCGTCCCTGACGAGATAGCCGGTGTCGGCCAGCGTCTGCAGGTGGTCGTGGACGGTGCTTTTCGGCCTGTCGAAGCGCTCGGCGATCTCGGGGAGCGTGGCGCCGTCGCTCGCGTGGACCGCCTCGACGATGTCGAGGCTGAGCGCGGTCGATCCGATCGGGGGGTCGCCGTCGACGTGCATACCCTCACTATCGGGCGCTTGGTAATCAATTGTCCGGCATTCCCGGACGGTGGGCACCCCTCCGGCGGCGGTCGTCGCCCCGGCTCGACGGTCGGCGGGACGGTCCGGACCGGTGGATTTAAGCGTCTGCTACGGGCCAGGCCAACTATGTCCGACGTAGAGATAACCGATGTCGAGACGTACCTGGTCGCGAACCCGTGGAAGCCCTGGGTCTTCGTCCGTCTGGAGACCGACGCCGGCGTGACTGGCCTGGCCGAGGCGACGACACACGACAAGCCTCGCACGGTCGCGGCGGCCATCGAGGAGATGTCCGACTTCTTCATCGGCCGCGACCCGTTCGACACGGAGTCGATCTGGCTGGAGATGTACCGCAACGAGTGGTTCTCGAAGAACGTCATCAACACCACCGTGGTCTCGGCGGTCGACATGGCCTGCTGGGACATCAAGGGCAAGGTGCTCGACCAGCCCGTCTACGACCTGCTGGGCGGCCCGGTCCACGGGAAGGAACTGCGCGCCTACGCCAACGGCTGGGACACCGAGGCCGACGGCGAGCCGGAGGGGTTCGCCCGCGCCGCCGAGCGCGTCGTCGACGACGGCTACGACGCGATGAAGTTCGACCCGTTCGGGACGGCCTGGCAGTCGATGACCACCGAGGAGAAGAATCACGCCGTCGACATCGTCGGCGCCGTCCGCGAGGCGGTCGGCCCGGACGTCGAGCTCCTCATCGAGTGTCACGGCCGCTTCTCCGCGGCGCAGGCAGTCGACATCGCGAAGAAGCTCGACCAGTTCGACCCGGCCTGGTACGAGGAGCCGTGCCCGCCGGACTCGATCAACAGCCTCGCCGAGGTGTCGCGCAAGTCGCCGATCCCGGTCGTCACCGGCGAGCGCCACATGACCAAGTACGACTTCTACGAACTGGTCACGCGAACCGACATCGACGTGTTCCAGCCCGACCTGATGAACACGGGCGGGATCACCGAGGGCAAGAAGATCGCGGCCCTGGCCGAGGCCGACCACGTCGACATCGCCCCGCACAACCCGCAGGGACCGGTCGCCGGCGCCATCTACTCCCATTTCTGCACCTCGATCCCCAACTTCCGCATCCAGGAGATGTTCCAGACCTACGACGAGCCGTGGGTCGACGAGCTGCTGACGGACCCGTTGAAAGTCGAGGACGGCTACGTGCAGGTCCCCGAAGGGCCCGGCTTCGGCATCGAGCTCGACATGGACATCGTCCGCGAACACGAGTACACCGAGGACGCGGTCCACACCATCGACCTCTGGGAGGACGACTGGGAGAAGCGCGCAGACGAACTGCGGTAACGGCGCGGTAGCGACCGGACGCGGCTTTTATCAGGAGATATCGACCGTCTCGCCCGAGTCGGCGGCCTCGTGGATCGCGGCGACCGCCTTCATGTCGAGCAGTCCGTGCTCGCCGTCGGCGTAGACCGGCTCGCCCGCGAGCACGCGCTGTGCGAAGTACTCGAACTCCTCGGCCATCTGGTCGACGCCAGCGGTGTCGAACTCGACGGTGTCCTCGCCGCGTGCGACGGTCAGCTGGGTCTCCATGTGGAAGGCCGGTTCGAGCTCGATCCGGCCCTCGGTGCCGACGACCTCCAGGCGCGTGTGGTCCTGTGCGTGCTGCGAGGACGAGACGGCCGCGTGCGTGCCGTCGTCGTAGACCGCGGAGAACGTCGCTACCTCGTCGGGCACCTCGTCGAAGGCCTCGTGGGAGGAGTCCATGGTCGACTGGACCCGAACCGGGTCGGCGTCGAGGACGAATCGGGCCGTGTTGAGCGGGTAAATACCGAGATCCATCACGGAGGTACCGTACCCCGTCAGGTCGGGGTTCAGCCGCCACTGGTCGGGGTCGTCGATCATCGCAAGGAGCGGCTGGGAGTTCTCGCCGTGGACGAGCTGGGGATCGCCGACGGCGCCGTCGCGGACCAGTTCGCGCGCCCGCCGGACCGCGGGCTCGGTGTGCATCCGGTAGGCGACCATCAGGGGGACGTCCTCGCAAGCCTCGACGAGGCGCTCGGCGCGCTCGACGGTCGCCTCCATCGGTTTCTCGCAAAGGACGGCCTTGTCGTGGCGCGCGGCGGCCGCGACGTGTTCGAGGTGGGTCGCGTTGGGCGTGCAGACGTAGACGGCGTCGTAGGCGTCGACCGCCTCGCCGTCGGCGAACTCGTCGTAGGTCAGCCCGTGTTCGACGGACTCGTACTCGCCGCGGACGCGGTCGGTCTTCTCGGTGGAACTGCTGACGACGGTGGTCGTCTCGCAGTGTTCGACCGTCTCGATGGCCGGCAGGACGAACTCGGTCGTCCACCACCCGACGCCGACGAGCGCGAACCGCAAGGTCCCGTCCGCGCCCGTCCGCCAGTCTCTCGGTTCGTAGTCGAACAGCGAACTCGACATGACGTTCGGACGTTGCCCGCCCGAGGACATAACTGTGTCCCTCTCACGCTTTTGACGCCCTGAATCCCTTGTTCCGGTATTACCGGACGGTCTTCGACGGTCCCGGTTCCGGCGTCACGTTCTCCGAAAATTACAAAAATACGAGTGTAATCGCCGTGACGATCACCGCGACGGCAGCGATGCTTGCCGTTCGAGTCGGACCAAGCAACCAGTCCCGGTTCTCGCGCGACCCTCGGGCGATGGTACCCGATCCCGGGACGCGACTGACCTACCCGCTAGCGTAGGCACTATCGCCTTTCTGCTCGACGAGGGTGCAGAATACTGGCGTCTCTGATTCTCAGGCGCTGTTTCCGACGATATCGGACAGATGTCCCGGCCCCGACGAGTACACGATTCCCCCATCGCCTCGGAAAGTATTTCACCAACTGAAACAGGCTCCCGGTCCGGCTAGCTAACGAACGACCGATCGCAGCCACACATTACGATCGTAGTTCTGTAATCTCGGTGCGCCGCGACTGTTTCGCGGCCCACGTCCGGTTCGCACAGGCTGGATAGGGGTCGCCAGTACCAGTTTGCTGTTTCACTGTATGAAACACATCGTCGCGGACGAGTGTGACGCCGGTCGGGTCTCCCCGACCCCGCGACAACCCTGCTGGTGCAAAATTTTATATACTATCCGGGGAACGGTGGGTAGTATGCGGGACAGTACCAATCTGCGTGACCAGCTGTCACGTCGTCAGTACGCACAGTTGTTGGCCGGAGTGGGCGCGGTGGGCCTGGCCGGGTGTCCGTCCGAGAGCGGCGGCGGGTCGACGGACGAGCCGACCGCGACACCGACGGACACCCCTGAGGACTCGACCGAAAGCGGTGGCGAGACGGACGAGCCGACCGCGACGGCGACTCGGACGCCGCTGGGCGACCCGGTGACCGACACCGTGCGGGTGTTCCAGGCGAACTCCCCGGACGTGTTCGACGCGAACGTCTGGACGCCCCAGGACAACACGACCGGGATGGCGTTCATGACCGAGCTCCAGGCGCTCCGGAACGTCCACACGGGACAGCTGGCCTACAGCGGCGTCGAGATCGAGACACCGTGGAAGCCCCGGACCGAGCGCGTCCCGATCATGACCTGGTACACCGGCTACGAGATCGAGGCGCCCTACGACGTCTACGAGAGCCACGACGACCGGGCGACGTTCTGGAACGGCGACCCCCTCGACGCGGAGGCCCGGGAGACGCACTTCCACGTCGACTACTTCCAGGCGGGCAACAAGTTCACCGAGGACACGGCGTTCACACAGGCTGCCGAGAGCCAGTGGGAGTACCACTGGTGGAACACCGACGGCAGCGACAGCCTGCCGGACAACCCCCAGGCCCGCCACGTCCTGGCGTCGCAGGCGGCGCCCAACGACGGCGACATGCCCCTGCACCCCGACTTCACGGAACCGTATCTCGAACGCTACCGGGACGCGAGCAGCGAGGACGCGGTGTCGACGGTCACCGACGACCTCGCCAGCGACCGCATCTCGCTGCAGCGGCTCACGGAGAACGGCTGGGGGAGCGGCCCCTACGAACTGCGCTCCGAGGACGACGTGGGGTCGGCGGAGCTCACCCTTCGCCTGCGCGACGAGGCCGCCGCCGAGGCCGGCGAGACGGCGACCGCCCACCCCAACGCCGCGAACACGAACGTCCCGAAGCTGGCGATCCAGTGGGGCGACGGCGACCGCCGGCAGACGCTCGCGACCAACGGCGCGCTCGACCTCAACGGCAACATCGTCGCCCCCAACGGCCTGTACTCCCGGGAGACGCTGCCCGACCACATGCAGGAGCTGACCCGCTGGCTCCGGGCGTCCGGCGGCGACAAGTGGCGGTTCAACTGGCACAACACCCACCTGCAGAACCTCTGGGTCCGGCGCGCCCTCGTGGCCGCGGTCGACTGGCCCGCCGCCGGCGCCAACGGCTGGGGCGACGCCCGGTCGGTCCCCATCGAGAACCACACCTACCTGCTCGACGCCCAGTCCCAGTCGGTGTTCTCCGGCGACTTCCTCGACAGCCTCCACAGCTGGCCCATGGAGTCCGACACGGAGGCCGCCGCCGAGTACCTCCGGCGCGGCGGCTACAGCAAGCAGGGCGGCCAGTGGGTCGACACGGAGGGCAACCCCGCCGAGATCGACCTCATCTACCCCTCGTCGATCGGCGACTACGCCGGCGCCGCCCAGACGATCAAGGCGAACCTCTCGAACATGGGCTTCGGCGTCAACTTCACCAGCCAGGGGTGGTCGACCTGGTCGAACAACCTCAAGGCCTCGAACGGGCTGAACTACGACTCGTCGATCTTCTGGCACGGCTACGGCCAGCCGTTCGGCTACTACAACACCGTCCCCGGCTGGTGGTCCGGCACCATCGCGATGGGCAAATCCGAGGCCCCGACTCAGAAGGTCGACCCCGACACCGAGATGGACGCCCAGGGCAAGCCACTCCAGGTCCAGATCCCCTCGGCGGTCGGCTCCATCGAAGCCCCCGACGAGGCGGGCATCGCCCCCGATCTCTCGGACGGCGAGGCGATCAACCTCGCCAGCATCGTCCACGAGATCCGCGAGCCCGGCAAGTCCGAAGCGGAGGTCCAGGAGCTGTACCGCAAGTGCGCCCGGTACTACAACTACTACCTCCCGCACTTCGTGTTCCACCAGTACAACTGGGGCGCCTGGGGCAACGTCCGTGACTTCGAGTGGCCCGACCCCGGCCACCGCGGGCTCGACTTCGAGCGCGGCTTCGGCATCAGCACCGCCATGACCCTCGGCGGACTCACCGAGGCCAGCTACGACACCGAGTTCCAGTCCCCGGAGTGACCGTCCCCGAGTGACCGCCCCCCGCTGACGCGCGCTCGGCCTCGATTCCCCGACCCGCCGACTCCGATTCGGACCCGGCCACTCACTCCGGTCGCACCACCGCGACCGCGGGGACCCGGGTCCCGAACCACTCCTTGTCACACCCTCTGGAGTACCGCGACAGTCTTATAAGAAAAATGGCCGGTAACAAGAATGTATTCGAAATTGGCTATTATGGAGCGATACGGGACGAGAGCGACAAATCCGACGTATCGCGTTTCTAGCGGCCTGAAATTGCGATATGTGGAACGAGCGCCGATGGCCTCGTCAGATCGGGACCGTTCCCTATAATCGGATATTCGGCCGCTTGTGGTGCTCTTACTGGTTCTATCTGAAATCGGCCGGAATGTCTCGAAACTAACTATACCGTTTCGAAAGTATTCATTCGAATATGATACGCTCCGTTCGATAGTTCACGGTCAGCCGCCGTAGCCGCGGCCGGCGGGGGCGCTGGCGATGTCGCGCTCCTCGGCGTCGATGTCGAGGTCGTCGAGGGCGGCCCGCATGTGTTTCGAGGCGACGACCTCGGCGCCGTCGTCGACGCGGCGGGCGTGGGCGCGGGCGAGGACCTCGCCGCGGCGGTCGTCGGGGATGGCGAACTTGTCGGCGACGAGTTCGATCGTGAGGCCGTTGTTGTCCTCGGTGTACAGCGCGTGGAAGGCGCCGCGGTCGTACTCGTCGACGGGGTAGCCCCGGTCGCGGAGCGCCTCGCGGATCTCGGCGACTCGTCGGTGGTCGATCCGGAAGGCGAGGTGGTGAACGTCCCCCTCGTCGGCTTCGAGGTCGTCGCTCGACTCGCGCTCCTCGGAGACGAACGCGGTGAGCAGGCGTCCGTCGCCGGTGTCGAAGTAGAGGTGGGTCAGCTCCGTCCGGTCGAGGTTGGGCTGGCGGAGTACGAGTGGCATGCCGAGCACGTCGCGGTAGAACTCGACGGTGTCTTCGACGTTCGTTCCCTCGATCGTGATGTGGTCGGTGCCCTCGACGCCGACCGGGGAGTCCGGTCGGTCGGCGTCGACGGGCGGGTCTTCGCTCGTCATCGCTGTCGTCCACTTCGGCACGACCGGCATATACCTTCGGACTGGCGCCCGGAGGACTTTTCCGGCGATCGACCGAATACGGGGCTATGACTCCCGGTCGCCAGCGGTCCGAGCAGGGCTTCACCTTCGAGTACGACCCCGGCGAACTCCGCTGTCGTCGGGGCGCGGCCGCGGACCTGAGCGCGGTGCTCGCCGCTCGGGATCTCGACGACGCGCTCGTCGTCACCGGATCGAACGTCGGCGCCAACCGCGACGTGATGGACCCCGTCGAGGCCGGGCTGGGCGACCGCCTCGCCGGCGTCTTCGACGAGACGACGCCACAGAAGTACCTGAAGACCGGCCTCGCCGCGGCCGAGCGTGCCCGCGAGGAGGGGGTCGACGCGTTCGTCGCCGTCGGGAGCGGTAGCAGCCTCGACGTGGCGAAGACGGCCAGCGCCCTGTCGAGTCACGACGACCTCCGGGCCGCCGCCGAGGGCGCGATGGAGTCGGGCACGGTCCCGGTCGCGTCAGAGCGCGAGCCGACCCCGATCGTCGCCGTGCCGACGACGCTGGCCGGGGCGGATCTGTCGGTCATCGCCGGTGTCGGGCTCTCGCTCGCCCCCGAGGGCGTCCCCGACGACGAGATCCCCAACGGTTCGGTCGGCGACCGCGCGCTGATGCCGACGGCGCTGGTCTACGACCCGGCGCTGTTCGAGACGACGCCGAAGGGGGTCCTGTGCGCCTCGGCGATGAACGGCTTCGACAAGGCCGTCGAGTGTCTCTACTCACCCGACTGCACGCCCGTCACCGACGGGACCGCCATGCGCGCCCTGTCGCTCATGCAGTCGGGGTTCGGCACGCTGCCCGAGGAGACCATGGACGAGGACGACCTCTACGACGCGGTCGCGGGCGTCGTCCTCGCGCAGTACGGCATCTCGACGCCCGAGACCTACCGCGCCTCGGTGATCCACGCCTTCGGCCACGGCTTCTCCCACGACTACGACGCCCACCAGGGCACCGTCCACGGGATCCTCGCACCCCACGTCCTCCGCTACGTCTTCGACGAGGTGGACGGCCGCCGCGGACTGCTCGCCGAGGCCTTCGGCGTCGACGACCCGGGCGCCAGCGACGACGAACTCGCCGAGAACGTGATCGACGCGGTCGCCGCCGTCAGCGACGACCTCGGACTGCCCGACCGGCTCCGCGAGATCGACGGACTCTCCCGCGAGGACTTTCCGGCCATCGCCGCCGAGATTCGCGACGACGGCCTGATGGGCGCCGCGCCGGAGGGCCTGGATCCCACCGCCGATGATATCGAGGCCGTTCTCGGCGAAGCTTGGTGAGCAGGGACAGCGGCGCGTGCTGTCGCGCGCTCTCGTGCGCGCGACGAAACCACGCGAGGGATGAGCGAGTGAGTGGAACGAACGAGCGAATCGGCTGGGGAGGGTCGTGGCCGTTTGCGATGCTGTGCGGTGCGGTGCCGAGCGATTGCTGTCCTGGTGGACTGAACGGGCGAGACGCGCGTGGCGGTCGCCGAGCGGGCACTACCCGAGCGGAGCGAGGGTATCCCGCTCAGCGACCGCGAGCGGGTCGAGGGCGTTCAACGATCGCTGTCGAGTGCGGTCGATCCAACTCCTGGCGAGCGGGTCGAGGGCGTTCAACGATCGCTGTCGAGTGCGGTCGATCCAACTCCTGGCGAGCGGGTCGAGGGCTTTCAGCGGTGTCCGCTAACTACTCCACGAAGGGGCCGCGCTGGACGATGGGCTCGTCGTGCGGCGCGCCGGCGATGGCTGCCAGCCGAACCCCGTCGTCGCTCTCGACGGTGAGGCGCGTCCCCTCGCCGACCCGTTCCAGCGCCGCGAACTCCTCAGTGCCGAAGGCCTCTCCATCCACCGTCCCTGCCCCGTCGACGCCGTAGAGGAAGCCCGACCAGCCCGCCGGCGGGTCCCAGGTCCAGGACCCGTCGACGGTCACGTCGAGGTAGGTCACGTCGGTCGCCAGCTCGATGGGTGAGCCCTCGCCGACGACGGTCGTCACGGTCGCGTCGCCGGCGTCTTCGGTCGGTAGCTCGTCGCCGCTCACGTTCTCGAATCCGGGGTCGTCGTCCTTGCGGTCGCGGGGGAGGTTTACCCACAGCTGGAGGCCGTTACAGGGTGCGCCGTCGGCCGGCAGCTCGGAGTGTTCGATCCCGCTGCCGGTCGTGATCCGCATCGCGTCGCCCGGATAGGCGGTGTGGGTCTCGCCCAGCGAGTCCTCGTGGACCATTCCGCCGTCGACCATGTACGAGACGATCTCGAACCCCCGATGCGGGTGGGTGGAAAAGCCCTGGTCGGCGGCGATGAAGAAGCGCTCGAAGACGACGAACGGGTCCAGGTGGTCCCGTTGCGGCGTCGGCATGACCCGATTCCCGCGCATGCCGCCCGGATGCGTGATGTCCGTCGCGGCCTGTACCTCGACGCCGGCGTCCGTGTCGTCCGCGTCCATTTACCGCTTGGTAAAAGCCGAGCGAACTAATACCCGACGGTCGGTGACGGGTCGGTCTTCGAATGTTCGATCGATTACCTTACAGAATTACTATCGAATTTCTTTTATTTCGCTGCCCCAGTCTGTGGGCAGGTCCCGGCCGTTGTTCCCTTCTGGGCGTTCGACAGTTCGAGGCGGTTAGACGCCGAGCACGGAGAGGACGGTCTCTCCGAGGATGAACAGGACGGCGAACACCAGGAATGCCGAGATCGCCAGGATCACGACCGTCTGAAGGGTCGAAACCACGGAACTCGTCGACTCCTCTCTCTTCTCTCCCTGACTGATCTCGGCTTCGTCGTCGATGTACCCCATCGACTTGAGGGTCGACACTTCGGCGGTTTCCTCCCCTTCCTCCATCCTGGCCTCGATGTTTCCGTTGTCGACCGGGTTGACGGTTCCGTCTCCCTCCATACTCGTTTATGTCTCCCGACACGTATATGCTTTCTCAGCGGTCCGCGGACCGTCGCCCCACTGGTCGAGATCAGTGTCACCGGATGGGTGTATCGATGTAGATTTTAATCAAATACGATGGTATAATAGACGTATGGTATTTGTGTGAACGGGGAGCGGACTTCCGGGAGTCCCGTATTTAACTCGGCGGCGGTCCGTCTGGGAGCATGAACGTCGACGGGAGCTCGCTGCCGCGGTGGCGCGGGTTCAATCTACAGGCGAAGTTCATGGCCGACGACGAGGAGCGGTTCCGCGAGGAGGACTTCGAGTGGATGGCCGAGTGGGGGTTCGACTTCGCCCGGTTGCCGATGGACTATCGCTGCTGGACGGGCGACGATTGGCTCGATTTCGACGAGGACGCCCTCGAAGAGATCGACGAAGCGGTCGAGTACGGCCGGAAACACGGGGTCCACGTCAACCTCAACTTCCACCGCGGACCGGGCTTTACCGTGGCGGATCCGCCCGAGGAGACCGACCTGTGGACCGACAGCGAGACGCAGGACGTGTTCGCCGAGCACTGGCGCCGGTTCGCCGAGCGCTACGAGGGGATCCCCAGCGAGCAGTTGAGCTTCGACCTGATCAACGAGCCCGCCGAGACGAGTCACGGTGCCTACGCCGACGTGGTCCGGGACACCGTCGCTGCGATCCACGAGGTCGACCCCGACCGGCTCGTCGTCGCCGACGGCATGCG
>ENA-ORCR01000493-ORCR01000493.1-marine-metagenome-genome-assembly--contig:-NODE-493-length-21098-cov-3.901004_pt1 | contig 21098 bp, 21 predicted proteins | sample MGYA00237782_ERZ508514 | MGnify/ENA primary metagenome ERZ508514 (study PRJEB26185, sample SAMN06268960) | marine metagenome | isolation source: Eden Landing Ponds, San Francisco, CA, USA | place...
GCCGGTCGGCGGCCCGAGTATCAATTGTTGTAATTTCGGGCCAACGGCTATTACGGGATCCGTCGTTTCTCTGCCCAAGGCACGGCCAGGCGCCGTCGGGGGACCGGCGCCGTGAGCCACCACTACACACACGATGTCAGGTTTCGGGTTGTCGATGGCGTCCCGAGAGGGCGCGAACTCACGGTCGCACGCGGGTCGTGAGCGCCGCGGACAGACGACGCTCGACTTCGCCATCGGGATGAGCATCTTCCTGCTTGCGCTGACGTTCGTACTGGTCTTCGTTCCGGGCATGCTCGAACCGTTCTCGGGGGGCGCCCAGGCAGAGACGCCAGCGGTGAATCGCGTCGCGGACGACCTCACACAGCGGACGTTGAGCAACGCGAGTCATCCGTACGTCCTCGACGCTGAGTGCACAGAGGAGTTATTCACCGCGGGCGTCCCGGCGGAGTGCAGGTACGACGGGACGACACTCGCAGATAGAGTCGGGATTCGGGACTTCGCACCGGTGAATGTCACGATCAGGGGCGACCTGCCGGGAACGACCGATGGTGAGTCGATACTGTGCTACGATTCGGGCACGCTGAAAGAGACTGGGTCGGGGTGTACGACGGTGCTGTCGGGCGGTTCGAAGCCTGCGGGAAGTGGCGGGAAGACGGTCAGTGCGAAACGAGTGGCACTGCTGGACGGCCACGACGTGACAATCGAGGTGGTGATGTGGTGATGGTCCAGCGACCACCGCGAGACGGCGGATCTGTCGACCGGCCTGCCGACCGCGGACAGGCCCACACGCTCGAAGGCGTGGTCGCGAGTCTAATACTGCTGTCGGCCGTCGTGTTCGCGCTGGAGATGACGGCAGTGACGCCGCTGTCTGCGAGTACCTCCAGCCAGCATATCGAGAATCAGCAGGAGGCGACTGCCAGAGGTGTGCTGGCGAGCGCGTCCGAGACAGGGGCACTCAAGCGGGCGTTGCTGTCGTGGAACGAATCGAGCGACCAGTTCTTCAATACCAGTAATCTGGGCTACTTCACGACCGATTCGCCGCCGAACGAGTTCGGGGAGATGTTGAATCGCTCGTTCAACCAGAACGGCGTGGCGTACAACGTCTACCTCGGCTACCAGAACTCGGTCGGGGAGCGCGAGACCCAACAGTACATCTACCAGGGGCGGCCCAGCGACAACTCGGTCCAGGCGACGTGGACAGTTGCCATCATGAAAAACGACGAGATACACGACTACGAGGAGAACCCGACCGGGACGCTCGTCGGGGACGAACCGTCCTACTTCGCGCCACCGGCCTCGGATTCGTCGGTGTACAACGTCATCTACGTGGAGGTGATCGTATGGCGGATCTGAGCGGCTTCGGTTTCGATGGCGCGGCTGGCGGTGGGAACCGGCCCGAGCGGGCGCAGATCATCCTCGTCGGAGCGTTCGCGCTCGCGGTGGTCTTCGTCGCGCTGGCGCTGGTGATGAACGCCGCCATTTACACCGAGAATCTGGCCACGCGAAGCGAATCGGCGGCGACGGCAGACGCCCACGCGTTCCATCGCGGCACCACGACTGTCGCGGAAGACGCGTTCCAGTACGCCCACGAGGTCAACGACAGCGATCACGCGGGACTCGAACGAAACGTCACCCAGGCGCTGGACGCCTACTACAACGTCACGCGGACACAGCAAGCAGCGGGGGGTCAGTTAGCGGAAGCCACCGTGGGGTCGACGACTCGGGGGACGAACATCACGGATGATACGGGCACTTTCGAAGGTCCGTCTGAATTTGATAGGTGGACCCTCGCGAGTGGTGTCACGAGTACACGAAAATTCCAGATGCAGATCGACACATTGACGCTACCTTCCACCGAGGAATTCCGCGTCATCGCGGGTGGCACCTCGACGTGGTATCTGAACGTGTCCTACGACGGGACAGAATACGACATCGGTGTCGTGGAATCAGGGACGTACACCAAATGTGATTCGACGACGCTCGAAGACATCTCGATCGATTTCTCCGCGGGGACAGTCAATGGGAATGATTGCGCTGCACTGAATCTACATGAGGTCACCGGCTCGTATGTCCTCGAATTCGATAACAGTTCGGAAGTTGAAGGTGAGTACCAGGTTATCGTCAACGCCGAAGAAACGTACACTTCGGCGGACCTCGACGATCCTGAGACCGACCCCGTCCTCTATTCGATGGAGATCGATCTGATCTACTGGACGCCGGAACTCGAGTACCAGTCGACGATCAGGGTCGCCCCGGGTGAGTACAGTGACTAGTCCACCGCCGAGGCGGCGAGGGTCGTTCACTGAGAAGGATGCCTCCCGAGCGGGGGTCGGTCGACTTTCGCGAGCGAAGCGAGGACAGTCAGTCGCGCTCGAATACACCCTCTCGCTGGCAGTGGCGTCGCTCGTGATCACAGGGCTCTTTCTGGCGGCCGGCGACTTCGTCACGAGTCAACGCGAGGACGTCGTCCGGACCGAACTTGGCGTGATCGGAGAACAACTGGCGGGTGACATCGCCGCGGCTGACAGACTCGCGCAGGCCGGAGAGACGACCGGTGCGCTCTCGATCAACGCGTCGATTCCGTCGACAGTAGCCGGTGCGAGTTACGTCATCGAGGTCCAGCAAACCGGGTCGAGTACGTGGTTGAACCTCTCTACGGAGGACCCTGACGTCCTCGTCAGAGTCAGATTGGAGACCGAGACACCCGTGAAAAATGACCGAATCCAGGGCGGCGAGGTTTCGGTCGTCTACGCCTCCAACCAGCTGGAGGTGCGCGGATGACCCGTTGCTCGCTCGGACCCAATCGGGACGATGCAGTCGAAGACGAACGGGCAGTCAGTGATCTGATCGGCTTCGTACTGGTCTTCTCGCTGATCGCCGCCATCGTCGCTATCGTCTCGCTCGCTGGTCTCGGAACGCTCGAGAACGCCCGGGACGCCCAACAGACGGACAACGCCGAGCGGGCGATGGAGGTCCTCTCTGATAACATGGCCGACATCACCGAACGTGGCGCTCCGAGCCGTGCGACGGAGGTGAGTCTCGAAGAGGCGTCGATGTACTTGGGTGAGGACACGCTTATCGAGGTCCGGGACCCACAACAGAGCGGGGATCCGTCGTTCCTGACCACGCGCGTATTCAAAGTCACGCCCATCATCTACGAGGACGAGAACGCGGAACTGGTCTACGTCAACGGTGCCGTCTTCCGCGTCGAGCGAGAGGGCGGTGTGGTCCTCCAGGAGTGGGAACCCGTGCTCGACGAAGACCGCACGATAATTCCGGTCATCAACACCGCGTCGTCGACCGGCGGGCCGCAGCTCATCTCTAGCTCGACCATCCTCGTCCGCGCCAACCGCTTCCAGCGGGTGGTCCCGGTCGCCGACGACACCGGCGTCTACGACAACGTCTGGATCAACGTCACCTCCGAGCGCAGTGACCTGTGGAAACGAATGCTCGAGTCGAACGACGACCTCGACTGCACCGACGCGGGCCCGGACCGCATCGAATGTGAACTGCAGTACACGCCCGACCGGATCTACGTCACGGATACACGAATCTCGGTCGCACTCAAACCATGATCCGAGCCGACCGAGCGCCCACCGATCGTGAGCAGTCGGAACCTGTCGTTATCGTTCCTGGTACCAGGGTGTGTTGGCGCTCGAGTGGGTTGATATGCCGGTGTACTGTGAGGGAACAGACGTGGATTTCGAATGTGATAAACGAAAGTGCTGATTTAAGCAGGACTGGATCGAACGGAGGATCGAACGATGAGTGAAGAGCGCGGCGTCAGTAGTGTCCTGGGGATCGTGTTGCTGTTCGCGATCGTCATCGCCGGGACGGCAGTCGTCGTGGCCGTCGGAGCGACGGCGCTCGACGACACGCGAGGACATCTGGACACGGGACGGGCGGAGAAGGGGATGACGCAGTTTGACTCGCGGAGCGCGATGGTCGCACTCGGGGGCACGAGCAGACAGGGCGTCAAATTGGCTGCGAACGAGCAGGCCGGGTATTCTGTCGACGACACGACGGGATGGATGAACGTCTCGTACAAGGACACGGCGAGCGGAGATAGCAATACTATCGTCAACGTCACTCTCGGGTCGGTGCGCTACGAGAACGGCGACGACGCCATCGCCTATCAGGGAGGTGGCGTCTGGAAGCAGACGGAGTCGGGGTCGACGATGCTCTCTCCGCCGGAGTTTCACTTCCGGTCAGCGACGCTGACCCTCCCGATCATCACGGTCGATGGCGGGCCGACGCTCGGGCGGTCCGCGACTGTCGAGAAGGGTGCGCCGATGTCGATCAAGTATCCGAATCGAACTGCGAGCACCGACTTCACGAATCCGCTGGAGAACGGGCGCGTTAACGTCACGGTCCACAGCGACTACTACGAGGCATGGGGTCGATACTTCGAACAGCGGACCAACGGGAACGTCACGTTCAACCACACTCGCGAGACGGCACGCATCGAACTGACGGTCCCGTTCAACGAGAACTTCGACGACGTGGTGGCGACGACGTCCGCGGCGGGCATCACCGTCAACGGGAACGACCCGAAACCCTCGCCGCACGAGACTGCAGTCGCGTATCCGCTCGCAGACTCACGGATCGAAGACAAGATCGACCATTGCGAGCAGGCCTCCTCGCCGTGTACCGAGCCCGCAGATCTGACGAGTATCACGACGGACGGCATCTACTACATGGATTCCGACTACAGCGGTGGTATCGACGTCGATACCAACGACGGGAACGTAACCATCGTCGTCGACGGCCAGTTCGAACCCGACTCGGTGAACATTGCAGGCCCGAACGTCACGCAGGTACTCGTCCGGGGCGACATCTCGATAAGTGACGACCTGCAGGGGACCTACTCGGCGGGGCAGTTCGCGCTCGTCGAGCACTCTACCGGCGAGTTCAACATGAACGGGAATTCGGTCCTCGAAGGGTTCGTCTACGCGCCCGGCTCGCACTGTGACCTGAACGGGAACGCGTACATCGTCGGTGGCATCGTCTGCGAGACTATCGATATCAACGGTAATCCCAACGACTTCACCTACGACCCGTCGGTCGAAGACGTCGAACTGCAACTCGACGGCGACATCACGAAACTGACGTATCTCCACGTCACGGTCAACCCGGTCAACGTCACGAGCAAGTGAGGGGGAGCTATCGGGCCTGTGAGCCCGCGTGCAAACCCGTCGCACTGTGTTCGCCGGATCGGGGACCCGCCGATGGAAACTGTTTAGTGTCGCAAGGCGGACTCTCAGGTGGGAACGCACGACCGCAAATCTGACTCGCTTCGCAGTTGCGAAGCTTGGGATTGCGGCCGTGTTCGCGCCGATCTATCCGTTTCGCCGAGGCGAAACGCACGGCGCACACACGCATAGTGCGGTTCACGACCGCGGGACAGTAGTGCAGTGCAGGACCGTGGGACACCCTCGTGGTCGTGGATCGCCCGACAGCGGCTCGTCGCGTTCCAATCACTAGACACATGGCACGAATGCATACACGCCGCCGTGGCTCGTCCGCATCGGACAAGCCGGCGGTAGACGAACCCCCGGAGTGGAGTGACGTGAACGAAGCCGACATCGAAGCACGCGTGGTCGAACTCGCGGAACAGGGCCACAGCCCCAGCCAGATCGGCCTCGTGCTTCGCGACGAAGGCGTCAACGGGACGCCCGTCCCGGACGTCTCCCTCGCGACCGGCAAGAAGATCACCGAGATTCTCGAGGAGAACGACGCCGAACCGGAACTGCCCGAGGACCTGCGCAACCTGCTGGAGCGGGCCGTCCGACTGCGCGAGCACATGGACGAGAACCCGACCGACCACCAGAACAAGCGCGCGCTGCAGAACACCGAATCGAAGATCCGTCGTCTCGTGGACTACTACCGCGGCGACGAACTCGACGAGGAGTTCACCTACAGCTACGAGGTCGCCGTCGAACTGCTCGAATAGATGTCCACGACCGCTCGCGCCGAGGATTCGCCCGCAGCCAGTGAGGTCGCTGGACGGCTCCGCGAGGCCGGTTTCGTCCGCCTCGTCGGCGCCGCGACCGGTGACGCCCTGGCTGCCAGTGGCATCCTCGCGCGAGCCCTGTCCACTCGCGACACCCCATTCCAGGTGAGTCTCGCCACGCTTCCCGGTGACGCCGAACGTTCGACCGACGCCGACTGCACGGTCGCAGTCGGCCGCTCGGACCCGGCCGCCGACTGCTCGCTCTCGGGCATCGCGACGCCCGCCAGCGAGACGGCCTTCGAGGTCGCTCGATCACTCGACGCCGACCCCGACGTCGCACTCGCACTCGCCGGATGCGTCGCAGATGGCCGCGTGCTCGGTGGGTCCGTCGCCGAAGCCGCCGAGGCCGTCGGCTTCGAGCGTCGACCCGGGCTCGCAGTGCCGACGACGGACCTCGTCGACGGCCTGGCGCACTCGACGCTGGTTCACGCACCGTTCTCGGGCGACCCCGAGTCGGTCGCCGAGGCGCTCGCTGGACTCGGACTGGACGCGACCGACGGAACGCTCGACGCGAGCACACTCGCCGAGGAGGCCCGCCGTCGCGTGGCCTCTCTGGTGACGCTGTCCACGGTCGGTGACGACGACGTGCCGTCACGCGGCGGTCACGCCGTCGAGCGCGTCCTTCGGCCGTCCCTCGGTGGCCCGTTCGAAACCATCGGCGGGTACGCCGACGTACTCGACGCAGTCGCCCGGGACCAACCGGGGACTGGCGTCGCACTCGCGCTCGGTCACGACGTCGGCGACGTGGCACTCGACGTCTGGCGGTCACACGCGCTTCGGGCACACGCGGGCGTCGCCCAAGCGACGACCGGCCGCTACGACGGACTCTTCGTCGCACGCGCGGAGACAGAAGACGCCCCGGTCGGAACGATGGCTCGACTCGCTCACGACTATCGCTCGCCAGAACCGGTGACGCTCGCCGTCGCCGACGGTGTGGCAGCGGTCGTCACCGACGACCAGGACGTCGAGGCGGTGCTGACGACGGCCGCGGAGGGCGTCGACGGCGTCGCTGGGGCCACCGGAACGACCGGTCGCGTCCGCTTCGACGTGGAGACGGGCGCGTTCATCACCGCGTTCAGGGAGGCACTATGAGACGAGCGACGCTCACGACGAGCCACGACGACGAGGCCGCAGCGGCCCGCGTCGCGGCCGCGCTCGCTCCCGACAACACCGACGAGATGGACACGACCGTCGAGGGTTCGCAGGTCGTCACCACCGTCGTCCGCGAGACGACGACTGGCCTGCAGTCCACTGTCGACGACTACGTCGTCAACTGTCAGGTCGCGACGCGACTCGGCAGTGCCACGGCGGAATCCGATGGTGACGGAGTTGCGACGGACGGACAGGACGCAACCGGCACAGACGCGAACGGACAGGACGCGGCCGGACACGAGGCAGACGGACGCGACGACGCGCACGACGCAGGTACAGGGCGACCGGACGACACAGCAGACATAGACACTAACACATGAGTGAACGATCAGTCTCACGACGAAAGCAGGAGAAACGGTGGTACACCCTTATCGCTCCCGAGCAGTTCGACCGGGAGGAGCTGGGTGAGACACCGGCAGACGAACCGGACCAGGTGCTCGGCCGCACCATCGAAACCACGCTGGGCGATCTGCGAAACGACGCCAGCGAGAACAACACCAAGCTGACCTTCAAAGTCAACGAGGTCGCCTCTGACTCGGCGTACACCGAGTTCATCAAACACGAGCTGACGCGGGATTACCTGCGCTCGCTCGTCCGCCGCGGCTCCTCGAAGATTGCAGCCTACATCACGGTCCTCACCGAGGACGACTACCGCGTCCAGATCCAGCCCGTCGCGCTCACGACCAAGAGCGCCGACGAGAGCCAGGAGAAGGCCATCCGCCGCACGATGATCGACCTCGTCGAGGAGACGGCCCAGAACCGCACCTACGCCGACCTGGTCGACAGCGTCGTCGAAGGGCGTCTCTCCTCGGCCATCTACAACGAATCGAAGACGATCTACCCGCTTCGACGCGTCGAGATCCAGAAGCTGACCCTCGAGGCCCGCCCCGAGGAAGTCGCCGCCGAAGAAGAGACCAGCGTCGACGTCGACGAAGACGAAGTCGCAGTCGACGGCGAGACGGACGACTGAGGACGCTGCAGTTTTCGATTTTGTTCGACAGAACCGAGAGCGGCTGCGCTGGTACGCCGGTCCGCTCTTAGGCGTCGGTCGAGGCTTCCTCGGTGACGATCACAGCACCGACCATGCCGCCGGCCTCGTGTGGAATGCAGAAGTAGTTGTGCGTCCCCGGAGTCTCGAAGGTGTGTTCGTACGTCTCGTCCTGATAGATGGCGCCGCCGTTGCCGTCGAGCCAGCCGTCCTCGGCGGCGGACTGGCTCTCGAACTCACCGCTCGACCAGAAGTTGGTTCCCTCGGGGACGCTCTCCTCGTAGGCGGTGACGGTGTGGGCGTGGGTGCTCGTGTTTTTCCAGACGACCGTGGTCCCGGGCGGGACCTCGATGGTCGCGGGTGTGAACTTCCGTGCAGTCATCCCCACGTCGTGGTCGCCGGTGTCGCCGCGAGTGCCACGACAGCCTGCCAGCCCGGCGGCGACGGTCACGCCGCCCACCCGTCCGAGAAACGCCCGCCTGTTCATACCCGTTTCTCTGAACTGGGCGCAAATAGAGGACTCGGTATCGATCGACGGCCACCGGGGTGGGGTTCGGGGAGATTCTTCACTGGCGTCCCTCTCCCTCAGCCCCGGTAGAGGGGCCGCTGGCGCGGCGACGATGTCGGGCCACCGTGGGGCGGAACCTGTCGGCGAAATGTCTTTCAGCACACGAGTCCTATCGTCGGATATGCGACTCTCGCCCGATTGGTCCCTCCGGGTTCGCATGGTCCTGGCGATGGCCGGGATGGCACTCCTCTACGCGGCGTTCGTCGGCGTCGCCGCGTGGTGGGCGAGTGACGCCCTCGGGCCCGCAGGTATCGTCGTCGTCCTCGCCGTCGCCGCCGTGCTCGTCACGCTCCAGTACAGGTACGCCCCAGACGCGGCGCTCAGAGCGCTGGACGCACAGCGCGTGAGCGAGTCAGACCATCCAGACCTGCACGCGCGCGTCGACCGACTGGCGGCGCAGGCGGGCGTCCCAAAGCCGGACGTCGCTGTCGCGCCACAGTCCCAGCCGAACGCCTTCGCGACGGCCAAACGCAGAGACGACGCCGTCGTGGCGGTCACCGAAGGGCTGCTCGACACCCTCCAGGGTGAGGAACTCGACGCCGTGCTCGCGCACGAACTCGCCCACGTCAAACACCGCGACGCGCTAGTGCTGTCGGTGGTCACGTTCCTCGTGACCGCCGCCGCCATGGTCGTCCGGAACTTCTGGTGGTTCGGCGACGGTGGTGGTGACGGCGGCGGTGGCGGCGACGGCGGAATGCCCTGGATCTGGGCGTTCGTCGCTATCTCCTTCGTCGCGTGGATTGGCGGCTATCTCGTCGCCCGCGCGATCAGCCGTCACCGGGAGTTCGCCGCGGACCGCGGTGCGGCCGTCATCACTGGCAAGCCCGGCGCGATGGCGGCGGCCATCGAGGCGATTTCCGACGGGATGGCGGCGACGCCCGACGAGGACCTGCGCGACCACGCCGAGTTGAACGCGCTGTTCATCGTCCCGGCGGACGCGAAATCCCGCCTGTTGAACGCGATGGAAACTCATCCCGACCCAGAGCGTCGGATCGAACGGCTCACCGAACTCGTCGGCGAGTTCGAGCGTCGCTGAGCGGTTGTCGCTCGCGCTCGTTCGGCACCCTGAATGGAAACGCCTTTGCCCCAAAGCGTCGCAATTCGGGGTATGAGCAACGGGGACGACGAAGCGGCAGACGAGGACGAGGCCGAGGCGTCGACGGAACTATCGACGGACACGCTCGACCAACGGCTCGACGACGCCGAGAGCGACCTCGACGCGGCCGAGACGGAGGCCGACCTCGACGAGGTCGAGGACGCACTCGACGACATCGCGACCGACCTCGAAGCGGCCGACCTGCCCGAACCCGACGAAGACGACGAGGACGCAGACGACCCGGCAGCCGAACTCGAAGGTCGCCTCGACGACCTCCGGGACGAACTCGAGGACCAGCGCGGTCCCTACGCCGAGGACGTCGTCTCGCTCCTCGAAGACGCCCAGGCGACCGTCAGCGACACGCGCTGGACCGAAGACGGCACGCCAGACGTGGTGACGGCCGTCCAGACGTACCTGGGGACCGTCTCCGAGGAACTCGACGTGGACATCTCCGCCGAGACCGACGACGCCGACGACCTCGCAACGGCACTGGGCGAGGCGGCCGACGCCGTCGAAGACGCCGGCCTCGACGCCGACGATGACGCCGAGACCATCGCTGCCCTCCTCGAAGACGCCGAGACGCTCGAAGACGACCTCGAGGCCGCCGAGGAGTGGGACGACCTCACCGTTCGCGAGCAACTGGACGCCGAGGGCTTCTACGACGTCCTCGAGTCGGAGAACCGCAAGGACTTCCCCGCCGAGTGGAACGCGGTGAAAGTCTATGAGGAGATAGGCGAGGTCGAGCCCATCGTGAAGGCCCTGGAGACGTTCGATTCGGACTTCATGGAGGAGAATATCCTCGATACCCTCTGGCGGATGGGTCCCGAGGAGGCCTACGACGCCGTCCACCAGCGCGCCCAGAAACGGAACGTCCGCCCGGTCGAAATTCTGGGCAAGATCGGCAACGAGGACGCCGCCGAGACGCTCCACGACTTCATCGACGGCGACGGCGATGCGGCGCTGCAGAAGGTCACGCTCCGCGCACTCGGCGAAATCGGTAGCGAGGAGTCCGTCCAGCCAGTCGCCCAGCGCCTGGACGCCGACAACTACGAGGTCCGGAGTTCCGCCGCGCGCTCGCTCGGCCTCCTCGGCGACACGCGCGCCATCGAGCCGCTGTCGGACGTGCTCGCTGAGGACGAGGCCAACGAAGTCCGTGCCAGTGCCGCGTGGGCGCTCAATCAGATCGGCACCCAGCGCGCGCTCGACGTGCTCGAAGACTACACCGAGGACCGCGCCTACCTCGTCCAGTCCGAAGCCGAAAAGGCGGTCTGAATTCAGATCAGGTTCGCGTCTCTGGCTGGGTTCTCGGCTATTTTGGGTTCAGTTTCGATTCGTCCCTCGACTTGTTCGACGATGTCGAGGAACTGCTCGTCAGTTCTTGCGGTGCTTTGGTTTCCGTCGCTCATGTTCGAATGCTATCGGTCACAGACCGCATTGGTCTACCCCTGGTACATTCGATTGGAAGAATACAATCGCGTAGAGCGCTTCGGTGAAGAACTATCGGATCGTCCCCGGTTCACGTGATGCATTGATCTGCTATATTCAGCGGGTCATTTCTATCAACAGCACAAGAGCTTTGGAATCAGTACTCACGGAATTTGGATGAGGCGCTGCCAGGTACGGGGCGTAAGTAGTGGTGTGGGTTCATTCGTCCTTCCAAACTGCCAGACCAACTCTGGCGAGTGCCCGGGTGGTTTACGGCGCTCAGGTGTCGCGGTGCGCGGAGAGCAGTTCGTGCTCCCGGTCGCGGTCGAGAGCGCCGTCTCGCGGGGTCCACTCCGGTCGGCTCCCGTGGACCCGCTCGTACCACGCGACGACATCGGCCACCGTCTCAGCGAACGGCCGCGTCGTGAGGCCGTACGACCGGGCCCGCGCGTCGCTCATCCCGCAGTACCCGGTCACCTCGGGGTCCGGCAGCCAGAATGGGAGTTGCTCGAAGGCCGGCGTCACGTCCTGCTCTAGTAGCCACTCCTCCGGGACCCAGTGCAGCGTCGCGTCGCCCGGGACAGCGTCCCGGACGGTCTCCACGATTTCGCCGAACGTCAGTGACTCCGCCGGACCGACGGCGGTGACGGTCTCGCGGACGTCGCGGTCGACGAGTTCCGCGACGAAGGTGCCGAGGTCCCGGGCGTCCAGCAACTGTACCGGCTGGTCTCGAGCGTCCGGCACGAGGACGTCTCCGCCGTGGCGGAGACGTCCGACCCAGTGGGTGAAGTAGCCGACCGGGTCGTGCGGGCCGAACAGCATCCCGGGACGGATGACCAGCGTGCCGTCCTCGCCGAACGTTTCGCGGACGATTTCCTCGCAGGCGACTTTGTTCCGAGCGTACTCGGTGTGCCACCACTCCACCTCACGATCGCCTTCGCCGGGCGGGTCGGTCTGAACCGGTGCGTCCTCCTCAATGCCCGGTTCGGTCCTCGGTTCGTACGCCGCAACCGAGGATATCAACACGTACCAGTCGGCGCGGTCCACGAGGTAGTCCGTAGACTGCCGGACGTGGTCGGGGTCGTAGGCGATGGCGTCCACCACCACGTCCCATGGTCCGTCGCCGAGACGCTGCAGGTCTGCCGCGACGGTGCGGTCGCCGCGGACGTGGTCGGCCTCGGGAAAGAGGTCGGGGTTGGTTTCGCCCCGGTTGTACAGGGTCACGTCGTGGCCGCGGTCGAACAGTTCACCGGTGAGGTAGCGGCCCACGAACTGCGTGCCGCCGAAGACGAGGACATCCATATGTCACTGACGTATCAAATGTCTAAGTAGTTTTCGTTCGTCTAGCATCGGTGGCGTCGCCCGCTCCCACATTGAGTTCCGCCGTGAATTCGCACCGGGAGCGGTACTGCTCGACGGCGTTCGCGACCCGGGTTCGCGAACCCGGGTCGATGGCGTGTTCTCGCTCGTCGACGTGCTCGTTGCCATCGAATACTTCAACAGCGGCGAGGCGATTCCAGACACCGGCCGCGTGGTCTCACTGCAGGAGTTACTGGCGAGTATCGGGGCGGTCACCACCAGTACCTCCGTCTGACCACGCTGCTGAATACACCCTCCAAATCTTGCACGACAATGCTACTGATTTTCTGACAGGAACTCCATCTCGTCGTTCACTGCCTCACCTGTACTGACCGTATCCGGTTTCTCGGTCCTCAGGTTTATATTCCAGAGCGCGGCCACCCAGTCGCGTGACGAAGCTGACGCGGCTGGCTGCGGTCTGGTTGCTCGTGACCGTAGCCGTGGCGCCAGCGGTCGGGACGGCCGGCAACTTCGCTGGGGATCCGCCGACGCACTTGTCCCAGCCTGGCCAACCAATGGATCCACGCATCGTTGCGGTGTACCCGAATCCGGTCGCAAAGGGTGATCGTGGCGAGTTCGTCGTGCTCGATGTGCCGAACGGCACGAACCTCGGCCGGTACAGTCTCTCGGACGGGGACGGAACCCTACTGCTTCCGAACGAGACCGCGGGCGGTCGTGTCGCGGTGACGACCGACCCTGGACGGGTTCGGAACCTGACCGACCGGCGAGTCGTCGGAGCGAACGGGTCGCTCGCGCTCGCCAACGCCGGAGAGCGGTTTCGCCTCGAAGAGGCAAACACCACCATCGCCCGCGCCCGCTATCGCGACGCTCCAGAGGGAGCGCTCGGTCGCTATGACGACCGCGGGGCGCTCACGTGGACACCGCTCGGTCGAACAGACCGTTCGGTCGTCACCGCGACTGGTGGCGAGGTGCGGGCGTTTACGCTTCCCGACGCGCCCGGCGTCCCCCTCGAAACGATCCAGAACGCCGACCGGCGGGTCCTCCTGGCAGGCTACACGTTCACGTCCGAGCGCGTCGCCCGCGCACTCGAGCGGGCGGCCGAGCGGGGCGTTACCGTTCGCGTCCTTCTCGAAGGGCAACCGGTGGATGGGATCACCCACCGCCAGGCGCGATTCCTGGATTCGCTGGCCGAATCCGGTGTCGAGGTTCGACTCGTCGGCGGGCCATACGGCCGCTACGCCTTCCACCACCCAAAATATGCAGTAGCTGACGACCGCGCGGTCGTCCTGACGGAAAACTGGAAGCCAGCGGGGACCGGTGGGCACGCCAGCAGAGGGTGGGGAGCCGTCGTATCCCAACAGCGGATCGTCGACGGCCTCGCCGAGACGTTCCGGGCTGACGCGAGCTGGCGGGGAGCCCGACCCTGGGCCCAGGTCCGACGCGGGCGCACGTTCGAACGCGCGGCCGTCGCCAACGGCTCGTATCCAAGCCGGCGGTCGCCCGCAACAGTGCCTGTGAACAGGACACGACTGCTCCTCGCACCGGACAACGCCGGGAGCGGAGTGACCGACGCCATCGACGGGGCCGAGGAGTCGGTCGACGTCCTCCAGATGAGCATCGACGGCCCGGACCAGCGGTTCCTCCGCGCGACCCTCGAGGCGGCCCGTCGCGGCGTCGAGGTGCGCGTCTTGCTCAGCAGTGCCTGGTACGTCGAAGATGAGAATCGCCGGCTCGTCGAGCACCTCCGCGAAATCGCAACCCGTGAGGACCTCCCCCTGCAGGCGAAACTGGCCGACCCCGGTGGCGACTACGAAAAAATTCACGCGAAAGGTGTCGTCATCGACGGCGATCAGGTGCTGCTCGGCAGTCTCAACTGGAACGGCGAGTCGATCCGTCAGAACCGAGAAGTCGTGCTCTCCCTGGAAGGGGACGCCGTCGGGTCGTACTACCGCGAGGCGTTCGACGCAGATTGGGGCGGCCAGTCGCGGTCCCTTCCGGTGGGGATTCTCGCAGGCGTTGGCGGGTGTATTCTGATTGCGCTGCTGGTCGCTCGGAGAATCGACTTCGGGGAGACGGTCGGTGTGAGCGGATAACAGAAAATCGAACGGCAGTCAGTCTTCGGCGAAGGCGGCGGAACTGCCGAGCGCTTCGTCGATTTCAGCCTCGGCCATCTTCTCGACGAGTGCGTCGATGACGGTTTCGCGCATCCCGCGGACGAACTTGATAGAGCCGACGACGAGGTGGCCGCCGCCGCTGACGCCGCCGCCGTGGACTTCGTCTTTCAGTTCTTCGACCATCGTCGGGATGTCGAGGCGGACGCCGTCGGAGCGGAGGACGGCGAAGTCGGGGCCGTAGCCGATGGTGATAACCGGGTCGCCGGTCTCGGCGACTTTGGAGTCGTGGATTTTGCCCGTGGTCTTGCCGGGTGCCGGGTACGTGAACCGGTGGGCGTGGTTCTCGACGTCGAGACGGTAGAGGTGGGCGCCGTTGTCGAGGCGTTCGTGTTCGACGTGGGCCATCGCGGCGTCGAGCTGTCGTTCCACGTCGCGCTCGGCACGGGTGGCGAGGAACTCGACGAGTTGGCGATGGCGCGACTCGTCGTCACAGTCGACATTGAGCGCGTCGGTGATTAGCTGTCCGCCGTCGTCGTACTTGAGCCAGTGGGTCGCGTAGTCCAGCGCCTCGCCGACGTCGCGCAGTTCGGATTCGTCGTAGCCTTCCTCGCGCGCGAGTTCGAGATAGTCGTCCATCGCGTTGGCCTCAGAGCGGTCGGAGAGGCCCGCGACTGCGGGCACGTGTCGGAGTTCGTCCGTGATGTCGGGGTCGATCATCCGCGCGAGTTCGACGCACATCATGCCCGTCGTGATCCGGTAGTCCTCGTCGTGGAGGTACGGATTGACGTGCTCGTCGAGTAGTTCGTCGACTGCCTCGGGGTCAGGGTGGTGGTGGTCGACGACGACGATTGGCACGTCGTAGTGGGCGAGGTTCCGGTACGCTGGGGTGTCTTCCTCGGTAGACCCGTTGTCGAGCATGAGGAGGAGCGGCAGGCGCTGGCCGTGTCGATTGCGGTCCTCCAGCGCGAAGTTCAGGTCGCGGGTCACGTCCTCCATCTCGTAGTACGGCGCCTTGCTCGGCAGGCGCTTGAGGAGGTGCTGGGCGGCGTCGGGGTCCTCGTAGGTGTCTTCGATGAACCGCTCCAGCGCGATTTGCATCGGAACGCTCGCGCAGATACCGTCGCCGTCGGCGTGGTGGCGCATCCGAATCGGACGTCCTTCCAGAATCTCCCGTCGGAGGCGCTCGGCGACTGCCTGTAGGTCGTCGTGGAGTTTCTCGAAGGCGTCCCAGGCCACGAGCGGGTCCGGGTCGTACGGTTCGGCCAGGTCGTCGAGGCCCTCGCGTTGTTCGTCGCGAATCGACGTTCCTTCCTCGCCGCTCAGGACGGTCAGGTCGTCGATTTCGACCTGGATCGCACCGTTTCGCGTCTCGACGTAGCCGTCGACGCGGACGACGTCGTCGAGTTCGACGTCTTTGTAGGCGCGGACGCCGGCGTCTTCGAACGCGGTGCAGGGCGCGATGCCCGTGGCGTCCCGGACCTGGAAGACGGTCGGGCCGCCGGTCTGTTTGATCTGGACGACGACGCCCTCGAGCGTGACCGACTCGCCGACGACGTCGCCGAGGTCGGAGACCGCGTGACTGTCTCGCGAGACCGATTCGACGTCGTACTCGTCGATGGCGACCTCGTTGAACGCGAGGTCGCCGTTCCCGCGGACTTCGTCGAGTTCGACGACGAGTTCGTCGCCCACCTCGAACGTCCCGGCGAGATTCGAGGCGTGGACGAGTCCGGACACGTCGTTCGAGAGGTCGACGAACACGCCGTACTCGACGACGCCGTTGACTGTCGCGAGGTAGTACTCGCCCTCGGAGACGTATTCGAAGTCACAGTTCGCATCGAGGTCGTAGACGGTGGTCCCGCCGTCGGGGACCGCGACGCCGGAATCCCCGGCGTCGTGTACAGGAGCCATATGCAGACGAATCCGCCCCGACAGCAGTTTAACCTTCGGAAAGTCGTTCGACCATCTTTTTCCCGGAGGGGTGGGCAATCCACGCCCACCCCTCCGGCAAAAACATGGGTGAAAAAGGCCGAGCCCTCACTTCGTTCGGACTCGGTGAATCGCGCTCACTCCGTTCGCGCGAATGCTACGTACAGTTTGCGAATTGAGTAGTTGTTTCTGGTGGATGAGTTGTGAATGGAAGTGGATCGAGAACGACCGCTCCTGACAGCAAGCGTTGAAAGCCCTCGGCGCGCTCGCGACCGCTGAGCGGGATATCCTCACTACGTTCGGATAGTACCCGCTCAGACGTCTCCGCTCACTTCGTTCGCCGCGAGCGCGCCTCGCCCTTTCAGTCCGCCAGGAGAGCAAGCTCTCCTGAGCCCTGCCTCGTTCCACTCGGCAGGACGCCAGGAAAACGACATCCGCACAGCACCGCAGACAGCCACACTCCTCCCCAGCCGATTCGCTCGCTCCCGAAGGTCGCTCACTCATCCCTCGCACGGGTCTACGCGGCCGCTCGTCCGCGATGGACTCGCGGCCGCGACAGCGCGCGCCAAGCTGGATTTTTCGGACTATCGCCTGCACTGAGCATCCGCCGAGCGAAGCGAGGCGGTTCTACGCGGCGAGTGAGCGAAGCGAACGAGCCGCGCCTTTTTCACCCATGTTTTTGCCGAGGGGGTTCCCACAGCGCGCCGAAGGCGCGCGAGGAAACCCCCTCGGGAAAAAGATGGTTTGGAAAACCTTGTAACCCGGGCTACCCGAGGTGAAGGCATGGGACTGTTCCGCTCGGGCGAGGTGGTCGGCATCGCCGAGGCGGCGTTGGAGTTCGCGCTGGAGGCCTCGGAAGACGCCCACCCGGACGAGTACATGGGCTTTCTGCGCGGCGAGGACGCCCGCAAGTTCGACCTGGAGTACGAGGGCACGGTCCTGACGGACATCCTCGTCATCCCGGGGACCGAGTCGAACCCGGTGAGCGCCACCGTCGACTCCAGCATGATCCCAACCAACTCGCGCGCAGCGGGGTCGATTCACTCACACCCGAACGGCGTCCTCCGACCGAGCGACGCCGACCTACAGACCTTCGGGAAGGGGAAGGTCCACATCATCGTCGGCGCGCCCTACAACAGGACCGACTGGCAGGCCTTCGACCGCCAGGGCAATCCCGTGGATCTGCCGGTGCTCGACATCGAGATGCCCGAGGACGAGTTCTTCGACTTCACGCAGGAGGACATCGACGAGGAGTTGCTCGAGGAAGGCGTCGACCGGCGCGCCGACGACGTCGGTGACGAGTGGGGCCAGCGATGACAGGCGAGTCTCTGCCGGACTCCGACCAGGGCGCCGAGGGCGACGAAATCGTCGTGGCGCAGGGGACGTTCGACATCCTCCATCCCGGCCACCTCCACTATCTCAGGGACGCGAAAGCGATGGGCGACCGACTCGTCGTCATCGTCGCGCGCTCGGCCAACGTGACACACAAACCGTCGCCCGTCGTGTCGGGGCCACAACGGCGAGCGATGGTGGCGGGCCTGGACCCGGTCGACGAGGCTCGCCTGGGCCACCCGGAGGACATCTTCGTCCCCATCGAGGAGATAGAGCCGTCGGTCATCGCGTTGGGCTACGACCAGCATCACGACGCCGACGGCATCCGCGCGGCACTCGCCGACCGTGGCATCGACTGCGAGGTCAGGCGTGCAACGGCCTACGACCCGGAGTTCGACGGCCTGCTCTCTTCGGGGGATATCATCGACCGGATTCTCGACGAGCGCGGGTAGGGCTCACCGTCGGGACCCGCCAGCCGATGTGGCGTGCGTTTGCTATCAGTTACTTGCCTATCACATTCCAAAATTTTTAATCGGGATGGTATCACTCGCTCGGGTATGCAACGGGTGACGGTGGAAGACGTCTCGTCGTGGTCGTATCGGGGGTTGGAACTGTTCCTGCTGGTTCCCCCAGTCCTGTCCGCGCTGTTGGGGCTCGGAATACTGGTCGCCGCGGGAATCACCATGGGGTCCGAGTCGGCGGCGACGGCAAGCACTGGGTACGGAGCCGGATTCCTGGCGTTCGCTAGCGGTATCACTATCGTGTGGATTCTCGGCATCGTGTTGGGCGTGCTCTCGTTCTTCGCAGTCCCCATCTTCCTGTACCTCGACGCGAAGAAGGTGGCCGACCAGGACCTCGACTGGAAACCGGAACCGGTCCTGTACATGGTGCTGGGCGTCGTCCTCAGCGGCTTTGCCGTCCTGCACTACCTCTACAAACGCCACGACTACGTCGTCGACTGGGTCGGGTCCGAAACGTGGTGGTACGTCACGCTCGCGGGCTTCGGCATCGCCATCGTCGGCCTGGTCGGCGGGGTGGTCAATCCCGTCGTGTGGGGGCTCCCCCTGATCGCACTCCCGATGATCACGACCGGTATCTACAAAGACTCCGTCTACGTCAGGCTCAACAGCGACTGGCACCCGAACCCGGTGAATCACTTCCTCTCAGCACTCTTATCGGCGATTCTCGTGATCCCGGGCATCCTCTACTTCGGCTACTACGTCTACAAACGCCACGGCGCTCTCGGTATCGTCTGAAATTTGGTCGTGGGAGTATTCTTCGCTGTCATTTTGTTCAGCCATCGAACGCCCTCGACTCGCTCGCTATGAGTTGACTCAACCGCAGGACATACTAACCGATGAAAGCCCTCGGCTCGCTCGCTATGAGTTTCTGGTACCGAAGACAGCAGGAGATGGAAGCCCTCGACTCGCTCGCTATGAGATAGGTAGACCGGCGTTGACAGCGAGTGATGAAAGCCCTCTCCTCGCTCGCTAGCACTGACTGGAACAACAGGAGATAGCAAGCGACGAAAGCCCTCGCCCCGCTCGCGGCCGCTGCGTCGGATATTCTCGTTCCCTTCGGTCACTCGAATAGAGCCGACGCAAGCGGCTCCGTTCACTTCGTTCACCGCGACCGAGGCTCGCCCTTTCAGTCCACCAGGACATCACCCGCAACCGCCCCGCACACCACCTCAGACAGCCACACTCCTCCCCAGCCGATTCGCTCCCTGCGGTCGCTCATCCCTCGCGCAGTTCCGCCGCGGCCGCTCGTCCGAGGAGGACTCGCGGCCGCGACAGCGCGCGCCACTCGCAAGTACGGGATGGCGAAAAAGGGACGCAAAACCGACGTTCCGAACCTTACAGCAGGTCGTGTTCGGCGAGGCGCTCGACGCCCTCGCGGAGTCGGTCCTCGCTGTTAGCGTAGGCCAGGCGGACCCAGCCAGGGGTGCCGAACGCGCTGCCCGGCACAGTCGCGACGTGGGCCGTCTCGATGGCTTCCTCGGCCCAGGCCACGTCGTCGTCGGCGACCGGGAGCATCAGGTAGAACGCGCCCTCGGGCGTCGGAACGTCCTTGCCGTGCTCGCCGAAGAGGTCGACGAGCATGTCACGGCGCTCCTCGAAGGCCGAGCGCATCTCCTCGACGGCGTCGTCGGTGTTCTCCAGGGCCTCGACGCCGGCGTGCTGGACGAAGTTTACGGCGCAGGTGACGGAGTGGCCGTGGATCTTGCCGGCCTGGTCGACCAGGTCCTCGGGGGCGGCGTAGTAGCCCAGGCGCCAGCCGGTCATGGCGTAGGCTTTCGAGAAGCCGTTGAGCGTGATCGTTCTGTCTTCCATGCCGTCCAGGGTGCCGATGCTCGACGCCTCGACGCCGTCGTAGGTGATCTCTTTGTATATTTCGTCGGAGATAACAGTAATATCGTGTTCGACGGCGATGTCACGGACGCCTTCGAGGGCCTCGTCGGAGTAGACGGCGCCGTGGGGGTTGCCTGGCGAGTTGACGACGAGAATCTCGGTGTCGTCGGAGACGGCCTCGGCGAGGTCGTCGAGCGCGGGTTCGAGCTGGAAATCGTACTGGGCGGTGTCGACGCGGGTGAGGCTCCCGTCCGAGAGCTTCACCATCGCCTCGTAGGAGACCCACGCGGGGTCGATGAGGGCCACCTCGTCGCCGTCGTCGATGACGGTCTGGAAGACCTCGAAGAGGCCCTGTTTCCCGCCCGGCGTGACGACGATGTTGTCGGTGCCGTACTGGGTGAGGCCATCGCCGTGGAGTTTGTCGACGACGGCCGATTTCAGTGCGGGGATGCCGTTCGAGGGGGTGTAGCCGGTGTGGCCGGCGTCCATGGCCTCTTTCGCGGCCGTCTTGACGTTCTCGGGCGTGTCGAAGTCGACGATGTCGCCGACGGAGAGGTCGACGACGTCGACGCCCTCGGCCTCCAGTTCGGAGGCCTTGTTGCTGATGGCTACGGTTGCGCTCGGTTCGATCCGGTCGACGCGTGCTGCGAAATCCATTGTTGAGAGTGGTGTACTGTCTGCTGGCTGCTGTCTGTTGGTCGGCGGTGTCAGGGCAGTTCTTCGACGAGGTCGACGGCGCTGTCGACGACCATCGCGCCGTAGTCGGTGCGGGCCTTCGCTTCGGCCGTGCTCATGCCGGGGCCGATGATGCCG
>ENA-ORCR01000495-ORCR01000495.1-marine-metagenome-genome-assembly--contig:-NODE-495-length-21062-cov-3.401001_pt1 | contig 21062 bp, 20 predicted proteins | sample MGYA00237782_ERZ508514 | MGnify/ENA primary metagenome ERZ508514 (study PRJEB26185, sample SAMN06268960) | marine metagenome | isolation source: Eden Landing Ponds, San Francisco, CA, USA | place...
CCATACTGGCCGATGTGAGTACTGTAACGACAGCATCTGTACCGACCATCTAGACACCTGTTTAGTGTGTGATGGTGGATTCTGCATTGATGATCGAGTCCCGGCAACGACAGCAGACGGCTCGCTCTGTGTTTCACATGCCGGGTACTGTGAGCACTGTGAGGGCCACCACCGCAAGGATGCGCTGGTAACCTGTGAGATATGCGAAGAAACCGTGTGCCGAGACCATTCAAGCGTCTGTGCGATCGGCGGTCGCCGAGTCTGTGCTACGCATGCCGCTCAATGTGAAACGTGTGACGACCACATCTGTACAGATCACTCCGCACAATGTGTCTCATGTGACGGAGCTCATTGTGAGCCGCACTCAACAACCTGTGGCGTGTGCGAAGCGCATGTCGGAACAGTCCACGTTGACACGTGTACCACCTGTGGTATCGACGTCTGTCCAGCACACCAACACACGTGTGGCGACTGTGACCAATTATACTGTATCGATGATGTGGACACCTGCGTCGATTGTGGCAAATCGTTCTGCACGGCAGATGTCGAGACATGTACAACCTGCGAAGAACCCGTTTGTCTGGCTGATGCCGTCGAGTGCGCCGTTTGTGAGACGACACACTGTCAAACCCACGGGACAGCCTGTGCTGACTGTGAGATACAGCTCTGTCCAACCCACACAACAGCCTGTGTACACGGTGAGGGTGAGTACTGTACAGACCACATTCAGGCGTGTGCGATCGACGATGAACCGGTGTGTGACGACCATCTCAAGGTATGTGACACCTGTGGCGATGCTGTGTGCCCAACACACGCGACGGCCTGCGACCGCTGCGGTGAGACACACTGTCCTGACCACATAATAGCGTGTGTGGAGTGTGACGGTCAGTTTTGTGAGTCTCATACAACAGACTGTCATGCGTGTGGAGACCAGGTCTGCCCAGAACACACCGAATTGTGTGATCACTGCGGTGAGGCACTCTGTCCGAGCCATATCCGGGAATGTACGTCGTGTTCGGATCAGTATTGTGAGGATCACATTGCGGTGTGTGATGTGTGTGAAGACCCGCTCTGCCCAACGCATACAGAAGCGTGCGAAGCCTGTGGCACCACCATGTGTGACTCCCACAGTACAACATGTTCGATCTGTGGGGGTCCTTCCTGTGAGGACCATACGGCCCGCTGTCATGAATGCAGTGAGATGGTCTGTGAGACACATCACGTGGACTGTGCGGGCTGTCTCGGGACAGTCTGCGCCGATCACGCACAGGAGTGTGTTAGCTGTGAAGATCTGTTTGGTGAGAGCCACATCGCTGGATGTAGCGTCTGTGGCACACAGCTGTGTCAGTCACACCGTGAAACGTGTACAACGTGTGGTGAGAGTTTGTGTGCCGAGCACGCCGTTGCCTGTCAACAGAGTGGGGAGCTACATTGTGCCGATCACCTGCGGCCCTGTAGTATCTGCACTGATGACGCGACCACACAGGGTGAACTCTGTGAGCACCACCGGACAGCGTGTGTCGTCGACGACGAGATTCTCTGTGCGGATCACACTAACCGCAGTCCGATTAGTGGGGAGCCGATCTGTGTCGATCACATGGTACAGTGTTCACTCTGCGAACAATTGTATGCCCCCGATGATCTGGACACTGGCACCTGCAGAACATGTGAACAGTTAGCTGATAGTGAGAATACGCCGCCAGATGAGATCGGCGACGCGTTCCGTACCGCTCGATTAGCTGCCAACGACACCTATATCATCATTTACGGCTCCCGGCTGCTCAAGCCAAACCAACTCATCGTGCTCGACAGAACCAACAGCAACACCGAGATCCATCGCCGGAATATTAGGCTAATCGAACGGGTACGGCGGTGGCTCAAATGAGCGACAATGAGGGGCCAACATGGTATACCCCTGGTGATGTGCCAGGCTCCATTGAAGCTGCAACCATTGACTCGAGTGTCTATGTCGAGCATATTGTGGATGTCCTACAGGCGCACGAACTTGATGCACCACGGAGTCGGATTCGTACGCTCGTTACCTCAGCCCGTGATCGGATCTCCGAGCGTAATTCGACACCCACCGACAGTAGTGACCCACTGGAGGAGCCACGAGCGGTTCGCTCTCGGATCTTCGATGTCGAAGATGCTACGTATCTCGGGGAGCGAAATCTCGCGACAATCCTTGGTGTCGCGCTCAGTCGCTACGCTGGGAGTTTTTCGTTGGTCGACCCGCAAGCGGATAGCGTCCTTGATCTGCTGTGGAACAAACAACACACGACAGTTGGGTTCCACGTCGTCACACGCCCAGAACAGGAGCCACTCACCGCTGACCATGTGACCGCACTCCATGAAGGGAATATTGCTACCGGATCGGGACGTTCTCCAGCACAGCTGGCAGTTATCAGCCCGGCAACGGCAACAGAGAGAGCCCGCTCGGTTGCCGAAGATCACGAGATTATGGTTGTGGATGCCGATGTCCTCCGTCGATGGTTCAACGAAGTGCGACTCACCCCAGCGCTTGTGGGGCAGATCCTTGAAGCGGAGACGGTGGCGTATAACGAGCTTGAGCACCTGATCTCAGAACTCGATCCGCTGCCAGAGATTGTTGCGAGCCGCGACCCGTTGGACGTGAGCCACTCCAGTCCCCCCATCGCAACAGGCGACACATCAGCGATCACGACCAGCATCGACCAAGCACTGCCAGTCGAAGATGAAACGCCGCCGCCTGGCACTCAAGGGAAGCTATATGCTAATCCGAGTGATGATGGTGACTTTGGCGCGTTCGATCGATTTGTAGATAACCTTGAGGAGGATACCTCATGAAATTCGAATTTACTGAAGAGCCCACAGAGGTGCCCATTGACGGGAACAAATCGGTTTCTGTGGAGCCAAAACAACCCTGGCCGTCGGCGTATCGTGGATCCCGCTACAGCATCGTCATGGACGACAGCTTCGATGACCATGCGGTATTGAAATGGGAGCACCGAGATCTGTCAATCTTTGCTGCAGCACCCAACAAGCTACGCCAAGCGATGGTACTGATCGGAAAAAGTCAGGGATTGGGCAGCTTCCGGATCACAGCTGCAGGGGAAGTGCTCACTAAAGTGAAGGCCAGCGCCTACGACAACATCGATCAAGCACCCATTTCAGAGGGCTGGGTACCAGTGTATCTCGGAAAATGTCGTGGAGAGATCGATTTTGGAAGCGTAGATACCAATCCCAAACCACCAACGAACGAGGTAAAGGTGTGGACCAGCTTCCCGTTTAATCACGGCGAGCGGTGGTCTGTTAGCAGTACAGGCGAGTTGGTGTGGAACTGGCGTGACTACCAATTTGTGTCGGCCTTTGACCATTCAGACCTGGTCGAGCGATATGCAGCGTACCGACCGAACCCAGGCCGTCTGTACATTACTGAACACGGCCACGTGTGGGTGAACGTACCACACAATGATGTGTTGCCAGACAAACAAGCTGAAATCGGCGAAGCGGTCATAGCATGGAAAACGGATGCCGAGTCCCGCGGCGACGCAACGACCCTTCGATTGGTTAATCGACGGTTAGTCGCAACCAGTCGGAGTGAGGATCCGGCTGATGGACAGTTGCCGATCCATCTTGGTCATTTACGTGACTTCGATAACGGTGTGATTCCCAAACCGATAGTCGACGATCAATCGTATTTCCTCGCTGTGGGACAGTACGAGCAGGTATGGGAATAAGATCAGGTCTGATAGGTTCTGTTGAAGTTCTCAGCTGTTGATGATTTTTGAGACCGTACTGATCGCTCAGTGTCGTAAGTCGCAACTGCCAACAGTACAGCCACGGAGAATCCACTTCCATACCCCTAATCGCTCAGTATAGTACACAAACTTATCACGATTCCTGATGTCTTAGGTAGTATGAAATTGGCTCGAAAAGAAGGACAGACATGGCATTTTGCAGAACCAGATCACTGCGGTTGGGCTCAAACATTCGAAGAGCGTGGTACATTTGATGAAGAGATCGACGTTAGTTCTGTAGACGAAGTAAGCAGATTCTGCTCAATGTGTCGAGAGCGAAGAGGTGAATAAGCAATCTTTAGCAACCAGCCGTTTCAGGCGAGCATATATCCTTAAGCACAGATAGGGTTGTCGTGCGAGATACAGAGAATGAGTCCAACAAGGTGTCCGCAATCAATTTCTAAACAGGCGCTTCAATGGGTTGATATGGTTGATGATCCGACGATCCCTCTCGGAGATATTCGGCAAGAAGACCCCGGTAGCGACCGACAGGGAGCATTCAAGCGAGGCTGGACTGCTGCTGTCAAAGATTTCAGCGACAGCGATACGACGTCAAAATATACAGAGGGTCCACCGCCAGAGAGACTAACATGGGATAATCTCGGCTACCGCCTGGGGAGCCTATTTAATGAGACAGATGATGACCTTCGACAGGAACTCTTCCAATGGTGTGTTAAAAAGCAAAGTCGTGAATTGCAAAGACGCGAACCATCACAGCAATGCGAGCAAAGTAAAATACCAGCGACAGAAAAAATTGAACCATCGGGGTGGGGCATCAGTTGTGAGTACTGCCCACACACTATCCAGTCAGTAACCATATCTACGGAAACAGCTGAGAAGCTACAAGATAGAAGTATTCCTCCAACCCATATTGAGATAGAATGTCCTAAATGTGAGAATGATTTTTATTACACCCAAGACCATTGGCACTTCTCATCAGATGAACAGAGTACATTCTCGGTGACAGAACGGGAGAAGCAGAAGACATCCCCTGGTAAGAATGTATATGTCTCGAAAGAAAATGTAGTACAAGTTGAATGAACCTACATTTTAGACCTGACCTTACACCTTAGCCACTTCCTTGGCGTTGAAACCCGATTTATCAGGTAGCTCCCGTCCTAATCATCTAGTTCCGTGTCAGACGGCCATGTTGGGTCCTCTGGGCGAGGGATCTCTTCTACCAAATCCTTCTCGAAGTTTGAAGCTCTCCAGGCTATCACGTTCTCCTTCCGCTGGACATATTTTTCGTCGGTATCCAGCCAGCGGCCAATCTCCTCGTAACTGTGGCCAGCACAGAGCAGTACCATCAACGCGAAATCGAAGCGATCGAGATTGCTCTCGTTTGCGTCGGCATCGATCCGGTCGAGGAACGCTTGTGAGGCATCACCGACGAACTCCATCAGTATCTCATACACCTCCTCGTCATCAAATCCATCGAACGTGAATCCCTTCGTGATGTTGTTCCTAGGGTCACTCTCTTCGGTGTCCCAGCGAATCTCTTCGAGGGCCGCTCTTTCACAGTCGTGAAGTCTCGACAGGCGCTCTGGATTCTCCTGTTCCCAGGTTGTGAGTGTGTCGGTTACAGCCTCAGATTGAGCGTGTTCGATATAGGGATCACACCCTCGCTTCGCGATGACTGACTCGATGTTCTTTCCCGAGATCGTCAGTAGGACGGACGCACATCGATCAGTCTGTTCGAGGATCTGTGCGACTTCACGACGCGATTCGAGTTCGTCAAGGCCTGCACGTTTCTGCGCGTCGTGGACGAGGTTGTTTCTGCGTTCTTTGACCTCGACAAGCGATCCATGGTCACCTCCGGTCAGTATTTGGATATCACAGAGTTTCTCTAATCGCTTTGCGTGCCCCATACTCCGAACGTGCTCTGTGATGCTGTCGAGACGAGCTTCCTCGCGAAAGAGCTCGTTGAGGACCGTTTCCGTGGTCAATTCTTCGATGAGTGCCGAGGCGAGGAGGAGATACGAAAAGAATGACCGCTCAACATCGCTGTCGATCCCGTCGGCGGACCGGAGTTTTTCAACGATTTCAGTACGCTGTTCGAGATAGTACTCGAGGACGTTGTCTGAGTGCCCGACGAGAGAGTTTTGGCGTTCTACGTAGGCAACTTGGAGGAGTAATTCCTTCTCGAAAGGGGTGCTCTCACTCAGCTTCTGGCACTTCTGGAGCGAAGTTGTGGGGAGATGGCGAGTCAAATAATCGATGTCGTCATAGACCAGCGGCGTATTCGTCGGGCAATTGTCTACGATTGACTGAAAGTTGTCGTTGTCAGCGAGCTCACTGAGTGCAGCACGTATCTCGTTGACGCTAAGTTCCCGGACATCTTCTGACTGGTCTGATTCCTCACCGACTGGAACGACGCGGTACGACGCATTTCCAACGATGACGACCGGCCCTTCCAGGTCGAGAACCTGATATTCCCCGATAGGGCTCAGAGAGACTGTCTCTGCATCTATTGCGAACGATAAGTCGAGATCAGTGTCGTCGCCCACGCGTGCAAAACAGCAAAGAGCTCTATTCGACTTGGGCTTCGTACTCGTCCCAAAGTGTGTCGATGTCTGTGCCGGTCTCCTCAGAGATATGACGCAGTAACTGCGCCCTGTTCTCGAACCGACGGAGCTGGCCCTTTGCGCTCATAGTAGGACATAATCGCTCTTGTAGTAATAAATCACGGGGGTACATTTTCGGAAAGTCTCGAAACAAGCGAGATACAATAATTGATCAAGATATAATGGATGATATTGATGTTAGTAGATTGTGAATCCTAGGTAGAGTATAGTGTGTTCCGTACTGAGCAATTCGTGAGTTCCCAAGCAGAACAAGTAATGGAATTAATGTGACCTGCCGGTCAGTTCTGAGTGACAAGTGTCACAAATTTTAAACCCGCCATACAGACGCATATTGACCGGTTTAGCTTCACGTGGCTCATTGTTCAACCTCGGAACAACGTTTGCGCACGAATGGCAAACGCCAGTTCCGATCTCTGTTTCTGAATCAAGCCCTATTCTGCTTGCCTTGTCTATTAGGTCACTTTTGATTCGCGCTCGGGCAACCCTATCAATATGGTATATTCGCCGTTGTTCATTAGAATCGGATCCTGCAATTTGGCGAATTGTTTGTCCTTCGGTGAATTTGTACACTGTATCCGCCATCTCTGGGGAAATAAACGGACTGGTTATGTCACTCCATTTTTCTATTGAAATACTTAGCCTCTCCATAGTACATAACCAACGTACTTGTACAAAAAACCATCTAGTTTTCAAAACCGCAGTAAATGTTAACATGTCCATTAATTGCCATAATAACGAAAGAAAGACATAATTCACGCCGGAGATGATCGGCTATACTGTCTCCTGGATTGGGTCAACTAACTTTTCTAGCATTGCTGGATTTTGGTTGAGTTCTTGGAACAAGAAATCACCCACAGCGGCGAAGTCTGGGTCGGGAACGGTCGGAGCTGGCCGATCGGGACCCGGTGTGATCGGCGGATCAGCATAGAGGTCGTGTAACTCTGTGAACGTCGGCGCGGGATCCTCAACTCGCAATGACGGACCACGCAAGTACTCGTCGTACTCTGCTTCAAATTCATCCAAATCTTCTGCCTGCCGAACTTTGTGAGTTGCTTCATCTATATGATTCTTATATGGGCCCTGCGCTTCGTCAGTGCCCACTAGGATGGCAATGTCAAGCAACTCTCGGTAGCTCAGCCCGTTCTGGTTAAGCACCGCCTCCAACTCAATCGTTTCCCATGTTGAGTCATTCCGTCGCTTCCGCAACGTGATTGGAGCGCCGTACAAGAGGGTATCATAGTCGTTGCTCACAACCGCATCGACCCGCCCGTTTTGAGCGAAAACGCTCGCGTCAGCTTCCGCATAGAGCGGGGCTTCACAATACGGGATGTCCAGCGTCTCAAGCAACGTTTTGGTTGGTCGCTGAAGGAACGGCAAATGCTTCTCTGGTTCCGAGGGGTCCGGCGCATGTTCCAAATGATCACTCGTCGGATTACTCTTTGACGGGCGACTCCGTCGCATCGGGTCAAAAACAAAGATTGGGGTGATGTCGTTCCGGAACAGATCGGGCAGCGAGAGGAGAAGGGTCAGTCCCTGGGAAATGTCACTGTCACCAACCGCACGATCGTCTGATGAGAGCTCTGTGATTGTACGTGCAAAGTAGTATCGCTGAAACCAGAATGATGCGTCAATTGCCAGTTTTTGCCCTGAAAACGCTGCTAGCCGACTCAGTTCTGGGTCCACGATATCGTGAAGATCTTCACACCCCATCGTTACCACCCCCAGATCTCCTCGGAGAGATCTGAATGAGTGTTGATGATTCACAGATGATCATCTGATTACCATCTCGTTTTGGGATCATTAACTGAAATATGTCATTAGTACGAACTTAGCTTTTGGTATTTTGTTGGGATAATCATGTATCGCCGGTCATTTGCTCATCTGTGACCAGCGTGTTTTTGTTGTGTGGATCGGGTGCTCCCCCGGTGGGACAAGATTATTCTGTCTATTCTGTCGTAACGAATGTATGGTTAATGTGATCTCCGTTGGGGAATTTGACCTTGATAATGGATCTCTCAACGCAGGGATCGATACGTACCTCGAATTTAGATCGTCAGATGAATACCAGCGAGATCTTCATCAGGAGGTTCTGAATAGCGGCCACTCATGGCTTAATCAACACGATCTAACTGTAAACACGGTATCGGAATACGTGACAGAGCTCAGCGAAGTAACGAGGGAGGCTCACCCCCTTCTGTCTGAGGATGACTTCGATGAGCTAGAGGCAACGGTAGCGAACGATGCTGAAACCTTCGTTGAAGACTTGGTAGCGCTATTTGAAGACGAAAGTCCACTCGAAGATCGTATCGAGCGATTTAGGACGGATCACAGTATGGAGCTTCCGATCATCAGTGTTTTCTTGACTACTTTCGACCCGGATCGATATGTATTGTATGACGAGGAGGGGTTCGAGACCTTCCTTCGCTACTTCGCGGGATTAGACCGTCCTGATATTGACAATCTTTCGGTCGGAAGCAGATACAATCTGTATCAGAGCTACTGTTCCACGCTTCGGGACGAGTTGTTGACCGAGAAACTTACCGACGCGACGCTTCAGGACGCTCAAGAATTCGTGAGTAGTGTAACGCACTCAGGGGAATGTAGATATAATTTCATTCTCAGATACCTCTTCAGACACACAAGTCAGTTACAGGAATTTGAGGAGGACACTTCTGTGTTCCTCGACGAGATTCGTACGCTGCCCCAGGCATTTCTCAGAGATCAGCTTGATGCGTATGAAGGACGACAAAAGATAGCCAAAATTCGATACGATGTACTCGATGCCATCCTTGACGATGAACCCGTAGATCTCGACGAAATCACCGCGCGAGAGAACGCAAACCACGAGAAGAACATCATGAACTCGTGGGACGACTACAAGATCGTCGCTCAGATTTACTACAACTATGCTAAAGACCGTATCGAGGCGTATATCGAGGACCTGCTTGATTATTTGCGAAACGAGATAGATGCTGACCAACTTTCTACCCACTACGTTACCTACCAGGGTGCAACCAACATCCCGAGCACTCGATCGTGGGCTGTCCTGTATCCGAGCGTCCTCGGAGACCACAAATCGGCATATCAGCTGTACATCTACTTCTACCCCAACGAGATCGAATACGGGATCGATAACGGGAGCGACGTTCCTCGAAAAGAACACGATGATGAGTCGTTCCAGTCAGAAGACGAAATCTCGATTCAAAAAGTTGTTGAGGCCTACGAGGATCGACTGGATACATTCTGGCGCTGGAACGAGGAACTGATCGAAGAACCAGACCCTGTAATGTACGACGAATTACCGTGGTTCGAAGCCGTCGAAAAACATCTCCAGCGCAAGAAACAGATCGTTTTCCACGGCCCACCGGGAACTGGGAAGACCTATGGGGCTCTCAACTTCGCCAAGTGGTGGATAGACAGGGGACTAGACGAGGAGGGGCACTTTAACGACGCCGTCGAAGATCGCCTTCGGACGGTAACATTCCATCCGACATTCTCGTATGAAGACTTCATCGAGGGGATAACGGCGAAGACCAGTGATGGCGACCTCGTGTATGAACCGAAAGCTGGTGTGTTCAAGGAAATGTGCGAGGACGCCGCCGAGGCCTACAAAAACGCCGACTCGAAAGCGGATGCTCCTAGATATATTCTCATCATTGACGAAGTAAACCGGGGGAATATTCCAAAGATCTTTGGTGAGACGATCACGCTTATCGAGAACGACAAGCGACTCGGTGAACCGAACGAGATAAGGGACGAGCTACCACATTCGGAGGGCCGACTCGTAGTTCCCCCGAACCTCTACATCATCGGGACGATGAACACAGCCGATCGGTCAATAGCCCTCGTCGATGCTGCAATACGTCGTCGGTTCCGATTTCGATCCTTCCCGCCCAACTACGACGTTCTCCACGACGAACTCGGGTTTGAGGGTGAACAGGATGTAAAAACCAAAGCCTCCGTGGAGGAGGGTCAGGATCTCGGAGCGCTTTCCATCCTCGCACTCCGCACCATCAATGAACGTATTCGGAACAGCGGGAACCTCGGAAAGGGCAAGCAGGTCGGTCATTCATACCTGATCAGTGCGACTACGGACGAGCATCTTGTAGAGTCCTGGAAGAACGAGATACTGCCTCTCCTCGAAGAGTACTACTTTGGAGATATGGAGCGGCTCAAAGAGCAGATTTTCGATGGCGGTGGCAGGGAACTATTCAACTGGGATGAGCAGCAGATCGCTGATTTTGATTCGGACGCTCTACGTGCGGCGCTCTCTGCGCTCGTTGGTGAGGAAGGTGAAGCGGAGTGACCGCTGATGACCTGGTAGAACTGTCCGAGTACGACAAATCAGATCCCATTGACCTGTCTGATGACGATGTCGAGATGATTGAATCACAGGTAGATGGGCTACGAGTAGAATACAGGCGGGACGAGCAGGTCGTACTCCACACGGATCATCGCGTCGGGGTCATTGCTCTTCCTGACGGACCAACGATCGAGATCCAACCGAAGGTCGGCGAGCCGAACCTTGTCACGCTGCTACGGTACGCGAACGGGACGAAACCGACACACTTCTCACGTGAAACAGCACTCAAAAGCGGGACAAATTTCGTCGATACGATAGCAGCGATGTATCTCGAAGAGTTAGAAGACGTTCTTTCACAGGGTCTCAGAAGAGAGTACGTCGAGGTTGAAGGAACAGAAGAGTACCTTCGAGGGAGATTAAACGTCCGGAGACAGCTCGCAGGGGGTCCTGGCAAAACAGATTTTGAGTGTAATTATGACGAATTCACGTATGATACCACGCTGAACCAGACAATTCTCTGGGTTACGAACGTCCTCGCGTCGTTAGTGGATAGTTCTGAGATTGCTGGCGAATTACGGGAACACGAATCACGGCTGAGACGACGAATATCGCTTCGAGAAGTGACGATCGAGGAAGCTGAACAGATCGAACTGACCCGTCTTACTGATTACTACGAGAAACTTCTAGCCTTGTCGCGGCTCGTCTTGAAACACATCTATATCGAGGACATCGTTATGGGCCAGGGAGCATCCTACTCGCTACTGATCAGCATGAACAATGTGTTTGAGAGGATTGTTGAGAGAATAGTCCGAGAAACTGTAGACAAACGAGATGGTTGGAGCGTAGAAGGCCAGGCTCAAACCACCAATCTACTCAGAGGAAGTCCATCGATCCATATCCGGCCTGACTTCGTGATCAAGCGTCACGGTGAACCCGTGCTGGTTGGGGACGCCAAGTGGAAGACCGAAGTCAAGAACAATGATATCTATCAGGTCGTGGCGTACCAGACGGCATATGATGCGCCTTGTGTGTTAGTCTATCCCGATAACGATGGTGCTGTTGAGAATGATTATGCCGTAAAAAACGGACGGAAACTAGCGATGTTGGAATTACCAACTGGGACAACTACCCCAGATGTCGATGAGTTTAGGCAGAGAAATGTCTCGCGGTTTTTCGAGTTTCTGTCTCGGACAGCTCTGTAGAACTCTCGTGATTAACGCGTACTCTGCCTCCCACAGATTGGTTCTAACGCGGTCTGTACGGGTTGGTGCTCTACGTCGGTCGTGAGTTTTCGGTGGTGATCGCACCCCGGCCAGACTGTATCTGTAATTGTGGAATTCAACAGAGCCGGGTATTCAAAACAGGCCCCTGCGGCTCTGTTGAAATCCTCAGCGGGTGATATGTTCTTGGAGACGTGCTGAATACAGAGCGCTTATTCAGCATTCAATACTATCCAAACGTCCATTGAGAAACATACTAATGACTCGCTAGCAAATCGAATTATATGACAGAAATGGATGAGAAAGAGGCTTTCTTTTACGGCGTATATCTGATGGGAGTCAATAACGGAGTGATTGAACCATTGGATGGTGTCAATCCCCCAAATCTGATGGATGAGTTACCTTCGGACAAGCGCCATCTTGTAGGATCAATTCGTGATATGGAAATTGACTGGGAATCTCCTCCCGAGAATATTGAACTATTCTTCAAAACAGCCAGAGGATTCGTTAGCGGAAGTTATGTTGATTAATCCACGGATCAGTTCGATCGATGGTGATGTCTGCTGAATATATCCTCTGGGCCTTGTTTAGACGCCAGCGTTCAGCGGTGTGCCCCCTCGATCGCGCGTTCGATGTTTCGCACCGCTGATTTCATGACAAGTTCGCGGAATTGACCGAACCACGTTCTCGCCCACAGCGTCTCACCGTATCGCTGCCGTAAGCCGAAAAACACCGATTCAGCGTTCGAACGCTGGTTATACGCCCGGTCGTGGATGAGTAAGTTTCTCGCCCATCCTCGAAAACCTGGGCCGCGTTGCGGAATCAGCGGTGTGATACTTTCAGCACGCAACCTCGTCCGAAGTGCTTCCCAGTCGTATCCTTTATCAGCCGCCACAGCCGTCAGATCGTCGATATTCCGCACCAAAACCTGTAAACCGACCTGTGTATCGTGCGGTTGTTTCATCGAACAGCGTATGTCTAGAATCGCACTCGTTTCACAATCGATGAGCAGCGTGGTCTTCACCGACTCAAACGTGTAATCCGTCCGTTTCGCGTAATGCTGGCTCGCTTGGACGCGATCCACGCCGGTTGCGTCGATTGCCTGAACATCTCCGAGTTCGTATAGTTCGACCGAACCGTTGAGGATCACTCGCCACCGCTTCATCGGAATCACTTGCTTCCGCGCACAAACGGTTGAGAAGTGAGGGAGTGTCTCACCCGTCAAACCAATCAATTCCACGACTCTCGGCATTTCTCGCAGAATATCCATCAGCTTCCGGTAATCGTGGTTGAGATACTCTTTGAAGCCTTGTACAGCAAGAATCACCCAGTCGGCATACCCCTCTTTTCCGGGTCGGTATGCCGGAGCGGGCTCGCCAGCCACGGCTTTTTTGGAGAGCGATACAACCATCTCTGCGAAGCGGGAGATCTTGATTTGCACACCCAATCTGTCCCGCCTCAATTCTTAATATATTTGGTACTTAGTCGGATCTACTAGCAAGTCTACACTAGTTACACATCATTCAGACTGAGCGGCTCTCTTCGTCTAAACAAGGCCTAGAGGATCTATGCAGCACGTCCTGGTGACGCTATCTCGGCTTAGGCCAGTCGGGTTCGTCGTTTCCCTCGCTACGTGGTCGGAAGGACAACAGCGTTCTCGATTTGACGCCCTACGGCCCAGCGTTTCGCGGGCACGTACTCATGCCTAGGACGGAGTAGACTGGACAGGAGCGAGTCGCTGCCGTTCCAAGCATGATGAGCGCAACGACACCGAGCACCGGTGAGGCGAGAGCTGGCGCGGCGAGCTGCCCGGCGAGGATCGCAAGGGAAAGCACTCCGGCGACTGCACCGACTATTGTCCGCACTGACTTATCCGTGGCTCCGACGTTGATGTCCATATCATACAATCGCAATACTCTATCTTAAATACCTCGGCTGTGCGTCATTCTCGCAAGACCAATTCGGGTGCGTAACCACCGTGGGCCTACGTGACCGACTCGCGCTGTGTATCTTGCACGGCTCCGAGAAAATCTGCCGTATCTGGTAGGACTTATATCGGTATCTACGCACGCTCACTGAGCGGTTGTTTCACCTCGAAGCAACCCGAATTCAACCGCTGTGAACACGCTGGCAGGCGATCTCGGACACAGACGTCCGTTCCGGCAACGGTAACTTTAGGCGCGCTGCAGCAGTCGAATACTGGTATGCCAGAGACTGACTCGCTCGGTATCGGGTTCGTCGGCGCCGGGTTCATCACCGAGACGTTCCACGCGGAGACGCTGCGCGGGATCCGCAACGCCCACGCCGCGGGGATATACAATCCGACCCGCGAGAAGGCCGAACGCGTCGCGGATTCGCTTCGCGAGGCAGACTGCGGCGACCCGTCGGTGGCGGACTCCGTCGTCGACCTCACCCGCGACCCGGACGTGGACGCGCTGTGGATCACCAGCCCCAACTACGTCCGCGTCGAGACGGTCCGCGACGTCGTCGAGACCGTCGAGAGCGGCGCCGATCTGACGGGGATCGCCATCGAGAAACCGCTCGCGCGGACCGTCGCGGAGGCGCGCGAAGTGATCGACCTCGTCGAGAGCACCGACCTCGCCCACGCATATCTGGAGAACCAGGTGTACATGCCCGGCGTCGAGAAAGTCCGGTCGCTGCTGTGGGACGGGGCCGACGCGACCGGGCGGCCCTACCTCGCCCGCGCCGCGGAGGAACACGCCGGCCCGCACTCGGCGTGGTTCTGGGACGGCGAGAAACAGGGCGGCGGCGTCCTGAGCGACATGATGTGTCACTCTCACAAAGTCAACAAGCACCTGCTGGAGCGGCCCGGTGGCGGGGGCGGCGGCGACGGAAACGGTCTGACGCCGCTGGCGGTCACCTGCGATATCTCGACGCTGAAGTGGACGCGCGGGGAGTACGCCGACCGGCTGGCCGACGAGTTCGACGTCGACTACCGGTCGGCCCCCGCGGAGGACTACGCCCGCGCGACGGTCTACTACGAGACCGACGACGGCGAGGTCGTAGTCGGCGAAGCGACCACCTCCTGGTGTTTCGTCGGGAGCGGCCTCCGTCTCACCGTCGAACTGCTCGGTCCGGAGTACTCCGGGAACATCAACACGCTAGACTCGGGGACGGACGTCTTCTTCTCCAGCGACGTCGACGACGAGAGCGGCTACGTCGTCGAGAAACAGCAGGCCGGGCAGGGCCAGATGCCGGTCGTCCCCGACGAGGTGACGACCTACGGCTACCTCGCCCAGAACCGCCACGTCGTCGACGCGTTCCGCGACGGCGAGAACGCGAGCGAGGACCTCCGCGACGGCCTCGAAGTCGTCGAACTGTGTATGGCCTCGTACATGGCCGCCGAGCGCGGCGAGCGCGTCGTCTTCGACGAGGTCGACCTCGCGGACTACGTCCCCGAACCCGCCCGCGGCGACTTCGACCCCAGTCCCGAGGGGTTGACCGGCGAAAACCAGTGAGCGAGGGGGACGGTCCGGAGACGGCTCCCCGACCGACCGATCGTCGAATATCGCGATAGCGGGGCCGAAACGCGGCTTCTGACGCTGTATCGACCCACGTCCTCGCTCGCGGACAGGAACCAAAGCCCGTATATCCGTCCGAGGGTGTACGAACGTACAATATGACCACCGTAACCGTCGTCGGTTGTGGAAACATGGGGAGTGCGATAGTGAAAGGGCTCGCGCGGGCCGGGAACCACGAGGTTTCGGCGGCCGACCCGGACACCGACGCCCTGGAGATGGTCGAACCGTACGCCGCCGTGACCGCGACCGACGCGGCCGAAGTCACCGACACCGAAATCGTCTTCGTCGCCGTCAAACCGCACCTCGTCGGCGACGTCGTCGACTCGCTCGAACTGGACGCCGACCAGACGCTCGTCACCATCGCCGCGGGCGTCCCCGTTGAGTTCGTCGCCGAGCGCACCGACGCCACCGTCGTCCGGATCATGCCCAACCTCGCCGCCGAGACCGGCGACATGGCCGCCGCGGTCACCTGGGACGAACCCGACACCGATCTGGCCGCCGTCCTCGACGACCTCGGCGCGTTCGTTGAAATCGACGAGGACCTGATGGACGTCGCGACCGCGCTCAACGGCAGCGGCCCGGCCTTCGTCTTCTATCTCCTGCAGGCGATGAAACAGGGCGCCGTCGCGGAGGGGCTGAGCGACGAACAGGCCGAGACGCTGGCCGTCCAGACGTTCGTCGGCGCGGCCGAGACGGTGCGCCACGACGACCGGAGCCTCGACGAACTGATCGACGCGGTCTGCTCGCCCAACGGGACGACCATCGAGGGCATGGACGTGCTCTGGGACAGCGACGCCGACGAGGCCGTCGCCGACGCGCTCGCGGCCGCCGCCGAGCGCTCGGCCGAACTCGCGAAGGAGTCGAGCGATGACTGAGGCCGAAACCGAAGCGGAGACGGCTGCAGCTACGGATGACGAAACCGACGCCGAGACGGTCGACGCCGAAACCGTCGAGCGAACGCGCAAGCTTGCCGCGGAGGCCGACCGGATCGTCGTCAAGGCGGGGACGAACTCGCTGACCGACGAGCACTCGCGGCTCGACGACGAGAAACTCGACAAGCTCGTCGACGACATCGTCGACCTGCTGGAGCGCGAGAAGGAGGTCATCCTCGTCTCCTCGGGCGCGGTCGGGGCCGGGCTGGGTCGGCTGGACCACGCCGCCGACACCGTCGAGGAGTCACAGGCGCTGTCGACCATCGGGCAGAGCCTGCTGATGCGCCGCTACACCGAGAGCTTCGAGCGCTACGGCCGGAAGGTCGCGCAGGTCCTGCTGACCGAACACGACCTCGAGAACACCGAGCGGTTCACCAACTTCCGCAACACGATCGAGACGCTGCTGGAGTGGGGCGTCGTCCCGATCATCAACGAGAACGACGCCGTCGCCACCGAGGAGATCCGGATCGGCGACAACGACATGCTCTCTTCCTCCGTGGCGGTCGGCGTCGACGTCGATCTGCTGGTGACGCTGACCGACGTGGGCGGCGTCTACACCGGCAACCCCAAGGAGGACCCCGACGCCGAGCGCATCGCGGCGGTCGGGCGCAACTACGACCACGTCGAGGCCATCGTCGACGGCAGCGCCGAAGAGTCCTTCGGCGGCATCCAGACCAAGGTGCGGGGCGCCCGCGACGTGAGCGAACACGGCACGCCCGCGGTCATCGCGCAGTCGACGGAGCCGGACGTGCTGGAGAAGATCGCTACTGCCAAACCGGTCGGGACGATATTCGTCCCCGTGAACGGGGTCACCGATGACTGAGCAAACCACCGAACAGCAGGTGCGAGCCGCACAGGACGCGGCCCTCGAACTCGCGACTCTCTCCGACGAGGCGCGCAGCGGGGCCCTGCACGACATCGCCGACGCCATCGACGACAGCCGCGAGACGATTCTCGAGGCCAACGAGAGAGACGTCGCCGAGGCCGAGGAGCTGCTCGAAGCGGGCGAGTACACCCAGGCGCTGGTCGACCGGCTGAAGCTCGACGACGCCAAACTCGACAGCATCGTCGAGATGGTCCGCAGCGTCGCCGGCCAGGACGACCCGCTCGGCGAAACTCTGGAGGCGCGCGAACTCGACGACGGCCTCGAACTCTACCGGGTGTCGGTCCCCATCGGCGTCGTCGGCACTGTCTTCGAGTCCCGGCCCGACGCGCTCGTCCAGATCGCCGCGCTCGCGTTCAAGTCCGGCAACGCCGTCATCCTCAAGGGCGGCAGCGAGGCGCTACACTCCAATCGCGCCCTGTTCGAGGTCATCGAAGAGGCCACCACGGACCGGCCCGACGGCTGGGCCCAGCACATCGAGGCCCGCGCGGACGTGGACGCGCTGCTGGAGATGGACGACGCCGTCGACCTCCTGATGCCGCGGGGCAGTTCGGCCTTCGTCAGCTACATCCAGGACAACACCTCGATCCCCGTCCTCGGCCACACCGAGGGGATCTGTCACGTCTACGTCGACAGCGAGGCGGACCTCGCGATGGCGGAAGACATCGCCTACGACGCGAAGGTGCAGTACCCCGCCGTCTGCAACGCCGTCGAGACGCTGCTGGTCCACGAGTCCGTCGCCGACGAGTTCCTGCCCGCGGTGGCCGAGCGCTACCGCGAGGCAGGCGTCGAACTGCGCGGCGACGAGCGCACCCGCGAGGTCATCGACGCCGAGGCAGCCACCGCCGAGGACTGGGACACGGAGTACGGCGACCTGATCCTCGCGATTCGAGTGGTCGACTCGCTGACCGACGCCGTCCGGCACGTTACGACCCACGGCTCGAAACACACCGAGTCCATCGTCACCGAGGACGCCGACCGCGCCGCGCGATTCATGCGCGGGCCGGACTCGGCGAGCGTCTTCCACAACGCCTCCACCCGCTTCGCTGACGGCTACCGCTACGGCCTCGGCGCCGAGGTGGGCATCTCGACCGGGAAGATCCACGCCCGCGGCCCGGTCGGGCTGACGGGGCTGACGACCTACAAGTACTACCTCGAAGGGAGCGGCCAGGGGGTCGGCACCTACGCCGGCGAGGACGCCCGGCCGTTCACCCACGTCGACTTCGACGGCGAGTGGTCGCCCGGTCGACTGTCACGGGAGTAGCGCCCGGCGCCCTCGCGCGAGTAACCCGTCGCGGTTCTCTGCTGCGTCGCTCGTCTCTTATCGCCGCTCGTACGTGACGAAGGACAGTTCCGCCGCCGATTCGCGCCCGACTTCCGTCCACGCCTCGCGGTCCCACTCGGGGAAGAACGTGTCTCCATCGGGCGATTCCGGCACTTCGGTCACGACGAGGCGGTCGGCGCGTGGCAGGAACTGCTCGTAGACGGTGGCGCCGCCGGCGACGTAGGCGACCGCGGACCCGGTCTCGGCCGCCGCTTCGACCGCCGCCTCGACGCTCCCGACCTGCACGACCTCGTCGGGCGCGTCGACGCCCGACCGCGTCAGCACGATACTGGTCCGGCCGGGCAGCGGCCCGCCCAGTCGCGCGGCGATGGACTCGTAGGTCCGGCGACCCAGAACCACGGGATGGCCCATCGTCGTCTCCTTGAAGTGAGCCAGATCCGCGGGGTAGTGCCAGGGCATCCCGCCGTCGACACCGATGACGCCGTTCTCCGCGACGGCGGCGATCAGCGCGAGTTCGATATCTCCACCGTCTGCATCGCTCATCGTCATTCGGCGACCGCGAAATCGAGGCCGGGCGCGGGGTCGTAGTCGCGCACCTGAACGTCCTCGAATTCGAGTTCGTCGATCGATTCGTCCGCTACCTCGATGGTCGGCCGCTCGCGGGGTTCGCGGGTCAACTGCTCCAGGAGGTTCGGGACGTGGTCGGCGTTCTCGACGCCGGGTTCGGCGGGCGCCTCCGTCAGGATCCAGTCCTTGACGCTCGCGTATCCCGAGCGCTCCTCGACCGCAACCATCCGCTCGCGCAGTTCGTCGCGATTGGCCGCGTACCACTCGCCGCGCGCGCCTTCGCCGCAGTATGCGTGGGCGTCGACGACCGAGTGCGAGAACGTTCCCACGTCGAAACCTGTCCGCTGTGCGACGATGTGGGTCACCAGCGAGTAGGCGGCGATGTTGAACGGGATGCCCAGCGCGATGTCGCCCGAGCGCTGCGTGAGATGGAGGTTGAGCCGGTCGCCCTGGACGTTGAAGACGAAGGTGTAGTGACAGGGCGGCAGGGTGCTCACGGTGGCGTTCGCGGGGTGCCAGGCGTTGACGACGATGCGGCGAGACTGGGGGTTCTCGCGGAGGGTGTCGAGGACGTACTGCAACTGGTCGAAGGTCCGCTCGTCGGCGTCGACCCAGCGATGCGACTCGTCGGGCCAGGACTCTCCGTCGAGGCCTTCCTCCGGGATCGGGTAGCGTCGCCAGAAGCGGCCGTAGGCGGTGTCGAGGCGACCCTCCTCGTCGGCCCAGGCGTCCCAAATCTTCGTCTCCTCGCGGAGATTGCGGATGTGCTCTTCCCCGGAGAAGTACCAGAGGAGTTCGTGGATCAGGGAGTTCCAGCGAAAGCCCGAGAGGTCCTTCGTGGTGAGCAGGGGAAAGCCTCGCTGGAGGTCGACCTCGTAGTGCGCGCCGAACGTCGAGAGCGTGTCCACGCCCGTCCGGTTGGGCTTGTACGTGCCCTCCGCGATGGCCGTCCGGACGAGGTCGAGGTACTGCTGCATACTCCCCTCTCCGGTCGTGGTGACCTAAAAATGTGCGTGTCGCGGCCGTCAGTCGTGCGAACGGTCGGAACTGTGTCGTCGGTGTCGAGAGGGGCGAGCGCAGGTCTACCAGTCGCCGGTGAACTCGCAGTCGAACTTGCTCCACCCCGTGACACAGTGGAAGTCCTGTCGCTGCGTCTCGACACCGAGATCGAGAACGTCGTCCCAGTCGAGCGTGACCGGATTCTCGACGGCGCCGCTCACCGAGAGCGTCCACTCCTCGCGCTCGACACGTGGAATATTCCCCTTCGAGAGGACCGGGAACGACTCCGTGCGGTGCTGGCCGGGCGGGAGACGCTCCTCTCCGAACTCGCGGTAGACGTCCGTAACGTCCTTGACCATACTGTCGGGAAGGCCGACGGACGTATATACTGCCGGCTGTCGGCCAGCGGGGGGGTCGACCGCACGCTAGCGTACGGTCGACGAAATAGCCACGACGAGACTCGTCTATCTGGTTCACCGTGAGTCGGGTCAGCTGTCGAGAACCGCATACGTCGGGCGAATACTCGATTCCTGAACTCCACTTTGTACTCGCCATGAATTTACTTGCATGATCAAAGGGACAATTGCCAAAATATGAATCAGCCCCGCAGAATTTAAATACGCCCCTTCCAAACCGTCGAATGTTCAAATGCCGAAAGTGGAAATAACCGTCCCGGAACATCTCGAGATGCAGATCGCCCAGTTGATCGAACAGGGAGAGTTCGTCAACCGGGAGGAAGCGATTCAGGAACTGCTCTCGACCGGGCTCCGAGCCTACAAGACGAGCGGACCAATCGAGGAGGAGGAACCGGGTTTCGAAGACGAGGGGATGATGGGACACGAAGACGAGTACGTTTTCTGAGGCACTCGGCTTCCGTTGGTCTCGTTCCGATCGGTTCCGGACTCCCTCGCCGTCCCCGAGCGTTTCGCCGCCCCTCCGAACCGGCCGCCGTTTCCCGATCGGCTTC
>ENA-ORCR01000496-ORCR01000496.1-marine-metagenome-genome-assembly--contig:-NODE-496-length-21020-cov-4.350523_pt1 | contig 21020 bp, 40 predicted proteins | sample MGYA00237782_ERZ508514 | MGnify/ENA primary metagenome ERZ508514 (study PRJEB26185, sample SAMN06268960) | marine metagenome | isolation source: Eden Landing Ponds, San Francisco, CA, USA | place...
CCCTCGCCGACGGCGATAGAGCGCTCGGCAGCTGTCCCGTTCTTGAGCGGCGTGCCCGTATCCGGTCGGTGGCGGATGTTCAGCGCAGGGGCTTCGATGTCGACGTCCCGTAGGTCGAGCGCCCGGAGCGTCCCGAGTCTGATACCGGTGTGCCACAGCACGGCCATGATGACGTGGTCCCGGCTCGCGTACTCGAAGCGTTCGAGGTGCTTCATGATCGCGCTGGCTCGCGCTTCGTCGAGCTTGACATCCCGCGACTCGTCCTCGCGGTCCACCTCGGGGAGCACGACCTTCTCGCGCATCCCGGACTCGACGGCGTCGATGGACGCGCAGAACTCCAAGAAGACGCGGAGCGTGGCGAGATTCCCGCGAAGCGTCGTCGGTGAGATCCCATCGGCGCGCCAGGTCCGATACCGGTGCAGGTCCCGGCCGGTAACGTCGTTCATGTTCGTGATCCCGCGTTCCTTGCAGAACTCGACGAACGTATCCAGGCGGTAGCGATGGTTCTGTAGGGACTTCTCCGACAGATCCGGCTCGCGGTGGCGGAAGTACATATCGACGTCGTCTGCCGGTGCGAGCGGTTCGAGATCGTCGTCACTCATCGGCTTCTTTCGCGCCCTTCTCCCGGGCTTCCTCGATGTGCTCCTCGTTCGAGAGACGGCGTGAACGGCCGTTCCGACCGCGCTCGCCGTACCGCTCGACCGACACCTCACGAACGGCCTGAATCTCGTGTGGCGGGAACTTCGCGCGCTCGCCGTCCCACTCAGTGACGCGGACCCAGCCGCTATCCAGCACGCTGTAGTCCGCTACGAACTCGTTGCCGAGACTCGACCGTTGGAGGTACGCAGGGGACGCCCTTTCACGCAGGTCTTCGGGGTCTTCAGGGCCGAACCCCTCTTCGTCGGTGTCGTCGTCACTGGTGCTCTTCAGGTAGCCGCCGTCGGTCATCACACGCTGTCCGCCCTCGGCGGGCGCTTCCGCGTGGCTCTTCGATACGGGCGTGACCCCCATCAGACGACCGCAGTTGAAACACCAGCGGCCGTTCTTTGCCGTGCGGGTGTCAGACCGCTCCTCGTGTTCGCAGGTGGGGCAGCGGATGATGAACAGGTCGGGATCGTGCGGGTCGTGTCGGAACCCGTCGGGGACGGCCGACTTCATGGGCCTTCCTCCCCGTCGTCGTCAGTCTTTTCTCCGCTGCTCGCATCATCGAAATCGGGGGCTGACTGGTCACTGGACATGATTTACGCAGCCCCCTCCTTTCGATTACCGCGCTCGTGATTTTCGTCGACGCCCAGGACGACATTCGGGCAGTTGAACGGCGTCTCGTTGTGCTCGCGCAGCACCTGGCGGACGTATTCCGCGGTCTTCATTCCGTGTTTCTCGGCCTCTTCGTCGATGTTATCGGCCATCTCGGGTGGCATCGAGATGGAGATGCTAACATAGCGTGCCATGCAGTAACCACTTACTAACTCAGCCATTGATATAATTTTCTTCTAGAGGCTAAGCAACTATCTATTGCTATAGCAATTTTCCAATGGCATGAACTTGCAGTAGTTACTTAGTAACCAATAATGCGATACTCAGGCGACTGGATGGTACTCGCCGACGATCGCATCCTCGAATACATACGCGAGGATGGGACCGGCGGAGCAACAGAGATGGCGGATAGTGGCTATGTCCGCTATTCCCAATCATACATCTCTCAGCGATGCAAGAAACTAGCGGAGCGTGGACTCATCGAGCACCTCGGCAACGGTCTTTACACAATTACTGAGCGTGGAGAACGATACCTCGACGGGGATTTGGACACCTCTGAGGACGCACCTGATAGTGTGGACTCGCCCTTCGAGAACGGAAACGGCCCCTCGGCCGGTGAAAATCACGAGCAAGCCTGACGCATGAGCATGAGAAAGTCGGCTTACTGGATGAAACAGCTGGATGAACGGATATTGGAACACCTGGATCAGTATGGTTGGGCGACCCCGAACATGATTGCTCGCGAGGAGCAAATATCCTGCTCAGAGGGTCATGTCTGGGAACGATGTCAGCGACTACATTACGTCGGGTTCATCGACCCATTCCACAGCGATATGTACGAGTTGACGACTGACGGTAGGCTCTATTTAGAAGGAAAGGTCGACGCAAGATATCGTCCGTGGCCTACGGTTGAAAGAGTGCTACAGAAGTAGTTGAATATGCTAAAAGCCCGGTTCTATCTCTACCTGGTAATTTTCAGAATCTTCGTCTTCTGGAGTTGCTAATCGAGTGCTGAATTGTACCGACTCTGAACCACGAAATCCAGCATTTAATAAATCTTGTAATCGATCCGCAAACCTCCTCAACGAAAAGTCAGATTCGAAGGGAAAAACGTAGACGAGGAGGGAATATCCAGTGAAAGGAATGTCTTCACTTTCGTGGAAATCGATAGACACAGTTGAATTCGTAGTTATCAATCCAATTTGGTGCCTTAATGTTCTCAAGGACTGACTGTCACACTCCGATAACAATATTTGCGCTGCCTTGATGTTTTTATCACTGTCACTAGAACCGGCTTCTTCAGATGGGTTCTCTTCAAAACCAGAATCTTCCAGAATTTCCGTTACATCTTCATCGGATAGCCCATTAGCGATAAACGATGTTAGATTAAAGGGATAATTGAGTATGAAGTATTGACGCCCCTCTAAAGCACTAACGTACAAAGTTTGATTGTCCTCTTGAAGAACTATATGAGTTACTTCTAGATCTTCCTCATAATCCTGTTTTATTTCATCACGGACCTCAACATCAAACTCTTCTGCATATGATGTAATTTGGGCAATAGCGGCCTCAAATTCAGCTTTATCAGGCATCGGTAGGAACCTCTCGTTGGATACCTCTTGCAGGTCCTATTTTTGAATTGTTCTTGAAGTCCCGGCTGATACCGTTTGCACCCATCTCTGCGTTTATATCATCTTCAATCCAGATCTCAGGACTACTTGGCTCATGTTGGTCCACGGAATCTGGACGATCCCATTTTGGAATGTCCAATAATTCCAGAGTTTCCGTAACCAATCTTGAAGTTATACTCCGACCAGTGGGTGGCCCACTAGTATTTTGCTCAGATAGGGTTTGAATAACTTCAGACAGGGCCTTTCTGGTATGAATATTCGCATCTGGATTGGTTGCCTCATAGAGGCTATCAAGGACTCGATTACCAAAGGTGGTGAGAACATACGGCCCAGTGGACTGATCTCCAATTCTTTCACCTGCCTTCTTCTCAATCAATCCACCTCTTTGTAGATCGTCCAAAGCATCAGATACTGTTTGAGGATGTAAATCAAGCATCTCCGAAATCTCAGTGAATTTCAGAGCCTCTTCTTCTACAAGCAACATTACAATGGCATAGCCAACTTCATTCTGCCCGCTAAGGCCGTCAATAGCCAATTTTAGCTCTTTCGGGAATTTTGAAGCGTATCGCGTATGTTGCCCACTCATCGGGTCAGGATATTCTGATCCCATCCACTAAACAGTACCGATGGTGTGGGACAGCTCGCGATAGTATAAAATACGTCCAACTCAATTTTAGTTTGCAATGGGAATAGGCGATAGATTTCCAAATTGGATTTCTGAAAGAGATATCCAAATTCAGATTTTTGGTCCAAGCAGTGGGAGGTGTGCAATCATTCTAAACGGCGTAGCCGATTATTTGCAGGATTCCAGATTTGAAGATGTTACTGTGGTCCCTCTTGATGTTTCTCCAAATCTATCTCAAAAAATCGGCACATCAGATGGGGCAGTGTTTGTGTTTCTGCATCCAGACCACTCGAAATTAAACGACCCTCGGGAGTTGAATCAGCCCGTCATTGATGGGTTAGAACATTGGGTAATTGGTAATCCTTCAAGGACAGACAATACATATCTCATTTTTGAGGGAATAGAGGGAGAAATTGTTCAGGACTATTCGGAAGAAACCGAAAATATTAGTGAATTATTCGCAGAAGTCACAGACGAGTCCGTGGAGAAGGGTGAATTAGAAGCAATGAGAGAAAATATACTATCTCAGTGTGCAGACTTTGAACTATGAACGGGGGCGCATCATCAGGACTCCTATCAAGCTCAACTGCAACAATTATAGCAGGCATATTTGGATTTTTGGGAGGCGTATTCTCTCGAGTAGGAAAGCATTGGTATGAGAAGCGCATCAAGAGGGTTAAATTCCGTAGAGCAATACTGACTGAAATTAAATCTCCAAGGAGTACAATAAATGATATTGAAAACCAATCAGCGAGTGACGTAGTTGAATTCACGCATGCAGTGTTTCCAAATAAGATTTACAATGAGCAAATTGAGAATGTAGGATTACTATCCTCCGCAGAAGTAGGCCAAGTAGTTGACTACTATACAATTGCAGAGGTAGCAGATGAGCAATTAGATGCTCTAGCCGAAGAAGAAAATGGGGTTGATGCTGATCATTTCATGAACGAGACCATCCCCAATCTAAAGGATGCGAGATATGACGCGGAAAAAATTCTCCAGTACCATACCAAGTTTCTTGGGAAATTCAGATATAAATTGAGAAGGGGCATTTGCGGAGACTTCCTCATTGGCTAATTCATATGGGCAATTGGTCATTACCAAAGTGGTGACCGAAATTAGAGCCAATTGACCTTATTACGTTCACGTTTCTGCGCCTCGGGTGAATGAGTTCCTCTATAGTGGTCAAGAAACGTCTGAAGGTCGTCCCAACCGCCCCAGTCACAGACTACCATTGCATCCACCTCTTCACTTCGGAGGGACGTGGCCCATGTCCGTCGCAGATCGTGGAACCCGACGTACTCCCAACCCGTCTCATCAGTTTCGTTGAGCAGGTCGTCGGTCGCCTTCGCGGTCCACCGCCGGAGCGTCCGCGTACTCACGTTGACCACAGGCGCGTCTGTCGGCTCTTCACGCACGTCCCCGACCGTCCGTATGGTAGTTGCGAGGTTCGGGGGGATCGGCGTCTCTCGGTACTTGTCGGTCTTCGCGCTGCGCCACACGCGAAGCATCCGACCGGCATCGGTGTCCGCGACGTGCTCGGGCGCAACACGAACCACTTCATCGGAGCGGAGACCACACCGCACACCCAGGCCCATCGCGATTCGCTTCTCGGTATCCTCGAACTGGTCGAGCAGCTGTTGTACCTCTCGTTCGGACAGCCAGACTTTCATCCCGTCCCCGTCCGGGTAACTCTCTAAGTTCATGTCCGGTATCTCTACTTTCCGGTCAGAAATCCTAGAATCTTGTGGTGAATCAGGGGTCCGACAGGGGGTGATCGGCCTCTATCTGTCCGACTCTACGGGCAGAATCGGACACTAATTTCACATGGTGAAGCAACGAATTCCCCGCTCAGTAGAGCATGCGAATCGAACAGAACTACGAGTGTTGTAGTGATAATAAATATAGAGGGGATTTATTCGATTTCACGTACAAGAATAGCTAATGCTTCCAGCTGTAGAGTCCAGAGACGACCTGCCGTCTGCCTGTGAGGAGGTTGCACGACTCCGTCTCCGATTGTCTAACCATTCTCTGACGGAATTAGTGGCGAAAGATGTGCTTGAACGGGATGGAGACGATCACGTTGCGAGAAAGGGTGAACGGTTCACCGAAGTATGGAACGATAGATGGTGAGAAGAAAGGCGGGTCGCTAACTAACGTTTCTTCTATTCCCTGTGCTGAACGGATCCGACTCTCAGTGCAGAACCGGACACTAATTTCAGGATTCAACCCGCTGTATTTCGTGCTCTGTATGTTCTGCGAACCGACCGCTCAGTAGTTCTATCACTTAGGCATCGAATCACAGATAGCAGTGACTGTTTCAGTCATATATTACAGAAGAATTAATTATATTTCGTCTGAAATACTGGTATGGTCGTTAGTCGGCGCTCGGTTCTTCGGTATGGGGCGCTCGTGGCAGGGTCTGCGTCTGCCGGATGCCAGCAGTCATCTCAGGAAAAGGTCGCTCGCTTTTCATTCGATTTTCAGGGGTATGATGATTCACCGGATGTCCTACGCATCACGCATACGGATGGGAACGACCTCCCTGCGAATGAAGTCTATATCACCAATGTCGCTATTGATTATCGCGAAGAAGTAACCGGAACAGTTGCATGGCACGAATTAGACGAGGACGTGGGGCCAACAGATGGCATCGCGGACCAGACAGCTGTCGTTGAGCTGCTTTTCCCCGACGTAGTGCAAATCCTGTGGCGCCACGATGGGGAAGAACAAGTCATCGGTGAAACTCGCTCGTTCAGGTGAAAGATACCAAAACTAGAGCCACCCATCTGATTCTCCTCCTGATTTACAAAACAGACTGTACTGAGCGTTACATCTACCACCTATATTGAGTAATCGAGTTACGCACAGTCTGTGCGAGAACGACAGTTACTGCACGGGGTTGCACCGTTGGAGAGCAGCCACCAGCCTCGACGAGAGCCACCCGATTACGAAGCCGAGAGAGATTCCACCAGCAAAGTAGTGCCACTCGGCCCAGGTCGAGAGGAACGAACCCCAGGGGATAGCTGGATCAAGCGGGAGCACAGGACCCTCCCAGGACCGCAACCAGCGGCACCTCTCCGGCTTCTGTCGTGTGGTCTATGCGCGGCGGTCTCCAGTCCTCGTAGCCGTCTGTACCGGTCTGCTTGCGCTGCTGGTGAAACATCCGGGCGACCGTGGCGAACGCCTCGCACATCTGCCCGTGCTGCTCGCTGGTCGAACCGTGGCCGACACCACTCTCGTCTAGATCCCGGTCGGTCACTCGGACGCCGGACTCGCCCACATCATCGAGGATGCGGAGGAACAGGTCGAACTCCTCGCAAAGCGTGAACTTCGGCCTGTAGCGGTATCCTGCCTCGAACATCACCGTCGAATGGACCAGCACACACCCAGATTCGAGGTCATCCGCGTGGAACGGGTCGGGGTCCGACACGGTGCCGTCCGGGTGCCGCTCGCGGACGGTTCCGCGAGACTGGCCGACCAGGGCGACGCCCTCCTGGTCGAGCACATCGGCCTGGTACTCCAGGCGACCGGGGCACATCCGGTCATCATCATCGAGCACGGCGATGTGCTCGCCGTTGGCGGCCTCGAGCAGCTGGTTACGGGCCTCCGGGATCGTGTCGCCGTCGCATCGGAACGTGCGGCCTCTCTCGGGGAACATGCCGAACGTCAGCCGACGTGCGAACTCGTGCCGTTCGGCGTGACCGACCAGCACCTCGTAGTCCTCGAAAGACTGGGAGCCGATCGACTCCAGGGCCGACGCCAGCGAGGGCCGACCGAGCGTGACTACGCAGACAGATACTCGGGTCATGAGGTGGAGCCGTACATCGACCCGGCAGCGTCCCACTCGTTGTCTGACTCGTTCCAGACCAGCCAGGCCATCTCATCGCTGTTCGTGCCGAGGTACCCGCTCCCGGACACCTGATAGGCGCTCCCATTGTACCGGATGTCGGCGCCGTCCGCCTCACCGAAGTAGACGCCGTAGGAAGACGGCGAATACACCAGGAGGAAGTCACCATCCTCCGCTTGGCTGCTGTGGAGCGTGATGTTCGACCCGTCGGTGAGAACAATTCCGTTGAACTCCGTCTGGTCGTGATAGGTCCCGGTGTCGCTGCCGTAGTGGGCCAGCAGGGACATTCCGCCCCCGCCGCCGCCAATCTTCCCGGTATGGACCTTCCCGCCTGGGTCCGTGAACGAGTCCTTCGCTTGAACGCTGTTGAACTCCGGGTCACTGGTCTGGTAGTGCTTCAGATTGCCGTCTTCGTCGTATACAGGTACGTGGTCGCTCATTTCTCACTCTCCATGTCTTCGTCCGCTGCGCCTTCCAGGGCCGCCCGCATCGCCTCTTTCTCGCTCATGCCGGGCGGTGGTTGGTAGGCCGGAATGGCCGCGAACATCGCCCGTCCGAAGCCTCGAAGTCGCTCCTGCGCGTAGTATGCCGGGCACAGCGACCCGGCGAAGAACGCCACGACCATGCCAGCAAGCAGGGTGGTCGGAATGTCGTAGCCGAACATCACCGACCGCCTCCCTGGCGCTGTCGTTCCGCCTCGACGCGCTCCAGGCGGTCGAGGATGCCGTCGTAGTGGACTTCTTCGCCGTCGACCGTCTCTCCGGTCAGCAGCCGCCTGTTCTGCTTCGAGCGTTCGTCTGCGGACTCAACCCGGTTGTAGATGCTCCGGGCCACTGCGGCGACGTATGTGGCTGCTCCGGCGGTGATCATGGCCGCTGCCGTGACCGCGTAGGTCTGGGCAAACTCCCCGACCATCACGAATCACCGCCCAGGTCGACGCCCCAGATACTCCCGATGGCCGCCACTCCCACTACTTCCGACACCGGGCCAGGCTCGACCACAAGACCGGGCACCATGAGCACGAGCACGACCAAAGTCAGGAACCCCTTCTGGAGTCCATCATCGGTCAGGCTTTCGCTCATAGCACATCACCCGATCCGCTCACTTCACGGGCGATCAGGAACGCGACCGCTGCAATCGCGATCATCATCGGCCACGAGGTCGTTCGGCCGATCGCTTCGTCGACGTCTCCCATCGCCCAGTCACCGGCGGCACCGACTGACTCCCAGAACCCGTCTGCGAGTCCCCCGCCTGGCGTATCATCGAACTGGCGACCAACAGCCTCGTCGACGGACCCCGCACCGTGGTCGAGTAGGCCCGCGATCTCGTCGCCGAACCCACCTCCAGGCGTGTTATCGAACTGACGGCCGACCGCCTCGTCAGTCGAACCAGCGGCCCAGTCCGCTGCTCCGGCCACGGTGTCGTAGGCACCTTCGGCCGTCTCGACCGCTCCGTCACCGAAGCCCCCGCCTGGCTCGTCATCGAATTGTCGGGCGAACGCTTCGTCGGTGGAGCCTGCGGCGTGATCTGCCGCTCCAGCGACCGTTTCGTACGCATCACCGGCCGCTGACGAAATCCCGTCGAGCAATCCCGCCATGACTACGACCCCCGCTGGGTGTAGGCGTAGGCTCCACCGAGTGCAGCCACGGCCAGAACGCCCATCATCGGGTCGAGGTCGGACAGCATCCCGGCGCCGCCACTGCCACCATCGGACGACCCACCGCCCCCGCTGAATGCGGTGTAGGGAAGCGGATTTCCGGTCATCTGTCCGGGGTCGTTCTCGCTCGGCTGACTCTGGCTGTCCGACGACGACGATCCAGAGTTACTGGAGTCGATGTCGCTGGAGGAGTTGACGCTTCCGCCGTTCTCCTCGTACCGAGTGAACGTCGCCGAGTCCATCCGGTTACCGTTGATCGAGACTGTCGCCGTATACTCACCGGGGCTCAGGCTTCGTGCGCCGCCGAAGGTGAAATCCAGCGACCGCCTGGAGCCACCGCCGAGTTCAACCGTCTCGCTCTGGGACATGCCAGTTCCCGAAATCGAGACCGTCACGTTCGCAGTCCCGCCCCCTCGGGTCCCAGCAGGGCCGTTGTTCATCACGAGCGCGGACACGCTCACCGGGTCGCCCGGCCAGGTGTTCTTCGTAACGTTCGCACCAGCCTCCCACTCTGGACTCGACTCGCCCGAATCGTCCGACTCGTCGGAGAGGCTGGCGAGTCGTTCCCGCCCAGGCCCGGCGCTCGTCGGGGAACCGTCTCGGGTCTCGACGACGGCACCGCCTTCGGGAGTTGCGACAACCCCGGTATCGGTCGTGTCTTTGTCGCCGTCGGATGCGATCACATCCTGTCCGCCGGGACTCGGATCTTCGAGGAAGTCGACCACCGTTCCGGTCTGTGCAGTCGACTCCTGGGCGACAGACTGATCGCCTGCGTCCGGGTCAGTGAGCGCCCGCAGGTTGCCCATCGCCGCCGTCGTGGGTGCCTGCTCGGTCTGTTTGTTATTCTTCTCATCGTCGTCGGACCCGCTGTCCGAGTCGGAGGTCGATCCACCGCCGCCGCCAGCCATGTCAGTCAAGGATTTCAGTGCCATCTATCGGTTCCCTCCGTTGTAATCGAGCGAGTAGGCCACGAACGCGTCGAGGTCGCTGCTGTTGCTGACGTTTTCCGCAGTGACGCCGATTTCCTGGCCCTCGAACACCCGTACACTCAGATCGAACTGGTAGGTGGTGCCCGACCCGATGATGTAGTCGGGAATCTCTTCGCTCCCGTTGGTTGCCTGGGACCGCGTGACCGTCTCGCCAGCAGCGGTCAACGTCAGTTGCAGGTCCGAGGCAGTCCCCTTCGGGAAGAAGACCACGACGCGCTCGATAGTGGCGTCCTCGTCGACTTCCTGCCGGTAGTTCTCCTGTTCCCCCTGCGTGACCGACAGCGGGAACGTGAACGGGACCATCCCGCTCATGCTCTCAACTCCTTGATCGTGACGTAGAGGAGTAGGGTCGTCTGGATAACCGCGAGATACAGGTGCACGTCCTCGGCAGTGAGCACTACTTCGGTACCGTCTGCCATCGAAAAGGACACGGACGGGCCGGTGTTGGCCGTCGTCGCAACCTGCTGGTTCCCGCGGCTATCCGCAGACGCCCCACCCTGCTCGATGAGTGGAACGCTCATGCTGGATCATCCCTGAGTCGGGTCGATGATGTCCTGCTTGACCGCCTGGCTGAGATTCGGCAGGTCCTGGGTCGCCCGATTGATCGGCACCGAGACCACCGCGTTCGTCGCGACCGTCCCCTGACCGTTGCTCTCGCCGGAGTCGTCCCATGCGAACGGAACCGGCCCATCGGCGTAGATGTCGATGGTCCACTTGCGCGGGACCATCGGATCGAGCGGATTGCCGTCAGTGAAGTCCATCTCCGGCGGTTCCTTGTTCTGGTTGCGCTCGTGGAGCATCGAGGTAGTCGCGTCGAAGACCGTCTCCTCGACGCGGCCCTGGGACTTCGGCGCGGTCTTGACGATCTCGATGTACGAGGGGTCCCGCGGCACGTAGTAGGCGTGCAGGTAGTTTCCCGTCCCGTCGTCGGTGTAATCGAAGGTGTTGGCCGCGTAGTCCACGCTGTCGGGCTGCACGCGATTCCCGCTCTCGTAGAGCACGAAATCAGTCGTGTTGTTGGTGGGAAGCGCGTCGTAGGAGAGGTTGAACGTCTCCGTGTTCCCGCCGGACCCGTCGGTCTGGAACTCCTCGACGGTGACGAAGGACAGGCGGACGGCTTCCTCGCGGAAGGCCAGCGGCGTCTCCACCTCGTAGCTCGCGATCTTCGACCGAGCGCCCGAACTGGCGGTCGAGTGGTCGAAGTTGCGCCGGTTGAGACGCTGCTCCTTCGCGGGCATGTTCTCCAACTGCTTGCGGATCTCTTTGGTCGTAGGCATCGGTGATCACCCACTGAACGGCTTCTCTTCGACACCCTCGCGGGGAATGTAGAACTCGGAGTTGCCCCAGTCGATCTGCTTGCTGCCATTGATCTCGACTTGGAGCACGTCCTTGTCGCGGACATTCACCGCGTTGCCGTTCATGCGGACCTTCACTGAGTCGATGTTCTCCTCGTTTCGCTGCTCCTGGGTGCTGAGACCGTTCCAGGCGGCGATGTTGTCCTCTTTGACCGAAACAGCGACCGGCGAGTCATCCGTCGGGCGAACGACTCGGAAAATCAGCTGCGTGTCGGTCGGTAGCTGGTTGTTGTTGCTGTCCCGGAAGTCCGCGATGATCGGCAGGCCGCGGGCCTGTCCGGTCGGAACGGAGTCGAGGAATCGGAGCCGAGTGCCGTTCTCGGGCTCGATAGTCAGGATCGAGTCGAGTTTCCCAGCGACGTTGGTCTGCTGGGTCACCACGTCGGAGAGGTGGCTGATAGACTTCGGCATCTTCAGCTACCTCCCGCGCCCAGCGACGTGACGCGCTGCTTCACGTTGGCACGCTCCAGCAGTTTGTCGACGGTGTAGGTCGCACCGCCGAGGGTGATCATGTGCGAGTAGGCCGGACTCGCCTGCCCACCGGCCATGACGAGCACGCCGTAGAGTTCGTCAGGTGCGTCGAAAGGCGAGTTCGGTTCGATAACGTTACGAGCGACCGACGGAGCAAGGAAGCCGGCCATGGTGGCGGCAGCGTCCTCCCACACGTCGGTATCGGCCACAGTGTCGAAAGCCTCGTTGAGCGAAGCCATACGGGTCGGACAAGCCCGCCCGTTCATGTAAGATACCGACAATATTTCACGGGAGGTTCGCGGGATGGACCGCGAGAGTCGCGGAGATTGCTGTTCAGTCATCAGAAAACGGCGGATTGAAAGTGAATCTACTTCCACTCCGCTAGGCGATTTGTTACTATTCTCCATTCCCACAGCCCCTGCTATGGACAGGGAAGAACTACTCGAGAAGCTCAAAGAACCGTATCGAATGGCATGCCCTCGGAACCACACTGCCCTCACGCCGAACGCCAACTCGCAGACCGTTCAATGCCGGACCTGCAAGCGGTCTTACGCCTACGAGGAAATCGTCGACAAGGCAAAGAAACCTCCACGGACTTCGTGAGTGATGGGTGACTCAAACCCTGTTCGTCGTGTCGAGTCAAACAGTAAAATCCGTTCTGAAATCACCTGTGAACATCGATGTAGGCGTTCAGGTTGTTCGAGGCCGCCCCGCTCTCGTCGGTGAACGTTACCGACACCTGCGCTCCTTTTCGGACAAGTTGTGCCCAGTCCTCCGTCACAGTGTCGAGACCAACGTCAGTGCTGGATTCTGACTGGAGCGTGTTGCCCGTTGAGTCCTTCCAGGTGACGCTTGCCGACCAACTGTTACCGTCGGCGCTGGTGGCCGAAATCAGGACTGCCTCGGCACGAGCAACGGAGACGGGACCGACAGTCAGGTCACCAGAGGTGAGGTCTTGCTGGTGCTCTGACTCGGGATAGTTGGGGGCCTGGTCAGGGTCGATCTGCGTTCCTGTGGTGTCCTCCAGACCGACCGGCGTCTGTTGCTCTACGGGGAGCGCCCCGGCGCTCCAGGCGGCTATCTCTCGGGAAAGCGTCGACGAGAGCGTTCCGTCCGTTGCGGGGTCGATCTGGGTCCCGGTACTGTCCTCCACGGCTACGGGACTCTGCTGCTCGACGGGGAGCGTCCCGGCGCTCCAGACGGCTATCTCCCGCGAGAGCGTCGACGAGAGGGTCTCCTCCGTGGCAGGATTGATCAGAACCTCGTTCTCGTCCATGAGGCGCGCTTTCCCGAGATTCCGCGTTTGCCTGTCCACAGGGTTGGTTTCCTGCGTGCCGTCGTTGTACTGTTGGGTGTTAGTCATCTCTCTGGCGGAGAATCGCCACTCAGAAACTTAACCGACCGACAAGATTAGCCGCGAAACTCGCGTGTATTCGGGACTTCCCGCTGCTCAGTCGAGACTGTTCTCTGCGAGATCGAGCAGCGTCCGCACCGTTTCGGCATTCGAGGAAACAGACCCCGGCAACTGCGAGTTCAGCCGTTCCTTCATCTCCTCGGCCCGTTCAGCGTCGTCGCCGTACAGTGTGGTGTGCCATTCGCTCATACTTTCAGCCCCTTGCCTTCCTTCCCGTAGTGCGTGCTGTCCATCTCTGCCGCCAATCCGCGGGTGTCCAGCCGCTCACGTTCGCCGTCATCGTCCGAGTAGATCCACTCGGAACCAACGAGGTGACCGTCTTCTTTGTGCTTCTGAAGACTTACCGGCGAGGTACGTCCCACGGGTAGCAGTTCGTCGGCGATGAGTTCCCTGTTCAGGGTGCTGATCTGTGGGTTGTGAAGGTCTGCCGGATACTCGACCAGTTCCTCCACCTTGTTGAGGTCTGCCGTGCTCTCGAAGCCGCCGAGTACCCGCCCCTGGCACTGGCTGATAACGTCCTCCTCTGCCTTTGCCAGCCGCTGAGTAATCCAGATACCAGAGGCACCTTCACCGCGCCCAGTCGTCGCAAGTCCCGTGATCGGGTCAGGAACCTTCCCACTCTGTGGGGCCACCCAGTGAGCCTCGTCGATGCCGATAACCACGTCTTTCGTTCGCCGTGCCCCGTCGACAACCCGTGCAGACATCTCTCTCCACTGCTCGGTGGTCACTCGGTCGTGTCGGGCCAACACAACGGCACCGTTCGCCTCTAAGAACGCGCGCCAGGTTTCTGGCGACCACTGGAATTCTTTGGGGCCGCCGATCCACCACTTCGCAAGACCGGCTTTTGCTAAGCCTCTGTACTCGTCTTTGTAATCGAGTACGATTGCGTGTTCGTAATCGGGGAGGTTCTTTTCCAGTACCTCTTGGCCTTTGAAGGACTTCCCCCATCCGCTCTTGGCTGCAACGATTAGGTTCATCGGAGTACCACCCACTTGTACCAGAGGTCTTCGAGCGTGGCGAGGGGGTACAGGACCGCGAGGAAGGTCACCCACGCGAAGACTCCCCCGATAGAGAGAAGTAGAGGGGCGAATAGCACCAACGCGGCCCATTCCACCGGAGTCATGAGTCTGTGCTACCCTCCTGTGGCTGGCGGGCATCGACGACGATAGTTCCATCCAGCACGAGATCCCCGCCATGCCAGCGGGAGACCGAGACGTGATCTCCGTCTTCAAGGCGCTGTAGGTGGTCCTCGGAGAGAGTCACCGATTGCTCGGTCCAGGCCCGACGGCTGGTATCGGGGTCGTCCGTCACCGCCTCGTAGACCCACCAGACGAGCAGTCCCAGCACGTAGCCAATGAAAACCCAGTCCGACACCGAGAAGCGGCGGGTGTCTACTCGCATTCGTCGCCCTCCTGGACGGTCGCGGTCGCCGCCCGGATACCGTCCTCGACGGCCTCGAAGTTGCCCGCCAGAATCGTCCGAATCGCGTCTCTCCGACTCCAGCCGACCACTTCCCGCTCGAACTCGGCGAGCGTCACACCGAACTTCCGCTCGACGTGCAGCCGGGCCAGGTCCTCGTCGCTCTGCTCGGCGAACTCCTCGCCGCCGCGGTCGCGCCAGGTGACCGCCCACGTCTGTTTCTGGGCCTCCCACTCGTCGCTGTCCAGCCCTGCATAGGCCATCGCATCGTCTGCGTTTTCCAACTTCCCGCCGATCACGTCCTTGAACCACCAGTTCTCGAACTCCCGACTCGCGATGGCGTCGACGAGAGCCAGTAGCTGCTCCTCGCGGGCTTCCTTCGCCCTCGTAATCTCCAGGCCTTCGATTTCGAGCGCGTCGTGCAGCCCTTCGACGGCCTGGAGTTGTCGGTACTCCAGCGTGACGAGGATGTGAACCAGCGCCTGGATCAGTTCGCTCTCGGTCGGGTCCTGTGCCACCTGTCGCAGTTGCTGGAATCGTTCCATGCCGTTGAACATCAGAAATCAGCCTCCGCCAGTGCCGTACTCGCCAGATCTGTTTTCGTGCCGACGACGACCACCATAAACATCGTGGTGCCGATGAGCAGGGCCTGCTCGGGGGGCATCTCGGACTTGCCCCGGGAAGCCATCCACTCGTCGAAGTGCTCGTCCAGATGGAGTTGCCGGGCCAGGTCCTCCTCGACGGTCTCGGCGTCCTCTGTGCCGTGTTCTTCGATGATAGCGTTGGAAACCGTCGTCAGGGTTCCTACGTACATGTCGCCCCACGACTCGCCCGATGTGTCGGGTTCGTCAGTGGCCTCCTCGACGTCTTCCTCTGTCGAATCGTCGGAATCGTCCAGGTCGGCCCCTGCCTCGGCCTCTACCTCGTCGGCGATGGCGTCGAGGTCTGCGTCGGCGAACTCGGACTCGTCCATCTCCGGGAGTTCGTCGTCTCCGGCTGCTTTGTTCGGTTCCGCTTGTTCGTCCGGGGCTTCGGCGGCTTCACTCAAGCGCAGACACCTCCGGTTTGGTCCGGGCCTCTGTAGACCACTGCGTCGCCCACTCGTCCGCCGCGTCGTCCCGCGTCTGCTTCCGAACCGTCCAGTGAGCGCTTCCAGGGATCTGGTTCGATTGAAGTCTGTGCTGGGTCCCGCCAGCAGAAACCCATTCGAAGACCGTCGTGGGTTCACTCAATCAGCGACACCTCCTGAGCGTCGTCGTCGGACTCCGGCCCGCTATCGTCCTCGGTCACCTCGGAGTCGGGGAGGGGTTCGGGATCGTCACCACGGCGCTGGGCTACCACGTAGAGCAACACGAGCACCCCGAGAACGCCGACCAAGAGCATCATCGTCCGCCGATCCAACGAGGGGAGCGAAATGCCGCCCTCGCTGCTCTCGCTCTGCTCGTCGTCCTCGTCGTTGCTGCTCTCCTGGCCGTGTTGCTCCTGGTATTCTTCCTCGTTGGGCATGTCTTCGGCCTCCTCGGGCTCGCTGTCTTCGCTGTCGTTCTCTCCGGATTCGGTGGTCTCCTGTTCCTCTTTCTCCGGTTCTTCTTGGTCGTCGGTCTGGGCCTCCACTTCGGCCTTCAGTTCACCCCAGTCGTGGGTGTCGTCGATGCTGCCGTTGATGTGGCCCTTGACCGAATCGAGGTCTTTCTGTTCGTCCTGACCGTATTCGCACCCCTCAACGGGGCAGATGTAGCTACTCATAATGTCTCCTGAGCGCCTTCGGCTACCGCAAACTCGTCGGGTATCTGCTGCTCGGTGCCCGCTCCAGTGGGTCCGGTGTCGGTGCTACCTCGTTGGTCGGCCATCATGCCGCCGGGGTTCTCCTCAACGTACTCCTCTACCTCACCCTGGCTGCGCTCACCCTGCTCGCCACCGGCAAGCCGTGCCTGTGGGTCGGCCTGGTCGCCCGAGAGCGTCCGCTGGTCGTCCGTCTCGATGACTGCCCCTCGGTCGGGTTGGGATAGGTCTTCGTAGTGTTCGAGCGAGCGAATCTCCGGAATATTGGCTGGCATCTCTCCCACGGCTTCGAGCAGATCGTGCAGCCGGTCGGGATGCAGCGGATCTTGTCCGTTGCGCTCGCGAATCGTGTTGATCGCCTGCATCGCCTGGCGTGCGTTGATGACCGCCTCACGAACGTCGGACAGTTCGCTATCGAGGCGAGAAACGGCACCTCGATACCCCTGCCAGGACCGGGAGAGTGCCCCTGCCTGCTCGGGTGTCACCTCCATCTCGGGGAAATCACCCCCTCCAACCCGGACCAATTCCTGTTGTTCGGTGGTCTCCGCTGCCCGTGTATCGTCGAGGAGGTGGGAAACTTCGTCTTCGGCGTATCCGCACGCGTCCGTCAGGAACTCGCAGGCTTCGGGGTCCCCGTTCTCGCAGTGATCGCGGGCGTGGTCGCACCCCTCGTCCTGGGTGCGGCGGGCGGCACGACCCGCCTTTTCGGTGGCTGTTTCGGTGTCTTCTCGACGGCGACCACCCCCCTCGTGCCCTGCTCGTTCCATCACCTCCCGGTGTTCGTCGACGGTCAGGGTTGGGTCGTAGTGAGCAAGCCAATCAGATACCCCCTCGTCTGCGGCGATTCCCTTCACACTTCGAGCGTGAGGTACTGACGCGCGGGCTTTCGAGAAGTCGATCTCCCCCCGTTCGTGCTCGCTCAGGGGGGCCTGCCCGGACCCCTCTTCTTGCTCTCCCAGGGAGTCGAGGGCGTGGTTCCGGGCCTGGTCGAGCACGTGGTCGGGGGTGTCCGACGAAAAGACCACCTCCTTCAGACGGCGGTCGTCGTCGCTACAGAGGTGGTCGTCGTACTCGTCTCGGATCGAATCTGCTGCCTGTTTTGTTCCAAACTCGATGGTGGTCACAACTGCCTCCAGACCAACCAACGGAAACCTCAGAAATAAAACCTGTTAGCAAGTTAATAGATAATTAACTTACTAAGAGTGGTGTCGCCCGCGGGTTAGATCTGAGAGGTGCATCTGTCGTAGGTCCGTCAGTGCTCCGACGGCGCGGGCGTCGATGTGGCTCAGGTGGACGGTACCCTCGTCGGTCATCTTTCAGTTTCCAAGGGTACTGAGCAAGTAGGCCGTTCTCCCAACCAAACGTATTTCTGCGAACAGGTAGTTTTGGTTATCTATGGCGGCACTCTTAGCAATTGTAGTGGTCGTCTGTTTTGTAGTTGGCCTGTACATAGGTGGCGTAACGGGGTTGATCTTCCGTAAATTGCTCCCCCCTGAATTGACGCCAGGAAGAAGTAACGGAATAAAGGACGGAAGATAAATTCTGTCCATCTGAGCGAACAACCTCCTTGGGCCAATCCTTTTATACTAGATACGTCACGCGGTCCTGTATGGAATTAGAGATCAAACTTCTCGGCATTGTTGCAGTGTTGATATCGCCGTTCCTTCCTCGAGCCTACGATCGCGTAAAAGAGTGGTGGCGTGAACGTCAGCGAGAACCAGACGTGTGGATAGAGTTTTTCTGATCGCTCAGTGCCGGCTTCAGATATCGCAACCACCGCCATCAGTGACCGTCACAAATCCGTCCGTAAGCCGCGACTGTTCGAGATGCTGCCCGGCTTGCTCCACTGCATCGGGATTCGTATCCGCTCCCCAGTAGGCGAGTCCACGCTCTGCGGCTACCGCTGCACCTGGACCGTACCCGCAGAATGGTTCAATCAATCTCTCGCCCTCCTCGAGAACGGGTTCGGCCAGCATTTGCCGGTAGAGCTTGACCGGCTTCCCGGTGGGATAGTCGTTCTCAGAGGGTTCTCCGTCGTGTTTGAGCGCCCGGTACACTGTCCCTCGACCCTGAACGTACCTGTCTGTCTCTCCGTTCGTGGCTGTCAGAATCGGATAGTGCTGGACCCGGTGGTAGTAGCCCATTCCGAACTTCTCGCGGTCCCAGACGCAGGTCCGACGGTAGGTCAGAGGGGATTCCTCCAGGGTCTCACGGAACTCAGGTGCAGTCTCGTCGTCGGCGAACACGAACACCCAGGCACCGTCTACCAGGACACGGGCCAACTCTTCGAGAACATCCGCAAGCCGGTCGTTATCCTCGGTTTCGTAGACCTGGAAGTCTTCCTTGGAATCCGTCGATTGGAATCGGCCAGTGCCATTGTCTGCGTTGAACTCCCACGGGAAATCGACAACAGCGGTATGACCGAAGTCGGAATCCAGGGACGGTAACAGTTCGAACACATCACCTTGCTCGACTCCGGTCATTGGCCGAAAACCTCCACCGAGCGGCGGAGCGAGTCCGCGAGCCCGTATGGTATCTTCGCCCGTTCCTCGGGGTCTTCGCCGCTTACGCTCATCTTCCCACCGTCGGACAGCGCCACGTCGAAGGCAGGGAACTCGCCCCAGAGGTAGTAGGGGCCGACCCGCTTGGTCTCCTCGCGACCCCAGTACTGTCTGAGTCCCTGGACGTTTTCCAGAACCCACCAGTCCGGGTTGAGGTCGTCTACGGCGTCGAGACAGGCCCGAATGAGCGTCATGTCGGGCTCGGGCTCGTCAAGCCACGGGAGCGAGTACCGGGTGAACTCCGTACACGGCGGGCTCATCGTCAGCAGCGTCGGCGAGCAGTTGACCGGCAGGTTCTGGATGTCGCCAACCACGTCCGCATTCAGATCGTCGCGGATGTCGATGCCGACCGAGCACCATCCAGGGGCGTTACGGAACGGCGCAGTCCACCCGCCGAGACCGGTCCCGAGGTCGACGTGCAAATGCTCAGTACCGCTCACGAATCGAACCCCTCGCGTTCAGTCAGCGGATACACACCGACTTGTCCGTTCTTGACCGTGAGCAGACCGCTATCGTCCAATGGGTCGAGTACCTCCACCCGGATCAGTTCCTTCGGGGTATTCGGGTGCGACTCCCGGCAAAGCACGTTCTCGGCCTGCTCTACCGAGAGAACCCGTTTCTCGTCACCGGCCAGTGCGAGATAAGCGTCCGCCAAATCGGGGTCCGCTGGGAGCACGTACTGCGACCGTTCGGACGCTGGCAGGTACTCGTCGAGGGCCTCCCGGATCACCTCGCTCTTCTGCATCCCGTGGGCTTCGAGATAGTCGGTGAACCGAACAGCCAATTCGCCGGAGAGACGGGCTTCAGCACGCTCCTCGCTCCGGTGTCGGTCGTTGCTCTCGGAGTCGCCAGGAAGTCGGCTTCCACGGGCCGAACTCATGCCGTCCTCCTGTCCGCAAATCGGGGGTCCGCTGCGGACACAGATGAAACGGGGGTTCGATCACCCCGGATGCGGGGGGTTCCAGATCGTGGGTCGATTTCGAGTCGAGTGTATGGTGGCGGACACCCCCCCGCATGTCCCTCTGAGAGCGAGGGTGGGGCCTCCCCCCTCATCGTCGGATACCCCCGAGGCTGTCCCGCGCTCGTCGGAGCAGGTTGCCGACCGTACCCGGCGCGCGGCCGCTCAGGTCGGCGTACTCACGGACTCCCATCTCTCCCAGGTCGCAAGTCAGGTAGGCGTCGAGTTCGGCAGGTGTGAGGTGGTCGTAGGCGGTCGGGTCGTCGTCGAGCGTGAGCCATGCTGGTGGCTCTGGGTACTCCCGACCGGTGTCGAGGTGCGAGACGACGATGCGGCCACGGGTCCACTGCCACCACAGCGAGGCGACGTGAGCACACCAGCCGTCGTTGAATCGGTGCGCTTTGCAGTCGCAGTCTGCCAGCAGTGTCTCGCCGCGCAAGGCGAACGTCACCCTGTGCGGGTAGTCTGACCCGCTGAGGTAGACCATCCGCTCTGCGTCGTTGAACGGGCCGCCCTCGTCCGTCTCCTCCTGAGCGCGCTGCCACGGCGTCGAGAGCGTCCAGTCCTCGGGCATCGAGAGCGTGGGCGGGCCGCCGAGTCGGTTGGGGAGGTCGTCGCTCGGCTGCCAGGTGCGACTTCCGAGGCTCATGGCCGACACCTCCCATCTTCGAGCGCGCTACACTTCTGGTGAAAATCGTGAATGAACAGCCCGCAGTACTTGCAGACCGGTGGTGTTGCCCCATCAGAACCGCCGGACGGTGGTGGGCCGCGTTCGGATCCCGAACGAATCCTATTCTCGTGGGGCACGCCGTTCTGACTGGATCGGCTATTTTCGACAGAATTGAGGTCTGAGGAACGATCCGGGTCGCAACGGTCACGCCCGCGCTTCGTAGATGGACTCGCCGGGATTTGAACCCGGGGCCTTCCCCGTGCCAGGGGGATGATCTACCACTGATCTACGAGCCCGCCTGCAAATACGGGTAGCCGGGGCCATTTCATAAACCCATCGAAGCACCGAGGCTCCGGCAGGGAATGACACGCGCCATCGAGC
>ENA-ORCR01000497-ORCR01000497.1-marine-metagenome-genome-assembly--contig:-NODE-497-length-21015-cov-7.994221_pt1 | contig 21015 bp, 20 predicted proteins | sample MGYA00237782_ERZ508514 | MGnify/ENA primary metagenome ERZ508514 (study PRJEB26185, sample SAMN06268960) | marine metagenome | isolation source: Eden Landing Ponds, San Francisco, CA, USA | place...
CAACGTTGCGGACTTCCTCGTGACGGGCGAGAATCCTGACGTATCGTTCGGGCCGCCGACCGGACCGGGCGGTGCGGTGCCACCAGGCGGTGCGGTCCCGCCGAACGGAACGGCGCCACCGGGCGGTACGGCCCCGCCGAACGGAACAGCGCCGCCTCCCGAACCGACCGACCCGCCGGAAAACGCCACCGCATAATCGGACCCGGTCCGGCGCGGACCGGATGCCTCCCCCAGGAATCCGCGGTGGACGATGACAATTATTGGAGATAGGCTTCAACTTTTGACGACGACCTTCGGCTCAACGTCATTCCTCACTAAGTTCCGTAAGCCGAACCTGAATTTCCTCAGCATCCGCATCAGAGAGCGCTTCTACACCGAACTGGACGAGTAGCGGGTAGAAGTGGGGTTCTTCTTGAACTCGTCCTGCCCCGCCTTGCGGAGCTTCAGCTGGGACTCGAGGTATGTGTGTGTGTGGGCTGACAACAACACACGTGATTGGGACGCTGAGGGTGACGACCAAGACTCGATGATCGACGTTGGTAACGCATTGTTGCGGTTAGATAGCTCATCGTCCACTCGGATGTCACTTGTATCGATGGGGCTGTTTGGGGCTGTCTCGTTAATTGCGCTAATAATATCCTCTCAATTTGAGGGCAACGTCGCAGCCGGTGTGTTCGTATTCTTGTTCACTACGATCCCACTCGTTTTGCTCATTGTCTATGCGCTCCAAGAGTGACGACATCGGTGAAACCTTCTGTGTCGTCTTACAGCGGTGATCTGACATCCTCCCATGACTGTCATCGTGGACTTTCGCCTCAAAACGGTGTGATGGCCACGGCTGGTGGAAATATACCACCATATAGGGCATACAGCAGAGTCAGATATCCAGTCATCGGTAGCAAGAGAGTATCGATCCAGCGAGTAAGGACATTCCAACAAGTATCAGCAGACCTCCTGTCCGCGTTGACTGATCAAACAGCATCACACCAGCTCCCATCGTTATGATTCAGATTGTAAATGCTAAAACTTTTCAAACGCTGTTCGGAACTAATTCGACGGCAACATCAAAAAGTAACTCAAATAAATCATCGATCATTGTCCGACGGTGTGTAGCGTCTAGTCATTATACTGAATAAAACGCGGGGGAGTGTTTCTGAAAGAGCAAAACGTGCCTACGAGCGGCATAGCTACGATACTTTTTGATATCAGCCTTCGTCGTACGGCGGTCGAACTCTCTGTGGATCCTGAAGTGACGTGTCCCTCCGAGTACAGTCGTTGGCTTCCCACCTGGTATTACCCGAGCAAGTCAATCCTGCGGATCTGAACTGGATCCATATGGAAAATAACCGAATAGCTAATATAGGTTCAATCGTTGAAGTCGCGTCTCGTGCGATCGGGATCGTATACATCGGAAACAGCTGTGAGTGAAGGATTCTATTCGTTTCTGGATCGACGGCAGCGTACGGCCAGTACTGATCGTCGTTGATCCGGATCGCCTTCTGATCGACCGCAACGCGATCCGGGTTCTCACCGTCAGCTGGCTGTAGATCAGCTTTCTGTACCCAGTTGTGAACAGCGATATGGCTTCGACCGATCCAAGATTCCTCAGGAGAGTTACCTACTTCACGAAGCGACATGCCGGCTGCGTGACAGCAGATCTTACTTCAATCGTCCACCGCGGTGTTCGATCTCGCTCCACAAACGACACGTCTATCCACGCAGTACGTCCGCTGTGGCGTTCGGTTTCGGGCATTGACTCTTAAAACTCGAACGCCTCATCCTCTAACTTTACGCGACCGTTCGATTGTGATGAAGGGTTATATACACTCGCGGATTCCGTACGCCATGAACCAACGGAACGGTGGAATCCCGGGGGCAGTCACGCGCCGAGGTGTGTTGCGATCCGTCGGGGCTGTCGGCCTCACCGGTGCGCTCGCGGGCTGCTCGACGAACGAACGTGACCGGGCGGGCGGCGGTGACGGCACCGGTGGCTCTGAGGGCGGCGACGGCGGCGACGGAACCGGCGGTCCGACGTTCTTCGACCAGGGGCCGACCGTCGGAGTGACCGAGGTGGCGACGGGCCTCACCTCGCCGAGCGGACTCGTGACTGCCGACGACGGCACCGACAGACGGTTTATCCTCGATCAAGTCGGCACCATTCGCGTTCACGACGCCGACGGGCTCCGGTCGACGCCGTTTCTCGACCTGTCCGATCGGCTCGTCGCCCTGGGCGAGGGGCTGCCGAACTGGGTCGCCTACGACGAACGGGGGCTCCTCGGGTTGGCGTTCCATCCCGAGTTCGGCGAGAACGGGCGGTTCTACGTCCGATACAGCGCCCCCGCCGACGGGACGGAGCTCGATCACTACGAACACCTCTCCGAGTTCCGCGCAGCCGACGACGGGTCGGTAGCCGACCCCGACAGCGAGCGGATCCTGCTGGAACTCCCGTGGGAACGCCCGATCCATCAGGCCGGCACGCTCGAGTTCGGCCCCGATGGCTACCTGTACGGCGCACTCGGGGACGGGCTGAATCCGTACAACGGACAGGACGTGACGGCGCTCAAGGGAAGCATCATCAGGCTCGACGTCGACGGTCGGACCGACGGCCTCCCCTACGGAATCCCCGAGGACAACCCGCTCGTCGGCCGGGAGGGCCGTGACGAACTGTACGCCTGGGGGCTCCGAAATCCCTGGAAGATGGCCTTCAGCGGCGACCGGCTCATCGTCGGCGACGTGGGACAGGCGATGTGGGAGGAGGTCGACGTCATCGAATCGGGCGGCAACTACGGCTGGCCGCTCAAGGAGGCCACTCACTGCCACGACCCGCAACTCGGCACCAGCACCGGCGGCGAATGTCTCGCCGAGTCCGACCGCGGCGAACCCCTCATCGATCCGGTCTTGGAGTTCCCGCACTTCGACGAGGCGGGCGACGCCGTCGGCTTCGCGGTCATCGGCGGTCACATCCATTCGGACTCGGTCGCGGGGCTCGACGGGTCGTACCTGTTCGGCGTCTTCACCAGTTCGTTCACGGACGCGTCGGGTCGGCTCATCGCGGCGACGCCACAGTCGTCGGGGCAGTGGCCGATGGAGGAGCTTCGAGTCGACGGCGGCCTCGACATCCAGGTCCTCTCGCTGGGCCAGGACGGCGACGACAGCTACGTCATGGGAACGCGTACGGCCCTCGCGGACGACCCGCTCTCGCAACGGGAGGGCGTCGTCTACCGGCTCACCGAGTGAGTCTTCCGGGACTCCGGCCCGCGTCTCATCCCCGAACGTTTCGGACGTTCTCCACGACTTTCGCCCGGAGCGGCGGGGCCGCGAGGACGCCGGCGCCGTAGACGACCGCCGCGGCGCCGACCACGGCGATCAGCGCCAGCGGTGTGTTCACAGTGAGCACTCGCGTGACGCCGACTAGAACGAGGCCCATCCCGGCGGCGGCGAGGACGGCCCAACCGATATCCCGAACCGGGAACCGAACGGTAGTGAGTCGGCCGAGGTAGTAGCCGAGTATCGCCGTGTTGGCGACCACCGACAGCAGGGTCGCGACGGCCGCGCCGACGAGGCCGTATCGCGGGACGAGGATGACGTTCAGGGTGATGTTCATCGATAGCGATATCACGGTGGCGATGGCGCCGTACTTGGGCCGGTCGAACGCCTGGATCGCCTTGTCGAAGACGAGGTTCACCGCCTGCGGGAGCTTCTCGATCATGAGCACGAGGAAGGCTGCCGCGGCGATGGTGTACTCGAACCCGAAGACGACGCCCAGTATCTCCCGACCGATAATCGCGACGCCGACCACGGATGGGACGATCAACAACAGCGAGACCGTCATGGCGTCCGAGATGAGGTCACGTACCTTCTCGGTCGCGCCGTCGGCCTGCCACGCCGACAGCTGCGGGAAGAGAACGCGCGCGAAGACGGTGCTGAACATGATGGCCGTCGTCGTCAGCCGCCACGCCAGTTCGTAGGCGCCGACGGCGGCCTGCGAGAGGAAGAACCCGATGACGATGACGTCCATCCAGTTGTACACGTGGCCGCCCAACCCCCAGATCCCGTTGAACTTCGCGTAGTCGTACAGCGACCGGATGTGGCGGCGGCCCGGACGAGCCAGCGGCGTCGACAGTCGGAGCGCCCCGCCGACGAGCAGGACGGTGTAGCTGACTAACAGCGCGTACACCAGCGCCCGGACGCCGTAGCCGTACTGGAGGAGCGCGACCGCGACCGTCACGAACGTGAGGCTCCGGAGGAAGTGGAGGACGGCGGTCTGGGCCACCCGCAACTCCCCTTGGAGGACGTGGATGGTGAGCATCGACAGCTCGAACGCGATGACGACGCCGATCAGTTCAACGGCGAGGTCGGTCCCGACGTAGCCCGCGAGCGGTTCGCGGATCGCCAGGACGACGCCCGACACGACGACGATGAGCAGGAGCTTCAACACGACCGCCGCGCCGAACATCTGTCCCGGGTCGTCGCCGGCGCTGATCCGTTTCTCGACGGCTCCACGCAGCCCGAAGTCGACGACGGTGGCCATCGTGTACAGCGTCGCCTCGAAGAGGAAGAAGATGCCGAGCAGCGTCGCGCCCAACTCGCGGGCGAAGTACACCGTTCCGAAGAACCCGAGCGCGGTGTTCAACAGCTCGACGCCGAACAGCAGCGAGCTCGCCCGGGCGAGGTTCATCGTCCGCCGGAGCGGCGGCGGTGTCAGGACGCCGCGACCACGCCCGCTCATTTATAAGATCCCGACCGTTTCGTACCACTCGACCGTCTCGCCGATCGCGGCCTTCCAGGGGCGCTGATCGACCGGCGCCCGCTCTGTGAGTTCCGGTCTGACCGTCCCGAAGTCGCCCCGTTCAAGGAATCCCTCGCCCGGAACCGGCGAGACGCCGATCCGGTAGAGGAGGTCCATCGCGGGTTTGACCCCCCACCGGATCGCGCCGTACGGGACCGTGACCACGCGACAGTTCCCCGGCGCGTGGCGCGCGATCGCCTTGAGGACCTGTTCGTTCGTGAGGTTCGGTCCAGTCACGAGCTGTCGTCCGGTCGCGTCACCGTCGAGACAGCGGACGACGGTCCCGACGACGTCGTCGACGTGGACGATGTTGTACTTCGCGTCGGTGTACAGCGGCGGAACGAGCACGCGGTTGGCCGCCACGGGGCGGACGTGCTCGTACCGCGTCAGCCGGTAGTCGCGCGGGCCGAAGATGTAGGTCGGATACACCGCGGCCACCTCGAAGGGGTGGTTTCGGCCGAACAGCAGCTCCTCCGAGGCGACCTTCGACTGCTGGTACGTCGAGTCGGCGTCGGCCGGGACCTCGGGGTGGGCGCCGACGGTGCTGAGGAAGACGAACCGGTCGATTCCGGCGTCGGCCGCCGCGTCGACGATTCGCTCGGTGCCCGCCGTGTTGGTCGCTCCCATCGATGCGGTGTCGTAGACCGCCGCGGCGAGATGCACGACGCTATCGACGTCCGCCAGCGCCGCGGTCACGGAGTCGGCGTCCGAGAGGTCGGCCTCGACCCTGTCGATATCGGCCGGCAGCCGCGCGGTCGTCGACGCCGGCCGAACCATCGCCACCGGCTCGTGGTCGGTCTCGTCGAGCGCCGCCAGGAGGTTCAGCCCGATGAACCCCGTCGCCCCCGTCACGAGGACTCTCATCGACCGCCCTCCGCGTCGGCGCCGCTTGGCTCACTCGGCGAGCCGACACCGTCGCGCTCAGTCGGCGGATCGGCGCCGTCGCGCTCACTCGACGAATCTGCGCCGCGTTCGTACACCGCGTCGATGACCTCCGCGACCGCGACGCCGCGGCGGACCGGGGCCGACGTGTCGAGGTCGCCCGCCGCGGCGTGATCGGCGAAGTCGTGGATGCGTTCGGTGTGCGCGTCCTCGTCGCTCGCGGGGAAGAGGTCCGCGACACCCACGTCCACCAGCGGGAGTGACCCCTGCTGGAACTCGAAGGGACGGCCGTGGACGTCTCCCTGCAGGGTCTTCGAGTCGAGTTCCAGCCACCCCTCGGTGCCGACGACGAGCACGCGACTGACGCCCTCGGTCTGGGTCCACGTGGCCGAGAGGTCGACCGGCACGTCGCCGAAGGCGAGCGAGACCCGGGCGGCGTCTTCGACGGCCCGATCTCGGAGATACCGGACGTCGGCGTCGGTCACGTCGGGTGGCTCGTCGAACAGTTCGAACAGCACGTCCAGCGAGTGCGGAAACAGGTCGCGAGCGACCCCACCGCCCGAGAGGTCGGGGTTGTAGTACCAGCCCTGGGAGGGCGGCGCCGAGTGGTGCGCGACGGTTACCTCGACGATTTCTCCGAGCAGATCGTTCGATAGCATCTTCATCGCCCGCTGGTAGTTCCGGTAGTAGCGGTGGAGATAGCCGACCTGCGTGACGACGCCGGCGTCGTCGGCCGCGGCGGCCATCCGCCGCGCGCTCTCGGCCGACAGCGCCAGCGGCTTCTCACAGAGGACGTGACAGCCCGCCCCGACCGATTCGACGAAGATCGATTCGTGGGTGCTGGGCGGCGTACAGATGCTCACGACGTCGAGGTCGTGGGCGGCGAGCATCGAGGTGACGTCGTCGCACCCCGGGAGCGAAAGATCGTCCTCGACGGTCGCCCGTCGGGCGTCATCGCGCTCGGCGAACGCGACGACGCGGGTCCGCGGATGCGAGGAGAAGGCCGGCACGTGGTAGTCGGTGGCCATCCATCCGGCACCGACCACGCCGACGGCCAGTCGAGTCATAGTCCTGTTTTCCCCCGACCCGTTATAAAGCCACACAGGTTGCCCCGTCCGAGGCGAGACGAACCATACAGTTAGGGCGGGTCCCGGAGAGGGCCGTGTAATGGAAGCGCTGACGACCTCCGTCCATCGGACGATCACCGAGGTCAAACAGAACGAGTGGAACGCCATCGTCGCCCAACAGTCTTCGACCGGCAGCGTCTTCGAGCGCTACGAGTGGCTCAGCGCCTACGAAGAAGCGGTCGGCGCCGACGCGCGCCACGTGCAGGTCCGGAAGAACGGCACCCTCGTTGGAGTCCATCCGGCCTTTATCCGATCGCTCCCAGGGACCCCGTTTCGGTTTCTCGGCCCGGCGAAGCCGGGCACCAACGGCGCGCTGATCGCGACGGACGAGGCCGCCGTCTTCGACGCCATCGCCGACGAGATGGCGTCGTTGACCTCCGGGCGCACGATCGGTCACCTGCTCCGCCCCGCCTCGTCGGAGTCGCTGCGCTACGGGACGCGCCTGCGTGACCGGAGCTACGCGCCGTCGCTCCGCGACTGCCAGTTCGCCGTCGCCACCGACCGCCCGTGGTCGGCGGTCGAGGGAGACCTCTCACAGAAGAAACGCCGCAACCTCCGGAAGGCCGACGAGGCGGGCGTCACCGCGACCGACGTGCCCGTCACGGCCGAGTCGATCCGGGCGTTCGGCGACCGCCACGCGGCGCACATGGACCGGCTCGACGGCGACGGCGCCTCACAGGCCCTTCTCGACGCGCTGTTCGAACGCCTCGGCGACCGCCTCAAGCTGTTTCGCGCGACCGTCGACGGGGAGCCGGCGGGAGAGCTGCTGGCGGTTCGGGACGACGAGCGGGATTCCCTGTTCCTCCTCTTCCCGGCCTACGATCCGACGAACTTCGAACACTACCCGTCGGAGGTCCTGTATCGGGCGGCGATTTCCTGGAGCATCGGCGCCGGGTACGCGACCTGCAACTTCGGCGAGACGACGCCCGACTTCGACGACGGAACGTACGCGTTTAAGTCGGCGTTCGGCGGTAAGCCCGTTCCGACGGTTCGCTGGGAACGCCTCGGCTCGCTGGCCGGCCGGCTGTTGTACGTCCTCGGGAGCGATCGCATCGTCGCTCGACTGTTCCCCCCGGCGAAACGGTAGGGTCGATCACTCGGTCGGTCGACTCCCTATCGCCCGACGCGTCGCCGTCGACTGTACCTCGCTCAACTGTTCGCAGGCGGTCGCTTTCGAGACCCACCTGAAGTCGGTGTGCTCGTCGCTCAGGGTCACGTCCGACTCGTCGGCCGTGCAGTAGTAGTACACCGCGAACCGATCTTCGTCGCCCGTGTTCTGCCACGACGTGGCCGCGACCGGTCGGTGGACCGTCACCGCCAGTCCGGTCTCCTCGCGTATCTCTCGGTGGAGTCCGTCGATCACGGCTTCGTTGCGGTGGAGTCGTCCACCGGGGAGTTCCCACCCGCCGTCGCTCGACCGGCGAACGACGAGAAGACGGTCATCGGATCGACAGACGACGCCGCGAATACTCACCGTCGCCTCGAGGAACGGTTCGTCCATGGATACCGATACGCCAACGGCGGCGTTAGTGTGTCGATTATCGGACGACTCGCTCCCGGTTCGCCTCCTGCCCCGGGTCACGACTCTTCCGGGCGTGGCCATTTATATGCGACCGTCGCTATCGCTTATCTCTTTTAAATATCGTATCTCTCCACCGATCTGCAACACTCACTCCCGATATGTCTGGTCGCCGTTTCGCTATCGACCCACGGAATACCGCTATCCACTCGGAAACGGTTATCAGTCGTTCGCCGGTAGCACACGTACCGTACGATCACCGGTCGTGACTCCACGCCGCGAGGGCGGACATGCCAACAATACTCTGTCACCACACGCACACGACGGACTCGAACCGCGCTGAACGCGACGTCAGAGGCCACACGAACGGGATTCATCAGGGGGATTACGTTTCGATGGTGGGCGCCGCACCGCCGAACCTCGACGTGGTCTTCACGCGCACCGAACACTGGACGGCCGATCCCGCGCGGTTCGATCGGCTGGCCGAACGCGTTTCCGAGCGCGGCGGGACGGTCGACCGGTTCGAGTCTCACGTCGTCTTCACGGTGGCCGGAAGTCGCGGGGCGGTCATCAACGGCATCGAGACCTCCGTCGAGACCGACGACAGCCACGTGACCGTCTGCGGACTCCCCATCGACGATCGGCCGCCCGCCCGAGCGTGCTCGCTCGACGAACTCTGTGCCCTCGGTCGCGAGGCCGCCTGGGTCGCGCCCGCCCACCCGCGGTTCCCGGGACTCGGCTTCTCCGACGCGAACCTCCGGCGGCTTCTCGACCGAGTCGACGAGGAGCCGTTCGCCGTCGCGCTCGGGCAGACGACGGGCTACCCGGCCCCGTTGAACGCCCTCGCACGGGGGCGACACACGGCTCACCCGATCGGAGCGTACGCGCGGGAGTACGACCTCCCGCTGCTGCCGGAACTGGACTGGCACGCCCCGCTCCCGCGAACGCCGAGCGGCTTCGGCGTCGTCGACGACGAAGCGTTCGCCGCCCTCGTCGACGGGCGGATTCCGATAACCGACCTGCTCGCCGCGAGACGCCTCAAAACGGGTCGCTGGCCCGCCGGCGTGGCGTGGGCCGACTTCGCTCAGACCTTCCCCGGTGCGGTTCCGGCACCGCTTCGGTCGATCAGCGGCGCGGCGGTGCCGACCGAGGATAGACTTCGGGCGCTCCGAGACCGGACGATCGGTGAACTGTTCGCCCATCCGTTCTGGACGCGGTTCTGTGCGCCTTCGGAGTCGCCCGTCGGTCGGTAACGCGCGACAGACCTTCGACGGAGCGATCGCGTGTGGGCGGTCGAATGGGGGTTTATACCGAACCCCCTCCCGTGATAAGACGATGACGCAGGGAGAGTACTTCGGGACGAGCGGTATCAGAGGACGCGTCGGCACGGACGTCGACGCCGAACTGGCCCTCACGATCGGGCGGGCGGTCGCGGCCGAGACCGATCGAGTCGTCGTCGGCCGCGACGCCCGTACCAGCGGACCAATGCTCGTCGACGCGCTGGCGGCGGGACTGACGGAGTGCGGGGCCGACGTCGTCGACGTCGGCGTCGCGTCCACGCCGACGATCGCCCGAGGGGTCGCCGCGCGGGACGCCGACGCCGGTATCGCGGTGACCGCCTCGCACAACCCGCCACAGGACAACGGCCTCAAGCTCTGGCAGCCCTCCGGACAGGCCTACGACCGGCCGCTGCAGGACCGTCTCGTCGACCGGATCCGTGCGGACGAGTTCGACCGTCAACCCTGGGACAGTCTGGGGCAGCGGTCGTCGTGGACGGGCGCACAAGCGAGCCACGTCGAGGCCATCGTCGAGGCCGTCGAACCCGTCGAGTCGCTCTCGGTCGTGGTTGACCTCGGTAACGGCGCCGGCGGCGTCAGCGTCGAGGCGCTGCAGTCGCTCGGGTGTTCCGTCGAAACGCTCAACGCCCAACCGGACGGGCGGTTCCCGGGGCGACCCAGCGAGCCGACCGCCGAGAACTGCGCGACGCTCGCGAAGACGGTCGCGGCGACGGACGCCGACCTCGGAATCGCCCATGACGGCGACGCCGACCGCATGATGGCCGTCACCGGCGAGGGGGAGTTCGTTCCGGGCGACGTCCTGTTGGCGCTGTTCGCTCGGGAGGCCGCCGGCGCCGGCGACCGCGTCGCGGTCCCCGTGGACACGAGCCTCCTCGTGGCGGACACGCTCGCCGCCGTCGGTGCGGAGGTCGTGTTGACCCGCGTCGGTGACGTCTACGTGGCCGAACGAACCACCGAGGCGGGGGTCGTCTTCGGTGGCGAGCCGAGCGGCGCGTGGATATTCCCCGACGACACGCTCTGTCCGGACGGCCCGTTAGCGGCGGCAAAGTTGGTCGAACTCGTCGCCGAAGCGGGCCCGCTCGCCGAGCAGGTCGACAGCATCGAGCGGTATCCCACCCGTCGGACCGCCTTCGAGGTCGACGACAAAGCGGCGGTCATGGACCGGATTTCGACGGCGGTGCAAGCCGAGTACGACTCCGTCGACACGCTCGACGGAGTCCGAGTCGATCTCGGAGACGCCTGGTTCCTCCTGCGCGCGAGCGGAACGGAATCGATTCTCCGCGTGACCGCCGAGGCGAGGGAGCCAGAACGGGCCGACACCGTCTTCGAGACCGCTTACGAACTGGTCGAATCGAACGCCGACACCGCTTGAGAGACGGCTCTCCCGCGGTTTCGCCCCGTCTCACTACCACCGACCGAGAACACGCGTACCGCACCGTCGACCGCAGAAAGCGCCTCCGTTCGCCCTCAGTTGACGTCGACGATCTCGACGTCGAACGTCAGCGTTTCGCCGGCGAGACGGGGGTTGAAATCCACTCGGACGGTCTCCTCGTCGACGTGGATAACCTCGCCTTGACTGCCGTTCTGGGCCTCGAGGTAGGCGCCCTCTTCGGGCGTCTGGCCGCCGAGCATCTCCCGGAGTTCCTCCGTGGCGAACTCCTGTACGTTCTCGTCGGTAGGCTCGCCGTAGGCCTTCTCCGGCGGAATCGTCAGGGTTTCGCTCTCTCCCGCTTCGAGGCCGATCAGGCCCTCTTCCATCCCCTCGATGACCTGTTCGTCACCGATCTCGACCGTCAGCGGCGCGTACTCTCGGTCGGGCTGCGCCTCGGCGAGGCCCGTCTCTTCGGCGACGGATCTCCGGGAGGTGTCGAACACCGTTTCGTCGTCGAGTCGGCCCGTGTACTCAAGGGTTACAGAATCGCCGGTTTCTATCGTCATACAGACAGACGGTGTGCCACACGGAAAGGCTATTCCATCGAGCCGTCGACCTCGACGCGGGCGTCGACCGCGTCTCAACGACCGCCATCGCGATCGTTGGCCGTCCCGAGACGACTCAGTCCCAGTCCGGCCGTTCGCGTTCGAGGAACTGACCGTAGCCCGGTTCGCCGACGACCTCTCCGTCTTCCGCGATCAGCTCGCCCCTGACGAACGTCTTCGTCGGGCGACCGGTGACCTCCCGCCCCTCGTAGATGGTGTAGTCCGCGACGCCGACGTTGTCCTCCGCGGTGACGGTGAAGGACTCGTCGGGGTCGAAGACGACGATGTCTGCGTCGGTACCCGGATCGAGGGTCCCTTTCTCGGGCATACCGAACGTCTCCGCGGGATTGGTACAGAGCAGTTTCACGACGAACGAGGGGTCGTACCCCCGTCGATTGACGGCCTCGTCATAGAACACGGGGAGGCTGGTCTGTAGCGCGTTCGCGCCGGGGTTGATCTCCCACCATGCGCCGCCCTCCTTCTGGTCGAGCGTATACGCGCAGTGGTCCGTCGAGAGGACGTCGAGGACCCCGCCGTCGAGCTGTTCGAACATCGCTTCGACGTCGTCGGACTTCCTGATCGGGGGCTGGATGACCGGTCGATTGCCCTGCTCGGCGTAAACGGAGTCGTCGAGCGTGGTGTAGTGCAGGCAGGTCTCGGCACGGACCAGTTCGCTCCCGTGTTCGTCCTGGAACCGTTCGAGGACATCGGCGGCCTTCCGACAGGAGGTGTGAATGCCGTAGTACTGCATCCCCGCCGCTGTCGCCATCTGAACGGCGTCCTCGGCGGCCATCGCCTCGGCGTAGTCCGGGCGGGTCCCCGGGAAGTGTACCGCGTCCGATTTCCCGTCCTCCCGGGCGAGTTCGACGAGCGTGTCGCAGACGGAGGGGTCCTCGGTGTGGAAGACCCCGACCCCGTCCTCCTCGGCGAGGCGCTTGATAACGCGGTTCATGAAGCCGTTGCTCAGCCCGATCTCGTAGGCGGTAAACATCTTGAACGTCGGGACGCCGGCCGCGATGGCCTCGGGGATCTCGTCGAGGACCGCCGGATCCTCTCGGGTGATCGCACCGTGGAGACCGAAGTCGATGAGCGCGTCGCGTCCCTTGTGCTTCTTGCGTTCGATCCCCTCCAGCAGCGTCCCCTCCTCGTCAAAGGGGCTCATGTCGCCCAGCCAGGCCTGCCACGCGAAGTCGATATAGGTGGTCGTCCCGCCGATCGCCGCGGCGCTCGTCGCGCTCTCGTAGGAGTCCTCCGAGAACTGGTCGTCGATGTGGACGTGGACGTCCACGACGCCCGGCAGCACCAGTTGCCCCGAGGCGTCGACCGTCTCTTCGGCTTCCGGAAGCGACGACGCCGAACCGATCGCGACGATCTCACCGTCGTCGATGCCGACGCTCGCGTCGTACTGTCCGCTCGCACTGACGATCGTCCCGCCAGTAATCGCTGTATCAATTGGCACGTCTCCGTATCCCGCGTTCGTGTCTTAAATGTGATTTACCTCATGTTTGACAGTATCGAGGTCGAACGACCGCCCGTCGTGGCCGCCGTCGACGAGCCTCGGCATGGGAGACGCCCTTCGGCACTGATCGTGTGTCCGGCCGAAACCGCGTGATTCGGTGTCGGATCGACGGTACCTCACCGATAGCTCATTCCCGCACGTAAACGGACAGCTTCGTGATCGCCGACTCGTCCGCGTTGAACTCGTAGACGTCACAGAACTGGACGTCGATCGGTTCCCCCTCGACGGTTCCGACTTTTCGTCCCTGGACTACGGACGCCTCCGGCGCGTGGATGCGGCGGCTCACTTCGTGTTCGGTCTCCTGGGGCGGCTGCTCGTCGACTTTGAATACCACGAGATCGTCGATTCCGTTCACGTTGCGGACGGGGTGTTCGTGGACGATATCCGACGCGAAAGCGTCTCGTAGCGAGTCTTTGTCTCCGTGATCCATTCCAGCCAAGTAAGCGTCGATTAGCTGGTCACGCTTGCTCTCATTCATGCGGTAGCACCCTCTGGCGGTGAACGGATAACTCCCCTGATCCATCAGTTCAATGATGTTTGGCGTTGAAGTCGCTATCTAATAGTTCAGCGCAGATGTCCGTATTCAGGTTATGGCTGAACTGTGACTCTCTTCTGTTGGTGCTCTCTGTATTCCACGTATGTATGCTGCGACAACGAGGGAAATGAGACAGAATGTGCCAAAGACACGAGCAACTGGGATTTCGGCTAACGGAGACACATCTGCTTGAAGAACGGCCTCAGTTACCATTCCAACGACGATGAGGGCGAGCACACCAGCCCATAACCACATAGTTGCATGTCCAAGTTCGTCGAGCTTGCCAGTTTTCATAGCGTGACCGAGAAGAACGGTGCCGGTGAGAAGTGGTACAATAAGGAGGAACCGAGCAGGGTTCACCACCAAGATGCCAGCACCGAGAGAGATCGCGGTGAGATATACGAAAGCCGTGACGGTGAGACGGATTGAGGGGAGGGAAATCACAGACGACGGTCAACCGCACAAATAGTTAATAATTTCTTCGGTTGCCATACCGCACACCAACTGAGCACGTGATCTGTCGTCCTCTTGGTTACCATGAAGGTGCCTTCGTTCGGCATCTCCACAAGGCCCCTCTTAACTTAACACCACGGAGAATGTCATTCAACATCTAATTCAGGTTCAGACCCCATTTTTAATCAGATATTTGCAGCAGTAGATGGACGATCCGATCGTGAAAGCGACCAACCCGGCGACTGACGAAGTCGTGGCAACGTACGACGAACACACGGACGAAGACGTTGCCGACGCGCTCGACACCGCTGCGAGCGAGTTCGAATCGTGGTCCGAGCGCTCGGTTCGGGAGCGGGAGGAGATGATGGCCGACGCCGCCGACGTCCTCCGCGAGAACAAACGACGGTACGCCGAGCTTATGACCCGAGAGATGGGGAAACCCGTCTCGCAGGCGCTGGGTGAGGTCGAGAAGTGCGCGTGGGTCTGCGATCACTACGCGACCCACGCGAGCGGCTATCTCACCTCGGACGGCCACCCCAGCCCCCCCGGAACGACCGTTCGAACCGAGTACGAACCGATCGGCCCGGTGTTGGCGGTCATGCCGTGGAACTTCCCCCTCTGGCAGGTGTTTCGGTTCGCGGCGCCGAATCTCACCGCCGGCAACGTCGGGCTGCTGAAACACGCCTCGAACGTGCCGGGTTGCGCGCTGGCCATCGAAGAAGTGTTCGAGGAAGCCGGCTTCCCCGACGGGGCGTTTCAGACGCTCCTGATCGGATCCGAATCAGTCGACGACGTGCTCGACGACGACCGGGTGCGCGCGGCGACGCTCACCGGGAGCGGTCCCGCGGGGCGGTCCGTCGCTGCGACGGCCGGCGAGAATCTGCAGAAGACCGTTCTCGAACTGGGCGGGAGCGATCCGTTCGTCGTCTTGGACGACGCCGACGTCGCGGCTGCCGCGGAGACCGGCGCGTGGGCTCGAACCATGAACGGCGGCCAGTCCTGTATCGCTGCGAAGCGGTTTATCGTCCACGATGCGGTGTACGACGAGTTCCTCGAGACGCTCCTGGCGGAACTGCGTGATCTCTCGATCGGCGATCCGCTGAGCGAGGACACGGACATCGGCCCGCAGGCGCAACACCACCTGATGGAGGAGCTCCACGAGCAGGTCCTCGCGAGCGTCGACGCCGGAGCGACGGTAGAGACGGGCGGCGAGCCGCTCGATCGGGAGGGGTCCTTCTATCCGCCGACCGTGCTGACGGACATCCCCGACGACTGTCCGGCAGCCAGCGAGGAGCTGTTCGGCCCGGTCGCCGCCGTGTTCCGCGCCGAAGGCGAGGCGGAAGCGATCGAGATGGCCAACGACACCCGATTCGGACTCGGGGCGAGCGTCTGGACCGAGGACCGCGAGCGGGGCGCGGCGGTCGCCTCTCACGTCGACGCCGGGTGTGTCTACATCAATCAGTACGTCAAATCCGACCCGCGGGTGCCGTTCGGCGGCGTCAAAGACTCCGGGTACGGCCGGGAGCTATCCGAGGCGGGGATCAAGGAGTTCGTCAACGAGAAAACCGTCTGGGTGGAGTAGCGCCTCCCGCGTCCTCAGGGGCGGGAAGCCGTCAAGACCGATACTGCTCTAAGAGCCACGGCTTGATGTCGGTCATCTCCGGGTCGGCGGGCGGCGTCAGGTCGGGACTCAACAGCACCGGTCCCTTTTCCGGGGAAGCCGGCGGCAGCCCGTGGCTGCCCTCGATCAGCGACGCGTCGAGCGGGATCACGCTCATCCGGTACCGGAAGCCGAGTTTCTTCTTCGCCAGCGAGAGTCCCGCCTTCAGCTTCGGGTACCGAAGCTCCGGGTCGTAGAACATTTCGACGGGGTCGTAGCCGGGCTTGTCGTGGATCGCAACGCTCCGCGCGTAGTCGGGCGCCCGGTCGTCGTTGAACCAGAAGTAGTAGGTGAACCAGCTGTCGCGCTCGGCCAGCGCGACCAGCTCTCCGGAGCGTTCGTGGTCGAGGCCGCGTTCCTCCTTCTCGGCCTCGCCCCAGACCTCGCCGACGCCGTCGACGTCCGCGAGCAGCGATCTCACCGTCGAAATCCGGTCGGGATCGCGGACGTAGACGTGAGCCACCTGGTGGTCGGCCACGGCGAACACCTCGGACTGGTGGACGTCGAGTTGCTCCCCGAACGGACCGTGCCGCACGCTGAGCCAGCCCTGCTCGCGGAACAGCCGGTTCAGATGTACCGGACGGGAGACCGGAGTGATACCGTACTCCGAGAACAGCACGAGTTTCGTGTCGGTTTCGTTCGCCGCCTCGCGGATCCGGCCGACGTACTCGTCGAGCGTCGCCAGCGCCTCGCGGGACTTCGGGTGATCCGGACCGTACTTCTGGAACGGGTAGTCGAGTACCGGCAGGTACGAGACCGTCAGGTTTGGCTGGCGCTCTCGGAGCGTCTTCGCCGTCGCGTCGGCGATCCATTCGGTCGCCTCCGACCCCGACTGGGGGCCCCAGAAGGTGTGGAACGGGAACTCGCCGAGGTCGTCTTTCAGGTCTCGGAGGTACGAGTCCGGCGCGCCGTGAATGTCGAAGACCTTGCTGCCGTCCGAACCGTACCACGGCTTCGGAACCACCCGGTAGTCGGCGTCGAGTGCCCCCTGGCTGAACCACGAGAAGATCAGCGCAGTGGTAAACGAGTCGCCGAACTCCTCGGCGGCGGCCTCGTAGATCGCTTCTCCCTGCATCAGCTGGCGCGCCTGTTGCCAGACGCGGATCTCCTGGGTGTCGTAGAGCCAGCCGTTGGCGACGGCGCCGTGTTCGGCGGGATCGGTACCGGTCAGGACCGACGCTTGCGAGGTCAGCGTGACCGCCGGAGTGGGGCCGCTCAACGGTTGGGCGCCGCCCGATTCGTCGGCCTCGGCGAGCGACTGCAGTACGGGCGTGTGCTCGCCGATCAGTTCGGGCGTGAGTCCGACGGCGTTGATAAGGCAGATGCGCTCCGATGTCATGGTGTTCGTGAGAGTAGTCAACGGCTAAGGTATGAAAAGCTCTCGCACGTCCTCGGGGTCGGCCCGCGCGCGACCGCTCTCGTCTCGTCGACGTCGTGAGTTCGGTCGCGGCGATCAGACGAGGAGCTGGATGTCGGCGTCGGCCATGTCTTGGAGCGCGGTCGCCGCGCCGACGCCCGTGGTGACGCCGTCGTAGAAGTCGTCCTCGTCGTAGTCCATCAGGTCGATGGTCATCTGGCAGGCCTGAAACTCTACGCCCATGTCCAGGCTTGTCTCCAGCAGTTCCTCGATCGTCGCGGTGTCGTTGTCGGCGATCCGCTTTTCCATCATCCGCGTCGTGACGCGGTCCATCCCGGGGAGCGCGGCGACGGCGTTCGGCACGGGCATGTTCGGGTTGCCGACGGAGCTGAGCTTGAGGTTCTTCGAGCGCTCTTCGTGGAGGATTTCGAGCCCCCAGAACGTGTGGAAGACGGTCACCTCGTAGCCGAACGCGGCGGCGGTACTGGCGAGGATGAGCGGCGGGTACGCCATGTCAAGCGTGCCCTTCGTGGCGATGATGCTCATCTTCTTCCCGTCGTCCTCGGCCGTGGCTTCGGCGAGCGCGGTTTCCAGTTCGTCGACGCGCGCGGCCAGCTCCGCGCGCGAGGGCGCGTCGTCGGCCGACGCGTCGGGCGTGTCCGTGCTCATCGTTACTCCGTCTTACGGACGTAGTGTTTGTACACGTCGTCGCCCTCCTCCTGGCCGACGAGCTCGACGCCCTCTGTGCCGTCGGCCCACCCGTCGATGTCGCTCATGCTTCCGGGGTCGGTCGCCAGCACTTCGAGGACCGCACCTTCGGCGAGGTCGTCGATGGCCGTCTTCGTCTTCACCACTGGCATGGGACACGATGCGCCTTTCACGTCGAGCGTCTCCGTAATGTCGAATTCTGCACTCATTGTGTATCTGCTCCGTGTGTCTGTCTTGGAGCTATCACACAATATCCCCCACCAGAGTAAAAGATTGTCGATTCTTGTAAACACTACAAACTACTGTTTATCGGGGATCATGCGTTTAAACCGGTCTTTAGGCGATAGCGACGATCCAGCTGGTTATGTGCGAGGTGAGGTGCGAAACAGTATTGTTTAGAAGGGGAACTACTATGCAAATTCTTTTGTACGTCCACCCGGTAGGAATGATTGCACAACATGAACGCCGACGACTTCCCGACTCCGGATGCCGACGTGGAATCCGTCGAGCCGGAATCGCTCAAAGACCGTATCGACGCCGGCGAGGACGTCACGCTCCTCGACGCGCGCATGCAATCGGACTACGAGGAGTGGCGGATCGACGGCGAGAACGTCACGTCGATCAACGTCCCGTACTTCGAGTTCCTCGAGGACGACATCGACGAGGACGTCCTCGCCAAGGTCCCCGACGACCGCGAGGTGACCGTCCTGTGCGCGAAGGGCGGCGCCAGCGAGTTCGTCGCGGGCACGCTCGCGGAGCGCGGCTACGACGTCGACCACCTCGAAGACGGGATGAACGGCTGGGCGAGCATCTACGAGGCCGTCGAGGTCGAGCGCTACGACGGTGCCGGCACGCTCCTCCAGTACCAGCGCCCCTCCTCGGGCTGTCTCGGCTACCTCCTCTACGACGGCGGGGAAGCCGCGATCATCGACCCGCTGCGGGCGTTCACCGACCGGTACCTCGACGACGCCGACGACCTCGGCGTCGACCTGACGTACGCCATCGACACGCACGTTCACGCCGACCACATCTCGGGCGTTCGCGACCTCGACGCGGCGGGCGTCGAGGGCGTCATCCCCGAGGCCGCCGTCGACCGCGGCGTCACCTACGCGGACGACCTGACCACGGCCGCCGACGGCGACACCTTCGACGTCGGCGACGCGACGATCGAGACCGTCTCAACGCCCGGCCACACGACCGGGATGACCTCGTACCTCGTCGACGACAGCCTGCTCGCGACCGGCGACGGGCTGTTCGTCGAGAGCGTCGCCCGCCCCGACCTCGAGGAGGGCGACGACGGCGCGCCCGACGCGGCGCGCACCCTCCACGAGTCGCTCCACGAGCGGATCCTGACGCTGCCGGACGACACCGTCGTCGCGCCGGCGCACTTCTCCGACGCCGCCGACGCCGCGGCCGACGGCACCTACACCGCGACGGTCGGCGACCTCACCGAGCGGATGGACGCGCTCTCGCTCGACAGGGAAGCGTTCGTCGACCTCGTCCTCGCGGACATGCCGCCCCGCCCAGCCAACTACGAGGAGATCATCGGCACCAACCTCGGCACGCAACATGTCGACGACGCCGAAGCGTTCGAACTCGAGCTCGGCCCGAACAACTGCGCCGCCACGCAGGACTCGCTGACCGGCGACTGAGCGATCGACCGAAGAACGACCGACTGCTGACCTCCATCCTTTCCGCGAGAAACAGTGTACCCAGAGAGCGACGGCGTCGGCCGCGAGCGGCGGCCCCGCGGTCCGACCCGTCGACGCCGCTTCTATTCCGCGAGTGCGCCGGACTGCCGCGACCCGAGCGCACCCGCGAGCGCGAGGAGGTAGCCGAGCCCCTGCTTGACTTCCGGGTCTCGCGTCGCGCGTGCGAGTCCGAGGACGCCGACCGCGTCGGGGTCGGCCGCCTCGGCGTCGCCGACCGCACCCAGCAGCGTCGCCAGTCCGTCGCGAGTGTCGTCCTCGCCGGCGGCGTCGGCCAGTTCCGCGACCGACGACCCAGTGTCGGCGAGCGAGGTGACCATCTCGTCGTCCATCGCCGCGGTGGCCAGCGACGCGACCTGCGCGAGGTCCGCCAGGTCGTCGAGCGTCCCGCTGGCCTGCATCTCGGCGACAGTCTCCAGCGCCGCGGCCAGGTCCGCGCCGTTCTCGCCGGTCGCTGTCGCGAGCGCGACGGTCTCCTCCGTCGCGAGGCCGTCGGCCGATTCGGCGAGCGTCGACGCCGTCCCCGCGAGCGAGGCGGCCATCTCGTCGTCCATCGCCGCCTCCCCGAGTGCGAGCACGTCGAGGAGTTCGTTCACCGCGTCGAGGCGCTCGACGAATCGCGCGACTGTCTCGGGGTTCTCGGCGATGGCGTCGGCGAGTTCGCCGTCGAGGTCGGCGGGCGCGTGCTCGCTCACGCAGACCACCTCACAGCAACCCCCTGGCGGTCAGCCAGTAGGACTTGTTGTAGGCTAGTTTCGCCCAGTGCAACTGCTGTGAGGGGCGCACCGGCTCGGGCGGGTTGTCGTAGTCGAACTCGACGAACGTCGCCGCGTCCATCCCGGTCTCGACGAAACACAGCGTCTTGCCGTCGTAGGTCGCGGTCGGCGTCCGGCCGCGGACCTCGCTCGCGATCCGCTGGCCGACGACGTTAGCCTGGTAGTGGGCCGCGCTCCCGGCTTTCGGGACGCCGACGGCCGCGGCGTCGCCGAGCGCGTAGACGCCCTCGTGGCTGGTCGCTTCGAGCGTGTGCGGGTCCACGTCGACCCAGCCGCCCTCGCCGAGCCCCGCGTCCGCGATCAGGTCGCTCCCGGTGTGCGGTGGGATGGCGACGAGCGCGTCGTAGTCGAGCGTCGTCCCCTCCATCGATGTGAGCGTCCCCTCGTCGGGGTCGACCGACTCCGCGTTGAACATCGTCTCGATCCGGATGTCGCGGGAGTCGAGGATCGGCCGCGCCCACTCGGCGATCTGCTCGTTGCCGTGGACGCGCATGATTGGGTACGTGTAGGTGATCTCGACGTCGTCGCGGAGGCCGCGCTGGCGGAACCAGTCGTCGGCCATGAGGACGAACTCCAGGGGTGCCGCCGGGCACATGTGCGGCGTCCCGACGACGCTCAACACGAGGTGGCCCCCGGTGAACTCGACGAGTTCGTCGCGGAGTCGCTCGGCGCCCGCCTCGCCGTAGAACTGGTGAGCGCCCTCGGC
>ENA-ORCR01000500-ORCR01000500.1-marine-metagenome-genome-assembly--contig:-NODE-500-length-20863-cov-2.900414_pt1 | contig 20863 bp, 24 predicted proteins | sample MGYA00237782_ERZ508514 | MGnify/ENA primary metagenome ERZ508514 (study PRJEB26185, sample SAMN06268960) | marine metagenome | isolation source: Eden Landing Ponds, San Francisco, CA, USA | place...
AGCGTCTCAGTTTGTTGAGGGGTACACCTGTGCGGAGGGAAGCGCATGAGTCCGAACTGCGCTGCAGACCACAACGCGTTCGCGAACCTCACCGCCTTTCAGCGGGACCTCCTGCGGGCACTCGCCAAGACAGACGAACAAAGCGGTCTCTCGCTGAAAACAGATCTCAGCACCTACCACGGGGAAGAGATCAATCACAGCCGCCTGTATCATAACCTCGACGAACTCGTCGCGCATGGGTTCATCGAGAAGCGACAACGCGACGGTCGTACCAACAGCTACAGCCTGACTGACGCGGCACGTACGGCCCTCGCAAATCGCGATGCTTGGGTTAGGGGTGAGACGGCATGAACCACACCCGACAACCGTCCATCCGCTTTGACGCTCGCGAGACCCTTACAGGTGACCTCAACGAGATCACCGTTCGCCAAGCGGTGGAGGGCCAACCATGACGAAGAAGCTCTGGCGGTGCCGTCAGTGCGAACGGCTCGTCAACCGCTTCGTCAACGGCTGGGTCTGTCCCCAGTGTGGGTGGTACTGCGGGCGATCAATCGCATGTGTCAACCAAGGTTCATGAGCCGGCACACTCTATCCGAGCCCGAAATGGGCTCGACGGGCGAGACCGACGGCAACACCCGTCTCGGAACTACCATCAAGGGCCTTGATCACCTGTCGTTGGCATCCACCGCCGACACGTGCCAGTATTGCGGGCGCTCGCTCACCGAAGGCGACGAGATCGTCGCGTACGTCTACAACCCAGCAGATGAGCGCACCCACCAGGTCGGCCATTACGTGTGTGCAGATCCGAACCATCGCCAGCAAGAGGTGTTCACGCTTGGCGTCCACGAGCTGTTGGTCGCCGGCCGGATCGGGACTGCCTCAGACGCAGCGACGCAGTCGACCTGGTCGATTCTCGTCGAGCCTGTTCCCGTCGGCGTGAGTGCGCCAGCAACGACGACGATCCGGTGGCTCCCACCGGAGGCGCCAGCCGCCGATCGTAGTGTGCCGGCCGGATCCCAACAGCGCCAACGGCAGGTGGCTCGAACGCAGGTGACTGTCGGCAATCGCTCGATGACGTCGCGAGGTGACGACTGATGGGAACGCCACGATGCACATCACCAAACACCCCAGCAGTCGTCACTGCCACCCCACAGGCGACAATCAGCCACCTCCAGCATGCGCTCACCGCGAGTGAGGCTGGTGATACAGCTGGCGTCACCGCTGGCCTGCTACGGGCGATCCGCGCAGTCGATGAGACGCGATACCCGGAAATCGCCGCCGCGATCCGGACGGCGCGGCGTGTCGATCCGCAGTCGCGGACAGTGCGACAGTACATCCGAGCGCTGCTCCGGCGGCTCATCGCGGTGGTCAACTGCTGGGAGCCACACGAGTAATGCCAGCTCCCAGCCAGTCCACCGCAGTGACCAGCCAGCGCCGCGCACAGCGTCGTGAGCGTGGCGTCCACCTCGTCAGCCACACGGGCACCGAGGCCGACGGCCCAGTCTGTGCGTCGGTCTCGCCGCGACTGACCGAGTGGGTGCCGGATATCCTCGCCGCGGTGCGTGAGCAGACCACCGCGACCATCCGGGGACACACTGACCAAGCTGATCCGTGGCGAGCGAGCTCGTCGCTTCTCGACGTCACCCTCCCCGAATGGAACTCACTGACTGACGCGTGGGACGACGCCACCGCAGAGGCCGTCGCGTACACCCGTGCGATTACCGAGCTTGCGCTCACCGACACCACGCCAGATTCGACGTACCACGAGCGTCGTCGCACGAAGCTCATCGACACCGTCGAGTCGGTGGGGACCGGTCGCGGGGCCGTCAACGCCGGCCTCGGAGCGCTCGCGAAGGGTCCAGTGGCGCTCCATCGTGAACTCGATGCCATCCCACAGGCGGTCACGTTGGTGCTCGATGGCCCGGCATGGACCGAACTCACTGATCGCCGAACCGGTGTGCGCGCCCTGGCGGCGATCGCCGTCCTTGCCGACGGGTTCGACGTCCGTCTCGTAGCGAGCCCCCGACTCCAGCGGGCGCTTGCACGGCGGTACCCACGGTGGTGTGGGATCCATCTCGGTCTTACTGAGCGCCGGGATCGGTCCCCCCAGCAAGGACACCGCAGTTCCGCTGGCTCAAGCAGTACCAACCTGACCCAGTCCGCGTGGGACGCACTCGATGGGCTCGCGTCTGCGCCGGGGAAACGCCGGTTGCTCGGCGCGCTCAAGGCCAATACAGGCCAGACGTACGCTGACCTCGCAGCCGATCGCGGCCTCGATATCGAACGCGGGACGATCGGGCGATATGTCCTCGAGTTGGAGTCGCGAGGACTAGTCGAAATCCAACGCCACCGAGATCAGAACACGGTCCAACTCACCGACCGTGGGGAAACGGCAGTCAGCGAGTGTCTCACCGCGGATTGTGAGCTTCACCCCCCGGATCAGGTCGAGTTGGATGCCAGTCTTACTGCGACCACTCACGATTCATCAAGTACAGTGTCGCCCCCGCGAACGGCCTCGGGGACCGACCCCACCGCGGTCGAATCGTGGCTTGCAGCCACTGGCGAGGGCGACGAGGGGTACGTCCAAGCGGTCGACACCCACGACGCGGCGTCGATCCATCGTCGATTCACCCTCCCAGCAACGACTGGGGAGGTCACCCTCGTCGATGATCCGGTGGAGCCGTTCGACGACGGCCGGGTGAGCTATCTCAGCCACTACGACGAGGAGTGTCTCGCGATCGTCCAGTGGGGCGGCCCGCTTGCCACCTTGGGACGTCTCGCGGGTGTCTTACTCAGTGACAGGGCACTATCTGAGGTCCTCACCCCAGCGCGGCTCGGCGAGACGTTCGCGAATATCCACGGAGAGGCCGGCGACAGCACCGACTCACCCGGCCGAATCTTGCGTCGTGGCCAGCAGGTCGGCTGGTTCAGCGAAGACGAGGAGGTGTATGAGATGTGGCGTGAGCGTATCGAAAGCGTTCGCGACACACAACTTGCCCGCCTCAGTACGCTCGCCGACAGCAGTGACAGTGCGGCCCGTGGGGAGTTGTTCGAAGATCTCCATGGGCTCATCGCGTCGGCGACCCAGCTGTACCATGCGGCAGGTGTCGATCTCACGCTGACGGTCCGGCTGCCAGACACCGAGACACTCACCGAAAACGACCAGAAGCGAGCTGAGTTGTGTGACTTCATCCGGTATACAGTGCCGAAACAGTCGGTGTATGGGATCCACTCCGGCTACCGGCTGTTGTTCGAGAAGCGGCCAACAAAACTCAAACGACGGCTGCCATATGATGTCGAGCCCGGTGCGTCAACGGAGTTGACGGCGTCATGGGTGGTTGCGGGGCCGACGGCAACAACGCTCCAGACAGCTATCACCGAGGCGCTATCTGACGAGCTCGACACACTACGTGAGGCGATCGCTACTGGTGAGGAACAGGCACCGACGCTCACCGTGCCTGTTCGAGACGGTACAACGTATGCATCGCTCCGGCAGATCGTCGACGAGGTTGCTGCCGAGTTCGACACTGGGTGGACGTCACGGGTTCGACGGGAGATCACGCGGTTCTGTCTCCGATCGTTCGGCCGCGAGGTGCCACACCGAGCAAGCCCGTACGACGCCGTCACCTGCCTGTTGCGGGCACTCGACAGCCCACATCAGGCGTGGGAACAAGCGGTCTGCAGAGCGGCGACAACGCTCCCAAGCGGCCACTTCCGCCCTGACCTTTCACCAACAGCGACGAAGCTCTATGCGGCGCTGCTACAGGCCTCAGAGCCATGTGGCCGACAGGAACTGATCGAGCGGGCCAACATCTCGGCGAGCAGCTACGACCGCCGGATAGGGACCGTCGGCGACCTTCCGCGTGTTCAGCCAACGACGGTAGATGGCCACCGAAAGTGGGAGGCTGTGACCCAAACAGCAAGTTACGACAGTTCGGCGCGTCCACACGTCACCCAACGAGGTACAAACAGTGCCTACCCAGTAGAATCTCGCAGTATCGCCGCAACAACTGCGATCGACTCGCTAGTCGGGAGGACACGATGGGGCAACACCCAGCTAGCAACAGCCCAGACCACGCCTAAGTCGAGTAGGCCTACACGGCAGCATCGCGGGAAGCGACGGGTGAGTTCCGCTACGTGGTGTCCCACAGGATGCCATAGCGGATCGCATCGAGGGCCGAACCGAGTACCGACCCTCTGCTTGCCAGAGAGACCTAGAATCACTCCTCGGATTTCAGCCAATCCGAAATCGCGGAGCGAACCCACCACCCTCAGTGACCGGAGCATCGCTCGCGTACTAGCGAATCACACAGCGACACACCACAGCAACTAATGACGATAGAACACACCGCCGAGAGTCCCGTTTGGGAAGACGCAGAGTACGACGAAGAGTCAGTTCGTGATGGGATCCCCCGTCTTCGGCCCTCAATGTACATGCAAGAGACGGCGCACAAGAAGCATCTCATCGCCTTGCTTGAGGAGTACGACTGGACTGTCGATACAGAAGTCTGGTCTGACTCCGGACGAGGTCGTGTTGATATCTTCGCCGAACATCCTGAGGTGGGGTGTGTTGGTATCGAGGTCAAACGGACCCCGACATTTGGGCCGCAAGGCGTTGTAATGGGCATCGCACAACTGCTAAACTACCAGTCATACACGTTCAGTGATCACGACGTCGATTACTGGGTGCTAGCCCCTGGATTCGAGTCAGAACCGTATCTCAATCAAGGAGCTACTGAGCCATTGAAGAAGGTACAAATCATGCTCCAGCGACTACTTGTTGAACTCAAATTCGGGATAATCAAACGCGAACAGATCTACTTCGGGAACTATCAGGGCTTGCGGATCCCACTCCGTGACCCTGAGCGGGTGACCCAGACGGATCTCGATGAGATCGACGAATATATTGCGGATACAAAGTGGCACGGAGGTGAGTATGAACCGAGATGGTAGGCGTCTTGGCTACTCGATCCGTGCTGAGGCCTGTACCAATCAGGTGGAGGAACGCGCCGAACTGAGACACTAATCCGTCGTCCACACCGAGGGCGACCGAAGGGGGCGCGAGCGGTGAGGGGAGATAGCGCCCCAAAACCAATTTCGCTGGCTTTGCAGGCACTATCCGCTGACTCGATCACTGCAAAATAGGCCGATACATCTCGTATACAGACTGACAAACAGGTACATATCCCATTCGACATCGAGTCCGTCGAATCCTCCCCCGAGCGCCTCCAGAATAGTGGGGAGACAAACACCGACCGCGTAAGGCGATTCTTCGCTGCCCATCCCAATCAGGCAGTCACGCAGAGCGAGATCCGGCACACGACCAACGTGAAATCCGGAGCATTAGCGTCGTCCGCTCACGTCTCGAAGAGCGCGGACTCGTCCGTCACAGGGGTACCGACTGGCCGCTCGGCGAATCCGACGAGGTGGCCGCCTACGCGAGTATCGCTGCGAGCACCCGTGCGGCAAACGACCGCATCGGGTTGAGGGTGGGATGTATAGGCAGAACTGTGGCTCACCGTGGGCAGTTGCGTCGCCAAAGTACACCGAGAGTGTTCGACTGCAGGGCTGCCTCAACGAGTCGGTTGTCCAAATTGTCGTCGATGCGCTCGGAACATATCTCGAACCACCGGCCACAGAATAACTGAATGCGTGACCGTGTACAATATCGAAATGACAACATTGCCTTCGCCTCCATCAACAGGACAGTTGAGGGTGCCACCTAGCTTCTTAACCAACATGAGGAGCTGAGGCCAGTCGTTGTTGGTTAAGAGACCCAAAGGCGAACCTGATGGGTACGTGTGGATCTCCCTCTGGGTGTTCGCCATGCATTTCTGCCGAATGTTTAGGGCATCTGGAACCGAACTGCCAAACGGAAGGAGAGTCACACGCTCCCCTTCCCCCCTGATGACCGACAGCCCAACATCACTTGGACAGTGTCCGAGTTGCGATCGCGAGATCTCTGCGGCGTGGAAGCTCATCGAGTACGAGCAAGCAGACGGGAATACGGGCGTCTTCGCAGAGTGTCCAGACTGTACTAAGGTCGTGAAACCACAGTAGGTGAGGCATGCTCTGCAGTATACGCCGCGGAATTTTGGTTATAAAAACGACTATCTCTTAGGCCTTAGTCTTAGATCTTTGTCTTAGATAAAATCTTAGGAATGCGGAGTGTCAGCCTCGCTCGTACGTTTCTAATGACGGAAAATATCGTTTAACACCGAGTTTGTCGGATGGTGAAAGTCAACTGCAATACAGAGACGACACAGACGTTTGATGACGGCGCTGTATCCCCGCCCTACTGCGCGACTCGGGCTTCGCCCTGCGTTGCTCGTTGAGGACGGGGGCTTAGCGCCTGCATTCAGCTAAATTAATTTTCTGTGTCATCCTTGCGAGATACAGGGCACAGATTCAGCAGTGGGCACGAAAGTTGGATTATGAGAGAGCGCGTTCGCTCATTTTTAAGTGGCGGGAACCGGCGCTGGGGTATTTACTGTTGGCGAGCGAACTAGTTAGTATGGTCATTCGAATAGCTCTGGTAGTTTTGGGCGTCCTTGAGTTGCTCTTCCCCAGACGGCTCACCGACTACGTGATGGATGTGACAACCGTGGGAGAGACTACGTACGAGTACAAGCCGTGGGTGTACAAACTGGCGAGACTCGAAGGGCTTGTCTTCATTCTGATCGCAGTTCGGTGGGGCAAGAATCGGAGTGAAGACAGCTAGAGAGCTATCTCACGGATAGCTCCCAATACAACCCCCACCCTCTGTACCGGGCAGGCATTTACTGATAGACATCGAGTATATCGAAACGATACTCCTGAGTACAGAGCGTCTATCGGCCAGCTGTTCACCCAGAGAGAAACACAATTAGGAATCGGTCAGTACAGATGATATAGAGACCGACTTACTTGATACGAACAGGCAGAAATTAGTGAGAGATCTTCATACAATACCGAGATAAATGACCAGTAACGACCCGAAGATGCCAAGAATCCCTGCTATAACCCCGAGTTGTTTCTTCTGTTGATTGGTCACATCTAACGCTATCCAATATGATATCATAAATGTATTTTGGTTGACGGATATTTTATACGCACTCTTCAGCGACCGGCTATTTTATTCCGAACTGGAATAAAATGTATTATTAGAGATTACGCCAACGCTCCCGACAGAGATATTAACACTGCGTGTGGCCCTAGGATTCAATCACGCTTTCGCGCAACCTGTTGCAGATAGCCACCGAGTGTGGACAGCTACATGTCGTCCAGTACGTGAATCCTTACCCACTTCACGAACCACGAAGTGAATCCACTGGCGATTCGTTAGCAGCCTTCCATGCGGGATAGATCCCGCTCAAGATGCTTGCGACTAGTGCAAAGGTGAACCCATACAGAAGGTATCTCGAACTTGACCAAGCTAATGCGAGGGTTGGGTCACCGGCTAATACCTGAAATATTACCACACCGACAGCGAGCGACCCAGCAGCACCAATAAGCCCGCCGACCACACCTAGGAACGCAGCCTCGGTCAGTATCATCCGGAGCACTTCACCACGACGGACGCCCACGGCACGCAATACCCCAATTTCTCCCCGGCGCTCTATAGTGCTCATCAACATTACATTTAGTATGGCAACACTCGCTACGAACAGTGAAATAGAGCCAATACCGAGGAGTGCAAGTTCCAACGTATTAGTAAATGACGTGATATTCTCTTGGACACTCGCGTACGTAGTCACACTGAGAATTTCGTCATCGTCCTCGTTGAAGTGCTCCTCTATCGTGGTTGCCGCTTCAGTTGCAGCATCTCCATCCTCAGCGATGACGGTGACAGAGTTGTAGTAGTCCTGTTCGTTGAGCGCTGAGAGCGGAAGTACAAGCTCACCTCCGCCATCTGGACCGAATCCGCTCTCTGAGGCGATGAATCCCCGAACACGGAACAGTTGTCCGTCGTATTGGATCGGATCACCGATCTCAAGTCCAAGTGTCTGTGCGGTACTTTCTGAAATGAGGGCTCCCGTTTCAAGACGTGCGGGCTCATCTCCAACAGAGATATCATACAACGGCGCTGGGTTTGTCAACCCAGTTACCTGAACGTTCGCCTCCTCGCCATTCCGAGCTGAAAGTTCTGTAGAATTCGTTTTTTTCGGAATGACGGTCGTGGCAGGCACGATATCTCGAATCGTCTCAGCTTGCTTATTAGTGATACCGTCAGTGTCGATATCTTCTCCAGGTGAGACGATTGCCTGATCGGTGAGGCTGCTGTTCAAGCGCCACGCCAGCCATACCGAGCGATGCAATCGCAATCACACCGATTACGATACCGAGCACGGCGAGAGCGGTCCGGGTCCGGTTACGACCAAGATTTCGCCACGCCATCAGAACGCTTGGGAAGCGGCGAAGGACGCTTGCACGCCCCACTACTGGACCACCCCATCGACAATACGAACAACCCGATCCGCATACTCTACTAGCTGTTCGTCGTGAGTGATCGAGACGACCGCGATGTTTTCTTCTCGTTTCAGCCGGGTTATCTCATCAAGGACCGTACTCCCAGTGTCTTGATCGAGGTTCCCAGTTGGCTCGTCTGCAAGCAGGATATCAGGTTCGTTGATGAGAGAACGGGCGATGGCGACGCGTTGCTGTTGCCCGCCAGAGAGTTCGTCAGGCGTGTGAGTGAGTCGATCACTGAGGCTGACCCGCTTTAGCAGATCAACAGCACGCTCTCGCCGATCAACATCAGTATCCCACATCGACGGCAACTCAACATTCTCCTCAGCCGTGAGCATCGGAAGCAAGTGGAAGTTTTGGAAGACAAGCCCGAGCTGTGACCGACGCTCTTCCGTTCGTTCATCCTCACCGAAGTCGGTAACGTTGCGTCCATCAAGAAAAATTTTGCCCGCGGTTGGGGTGTCCAACAGACCGATCATGTTGAGCATGGTGCTCTTCCCACTTCCTGACGGCCCAGTCACGACAACCATCTCACCGCGGTCGGCGTGGAAATCGACATCTTTCAGCGCCTCAATCGTCTCAGCGTCGGTGTCGTAGCGCTTGACTACGTCACTGAGTTGGATTACACTCATTCGCGGTTCCACAGATATCGTCCGACACCTCCTAGCGCAAGAACGAGCACTACTCCAAGGATAATCGGTAGGAATGGCACTCCAGACTGGCTCTGTCCGCCTCCAGTGGAGGTGGCTTCTGGTTGGGTTCGCTCCGCTGCTCCGGTAGTCGTATTGACTGACGATACATCGATCATTTGTGTCGTCGTCACGCGGTCATTATCGGCGATATATGTGACCGTGATCGGAACAGTATCCCGGTCAACGATCGCCGCAAGTTCGAACGTCGAAAATTCACTGGCGTCAACAGACCCGACGAAGTACTCTCCGGACCCACCAGCGGGAGTGATCCCGTCTGTATTCGGGATACTGATGAGAACGGACTGAACATCGGTGCCGCCGATATTCGCTGCTTCACCATCAATCGAAATCGTTGAACCACTTGCTGTCACGTCGATGCTCGTTAGACGAATTTCACCTGTGACCTGTTGATCACGTGTTGCCGTTCGAGTCGTTTCGTATCGCTCACCGCGTGCAGTATACATCGCGGTGAATGTGACGATATCAGTTTCGTACTCTCCGGTATCGAATGTCACCGAACTCTCCCCATCCGGATTGACATCGAACATATCTCTGCGATCACGCACGCTGCCGTTTGTTGTCGCCGTTATCTCGATGTCAGACAGTTCAACATTCCCGTAGTTGGTGAAGGTGACAGTGGTCTCATCAGACCCGTTTGTGACCGTCGAAAGCCCTCCGTTGATGTCAAGATCTTGTACATCAACTGTCACGGGAGTGTAGTAGGCACGGAGATCGCCGCCAGATGCGCGTTCAGCAGAGACGTGCGCTTTGAGGGTTTTTTCCCCCGCTTCGGCAAAGGTTGTCGTCATTTGGACGGTTAGACTTCCACCGGGCGCAAGTGAACCGACATCTTCAACGCGGTCATAATGTTCCTGGTTGGTTCGAAGCATAATACTTGAAACATCAACGATGCTGTTGCTGCCTTCTTGATTTGTCACCGTGATATTGAACGTCGTTGTCTCACCGACAACCGGCTCTTCTGGTGAGGCTTCTACAGACACGCTGACTGCCGATTGTTGGGCAGACGCGACAGTTGTACCGCCGAACAGTGCACACGCAATCGTGAGTGTGGCGACGAAAATAGGCAGCAACTGTCGCCGTCTCACGAGGATATCACCGGCTTTGGGTCAGCCAAAGCACGTCGTGTCAGAGTTCGCCAGCCGATCTCGCACCGAACTGTGTGTTGGAGGGAATGTACCTGCACACCCGATTCAAAACGGTCTGTGGATAAAAACACCACTGAGACCTTGAGATATTTTGTAGTCTTGAGCGACGCTGGGGGGCTGCGACATCTGTTTGTGTTACTGGTGTCAGTTTGCTTGAATCTACAGACTAGAAACCCAAGAACGCCATCGAACAGGGATTAGTGTAGCGTGTTGTCGGGTTCATCCATTCATTTCGAACAAATCAAACGGCTCTGTTGAAATCCTCTTCTTCAGACATATTTCGCCTGAAACAGCCGGTCGATGAGAACTGCGAATTGACTATTTAGTGCTGTTCACGTACGACGTGAGCCATTCATACCACGGAGCAGGCTTATCATGATAGTCTATTATCTGTCTTTCATGGTCCCACCAGTTACGACTGCTCTTCCGTCTCGTCAAATATTTGGCCTCGCTCTGTTTGGTGGTATTCTGCATCTCTCTATCGCAGGGATGCTTTGGATACGGTTCGGTTTCACGACGCGCGTTGATTTGTTCCTCGTCTACAACGGTATCGGCGCTGTGTTGCTCGGAGCGATACCGACTCTGCTTCTGATTACGAAGCGGCTCGTCACCCCGTCTTTCATCGTTGCAGGGGCACTCACTGTCTCGGCGTATGGAACATGGTCTGTGTATGTTGCCCCACCTGTTACTCCAACTCCCGTTGACCCCACACCGTTCGGTTGGTATATGATCGGATGGATCATCGTGGTCGCACTGGCTCTTGTCGCAGGTGGAACGGAGTACGGAGTTCGCCACTTTAGAAGGGGTAAGAACAGATCAGACTCGGTACAAACCCACGACTGAGAAATATATCTCTGAACTGCACGATACGTACATCACCTGTACTGAGCGATTGAGGGTGCGAAACTATCAATTGAGAAGGATTTCAACAAAGCCAGATGAGTAGTATTTCAAAACTTGAATACGAACGCTGTGATATGTATGACCTCACTGGCTTTCAGCGGGACCTGCTGTACGTAATTGCCGGCCTTGATGACCCGCATGGGCTCGCCATCAAAGACGAACTCGAGAATTATTACGAAAAAGAGATCCACCATGGTCGGCTCTATCCGAATCTCGATACCCTCGTTGAGAAGGGACTTGTCGAAAAAAGTCAACGTGATCGACGAACCAACGAGTACACCACCACTCGTCGAGGCACCAGAGAGATTGAGGCACGAGCTGAGTGGGAAGCCAAGTACATCGACCACGACGGCTGACCGGACTATCCACGGAAGTGTTCGCTAGCAAACAGGTTCCTAGCGAACTCTAAAAAGACATCTACCCGCCGCTCGTCGTAGAGGTTCGGTCCGTCGGATACGTCGAGTGCTCCAGACCACACTGACCGATGTCGGAAATCTCGAACCAGTCTAGGAGCGCTGACACAGTCTTGTCCCAAGGGTAATCCCGCGCCCTCGATCCGCGCTCGCTTCAACGCTGTAACGGTGAACGTCTCCATCGAGTGCATCCACGTCTTTCGACACACGGTTGCCGATGCCGAGTGAGTTAGGATCCACATCCCCCGCTCACAAGTCACGGAGACGTCCCCGAAACACGTCACTCACTGCCTCGGGCGAGCGCGTCTTATCGAACACACGAAGCGCCTCGCTCTGGACATTCTCGACCCACGCCGGCGTCGGCCGTTATCACAGGAGCCGGGGACGGGACACTACCTGCCGAGTTAGGGACGCGCCGGGGCGCTCGGGGCTGGACTCGGGATCGACGTGCTCGCGGTCACGCCTACATGAGTCACATGGGATGATAGAGCCGCTGGTCGCGGGGAAGACGACGTCGCAACTGGTGCCCGGGCTCGGACTCGGGTTTGCGATGGTCACCCAGGCGATGCCGAACCTCGACGATAAGACACCTTAACCAACAACTAGTGAGTGAACCGGAGAGAATGTTGGTTAAGATTCAGCGCGCGCTCAGGATCTGTCTGGTCCGATAGCGGCGTTCAACAGCGAAGACGAACAGCGGGGGAGGGAGTGCGGCCTCTGACACCGCAGTCAAGCGTTTTTGACCATGCCATGTGTTGCTTTCGATTAGGTAAAAGACATCTATCGACTCACTCAGATTCGGCAGTATTACCCAAGAAGCAGTACTGTACCTCAGAATAAATCAAACGTAGCTGTATTGATATAACCACTCCCTCTGTATCTAACTGAGTGGTCAGGACAAGACGTTCTGGGTGGATGACCGGACTGTCGACGGCGATGAAAGCGAAAGCAACACCGTCCCCGGTGCCGATACTTCGGACAAGTCACCAACCCACCCCTAAAGGAGTGAGCTTGTCGGTGGACTCCCGTTCTGGCCGTCCCTACTGGGTGGCAGGCGAATAGCCGCCATTCACGTTCAGCGTCCCCGACTTCAGGGCGAGGTGACGTGTCGCCCCTCCGTGCGGAGACTTTTGCCCCGCACGGAGTAGTCGAAATCCGATGTTCTTCGCCGCGTTGTAGTCCGCGTTGACCTCGTAGCCGCACTTCTGACAGCAGAACGTCGCTTGCGACTGGCGGTTCTCCTCCAGTGTCGTCCCGCATTTTGAACACCGCGTGGACGTGTACGACGGGTCAACCTGTGTGGCGTCGATCCCCGCTGCTTCGGCTTTGTACGCCACGTAGTCGTACAGGCGTCGGAACGCCCACGCATGGAACTTCTTTGCTCCCGGCATCCGGTCGCGGATGTCCGTCAACTCCTCGAACGCGATCCGGTCGCACTCGTGCGCGACGGCTTCTTGGACGATGGCTTTCGAGATGCGGTGGAGGTAGTCCTCTACCCACCGTGTCTCCCGGTCACCCATCCGTTCGAGGGTTCGATGCGCCGACTCCGTACCCGTCTGTTGCAGATCGCCACGCACGCGCTCGTACTCTCGCCGACGGTGAGTGAGGTAGTCGCCGCTCCAGAACATCCCGGTCGACGTGACGGCGATCTGTTCGATACCGAGGTCGACGCCGAGGACTGTGCTGTTCTCGGCGTCGCCATCGTCCGGTATCTCTGACTCCACGTCGGCCTTCGTTCCGATGTGGAGGAAAAATGTGTCCGTTGTGTCGCGGTACTGGAGCGTCGCACCCGTCACTTCGTACTCGTTGTTGCGGAGGTACGTCGTCTGTGGGTTGTCGCCTTCCGGCAGTCGTCGTAATGATCGCCTTCATGACCGTTCACGGCACAAGTGGCCGATCGGAAGCGGCGTTCACCCGACCGATAAACGACCAGTGGGCCGTTCACGGCACAAGTGGCCGATCGGAAGGGCCGGACGGCTTCCCAGAGGAATAGGGCAAATTTACTCCGTAGTGCTCTGTTGAACCCGATGACGGCGTGGGGATCACTGTTTGAAAGCTTGTTCGAGGTTGTAGACTGTAGCGGTCAACACGAGTTCGCGGAACTCGCGGTACCACGCGCGAGGGTGGACAGCGGGGCCGAACCGACGTTTGATGGCTGAAAAGGAGGTTTCGGCCATCCAGCGCTGGCCGTATAATTCACTGTCCAACCGTACGTTGTGGGCGTGATCGTACGCAGCGAACAGCCGGTGACGCAACAAGGACCGGACGCCCTCTGACCGGAGGGCGTCCCGGAGCGATGGGTCGTCATAGCCTTTGTCGCCGGCAAGACTCTGGATTTTCTCGATGTTGCGAAGAGCGACTCAACGGCCGGTTCGTGTGTCGTGAAGCCAGTGTGCAGAGCAGTGAACATCAAGGATAGCACACGAACCTGTATCGACGAGAAGCGTGGGATTTCAACAGAGCCCTCTGAGTACCTTTTGAAGAGTAGGGCTCTGTTGAAATCCTATTTTCCGGATACTTCCTCGTCTGAAACAGTCAGTCACTGAAGAGTGCGGACGCACCGCTACAGATCCTGCCAGATTTTGTTGATTTCCAGAGGGGCGTGCTGAATACAGCGCGCGAATGTGGTACGAACCGAAGCCGATCTACGGGGGAGAGTGATCGGTCAGTACAGGGGACTCATGTAACGGTCCCAGACTCCTAGATTTTCCGACCGCTCGCTACGAGCGCTGACCGATTGCCGATATCTATCACTTCTGTTGATGCCTGTCATGTAGTGTAATAGCTGTGTTAGATATCTTCGACCCGCCATCACCGAAGGTCAAATCGGGACTTTAGCAATCCTCACAATTAATCACCCGTCACAATTAGTGACAATATGGATCGTCGAGGCTTCCTCTCCGGTGCTGGAGCTTCTCTTGCCGCCACACTTGCGGGGTGTCTTGGAGGGATGTCGGAGGGAGACAAGGGATCGCCTGGCGGGGACTGTAGGCTTCGCCTGGAACGTAACGAGAACGACTCGATGAAGCGGTACCTAGAGAAAAACGAAACTCCCGACAACGCTGGTGCCCGGGATCTCCTGGCAACCGTCGAGGACGAGACAGACGGGCTAGCGATATACACTGGTCCCGATAACACCGACCGGGTCGGCTTTAGCGAGGCGGGAGACACCTGGGAACTCAAATACCGTGGAACGCCTCATGCCGGGGAAGATCGGTTTCAAGAAGAAATCGCAGAGCTGGCTACTACGTTCGCGTCGAAACGGCCAGACGGCGTGTCGCTGGTGGCCACGTCGCTCCACGAATGTACGACCGGTACCTGGCATGTATGCGCCGGTACTGTAGCGGCGTACGAGCGTGGGGAACTCGATCGGCAGAAGTTTCTCGACAGAGTTTACGAGAGCGCCGAGATCGTGAACAACTGTTGAGTACGATCCCTGATCAACCATTCGACGACCGCCACGTTCATACGATCCAAATTGTCTGAACAGATGTCGGTACGTGTGCCTATAGCACAGTCACGCATTTGACCCTACCTGTGTTTTAATCTCGACAACAACTGACAGGCAGTATGGAACGGCGTAGATACCTCGCTATCTGTGGTGGCGCTCTTTTGAGTGGGTGTCTCGGACCTACGAGCACATCAGTAAAGGGTATTGCTTGGATTCAGCTCAAGAACGACCGCGGCGACGTTCGTAATATTGAGGTGTTTATCGAACGGAATGGCGAGGAGGTTTTCAGAAAAAGTTACCAGCTCGGGACCGACCCCGAGCGAGCAACCATCAGAGTGGATGATCCCGTCGAAGGGCCGGGTCGCTTTTCAATATATGTTGACGTCGGCGACCAATTGGCCCACCTGTCTCCCTCCGAATTTACGGATATCAGCTATACCTGTGTTGGGATTCGATTCACACTTCATCAAGACGGAACCACGGGATTTGAGTACGAATCGATTCAAGAATGTTAGATACTTTCTCTGTATTAATTGACTCCACATCCTCTATCTTGAACTGCTCTCGTGTGCGATTCGCGTATTGCATCTCTCACACTCATCAAAATATCTCGTTCGTTGCGATGGCAGAAATCTCCGTGAGCAACAGGCAAGCGTGATCTCACACTTGGTTCAAGTGCATCAACTCGGAGGCATCGACAGTAGATCGTTCAGTACAGATCATAATGTTAGTTTGGTGTAGGTATTGTTCCGGAAAATGGCACGTGAACCAGATTCAGTTTGAGATGGTTATTTAATTAGCCTGTGAGCAGTTTGGATAGCCCATGCCCCCCCTGAACCGACGTGCGTTTCTGGCGACGCTCGGAGCGAGCACTATTGCCAGCTTTGCCGGTTGCTCCACAGTTGGGAACGATGATCCCCCGGCTGGAAGCCTCCAGTTTACCAACCAAGATTCTCTCCCCCATGCAATCCGTGTGGCCGTGATGAACGTTGGTAGTGAACTCAACAATAAAACCGGAACAGTTGCGGGTGAAGTAACGGTTCCAGCGCCCCAACGCAATCTGACTGCCACAGAGCAGCTGTCGTCTGAGGAATCGACGACATATACTGACGTATTCACAGCACCCGTGTGGTACAGAGTCAAATGTACCGTTGACAGGCGTCAATCCTCGGACAGGGAAGCTATGACTCAAGCAATATTCCATCCAGCCCCTCCAGAAAGGGGGTACGTGAACTATCTTCAAGCACTTGTTAGAGATTCAGGCCGACTTGAACTTGCAGTCGTCACCACCGATAACACCGGCAGGTACACACCGGACATCTCAGAGTAAGCTACGTCGGTTCTCTCCCGGTTCGACCTATCACCGCATATAATTTGACCTCAGGTTGGTACTGTATCCGCAGTTCTACTGAAAAGCTGATTCATCCAACTGGGTGTGAAACCAACGATAGCCAACTGCTGACTTCTGCATCTACATTCAGCAACCAGTACCTATCTGTCTCTAAGAATTTCAACAGAGCCTTTAGACACATTCGCCTCTTCCGGTTCGCTTCCACCTTCTGAGTAACGCTATCCCGTCGCTTTCTGCGGACTCAACAGAGCAGTCACGTTCCGATTTGCAGGACACGAGACGACAGCTCTTGGGCTGACATACACACTCTTCTGTCTCGGTTAACACCCTAGCGTACAGGCTGATTTCCGGGCTGAAGTTGACGCCGTCAGTGACGGTACACTAAGCGCTGAGGACCTCCCGAAACTCGAACAAATGGAGCGCGTGATCGACGAGGCGCTACGTCTCCATCCGCCCGTGTACATGTTCTTCCGGGAAGCGAAACGGGACGTTACAGGGGTACGACATTCTAGCAGCCACGACGCTAGTCTTGCCGCAGTGGGCCGTCCACCGTAGATCGAACTCTACGAACACTAATGATGAGATCTCTTACACAGAATCCGATACATGTCGAGTTTGCCGATTTCGGTGACACAGCAATACACCAGCCGAACGGATTTCAAGTCGTGAGAGCCGATTTCGCAATCCGTGCCGATGCGGCATTAGCCCTGTTGACGGACTTTCACTCGCTGTGACCCCGAGTCACGACGATGAGCGATCTGTCGGTTCTCTGAGAACGATGTCACAGATCGCTTCAAATCCCGTCCGTAACCGAAGCGTTTCGCTATTCGGTCCACATTCGTCAATATGTCCTATCTCATCGGATCGCTGTGGCGTCAGTACCGGTCGGTACCACTCATCTACCGTATCGCAGCTGCATTCCTCCTTGGATCACTTACTGGCGTGATCTTCGGCGAGCAGATGACGATCGTCAAGCCGTTCGGCGACCTTTTCTTGCGCCTGCTCAACATGCTCATCGTCCCGATAATCGTTTTCACGCTGCTCAGTGGGGTCAGACAACTCTCGCCGGCGAAGCTCGGGAAAATCGGCGGTGCGACGGTCGGAGTCTACGCCGCTACGACGACGGCCGCTGGGCTAATCGGGCTTGTGGTCGCGAATCTGTTGAAGCCGGGACGAGGCGTCGAATTCACAGGCGGTGAGGCGCAGTCGCAGGCGCCGCCGTCGCTAATCGAAGTCATCCTCGGAATCGTCCCAAACAACCCGGTGGCCGCTATGGCTGACGGGAACCTACTCGCGACGGTCTTTTTCGTGATCGTGTTCGGCATCGCGCTCACCTACGTTCGGGCACAAAAGCCAGATCTTGAGAAGCGTGTCGATAGCGTGTTCGAAGCGTTCGAGGTCGGGGCTGAGGCGATGTTCGTGGTCGTCCGGGGTGTTCTGGAGTACGGAGTCGTCGGTGTGTTCGCTCTCATGGCGGTCGGAATCGGGACTGAGGGCGTCGGCGTGTTCTCCTCGCTCGGCACGCTCGTATTGGCAGTCGCCGTCGCGGTCGCAGCCCATATCATATTTACTTACTTGTTTGTACTCATGCGCGGCCTCGCCGGCGTCTCCCCAATCGCGTTCATCAGAGGGGCGAAAGACGCGATGCTTACTGCCTTCGCGACACGTTCGTCCAGCGGGACGCTTCCGGTGACGATGACGAACGCCGAGGAGAACCTCCGAATTGAAGAGCGGGTATACTCGTTCGCGCTGCCTGTCGGCGCCACAGCCAACATGGACGGTGCCGCGATCCGGCAGGCGATCACCGTAATGTTCGCGGCAAACGCTGTTGGACAGCCACTCGCCCTCACCGAGCAGTTCCTCGTGTTGATCGTCGCCGTACTGATCAGCATCGGAACCGCTGGAGTGCCCGGTGCCGGACTCGTCATGTTGACTGTTGTGTTGAATCAAGTAGGGCTTCCGCTAGCAGTCGTCGGGTTTGTCGCCGGTGTCGATCCCATCCTCGGGCGCATCGCGACAATGAACAACGTCACCGGCGATCTGGCCGTCGCAACTGTGGTCGGTAAGTGGAATGACGCCATCGATCTTAACGATGGTGTGTGGGCCAAACAATAGTCCAACGTTCGATACAGTCACAAGAAGTTGTTTCCATCGGAGTCATCAACTGTTACACCGAGACCCCATCCACGATTCTCGTCCGCGGACGACTCCTCGCTGGCGTTGCGATCGGAGGGCCGGTCGCCGTTCTCGGCTCGCTTGTCTCGATCCGGTTCGGGATGACAGTTCTTCAGACGGCGGCGACCGCCGCCGTCGGCGCCACGATGTGTCTCGCTGCGGCGATGTTCGCGGTCGGCATCGGCTCAGCGTATCCGATATACGAGGAGCGCAAGTTCTGGGGGACGGAAACGGTCGTCCCGTCGACACTCGTCATGATGGTGTACCTGTTCGTCGTGGGTGGCGGAACAGTTCTCGGGTTGTTCGTGACGTGGTTCGCGGTCACCGGAAACGTCGTGTTGACGCCCGTATTTGGCGTGCTCTTCGGTACGTATCTGCTGTTGACGGTCGGCGTTTCGTATGGGTCCTACCGCTATGCGCTCCGGCGGCACCGACGCTATACACTGGCGTGACCAGTGCCCCGGTAGTATTATTACCTGCTATAATACATGTGAAACGATGCCCTCCAAACGAGCGTTCGCGAAGCGCCTAGCCGCGCTCGCAGCAACCGGGCTGGGAGTCGGCGGACCGATAGACGCCCTCACTTCAGAACCGCCGCCCGATGTGGCCCTCGCGGTCGAGTCGGCCACATCGGGAATCGACCCAGCGACCGATAACACTGAAAAAAGCCGGTCAGGCGCAGATACTTCCGAACCACGCTCCAGCGTGGCCGCTGGAACATATGATCCAAGCGCGACCGCATCGAGCGACGTCGACACCGTTGTGACTGGGCGGATCGATCCGGACGTCCTGACGGCAATCGGCCTTCCGGGCGGGAGCGAAGAACGAGTCAGTCAGCTGCTCAACCGATACGAAAGCGTGGCGCTTGGCGACGTGCGGCAAGCCACCGGTGGCGCTGCGCTCACTGCTGACGGGCCCGAAGGATGTGGGGTCGTCGTCGGTGATGTCGACGCAAGTACGCTTGCCGCCGAGCTCGACGCAGATCCCGACGTGATTCGTGAGGCGAACAACGAAGCCGGCTTCGCCCGATTTCGGGCTCGAGAGATCGGCTCCGCAGTCGCAGTGGCGCCGGGAGAGATCGTAGCCGCGTACGGCCCGACTCCCGCCGTTGCCGCAACGCACCGCGACGCAGGCGTCCACGGCGAGCAGCAGCGCCAAGGAACGACCGCCAACTACGGACCGCTACCCTCGCTACTCGGGGGCGATGCGACAGTGTGTGTCGATCTGGGGCCGAACGCCAGGAAGCATCTTCAGAGCTACCTGACGGAGGCGCCTGACGAACTCCGCACCGCGGTCAACGCGTCCGGGGCAGTCGGAGCGTCGCTCCGTGTGACTAAGCACGCGACGGGGCGTAATGAAGCGGGATCTGAGGGCGACGAGCCGAGCGTTGCCTTGCGCTACGGAGCGGTCGCAGACCCGCAGCGGCTCGACAAAGAGACGACGATGGCGATCGCACGGGCGGCCCGCGAAGGCGAACCGTCGCTCTCGGAGGCCACCGTTACCCGCCACGGACGAACCGTGATCGTCGACGCAGCCGCCGAAAGCGACCTCTTCGCCGCTCACGCTTCGCTGTTTGGGGCGACTGTTGGTGACCGGGTCAAGGTGACCGACGCGTGAGGCCCGTAGGCGACCAGGGCGATGCCGTGGGTGCTCCCGACCAGATAGACGTATCGACGACCGACCGACAGTTGATTAATCCATAATGATGATGGTAGACGACACGACGCTACGCCAGTATCGAGCGAGGAACGTCTGATGAGTTCCGAAGAACCCTCCTCGGGACCCTCAGACAAACCCACAGACGATACAGGGAGGACACAGAGAGAGACGTCAACAGCAGGGCAGACCACCACGGACACTACCGACCGATCGACTGGAATCGGGTCAACACCACTCCGTGACAGGGTCGAAACCCGACACGCGGTCGGAGTCGCCACGATACTCGCGGTTGCCGCGGGGCTGCTCGTCGCGCCCGGCGTGTACGGTGCCGTGACCGGCCCCGATGGCACGGTCGCCGTGATCGAGATCGACGGGACGATCGACTCGGCGACGGCCCAACACGTCGAGGACAACCTGCGAGACGCCCGCACGAACGAATCGATCGAGGCGGTCGTTCTCGAGGTCGACAGCGGCGGCGGCCTGCCCGCGCAAAGCGAGCGGATGTACGCCGCGGTCGACCGCACCGCGTCAGTGATGCCGGTGTATGCCGCCGTTGACACGCTCGGCGCATCCGGCGCCTACCTCGCGATCGCGCCGGCCGACCG
>ENA-ORCR01000502-ORCR01000502.1-marine-metagenome-genome-assembly--contig:-NODE-502-length-20805-cov-8.429033_pt1 | contig 20805 bp, 18 predicted proteins | sample MGYA00237782_ERZ508514 | MGnify/ENA primary metagenome ERZ508514 (study PRJEB26185, sample SAMN06268960) | marine metagenome | isolation source: Eden Landing Ponds, San Francisco, CA, USA | place...
CCCGACGACTCGCTCGCGGTCGCCCGCGAGGAGGAGCGCTGGACCGAGGAGTGGGACGTCGACGAGGAGGCGTTCCTCGAAGTGACCGAGGGCGACGAACTGAAGATCGGCGAGTTCACCGTGCACGTCGTCGAAACGCAGGACGCTGACGCGACGCATCCGGTCGGATACGTGATCGAACACGAGTCTGGCACCCTGTTCCACGCCGGCGACAGCAAGCCCTCGGCGTCGTTCTCGGGGCTCGCAGACGAGTTCGACATCGATCTCGGCATCTTGGCGTTCGGATCCGTCGGCAGAGTCCCGGACAAGGAGACGAGCGAGCCGATCGAAACGAAGTGGTACAGCGACGAAAACGAGATCGCGGCCGCCGCCGAGGACCTGGCGCTCGACCGGCTCGTCCCCACTCACTGGGACATGTGGAAGGGGCTGACCGCGGACCCGACCGCGCTTCACGAGCACACCCGCAGTCGCTCGCACCCGAACCGGCTCGAGATCGTCGAGATCGGCGATCGGATCGACCTGTAGACTCGGGCTGCAGTAGGTCCGTACCGCGCTTTTTCACCGCCAGGTGGTTATCAACGCCGAAACGCGGCCCGTGGAATTTAAGCCCCTGCTCCGGGAGGGTCTCCGTATGAGCGAACGGACGGCAGAAGCGACGACGACCGTCGACGAGGACGGTATTCGCGTCGAGAAGTCCTTTACCGACGACGCGTTCCCCGTACCTGCGGTGATGTACGAACTCTCCTCTACCCGCGAGGACCCGGTGCGCGTGCGCATCGTCGACCGGATCCCCGAGTCGTTCCCGATGGACCGAATCGGATTTCACCCGGAGTACGAGAGCGAGAACTGGACCGCCTATAAGGATCACCGCGTGGAGTTCGAGCGCGTGATCGACCCCGGTAAGGAGATAGAGACGGTGTTCGGCATCCGCGACGACGATCCCGACCTCGACGGCTTTCTCGAGACGCCGGTGATCGAACACGTCCCGGTCGGAGAAGAGATCGAAGACGTCCTCGGCGCCGGCGACACCGACGCCGTCAGAGAGGTACTCTCCGGCGACCGCGCGACGCTTCCCGGGATGGAGGAGCCGCTCGCACCGGGAGGCGACGAGACCGCGCCGATCGACGACGCGCCGGAAGCGGTCGACGACGCGCCGGAAGCGGTCGAAGGCGAATCGGAAACCGCCGATAGCGTCCAGGAAGTCGATGCAGAGGACGGCGAAGAGGCCGGAGACACAACGGCTCCCGAACCGCGAACGGTCGTCGCGGGAACCGCCGCCGTCACCTCCCGTGACGAAGAGTCCCTCGCGGATGACGAGTCCCCCACGGACGACGAAGCGGACGAACCAGGGATCGACGAGGCGGAAGACGCGAGAGTCGAGAGCGACGACGAAGGGGGATCGGAGGAGACTGCCGAACCGGAAGCACCCGAGCCGGACGCGCCCGAACCGGACGTACCCGAGTCCGCCACCGACGAAGGAGACGGACCGCCGGAGACGACGCCTGAGCCCGCCCAAGATGAGGGGCTCGCCGCGACGCTCGCCGCCGAGATCCGTGCCGGTGACGTGGCCGAGGACGACCTCGAAACCCTCCGCTCCGAGCTCGACGTGGGCGTCCCGCGCAGCGTCGACGTGCGGATCTCCCGTCTCCAGTCGAGCGTCGCCGATATCGAGGCGTACGCCGACGCGCTCGCGGAGTTCATCGACGGGGAGGGCACCGCTCGCGAGATCCTCGACGACCTCGACGAGAAGGTGGACGCGGTCGAATCGGAGATGGCCGCGGTCGACGACCGGCTCGCGGCCGCCGACGCGGACCGGAACGACCTCCGCGAGGAGGTCTCACGGGTCGACGAGTCGGTGTCGTCCGCGACCGCCGCGATCGACGATATCACCGAGCGCGTTGACGGCGTCGACGACCGGGTGGAGGGCGTGGAATCGGACGTTTCCGGCGTCAAACAGTCGGTTGAAGCGATCGAAGGGACAGTCACGGACCTCGAAAACACGGTCGCGAACGTCGAGGAGACCGTCGACGGCGTCAGCGACGACGTGTCGCGGCTCGACGACGAGACGACTGGCCTCGACGAGGCGGTCGACGACCTAGGCGACGACGTGGAAACGTTGTACGAGGAGGTCGACGACGCCGCTGCGGGCCTGGAGGCGACCGAGGATCGGGTCGACGACGTGGAGGCCCGGATGGGACGGTTCGACGAGGAGTTCGACGACCTCTGGGACGACCTCGCCGAGGTCGACACTCGCCTGACCGACATCGAAGACCGACTCGGCGAGGACCTCGACGACGTGGAGGCGGAACTCGACGCGATCAACGACCACCTCGAAGAGCTCGAAGCCTTCAGAGAGCGGCTCAATGAGGCGTTCGGGCCGTAAGCGAACCCCCATACCAACGCCGAACTCGCCCCGAGCGAAAAGCGCAACCCGTTTCACCCGCGACGGTCCATCTCCGGTAATGAGCGAACCGGTACCGGTCGCCGTGCCGCGGAAAGGCCGACCGCTCGAAGCGGTCCTCGAACGGATCGCGGTCGTCGGCCCCGACGACCGGCTCGACGGGCTCGCGGACCGCGTGAGCAACACGCTCCGATACGAGAAAGCCGTCACGAAGGGGCGCGTCGACGCCGAAGACGGCCCGTACGAGCGATTGAGCGAGTATTCTGATCCCGACGAGCCGCACCAGCCCGAGTTCACGCTGCTGCGCGACGATCGCGAGGGGAAGCCGCGGCGAATCGTCTTCGACGCTGCCACCGTCGACCTCGGCGAGGTGACGCTGAAACTCGTGGGGCGCGAGGAGCCGTTTCGGGCGCTTCGGACCCACGAGTTCGCGCTCGGGTTCGACTCCGCCGACCTCGTCTTGGAGGAGGTCGTCGGGATTCGACCGGGCGGGCTCGGACAGATCGCCGACATCAACGAGCGGATCGATCCCGTGGACACCGACGTGCGCGTGGTCAACGGACTCGGCGACACCGTTTATCACACGCTGATGGGGCGACCGGAAGAGATCGAACCGAGAACCGACCTCGATCGGGAGTTCGTCGCGGAGTACGAGGGGCCGCTGTGTATCTCGCCGCGCTACGAACGACTCGTCACCGCCGTGTTGGGAACGGACGCGCTAGAGGGCGTCGAGTTCGTCTACCCGAACGCGGACGAGGAGGAAGAGGCCGCGATCGCTCGAATCGGACTCGGCGTCTACCTCACGGTCACCGGGTCGACGGCCCGAGAACACGGCCTCGTCGTCGGCGAGCACCTCTTCCCAAGCGAAACCGTACTGATGCGGAACGCGGTCGAACACGATCCGACCGTCGAGCGCGCGCTCGACGCGCTCGCGGTCGACGCGTCGTCGTCCGAGATCCGGGTCTGACCCCGCCACTCTCTATAGCGGTATCCAATATACTCGTCGGCGATCGATCGTCCTCCACGCACACCTCGAACGACCGGCAGTAGTGAGTGCACTCCGGTAACTGGAGAACGGCCTCCCGACTGCTGTGGCACTTTGACGGGCGCGCTGCTGTCTCAGTAGTGCCTCTTCCCTCGTTGACGCACAATCCCCGTCAGCGGCGGACGAGCGCCGTAACGCTCCGAGAGGCCGATAAGTGCGGGACTGTTCTGGATCAGACGCCGTACCGTCGATCACGAGATCTGGCCCCCACCGGCGGCAACGCACGTCCGAGTTGTGGGGCGGTGGCTGTTAGTCGTACTTGCGCGAACCCGGTAGCAGTCGATCGGTCTCGATCGACGGCGGCGCGAACGAGACGAACATCGCTCGTCGGCGGTCCGCGGAACCCGGACCTATCGCTGCCGCCATCTCGGCGGACGAGTTACCACTCCACATGCCCCCGTCGACGGACGGAGACAAGCGAGTCAGTTATTTATTTTATATCCATTTTTCTAGTACTTCCTTCCTAGTTGTTTGATACTAGAAAGTCGGATATTCGATACAACACTCGCTTTTGACAGTCCCATAGTCCTGTATAAGTGACCTTATCCCGAATTGTGGGATAGATTGAAGACGGACGCCCGAGTAGCCCGTATCGAGAGATGAGCGACGACCGCCGCTCCGTGAAGACGTACGTCCCCGAAGACCAGAAGGCGATCTGGCAGGACCACGCCGACGAGTTGGGGATGTCGCAAAGCGAGTTCGTTAGAACGATGGTACAGGCCGGGAGACGCGGGTTTTCGATCGAGACGGGAGAAAGTCCCGTCGAACCAGCTCCGTCGGGGTCTGACCCTGGGGGTAACGACCTCGAAAGGCGGGTCGAAGCGGCGCTCGCCGACGGGGTGCTCTCGTGGGAGGAACTCGTCGACGCGGTGTTCGACGACTTCGAGGGACGACTGGAGAATGCGCTCGATTCGCTTCAGGATCGGAACCGCGTCCGGTACAACGGGCGGGAGGGGGGGTACACGCTGATCGATGAGTAGTACGTCAGCCCCCGACGAGGTCAACGATCCGATCGGGTACTTCATCGAGGATCTCACCTACCACGGAAAGACGGAACGGACCCGAAACTCCTACGAGCGTGTGCTCCGCCGGTTCGAGTCGTTCCTCGATCAAGGGACTGCGCCGGCGACGGCCACTCACCGCGACTGTATGGCGTTTGTCCACTCGCTGCGCGGCGAGGTGGCCGACAGCACGGTGGCGACGTACGCGGCGTACCTCCACCGGTTTTACGGATACATGACCGAGGTCGGGGTCTTCGAGGGGAACCCGATGACGCTCGTGATGGAGGAGATGGACGAGACCGTTGATAAGGATCCGGCCCGCCGAGACGTGTCGATTCCGGCGATGTGCGAGTTCGTCGCCGGGATCCGACATCCGCTTCATCGTGCGCTCGTCGTCACGCTGTTGAAGACCGGTATGCGGGTCGGCGAGCTCTGTAACCTCGATCTCCGCGATCTCGCGATCGACGACGATGAGCTCAGGGAAGCGTTCGCGCTGGGGACGCGACCGGCCCTCGCGGATCGCCCGAACTCGCTGTACGTCACGCCGGATGCGACGGTAGGTGAGGAGCTGAACGGGGAGGTCCGCACCGCATCGAACAAGCGCAAGCGAGCCACCCTTATTCCGGTCGACGACGAATTGGCCCGGACCCTGAAACGGTGGCTCGCCGTCCGGCCGGACAGCGTCTCGGGCGCGGATCCCCTGTTTGTCGGCACCGCTGAGGGGTGGGGCGAACGGCTCGCCCCGCAAGCAGTCAGACACGTCGTCGAACGCTACGCCCGCGAGTCCGGATGGTACCGCACCGGGGGCGGCGCGGCCGAGAACGTCACGCCCCACTACTTCCGCCACTTCTTCACGACGCACCTCCGGGACCGGACCGGGGACCGCGGCGTCGTCAAGTACCTTCGCGGGGACGTCGCCGACGACGTGATCGACACCTACACGCACAACTGGGGCGACCAGGTCCGAGAGACGTACGAAGCGAACGTGTACCGGCTGTTGGGATAGCGATCGGATACGCGCCGGAGCCCCAGTCAATTCTGTCGAGGATAATACAACGAATGGGTGTCCGAGAACAGTTATATAAATTCTATATCGCTATACTAAATTTCCACTCGTTCACGCGACGGGGTTGGGTGGATGTCGCCGATCGGTGGCTCGCGTCAGTACCCAGAAATCTGGCCGAGCCCCTCCAGACCCAACGATCCCGGGGTCGAGAGCGTAAGTGAATCGTGGTGTCACCGGAGAGGGTTCTACTTACAGATCGTATGCAGAGTCTATATATTACAACCAGATCCTATATCGATGTTCAAACCACATGTACGTTCAGGGTATAAAAACAGATATTACCAAACATACACCCATTACAGTAGTAGGATTGTATCGTCTACGGGCTCTTCTCACCGATCAGTGCTCAACGGTCGCCGATACGTCCTATCGAGGGGAAAACTTCTCTCGGTACCTTACTGCAAAGCGACAGTCGGTCGAACGATCACGCGTCAGGGATGCGGCCTCTCGAACCGGTGTGGACTCGTCGAGATTACTCGGCGGCTCCGTCTGTGGTCGGGGCCTCGTTCAGGTGCCGTTCGGAGTAATCGTAGAGCTTCTGCAACTGTCTGGAGAGGTCGTGCTCGTCGACGCCCTGCGGCGATTTAAAGAAGGAGGCGAGCTGTGGCTGTTCTCCCCCTTCACCGTGTTCGTCGGCGTAGGTAACGAGCCGAATCAGGTCGAGTACCAACGGAGCGGCGAGCGCGGAGTCCGACCCCTCCCACGTGAACTGCATCTTCATCTTGGTCCCTAAGAACCCCTGGAAGTGGATGTGGTCCCACGCCGTTTTCCAGTCGCCGAGCGACGGTGTGTAGTCGATCCGAACCGCGTTGTGGTGGTCGTATCCGAGGATCTGTTCGAGGAGGTTCCCCTTGCTCTCGATTTTGCCTTCCTTGTTGGCGTCGTCTTCGAGGACGAGCCCGTCGCTGTTGCCGAGAATGTTGTGTCCTTCCCAGGAGAGCACTTGGAGATTTCGCCCGGCAAACATCGGCGCGAGGGCGGATTTGACGAGCGTTTCGCCGGTCTTGCCGTCACGTCCCATGTGGGGGACGTTGTTCTCCACGGCCAGCTCTCGCAGTCCGCCGAGAGCCGATCCCGTGCTCGGCGTGAAGTTGACGTAGGGGTGCTCGTCGACCAGCGCGGCGTACGCGTACAAGGAACTGGCCGGCAGATCGGAATCGTCCTCCTCGATCGCCGTCTCGAGTTTGTCTAACGTGTCGAACTCCGTATCTCCCTTAATCGGTGGTTCGGTCGACGCGACGTTGACGACCACCAGCTTATCGACGTCCTGTTCGGTCGCAAACGCCTCGTAGTCGCTCCGTATCTGCGAAACGATCTCGTCGAGCGTCCCTTCGCCGGTCACCGCGTCGTCGGAAAGGTCCTCGACGACCTGGCCACACTTCCGCGCCGTGCCCATGGTCACTCGCTCGTCGATCTCGCGGAGGTCCTCACGGACGGCGTCCAGCGTCTTCGTGTCCGGGACACCGCCGGCCTCGTTCGCTTCTTCGACCGTCTCCTCGATGCTCTGCTCGCGAATATCGTGGCCGCCGAAGACGAGATCGTCGACCGCCGGCAGATCGAGCGACGCCATCGGCTCTCTGGCCGTCACCATTCCCGTCGAGTCGACGACTCCCCTGGAGATAGCTCGCGCTCCAGTCATCGAAATACTTGCAACGTTTCCCCGTGCTCCGATCAACCACACTCCGATCGTCATACCAATTGATTATTCCATTCATACATAACCATTTGGCTCTCCTGAATACCGTCCCTAGCGACGTACTGTCGTAGAATCACCGGAAATTTTCAACGGACAGCGGACAATCAATTCCGATCTGCCGCTCAGAGCGTCAGAAGCTCAATCGTAATCGCGGTTCTCACGCACACCGCTCGGCGCAGACCGGTCCGACCGGAATCCCATACTCAGTCGGTTTCACCACGTCATATCGGTGTCTGAATCCCGACGCGACAGCTGTTTGCCGTTGCCACTGAAATCGAGGTCCTTGTCGAGAATCGTTTCTTCGGGATGGCGCCACTCCTCCTCGCAGTCCTCGCACGTCCAGACCTCGTAAGGGCGTCCCTCGTCCGGCTCTCGACGAGTGGATTTCACGGCGGTGCCACAGTGCGGACAGTGCTCGGGCATACCCCGGTGTTACGGGCGGATTAATATATATCTATGCTGGGGCGCGGGGATCTCTCGTCGACCCGCTTTGGGGAATGAGACAAAAAGATAATTATAGTGGGATTGTAACACACGTGTACATCATGTCTGTACCCATCATCGATCCGCATATGCATATGATCTCCAGAAACACGAACGACTACGAGCGAGCGCGCTTGGCGGGCGTGGAGTGCTGTATCGAGCCCGCCTTCTGGAGCGGACAGGACAAACAGCACGCGGAGTCCTTTTTCGACTATTTCGAGCAGATCATCGACTTCGAAACGAAGCGCGCGGATAGAGCGGCCGGCGTCGATCACTACGTTACGATCGGACTCGAGCCTAAGGAGGCTAACTACCCGGAGATGGCCGAGCGAGTGTTGGATCGGGTTCCCGAGTACCTCGACCGAGACAACGTCGTCGGCGTCGGCGAGATCGGACTCGATCAGGGGACCGAAGAGGAGGAGTACGCCTTCCGCCGGCAGCTCCGTATGGCCGAGGAGCGCGAACTCCCCGTCATCGTCCACACGCCCCACACGAGCAAGCCGGAGGGGACCGAACGCATCGTCGAGATGATCCGCGACGAAGACGTCACCCAAGAACGGATCGTCATCGATCACAACACGGAGAACACGATCGACATCTCGTCGCAGACCGACTGCTGGATCGGATTTACGCTCTATCCCGGGAAGATCGACGACGAGACTGCGATCGATATCCTCGAGGAGTACGGCACCGACAAGATGCTGCTCAACAGTGCAGCGGACTGGGATCCGTCCGACCCGCTCGGCGTTCCCAAAGCTCGTGACAAGATGCTGGACCGCGGCTGGGACCGATCGGAGGTCCGGAAGGTCGTCTTCGAGAACCCCTACGAGTTCTTCGACCAATCGCCGAACTTCGAGTACGAGGAGTACTGATGGAGTTCGGCTTCTCGCTGAACGCGTTCCAGCAACACGGATTGAAAGAGAGCCTCGAGACGCTCGGAGATATCGGGTACGACGGCGTCGAGATCCTGCTCGACGAGCCGCATCTCTTCCCGGGGACGGCTACTGAGAGCGACGTGGCGGCGGTCCGCGACTTGCTCGACGCCAACGGGCTCTCGGTGAGCAACTGCAACGCGTTCATGCTCAAGGCGCTCGAACGGACCGAAGAGAGCAAAACCGCCGAGTACTCCCGCGACACGGAGGGGTTCCACCACCCGTCGTTCCTCGAACCCGTTGCCGAGGACCGCCGCGCACGCGTCGAGCACACGAAGAACGCGCTCGAAACAGCCAGCGAACTCGGCGCGGACAGCATCTCGCTCACGCCGGGCGGCCCGATTCCGAAGGGGACCCCAGAGGAGGACGCGATGGAACTGTTCATTGAGGGACTCCGTGCGGTCATGCCGACGGCGGAGGACGTCGGAGTGGACGTACTCGTCGAACCCGAGCCCGAACTGCTGATCGAGACGTCCGACGACTACCTGGAGTTCGCCGACCGGATCGACTCACCGCGGATCGGCTGTAACTTCGACGCGGGCCACTTCTTCTGCGTCGACGAGGACCCGGTCGAACTGATCGATAAGCTGTCCGCCCACACGGGCCATTATCACCTCGAGGATATTCCCGCAGACAAGACGCACGAACACACCCAACTGGGTGACGGCGGGATGGACATCGACGGGTTCCTCCAGGCGCTCGAAGACAGCGGGTACGACGACTTCGTGACGATCGAACTGTACCCCTACGAGGAGGCCGCGCACGAAACGGCCAGCGGTGCGATGGAGTACCTCGAAGAACATGGTTGGGCCTGACACGCCCGCTCGTTCGGTCGAACAGAGATGAGCGATCCGCTCACCGACCGCTTTCCGCCGACCGAGCAGTGGCGTCGCTCGCTCGCGACCTACGCCAAACTCGTCCGGGTTCCGAACCTCTTCACTGCCCCGCCGGACGTCATCTTGGGTGCGGCTATCGTCAGTACCTTCGGATACGCCGCACGGGCCGGGACGATCGCCGGCCTCGCGCTCGCTTCGGTGCTACTGTACGCCGCGGGGACGACGCTAAACGACTATTTCGACGCCGGCGAGGACGCGCGGGAGCGTCCGGAACGACCGATCCCCTCGGGCAATATCTCGCGGCGTCGAGCGTTGATCTTCGGAGCGACGTTACTCGTGAGCGGTGTCGGCATCGCCTTCCTGTCGGGGGGACCGTCCGCCGCCGTCGTCGCTGCGGTCCTCGCGGTGGGGATCGTGGCGTACGACGGGGCGCTCAAGGGATCGGTGCCCGGGTACCTGACCATGGGCGCCAACAGGGGGATAAACGTCGTCCTCGGGATGGCTGCAGCGGCGTCACCGAGCGTGCTCCCGATGCGGGCGTACCTGATACCGGCGATCGTCACCCTATACATCGGGAGCGTCACCTACATGGCCGAAAGCGAAACCGGAGCGACGGAGCGGTTGGCGGTCTCGATCGGCGTCGCGGGGACCTCGATCGCGGCCTTCGGGGTCGTCGGTGCCACCGTGGTCACCCCGGTCTCCGCTGTCGGAACCGCCGTCGCAGTTGCGCTGCTCGGCGGATTTCTCGTCTGGACGGGGAGACCGCTCCGAACGGCGTACGCCGATCCGGCGCCGGAGACGGTCGGACCGGCTATCGGAGCGTGCGTACTGGGGCTGACCATCTTGGCCGCCGCCTTTGCCGCGACGGCCGGGGCCGGGTGGGCGATCGCCGCAGGCAGCTTTTTCATTCCGGCAGCCGGCCTCTCTAAACTCTTCGATGTGAGTTGAGTAACCGGTCCAGTTGGTCGTGGTAACTTAAGCATTGGTTCCAGCAGACGGCGAAGGGTCGGAGCCATGATTCTGCCGCTGTCGGCTCCGCATTTCCAAACGTGTTTGAAAACAGATGTTTTCGCGGTGTTACTTCTCTAAGAACACGTTCGACGGCATTCAGATTTTCATGACGAGTGACTTGAAATCGGAACGATATTCGTGAGAGCGCAGTTTTGAGGTGTCCGCCAGCATCAACGAGAAAGAGCGCATCGTCAACGTGGTGTTTCTCTTTGAAATAGCGGAGAAACACCAACGTGAATCGTTTATTTTGGACTGGAAACACCTCAATGAGGAGGAATTCGTCCGTCGGCGGATCGACAGTAGCGTACAGCCAGACTCTGTCTGTGTCGATCTGACTCGCCGTCTCATCGACGGCAACGCGATTCGAGCTTGCACCGTCAACTGGCTGTAGATCGGCTTTGTGAATCCAGTTGTGAATTACTGTTCGGCTTCAGTTGACACCCAACCTCTCAACATGCTGTTTGGTATTCGAAAGTGACAATCCAGCATGATAGAGTCGAATGCCGGTTTCAATGATCTCGTGGGGTGTCCGCTCTCGCTCCACAAACTCCAAGTCAATCCATACAGTAGAGCCAGTGAGTCGGCTGGATTCGGACACAGATCACTCGAACCACCGACCGCCTCGTTCTTAACTTGACATCGTCGGTCCAGTTGACTTGTCGATTTATATGGGCCGGTAGCTCCCGTCCGTCGCCTGTGGCTCGTGGTCTGGTACGGTGGATCTCCTGTTTTGCGATACACGAGACGCGCCAATCGAAGGATCCTCTGCCTCTCGGCTGCGATCCTGAGCACAAAGAATATGATCCCGCGGAGTGAATCGGACGCATGGTCGAACTAGCCTTTTCGACGAACGCGTACACACGGTTCGAACTGCCAGAAGCGATCAGTCGGATCTCCGATCACGGCTACGGCGGCGTCGAGATCCTCGCAGACACGCCTCACGCGTATCTGCCACAGTTTGACGAGGCCGATCGGGAGACGCTCGTCTCGGTGCTCGACGAAACCGGACTGGAGGTCTCGAACGTCAATGCGAACACGGTGACGGGGTACTACGATGACGCGCCTCCCTCCTCGTTTTTCGACCCGACGATCGTCACCGCGGACGACGACGAACGCGCCTGGCGAGTCGAGTACACGAAAGACGCGATCGACCTCGCCGAAGCGGTCGACGCACCTGCGATCTGCGTCGCGACCGGCCGGCCGTTACCCGGAAACCCGCCCGAGCAAGCCAGGGAGTACCTCCTCCGCTCGCTTGCCGAAATCACGGACTACGCCGAGGCGGCCGGTGTAGAGGTGGGTATCGAGTTCGAGCCGGAACTGCTCGTGGAGTGTACCGAAGAGGTCTTAACGCTCATCGACGACGTCGGGAGCGACGCCTTGGGCGTTAATCTGGATATCGGTCACGCGGCCGTGTACGGTGAAGACCCGGCCGAGAGCGTCCGGAAGTGTGCCGGGAACATTACCGGGGTCCACCTGGAAGACATCGCTGGCGGACGGCGGGGGAAGCATTACCACCTCATCCCCGGAGAAGGCGATCTCGACTTCGAGAGCGTGTTTGATGCGTTAGACGACGTCGGGTACGACGGGTTCGCAACGATGGAACTGTACACGTACCCCGATGAACCCGATCGGGCGGCCGCCGAAGCCTACGCGTTCCTCGAAGAATACGTTCACTGAGCCGTCTGGTGGGTGATTCACACCCCACGTAATGTCTCGGCTGTTGAGCGCTCCGAAAAAGAACGGTTGGAAAGAGACTGACTGAGACCGGGGGGAGTTCGACCTGCCTCCTCAAGCGGTCGTAAAAAACGGCGATATCGACGGTCGAGAGGTGACCTACAGCATCACGGGGTGGGTGTCGGAGTCGGACCCGCAGAGACCGCTGTAGTGCTTACGACTGTTCATCCGCTGGAGCCAGTTAGCGCCGATCTTCATGCTCGCCATCGGCTGCGGCGCGGCGTCGTACTCGTAGATGAGGTAATCGACGTCCGCGGCGTTCCGAGCGACGGTCGCGACGGCTTCCATGTTGACGCCGCCCTCGTTGATCTCGTAGAAGTCTCCGCCCTCCATGTTCTTCATGTGGATCGAGAAGGTCTTGTCACTGTACTTCTGGATGTACTCGATCGGGTCTTGTCCCCCGGTCAGGACCCATCCCGCGTCGATCTGGAGGTGGGCGTTGTCGTTGAGGTTCTCGACGAAGACGTCGTAGGCGATCGTGTCGCCGATCGTCTCTTCGAACTCGTGGTTGTGGTTGTGGTAGCCGTACTGGATGTCCTCCTCGGCGAGCCTGTCGGCGACATCGTTGACGCGACCGGCGAACTCCTCCAGAGCGCTCTCGTCGGAGAACGTGTCTGGCCCCTGGTAGGCGTGAACGAGGTGGTTGACGCCGTAATCGGAGAGCATCTGAATCATCTCGTCGTTGTCCTCCAGACTGCCGACGCCGACGTGGGCGCTGCCCATCTCCACGTCAGTCTCTTCGAGCGCGGTGGAGATCGCGTCCACGTTGTCGAAGCCCATGAACGGCTCGACCATGTCGTAGCCCGCGTCGTCGGCCTCGTAGATCAGCTCTGCGGTCGACTTGTCGGAGTTCGCGTTGTAGGTCCAGAACTGCGTTCCGATGGCGATCTCGCTATCGTCGCCGTGAATGGACGCGGTGTCCGTGTTGAGCTGCTGGGCCTGGACCGACGACGACCCGGCAACGCCCACGACGCCGGCCGCACCGATCCCCTGCAGGACGCGACGGCGGTTGGTTGAGGGAGTTGCGTTACTACTAGCTTCTTCGGCGTCAGACTGATTTGTATTGCTCATTGTGTCCGTAGTTGCGAAGTCTTCTTCGTTATCTGCATCTCTCCCTACCATTAATCATGATGGTAGGCTGTATGCTAATGACTAACTGCCGTATAATAATTGTTTCGGTGAGCCGGCGCAAGGTGTGTAGAATAACAACAGTTATAATCGGAACACCCGTCCGACCGCGGTCGGGCTATCGGTTAGAATCTGTCTCGGGACTAACCTCTATTTACCTTCATAGTAAAAAAATATTTATCAACGTGGATGCCTGTGACTCAACTGATGGCAAAGCATACCTCGCGTCGAAAGACGCTAGAGATCGCAGGCAGCGTCGCGGCAGTAACGTTCCTCGCGGGATGCTCGGGTGATAGCGAGCCCAGCGACGGTTCCGATGGCTCGGACGGTTCCGACGGGTCTGACGGCTCGGATGGCTCGGATGGTTCCGACGGCAGTGACGGAAGCGACGGCTCTGACGGCTCGGACGATTCCGACGGCAGTGACGGAAGCAACGGCTCTGACAGCTCGGATGGTTCCGACGGCAGTGACGGAAGCGACGGGTCTGACGGCTCGGACGGTTCCGACGGCAGTGACGGAAGCGATGGCTCTGACGGCGACGACAGTAACACCGTGGACCCCGCCGAGTGGGAAGACGTCAGTACGATCCACCTCGTGAGCGACGGAGTCAATTGGAAAGGTGTCGCACCGGACATGATTGCCGACGTACAGAACCCGACGGTCGTCCTCTTCGAGGGCAACGAGTACGAATTCATCTACGAGAACGGTGACGGTGGTCGCCACAACCTCGAACTCTGGAACGATGAGCAGAGTGTTGTCAACGGGTACAGCACAGACCTCATGCGTGAGCAGGGTGAGCAGCTGTCGTTCACCGCCGAGGCGACGCCCGAGATCGACAAATACGTCTGTAATCCGCACAGCGCGACGATGAAAGGCGATATCCAGATCGAGTAACCTCTCCTCTCCCCGCAGTTCGGTGCGCGAAAGAGACGAATCGGATCCGGTGATCTCGGTTCGAATACTTCGATCTCATTCTCTCTCCAGTAGGTCGGAGATACTGAACGCGTTAACGGAAACTCCCATTGGTTCGTCTCAGAAGGCTTCTCACTACCGCTGTGCGCGCTGAAGAGCACGTTCCGCCGTTCTGGGGGAATATATACAGAAAACGATCGACCCCGTAGCGCGCTCAGGCGCGCTCCGCGAGGCGGTTGACGTGGGGAGAAGTCTCGCGGCCGCTAACGACTTCGAACACCGAAGCCGGCCAGTGACGTATCCCGAGAGCCGATCGAACGTCACGCGCGTTTCGTGACGGAACTGCGAAGCTCTTCTACCGAGCCACGGTGGTCTCACTGTCTTGTTTCAGGGGAGACCCGCTCGAGATACCGTCCGTAGAACAACGTGTTCGAACGGTCACTCAAAACAATTTCCGCACCGCCGATTCGAACTCGGTGCTTCCGTGAGGGGCCGTTAGCCCTCGTACTCGATCATGTAGATCTTCCCTTCCTCACCGGCCCACGGCGGGCCGTACGTCTGGAGGAACAGCTGACCGTTCGCACCGACCGCCATGTCGTTCGGTGACTGGAACTCCTCGTCTGGGAGGAAGTCCTCGAACTCGACGCCGCCCTCGTCGGTGTACGTGATGCACTTGATGTAGTTGTTGCCCCACTCCATGATGAACTGCTTGCCGTCGAAGTAGGGGTTGAGCGCGCCCTCGCCGAACGATTCATCGTAGCGGTAGCGCGGCCCGGCCATCGGCGCACCGCCGGCCGGAAGTTCGGACCAGCTCCGCTCGCCGTCGGTCGGCATGTCGACCCAGTCGGGAGCGTCGACGTACCCCTCCCACGAGCGCGGGTACCAAACGTCCGCCGGCTTGACGGGCGGGAGGTCGGTCATCCCGTCGTTGTTCGGGGAGTCGTTGGTCAGGTTCTGCGGCCAGTACGGCTGGCCGGACTCCTCGCTCTCGAAGTCGTAGCGACGGTACGGGTAGTTGTACCCTCGAGAGAACGGCCATCCGGCGTTGTGGGCCTCGCAGATCTCTCGGTACTCGACGATGCCGACGGGGCCGCGACTGGCGTCCCAGGAACCGGCGTCGGGACCGTAGTCGGCGAGGAAGAGGTTGCCGCTCTCTTCGTCGAACGAAATCGTGTAGGGGTTCCGGCAGCCCATCACGTAGATCTCGGGTGCGGCGAGACCCTGTTCGATCTCGTCGGCGTACCCGTTCGCCTCGGTGAACAGGTTGCCGTCCGGAATCGAGTAGGAACCGTCGTCCTCGGGGGTGATCCGGAGAATGCTCCCGCGGAGGTCGGCCGTGTTTCCGGCCGTACGCCGTGAGTCGAAGTGCTCGCGACCGTCTCGACCGTCGAGCGGCGCGTAGCCGCTCGACTGGAAGGGGTTGGTGTCGTCGCCGGTCGTAATGAAGAGGTTGCCGTCGGAATCGAACTCGAGATAGCCGCCGACGTGACAGCACTCCTCGCGCTGGTGCGGAATCCGGAGAATCTCCGTTTCGGACTCGGGATCGATCGAGTCACCCTCCATGGTGAACCGCGACACCAGCATGTACGGGTTGTCGGGATCTTCCAGTTCACCTTCCGGCGGCACGTAGAAGATGTAGACCCAGCCGTTCTCTTCGAAGTTCGGATCGAACGTGATCCCCTGACCCCCGTCCTCTTCGAAGGTGCCGACGGGGAGCTCGAGCGCAGTTCCCATGTCGCCCGAATCGGGGTAGATGTAATTGATGTTCGACGTCCCCGTGTTACCCTCTGCGCCGAAGAGCGCGCCCTTGGTGATGTAGAACACGCGCCCGTCCGGCGCCACGTCCAGCGACATCATCGCCTCGTCGACGGCTAACTCCGTCACGGAGTAGTTGTCCCAGTTCGTGGCCGCGTCGGCGTCGACTTCCGGCGTTTGGTTGTCGCCTCCATCGCTTCCGTCGGAGCCGTCAGAGCCGTCAGAGCCGTCAGAGCCGTCGGAACCGTCGGAGCCGTCAGACCCATCGCTTCCGTCAGAGCCGTCGGAACCGTCAGAGCCGTCAGAGCCGTCGGAACCGTCAGAGCCGTCAGAGCCGTCGGAGCCATCCGATCCGTCAGAGCCGTCGCCACCAGAATCGCTACACCCGGCGAGGCCGACTGCAGCACTTATTCCGCCAAGACCCTTGAAGATTCGGCGCCGCCCATTGCTAGAATCAGTTGACTCGTCTGACTGTTGGTCAGGCATACGCAACGTTATATATAATGAATATACAAAAGCTTTCCGGAGTATGCGACTGTCTAGCAGCTATCATCTGATCCAGAACACGCGCGGGCTTTGTGTGTATTGCTCGTGTCTCATTATTGCATATCGCTCGTGTCTCATTATTGAATACACCGAAGCAGATATACGGCAGAGCCCCCGTCTTACGTCCATGCTTGGTACTGGTAACAAACTCACTTCAGACGGAATGACACGATGAACGACGGCAACCCCACGGACATCGTTGATGAACAGGTGAGCGGGGGCAGCACCGAGTACTCGAAAGTGTGGATGAACGAATCGAAGTCAAACATCTCCTCGTCGCCGCCGGATATAAATGTCAAGTCCGAATGGGGAAGCGTAACCGTGTACCTGCCGGAGACACTGCGTGATGAGCTCGAGCTGACCTACCGGAAGCTCGGGTACGAATGCAAACAGTCCCACGGGAGAGATCTACAGAAACTGCGTGACTTTTATCCATTGGTGTTTGCCATGGGTCTCGAAAGCCTCGAGAACACCGACAGCGAGGACTCCCTCTCAGTGTTGGATTTTATTCTCGAAGACTACGAGTGATCGACTCGTATTCGATCGACTCGTATTCGAATTGTACTCCGAACTCGCCCGTGAGCGCTCTCTCACCTTCCGCACTCTGAGTCACCGATACACCCCTCTTTCGACTTCCGGGTTCAGCGAGTGGTCATGACCCCGAACGATATTGACTGAGGCTCGGCGAGGTTCCCAAACGGTTGTGTTCGTTAGCCGAGGAAAAATTAAACACGACAGCGCCGCGATGCAGTGTCTACTCTTCGCTCTCGTACGTCTCACCGACGGCAGAGGGTGTCCGTGTGGATCCCCAAACGGAGAGAACGATAATCACACCGACGTACGGGAACAGGTTTACCAGTCTGTTCGGAACTTCGATGCCGACGGTCTGCAACTGGATCTGTAGCATATCCAAGCCGCCGAACACGAGCGCTGCGACGCCCGCCCCGAGCGGGTTGTAGTTTCCGAACAGGTAGGCGACGATACCGATCCATCCGCGACCGCTGACCATCGTCTGGCCGGATCCGGTGAACGACCCCGCCTGCGCGAGCAACACTGCACCACCCAGGCCGGCCATGACGCCCGAGAAGATCACGGCTGCGTATCGGACACGCGTGACGTTGACACCGGCCGTGTCGAGCGCTTCCGGATTTTCTCCGGCCGCCTGGATCCAGTATCCGTACTTCGTGTCGTTGAGGACCTTCCATGCAACGACAGCCAAGATTGCAGTGGCGATCACCAGCGGCGAGGTGTCGAAGAGAATCGGTCCGAGCACGGGAATATCCGCGAGCACGGGAAGGGTGAGATCATTGATGCTCTCGAGGCTCGGGCTGTTCCGACTGTCCCAGACGAGCACCGCCATGAACGGTCCGAATCCGAGACCGATGAACCACAGCGCCAATCCCGCGACGATCTGGTCTGCCTCGTACCTGATCATCAGAATCGCGAACAGGATCGCGAGCACGAGACTGACCAGCATCGAAGCGAGGATCGCGAGCCAGATGTCGCTCTGGCCCGGATCGCCCCCGCTGATGATCCACATCATCGTGGCCGCGGTCGCCGCTCCGAAGATCATGAACCCCTCGACGCCGATGTTGAAGACACCGCTTTTCTCGGCGTACAGCCCGCCGATAGCCGTAAGTGCGATCGGGGTCGCAGCCTGGAACGAGCGCTCAACAAACCCGACCGTGACGATATCCCCGAGGGGTAGGTCCATCGCTACTGCTGCTATCGCCGCCGCAGCGAGGAGGACGGCGACGCCCGCGATTCCGATTTTGTTTTCCTTGGCAAATTCGGCGACGTTCATCACCGGTCACCTCCTAGGCCAGTCCGCGCAGCGGCCATCCGAAACAGTTCCGGCACGGCGACGAAGAGGATGACGAGCCCGATAACACCGTCGATGAGCTGTACGGGAACGTCGGTGTAGATCCCGATGTGGGACCCTGCGGACTCGAGACCGCCGAAAAGTAACCCGGCAGGGATAATTCCGAGCGGGTTGTTCGCGGCGAGTAGACTCACGGCGATCGCGTCGAACCCGTACGTTCCGATGCCACTCGGGTCAGTGTAGTAGCCCTGAATCATAATTGCGAATACCGCGCCGGCGATTCCCGCCACCATCCCCGAGAGGGCCATGGTCGAGACGACCGTCTGCTTGGCGCTGACGCCCGAGTACGTCGCCGCCGATTCCTGATGGCCGCTCGTCACCATATCGTACCCGAACCGACTGCGTTCCATCACGACGTAGATGACCACGACTGTTGCGAGCGCGATCCCTAATCCGATTATCGAGAACCCGGAGCTATCGAACACAATTCTGGGAAAGGAGACGTACTCCGGAATCCGCTCCGTGTTCGGCGCCGCGTTCCCCTCTCCACGAAGTGGATTCTGGACCAACCAGCCGACAACGCCGGTCGCGATGAAGTTCAACATGATCGTGGTGATGATCACGTTCGCGTCTGCGTAGGCCTTCAACGCGCCAGGCAACGCTCCGTACGCGCCGCCGGCGAGTGTCCCCGCGAGAGTCCCGATAATGATCAGTGCGACACCGCCGACGACACCCTCGGGTAACAGCGGTGCCAGCCAGATGATCGACATGATGGTCGTGATACCGCCAACCACGAACTGACCCTGGACACCGATGTTGAACACTCCGGCCCGAAACGCCACCGCGACCGCGACACCAGTCAGGATGAACAGCGTGGAGAACCGCAGTGTTCGCGCGATAGCTGACCGACCGCCAAGCGCCCCTTCGATCAAGCTCGTAATGAACTGTACCGGATCGTACCCGACCGCCGCGACGATACTGACTCCGATGAGGAGTGCCAGTGCCGTCGAGGCTGTTGCGATCGCCAATCGCTCGAACACTGACGCGCGTAACATGCGGTCAGCGGCTCGATCGAGCGCGTCATAGAGGCGTCCCGACGTTCCGCTCACGACTGGACACCTCCACTGGGTGCGTTCTCACCAGCGACATCGCCCTCAGCAGTGTTGTGCCCGGCCATCAGCATTCCGAGTTCTTCTTCGGTCGTTTCCACCGGATCGACTGTGTCTATGAATTCGCCTTCGTACATTACCGCGATCCGATCCGAGAGCTTCTGGATCTCGTCGAGCTTCGAGGAGACGACGACGATCGCCATCCCGGACTCACGCAGCTCCAGCAACCGATCGTGAATGAACTCTATCGAGCCGATATCGACGCCTCGGGTCGGGTGAGACGCGATCATCACATCGGGATTGTGTTCGATCTCCCGTCCGACGATGAACTTCTGCTGGTTCCCGCCGGACAGCGACTTTGCTTCATTGCTTTTGTCGGGCGGCTGCACGTCGTACTCTTCGATGATATCCCCGGCGTGGGCATCGACGGCGGACCAGTCGATCATCCCGTTTTCGACGAACGGTTTGACGGTCTGGTTCCCCAACAACGCGTTGCGAACCAGCGTGTAGTCCTGAACGAGCCCCTCGGTCGTCCGGTCTTCCGGGATGTACGCGATCCCGTCTCTAATGCGCTGGCGTCTGTTCGTCTCCGTGATGTCGTCGCCGTGGAACCCTACCGATCCGGAGTCCACGTCACGTAGCCCTGTCAGCGCTTCGACCAGCTCAGTCTGTCCGTTCCCTTGGACACCGGCAATTCCGAGGATCTCGCCTTCTTGAACAGAGAGATCGACGCCGCTCACCTGTTCGAGATCACGGTCGTCTCGCACGCGGAGCTCGCTTGCTTCAAGCACCGAGGCTCCGTCGGACGGGTCCCGAGGTGGGCGGTCGAACTGAATCTCTCGGCCGACCATCATCCGCGCCAACTCCTCTTCGGACGTCTCACCGGCATCGACTGTACCAATGGCCTCACCATCTCGCAAAACGGTGATCTCGTCGGCCGTCTGGAGCGCCTCCCCAAGCTTGTGCGTAATGAAGATGAGCGAGTGACCGGCGTCCGCGAGCTCCTCCATCACGTCAAGCAGATCCTGGATCTCCTGTGGGGTGAGGACGGCGGTCGGTTCGTCCAAGATGAGAATATCTGCCCCGCGATACAGGCTCTTCACGATTTCTACGCGTTGTCGCGCCCCCAGGTCGAGGTCTTGGATCTTCGTGTCGAGGTGCTGATCGACGTTGAAATCGTAGTGTGAGCAGATCTCTTCGATGTCGGCTCGAGCCTCTGACGTGTCGACGAGGCCGTTGTTGGTTGGCTCGTGGCCGAGAATGATATTCTGGAGCACCGTCATGGAGTCCACCAGCTGGAAGTGCTGGTGGATCATCCCGATGCCCGC
>ENA-ORCR01000503-ORCR01000503.1-marine-metagenome-genome-assembly--contig:-NODE-503-length-20775-cov-3.594599_pt1 | contig 20775 bp, 15 predicted proteins | sample MGYA00237782_ERZ508514 | MGnify/ENA primary metagenome ERZ508514 (study PRJEB26185, sample SAMN06268960) | marine metagenome | isolation source: Eden Landing Ponds, San Francisco, CA, USA | place...
CCAGGGCGACGACCTCGCCTTCCTCGACCGAGAGCGTGACGCCCTCCAGCACGTGGCTCTCGCCGTAGTACGTCTCCACGCCGTCGAGTTCGAGGAGGGTCACGCGATCCCTCCCGATCCGGACTCCCCGTCGGACGCCGGGTCGTCCCCGCGCCGGTCGTCCAGGTCACCGGGCTCGTAGCCGCCGAGATACGCCTCCTGGACGGCCGGGTCCTCGCGGACGGCCTCGGGCTCGTCGTCGGCGATGACCGCGCCCTGGTTGAGCACGACCACGCGGTCCGAAACCTCCATGACGATGTCCATGTTGTGCTCGACGAGGAGGACCGCGTGGTCCTGGGCCACGTCTTCGATGAGGTCGACGATTTCGTCCACGCTCTCGGAGGAGACACCGGCGTTTGGCTCGTCGAGCAAGAGCACGTCAGGGTCGCCGGCGAGCGCCACGGCCACTTCGAGTTGCCGGCTCGCGCCGTGACTGAGGTTCTGGGCCGTGTCCTCGGCCCGATCAGCCAGGCCGACGCGTTCCAGGACCTCGTGGGCTTCCTCGACGTACTCGTCGTACGTATTGACGTTGCGCCAGAACGTCGCGGCGTCGTCTCCGTGGGCTTGCGCTGCCACGCGAACGTTCTCCAGCACCGACAGCGTCGGGAAGACGTTCGTGATCTGGTACGAGCGGTGAATCCCCATCGCGGCCGTTTCGTCTGGTGAGGCACCGGTTACGTCTGTCCACTGCCCGTCCCGCTGGAGTTCGATCGACCCACGCGTCGGTTCCAGCACGCCCGTCAATAGGTCGAAGAACGTCGTCTTCCCGGCGCCGTTGGGTCCGATGAGCGAGCAGAGTTCGTCGCCGAGTTCGAAGTCGACGCTGTCGACGGCGGTGAGGCCACCGAACTCCTTCGTGAGTCCGTTCGTCCGCAGCATGCTCACAGCGAACAGTTCATGTCGGGGCTATCGGCCGGGATGGTCGCGTCTTCGCCCGAAATACGGGTCTTCGGTTCTCCCGGCATGATCGCGGCACCCCAGCTTTCGGCCCACTCGTCGGTGGTCGGGACCAGGTCGGCGACGGTCATCTCCGAGCGCGCCTGGTTGTTGTAGCCCTGGAACGTGTAGGCGTTCTCGCCCTTGGGCGTCTCCCGCACAGTCATGCCCTTGAGCGCGTTCGCGATGTCCGCTCCGTCGGTCGACCCCGACTGCTGGATGGCCTGATGGATCGCGGACGCGGCCGTGAACGTTCCGGAGGTGAACAGATCCGGAACGAGGTCGTAGGTGTTCGTGTAGCTGTCGACGAAGGCGTTGTTGATCTCGTTGTCGTACTGGTTCCAGTGGTACCGCGTGGTGAACGGGCCCATCTTGGAATCCTGGATCTTCTCCTTCGTCAGCGGGTCGCCGAGGACGTTCTTCATCGTGTTCCCGACGACGGTGTTGGTGATCTGAGTCGCGAACCCACCGAACGTGCGGTAGGAGTAATCCCCCGAGAGGAACGAACTGAACAGGTTCGGAAGGGTCGCGACGGTGAACCCACCGACGATCCCTTCGGCACCCGCCTCTTCGGCGTTGTCCAGCAGGCCGTCCCACTCGGCGTAGCCCCGCTCGACGAAGCGCTTCCCGACGATATCGACGCCTTCGTTCTTGAGGACGGACTCGTAGTTGTTGACGACGGCCTTACCGAAGCTGTAGTCGGCGCCGAAGAGGTACACTTTCGACACGTCCGCTTCGTTCGCGATGTACTTCCCGCCGGACCGGGCGTCCATCGCGGTGTTCTCGTTCGCGCGGAACACGAGGTCGCTACAGTACTCGTCGCTCGAGGTAACCGACGCAGAGGCGGCCGGGCCCGCCATGTAGGGGACCTGCGCCTGATTGACGACCTGGCCGATCACTCGCTGGGCCGATGCCGAGGAGGAACAGCCAAAGAGCATGTCCACGCCGTCGTCGCGGACGAGCGACGTTGCCGCCGACTGTGCCGTGTCGGCCGCGAACTTCGAGTCACGGACGATCAGGTTGTAGTCCACGTCCCCGACGGACACCGTCGTCTCGCCGGTTCCGATCTTGCCAGCCGGGTCCTCGCCGGCTTTGTGTGCCAGGCCACTGAGGAAGCCCCAGACGCCTTGCTGGCCGTAGTACGCGAGGTTTCCGGACATCGGCTGCAGGACGCCGATGGTCACTTCGCCCGATACGCTCTGGGGCGTCCCCGTGGGTGTCTGGGTCATGTTCTGGTCGGTCTCCGTCGGCGTCCCGCCGTCGCTCCCGTCACCGCCGTCTCCGCCATCTCCGCCGCCACCGTCACCACCATCGCCGCTCCCCTCGGTCGGGGTACCGTCTCCTTCTGCACAACCGGCCAGTGCGACGGCGCCGGCCGCACCCATCGATTTCAGTGCCCGTCTCCGCGTGATATGCTCTCGCATGATGACAGTACCTATCCGCGTAACGGGCATATCGACACGGGTTCACATGTTAACGAGCGAGTACGGCAGGCCCAGCGGCTGCCGCTCGTCCGTTGGGACGGAAAAATCGGCGTCTCGACCTCATTCGATGTCGTCGAGGGCGTCGACGACGCGCTGTATCATCTTGCGCTGTCCGCGGCGGAGGTTCTTCGACACCGCGGGCTTGGACACGTCGAACTCGTCGGCGAGCGTCCCGAGCGTCGCGTCTCGCGGTGACTCGAAGTACCCCGAGGACACCGCTGCTTCCAGCGTCTCCCGTTCGGTCTCCGAGAGGTCTTCACACCCCTGGATGAGCGTCATCGCGGCACCCGCGTTCTGCACGAGGTCCTGCATATCGGGGAGCGTCGTGTCCGAGCGCTCGACGACGTCGAACTCGTTGTTGCGTTCGAGTTCGGCGAGCGTGGCGTCGGCCTGCTGCGACCGGTCGAACCCGACGTGCCAAACCTCACTGCCCTGTTCGATGTAGAAGGGGCCCGTGATGTACCCGTCGTTGCGTCGGATGGTCTGCATCGCGTCGGTCTCGTCGATGACCGTCTTGATGTGCGCGACGTCGTCACGGCGGGTCAACAGCGTGTAGTCGTGCATGTTGCCGTGGTCGCGCAGGGCGTCGAGTCCGTTGGTTAGCTGCCCTCTGTCACCGCCTTCGACAACCATCCGCGTCTCGAGTTCCCGGTGGGCCTTGTCGAAGTCCCACTGGATCGCGGAGAACGCCACCCCGTAATCCGCCGTCGTATCGATGAATGGACAGTCGTACTGCTCCATGTCCATCGAGATATCTATCATGTGCGGGACGACCCTGTTGTAATCCTCACTTCCGTCACGAACATAAATGATCCTACCGTCGAAGGCAACCGATCCAGGACCCTCATCCCGCCGCCGTCCGGCAACCAGGGACGCCTACCACTGAGCGAACGGTTGGTGTGAGGAACGTCGTTACAACTCTTCGGAGAATCACACCAGCGATGTGGCGAACGGGCCCCGGGACCTGAGGAACTGGCGATGTGCATGTGTCGGTATATTCACCCTACTCGAAGTCGGCTTCCGGGAGGCCTCACTCACCGAACTCGGTTTCGACTGCCGTCCGGTCGATTTTCGACGGCCCACTCGTCGGGAGTTCGTCGACGAAGGCGAGGGCTCTGGGATGCTTGAAGCGAGCGAGTCTCCCGTCGAGGAACTCACGGAGTGCATCGATAGTGAGCGGGTCCGCCGAGTCCTCCGCCCCAGTCTCGACGTCGTCCGATGGCTCGATGACGGCTTTCCCGACCTGGCCCCACTGGTCGTCTTCGATGGGGACGACGACCACGTCCGATACTGCCGGATGGTCGGCGATGGCGTCTTCCACTTCGGCCGGGTAGACGTTCTCGCCGCCGCTGACGAACATGTTCTTCTTGCGGCCCTCGATGGAGACGTAGCCGTCCGCGTCCACGCGCGCGAGGTCACCGGTCGAGACCCACTCGCCGAACGTTTCGGCAGTCTCCTCGGGCGCCGACCAGTACTCCGCTGCGGCGTGCGGCGAGCGGAGTTCGAGTTCGCCGATTTCGCCGGTCGGACGCTCGACCCCCTCGTCGTCCACCACGCGTGCGTCCACGTGCACGTTGGGCACGCCGACGGTGTGGGCCTTCTCGCGCGGCCAGTCGTCGGGCATCGCGAAGTTGTTCGGGCCACATTCGGTGAGCCCGTACCCCTGTGAGAGGTCGACCCCGCGGTCCCACCAGGCCTCCATGACCGATTCGCGGCAGGGACCCCCGCCTGACTTGACGAACCGGAGCGTGGAGAGGTCAGTCTCCGCCCATCCATCGTGTTCGACCATCATCCGCAGGACTGCGGGAACCGCGACGAGGACGCTGGCCGAGCGAGTTTCGACGAGTTCGAGGATCTGGCCGGGGTCGAACTCGCGGTCGATGACGACCTGACCGCCCATATGAAAGAGCGGGATGGTGAGGACGTTCCAGCCGCCGGTGTGGAACATCGGAAACACCATCGGCGTCACGTCGTCGTCGCGCAGGCCCCACGCCGTGATCGTGTTCATCGAGTTCCAGACGATGGCTTCGTGGGAGATGACCGTCTCCTTGGGGGTCCCCGTCGACCCGCCCGTGTGCAGGAACAGGTGCGGATCCCCGGGAGCGACAGTCGGGCCGTCGAACTCGCTGTCGTCCGCGGGGAGTGCGGTGTCGTAGGCCGTCCACGTCGCGTCTTCACCCGCACCGAGCGAGAGCGTCGAGCAGTCTGCCGACCACGCGTCTGCCGCCATGGCGTCCGCAACACGGCTCGTGAAGGGCTCCTCGACGATCAGCAGTTCTGGGTCGACGTTCGACACGAGTTCTGCGAGTTCGGGCGGCGCGAGGCGATTGGAGATCGGTGCGAGCACGCCGCCGGTCTTGCCCGTCGCGAAGAACAGGTCCACGTATTCTGGGCGATTCCGTGAGACGACGGCGACTCGCCCGCCAGCGTCAGTGCGCTCGGTGGCATCCTCGCTCCCGGTCACGCCATGGGCGTCGAGCAGTCGTGCGCATCTGTTCGCACGCCTGTCCAGGTCGCCGTAGGTGTATTCGGTCCCGGTCGCGGCGTCGACGAGTCCAACGCGGTCGGGCGAGAGCGTCGCCCGTTTACCGCTCCAGTCGCCAACCCAGTCCTGGGGCCGGTCAGACATCTTCGATGAAGGCCCGCAGTTCCTCGTTCACTCGGTCGGCCTGCTCGATGAAGAACAGGTGCGAACCCCCCTCGACTTCGACGAGTTCGGCGGTCGGGATGTACTCGGAGACGAGTCGTCCGTTCTCGACGGGGAGCACCCGGTCTGCGGTTCCGTGCATCACCAGGGTCGGGAGCGTCAACTCGTCGAGTCTGTCGGTCGCATCGAAGGCGACAGCGGCCCCACTCTGCCACTCGTACGCTCGGTCGGAGGGATCCGTGTCGAGACGCCAGTCGACGATCTGTTCCACGACGTCGAAGTGGCCCTCCCAGAACTCCTCGGTGACGGCCGGGCGCATCTTGTATCGGATCGATTCCGCCTCGTCGTACTCCTCGGGCACGTCGAGCATTCGTGCCTGGGTCTCCTCGGGAATCGGGACGGCGTCGTCACCGCCGGGCGTCGTACAGAGGAGCGCGAGCGACTCGACGCGGTCGTATTCGAGTGCGTACTCCTGGGCGATCATCCCCCCGAGACTGGCGCCGACCAGGTGCGTTTGCTTTACACCAGCGTCGTCCAGCACGGCCTCTAGGTCGGCCGCCATGTCCGAAACCGTGTACGGGCCCTCGGGTTCGTCCGAGTCGCCCGTCCCCCTGTTGTCCCAGACCAGTGTTCGGTAGTCCTCGAAGGCGTCCCGTTGCCAGTTCCACATCCACGTGCCGTAGCTCAATCCCTCGACGAACGTCACGACTGGCGCGTCGGCCGGCCCAGTGATATCGTAGGCAAGCCGCGCCCCGTCGTGTGTCGCATAGGCCATATCCCTCTCATAGCCTCCCCCGTCCTTCAACCCGGACGTTCACGTGTGAACCTTCGCGTCCGAGCGTCAGTCAGCGGCGGTCTCGGACGACTATCGACAGGAAATCAGGGTGATACGGATACTCCGGCAACCCGCGGAGAGCGTTCGGTAATCACGAATACAATATCTGACAGGTGTTCGACTTCGTCGCTCGTGACACAGCGTTTCGACGCCCGTACGTATCCTGAATGCACGTCCCTGATGATTTTCGAAATCCGCTAGAGTTTTACGATTCGGACGTAGACGGACTGTTATGGATTTACATGCCAGAGAAGTGAACCAAGACGTACGTGAGCTGGGTGCGCTCCTTGGTGAGATCATCACGGAGCAGGGATCAGAGTCTGCGTTCGACATCGTGGAACGAATTCGGACGGCTGCCATCGACTATCGCCGAGGTGAGGCGGCCGACCGGTCAGACATTCACGAGACCCTCGATGGTCTGTCGCCGGAAGAACAGGACGTCGTCGCGCGCGCCTTTACCACCTATTTCGAGTTGATCAATCTCGCCGAAGAGCGCCAGCGCGTCCGAGAGATCCGCGAGGGCAGTACCGAGGGGACGCTCGAGGACAGCGTCCGTGCGGCCGTCGAGGAACTCGCCGAGCGCGACCTGAGCGCCGACACCGTCGAGCAGGTCCTCGAAGACGTGCTCATTCAGCCGACGTTCACCGCCCACCCGACAGAAGCGCGTCGCAAAACGGTCAAGGCAAAGCTTCGCTCGGTCTCCGAGCACCTCGAAACGCTCGACGAAGTCCGCCTGACGCCCGACGAAGAAAGCGACGTCGAGCGAGACCTCGAGGCGGAAGTGACGAGTCTCTGGCAGACGCCACAGGTCCGCGACCGCCGACCCGAGGTCACCGACGAAGCCCTCAACGTCCAGTGGTACCTCGAAAACGTCCTCTTCGTCGTCATCAGCGAAGTCTACGACGCGCTCGAACGCGCCGTCGACGAGGAGTTCGACGAAGAGGTCGAGGTGCCAAAACTCTACGAGTTCCGCTCGTGGGCCGGCAGCGATCGCGACGGCAACCCCTTTGTCACGCCCGAAGTCACCGAAGAAACCCTCGACCGTCAACAGTCCGTCGCGCTCCCGCTCTATCGCGACCGGTTGAAGGAACTCTCGGGGGTTCTCAGCCAGGACGCCAGTCAGATCGACACCGGCGAGCGCTTCGACGAGCGCCTTGAAACTCACCGTGACCGACTCCCGGCCGTCGCCGAGGAAGCCAAAGAGCGGTATCCGGACGAGCCCTACCGACAGAAACTCAAATTGATGCGCGAGAGCGTCCTCCGCGTCAACGACGTCCGCTCGGGCGGCTACGACGACGTCGACCAGTTCCTCGACGACATCGACGCCATCGCCGAGAGTCTGCGAGCCAACGGCGCCGACGTCATCGCCGAGTCCAACGTCGACCCGCTCTACCGGACGGTCGACACCTTCGGATTCAACCTCGCCAGTCTGGACCTGCGCGACCACCGCGCGAAGCACACCAACGCTATCGCCGAAGCGGTCGAACCCGAAGACATCGACTACGCGGGCATGTCCGAGGACGAACGCGTCGAGTTCCTGACCGACGCCATCCTCCAGGACAGCACGATTATCGACGTCGAGGACCGCGAGGGGTACTCCGACGAGGCCGAGCGCGTCCTCCGTCGCTTCGAGAAGACCGCCGAGTGGCAGCGCGACTACGGCGTCGACGCCATCGACACCTACTGCATTAGCTGGTGCGAGGAACCCTCGCACGTCCTCGAAGTGCTCTTCCTCGCCGACCAGGCGGGCATCGTCGAGTTGCCCGGCTACTGCGGCCTCGACGTCGTCCCGCTGCTCGAATCGAAGTACGCACTCGACGGTGCTCGACGAATCATGGGCACGCTCTTCGAGAACGAAGCCTACCAGCAGGCCCTCGACGCCCGCGACGGCGTCCAGGAGATCATGCTCGGCTACTCCGACTCGAACAAGGAGAACGGCTTCCTCGCGGCGAACTGGAGTCTCTTCCGCAATCAGCGCCGACTGGCGGCCATCACCGACGACTACGACGTCGAGATGCGCCTCTTCCACGGCCGCGGTGGCTCTATCTCCCGCGGCGGCGGCCCGATGAACGATGCCATGCTCGCACTCCCGAACGAGACTGTCTCGGGCCAGATCAAGTTCACCGAGCAGGGCGAGACCATCTCCGAGAAGTACGCCAACCGCGACATCGCCGAGCGCAACCTCGAGCAGATGCTCAACGCCCAGATCCGGGCCCGCCACAACGCGATGGAAGACCCCGTCGAGGACGTCCCAGAGGAATGGGCCGAGGCCATGGAGACGGCCGCCGAGGCCGCCCGCGAGGAGTACCTCGACCTCCTGGAGACCGACGGCTTCGTCGAATTCTTCGAGACGGCCACCCCGATCACCGTCATCGAGAACCTCAACCTCGGGTCGCGTCCCGCTTCGCGTTCCGAGGAACGAGACGTCGACGACCTGCGCGCCATCCCGTGGGTGTTCTCGTGGACGCAGGCGCGCTGTATCCTCCCTGGCTGGTACTCCCTGGCCACCGGATTCCAGGCGTACCTCGACGACGGCGGCGACGTAGAGACGCTCCAGGAGATGTACGACGAGTGGCTGTTCTTCCAGACGATGCTCGACAGCGCCTCGCTGGCCCTCGCGCGCTCCGAGATGGAAATCGCCGCGGAGTACGCCGACCTCGCACCGGAGGACCTTCGCGACGAACTGTTCCCGCGCATCCGCGAGGAGTACGAGGGTGCAGTCGAGGCCGTCAAGGAGATCACCGGCCGCGACAGCCTCCTCCGCCGTGACTGGCTGGAAGAGAACCTCTCGCGCCGCAATCCCTACGTCGACCCGCTCAACCTCCTGCAGGTCCGCCTGCTCTCGCAGTCGCACCTGACCGACGAGGAGACCCGGACCCTCCGCCTGACAGTCCAGGGCATCGCCGCCGGGATGAAAAACACCGGATAAGCCACCTCTCTATCGAATATCTGGCGTTCGGGCTGGCTAGCCGTTCCGTATTTTTATACCAGAGGACGCGACCAGCGACTGCTGTGACCTGAAAGCGACCGCGAACCGTCCGCGGGAGTGCGACACAGCGGTTCGCGGGAGACGAGCGTGTCGCCTGTTCGCTACTCGACCAGCGCCGCTTCGAGCAGTTCGAGTGGGTGTCGGATCTCGTAGCCGGTTCCGTGTTCCATCTGCATCGCACAGGTCGGACACTCCGTCATGCCCGTCTCGCCCTCGGCGTGGTCCATGTGCTCGAACATCTCTTCACCGATGGCCATCGAGTTCTCGTATTTCTCTTCTTTCCAGCCGTAGGTGCCGGAGATGCCCGAGCATGAGTCGCCCACGTCCTCGATGTCGACGCCGTCGAGGTCGCGGAACAACTCGACGGCCTGTCGGTCGAGGCCCTGATTGCGGGCGTGACACGGCGCGTGATACGCGAACTCCTCTGCGAGTTCACCGCCCACGTGGGCCTCGGCGACTTCATCGGCCAGGTCTTCGTGGATCCGCAGATACTCGACGGCTTCGTAGGTGTGGGCCGCCACCTCGGCGGTCCCCTCGAAGTCGAACAGTTCGGGATACTCCTGCCGGAGGGACATCGAGCAAGAGGTACACGAGCAAATCGCGTCGTACCCCTGCTCGACCAGGTCAGAGAGGGAGGACACGTTGACCTTCGCGTCGCGGCGGGCGTCGTCCAGCATGCCGTTCGCGAACATCGGCGTCCCCGAACAGCCCTGTTCGGGCACCACGACTTCGTACCCGAAGTACTCGAACACCCGAACCATGGCCTTTCCGACTTCGGGTGTGTTGTAGTTGGCGTAGCAACCGTGGAAGTAGGCGACTTGCTTGTCCGCGTCGGCGGGTTCGCCACGGCGCTCGCGGTGGGCCTTGGCGCGCTCAACAGACCCCGCGGCCCCACCCTCCGCCGCCCACCAGTCGCGGAAGGTCTCTTTGGCGAAGGCCGGGAACTCTCGCTCACTGGTGATGCCCATCGTCTTCTCCATGAGCCAGCGCGCCGGGCCGAAGTTCATCGCGGCGTTGGCAAGCCGCGGGACTTTGCTCGCGAAGAAGGCCGAGGTTCGGTAGTTCGCGAGGATGCGGTTGCGCCAGTACTCGACCGAGAGCTTGCTCATCTGCTCGTCGACGTAGCGGCCGCGCGTCGTGTTGTGCATCTGCGAGAGCGGGACGCCCGACGGACAGGCGTCGTCACAGCGCATGCAGTTCGAGCAGGACATGACCGAATCGTCCACCTCGTAATCTTCGTCGGTCTGGGTCAGCCGCCACTGTTCGGGCCCCTGGAACTTCGGGCCGGGGAAGTCGTCGTCCACTTCCGCGACCGGACAACTGGTGTCACACGAGGAGCACTTGTAGCACGAATCCGCTCCCGGCCGAAGGTCGAAGTCCTCCGCGTCGGGGAAGACGTCGACCGCTTCGTGCGCGTCGTTCGGATTCGGTTCCACCGGGTCGAAATTCGTCGTGTCCTCTGTATCGCTCATCGTGTGCTCGTGGGCGCTCGTAGTCCCGCCGTCGGACCGTGGTTTCGTGCCATTATTTGGCTCGAACCCGCTCTCGGCGCGGAACTGGTCGTCGTCCGCTCCGGCACCGTCGTCGTCCGCTCCGGCACGGTCGTCGTCCGCTCCGGCACGGTCGTCGTCCGCTCCCTCGTGGTCGTCCTGGTCGCTCATCGTGCTTCCTCCGCCGCGGCCACGCCGGCGGCGTGGCCCGTCGCGATGGAGACGCCGCTCCCGGATTTCTCGGCGGCGAAGTCGAAACCGCCGAGCACCGATCCGGCGGCACGGAGATTCTCGAACTCCGCGTCGCCATCGGCATCCAGGGGTCGCAACTGCTCGTCCGTCGGAAGCCCGAACCGGGCGAACGAGTGGTCGCCGAAGGCGTCCGTCTCGAACCATTCGTATCGGTCGTCGTCGTGCGGGACGTGGCAGTCGAAGATCGGTTCTCGCACGCCGTCGCGATCCGAACCGAGGCCTTTCCCGACGAGTCCGCCCGTCGCGAGGACGAACTGGTCTGCAGTAAATGGGATCTTCGCGCCGTTCCGATCGATCGAGACCTCCGCGACGCGGTCGTCCCCGTCGTACCCCACCACGGGGTTCCCGGTCTCCATACTGACGCCGGCGGCGTCGAGCGCAGCGTAGAGGTCGTCTTCCAGCCGAAGCCCCGGTAACGAGGGGGGACCCATGGGGACCTCGAAGACGGGCACGTCGAGTGCAGATTCGAGTGCGGTCCTGACGGCACCGGGGTCGTCGTCGCCGAGAACCGCGGGGAAGCCCACGCGCTCGGCGCCATCGAGGTGCGGGTCGACTGCGTCGGCCAGGGCATCCCGGACGCGGCGAGGACGGCCATCGACCGCCACGTCGCTATTCTGGTCGAGCACCTTCGCGTAGCGGGTCACCTTCGCATCGGCGTTCAGGTCGCCGGGAAACCTGATCGTCACTCCGTCGACGTCGAACGGGACGCCCGCTGCTTCGAGGTGGGCCGCTGCGTGGGGAGCATCGAAGTCGACGAGCGCATCGAACCCAACCAGGAGTGTGTCCCGCTCGGCACTCGCGATTCCAGGTGCGGCCGCCGCTGGGTAGCGTGCGGTCGGTTTGACCGTCCCGCCGTGCGTCGGTACGAGCGCGTTACTCGCCGTGTGCTCGCCGCGATATCTGTCCGCAACGTCGTCGAAAATGCCGAGCGCGTCGCGGACGCCGTCGACACCGACCGTGCTGTAGGGATGCTCGTCAGGCAGTTCGGGAATCGTCTCGAAGGGGTCCACGACCGGCCCCTCGCCGTCCGGGGTGTATCCGATGACGTCGACGAGTCCGGACGCCTGGGCGAGGGTGCTCTGTTTGTACGAGAGCAGGCGGACGTCACCGCCCGTTCGCGCGGCCGAGAGGGCAGCGAAGATGCCCGCCATCCCGCCCCCGATCACGAGGACGTCCGAGTCAATCGCCATTGCGGCCTCCGTCAGTCGCGACGCCGGACTCGGTTGGACTGGCTTCGACGTCGCCCCCGATACCGTCGTCGAACGCCGCGAAATCAATCGAGTCGTCCGTATCCGCCGGGTCAGCGTCGCGGTTCTGCGTGGTCGCGTGGAGCGCGTAGTTCAACATCCCCTGGGAGAGCTGTTCGCCCCAGAGCGCGTGCCGCTGGCCCTTCCAGCGCTCCTGGAGGAGTTCGTCCCACGCGGCGCGGACGGTCGGTTCGTCGTAGCTGTCCTGGAGTTCGCTCGCGAGCCGGTGGGCGCAGAAGCCGCCCTGGCAGTTACCCATCGACGCGCGCGTGCGGATACGCACGGCGTTTAGATCCGAGCCGGACTGCTCGATGGCGTCCTGGACTTCCGCACGAGTGACCGCCTCGCAACCACAGACCGTGGGGTTCGGACCGTCGGTGTCCAGCACTTCCTCGGCCCGGGACCCGAGTCGTTCGACGCTGCGACGGCCGATCGGTGACTGGAGGCCAAACTCGTCCATATAGTCGCGGAGGACGGAGAAATCGTCGCTGCCGGGGAGCGGGACGTCGGCGGTCCGGCACTCGGCGTCGATGCCGAAGCGGTCGCAGACGTGATCCGCGATGTCCTCGGCCATCATCCGGTAGGTCGTGAACTTCCCGCCGACGATGCTGGTCATCCCCGGCATAGCGTCGCGCTCCTCGTGATCCAGCAGGAAGAAATCGCGCGTGATGTCGGTCGGGTCTTCGCTCCCGACGTCCGGTGGTTCGTAGAGGGGACGGACGCCCCAGAACGACCGGATGGTACGGGCCTCTTCGAGCATCGGGATCAGTTCCGAGAGCGTCTCTATCATCATGTCTACCTCCCACTGCTCCTCGGGGTAGTCCTCGGGGTCGTCGACCTCCTCGTCGGTCGTGCCGAGGATTGCGGTGGTCTCGTGAGGGACGACGATGTCGGCGTCACCCTTGGGCCGACAGCGGTTGATCACGGTATCGACCTGCCGGATGTTCATGATCGTCATCACGCCCTTGGAGGGGCGAACTTCGACGTCCAGGCCGGCCATGTCGCCGATTCGACCCGCCCACGCGCCGGTCGCGTTGACGACGTGGTCGGCCCGGATCTCTTCGGTGCCGCCCTCGGTCCCGTGGACGCGGAGGCCCGGTCCGGAGTCGTGCTCGACCTCGAGGCCGACGATTTCCCCGTCTTCGACGAGCAGGTCCGTCACTTTCGAGTGCGTCTCGATGCGGGCGCCGTGCTCGGCAGCGCTGGCCCCGTTCGCGACCACGAGTCGGAATGGGTCGACCGCGCCGTCGGGGACGGAAATCGCCTTCTCGACGTCCGTTGCGAGATGTGGTTCCTGTGCGCGTGCCTCCTCGCCGGAGATGACTTCGGCGGGGATGCCGCAGGCCTCACAGCCCGCGAGTTTGTCCTGGAAGTACTCCTCGGAATCTTCGGGGCGCTTCACGAATAGCCCGCCCGTCAGTTCGACGCAGTGGCTCGCGATGTCTCGAAGGACGCGGTTTTCCTCGATGCACTCGGTCGCGCTGGCCTGGTCAGAGACCGCGTAGCGCCCGCCGCTGTGGAGTAAGCCGTGCATCCGCCCGGTCGTCCCGTGCGTGAGGTTACCCTGTTCGACGAGTGTCACCTCGAACCCGCGCATCGCGAGGTCGCGCGCGACGCCGGTACCCGTCGAACCGCCCCCGATGACCGCGATATGGGGTGTCGATGCCATCTATTCGCAGCGTTCGTCGTCCATCTACTTTACTTCACCGACGCATCCTTTGCTACGATAAATATCAGGATCTGTCCGGCCCGACCGGACGCTTCGACGAAGGACTCGCCCCAATCGTGCGACCGTTCGAGAGTGAGTCTTCGGGCCGGAGCGTGGTTCTCGTCTGCAACGTATCGTCGCGTTGAGCCAGTAAGGACACCATATTCAGTTCATTGCCGCCCAGAAGGTACGTCGTAGCCCATCCACGACGGAGGGGGTTGTTTATCCACGTCACCGAACCATGAGTAAGGTTTATAATGATTCACTATATTGTTTACCAGCAAGGCCGCAGTCAGGATAAACTGTCCTGCCGGCTGGAGACCACGAAATCATGGCTGACACATACATCGGAGCGATCGACCAGGGTACGACCGGGACGCGGTTCATGGTCTTCGACCATGCCGGAGAGGTCGTCACGAACGCCTACGAACAGCACGAACAGATCTATCCCGAACCGGGGTGGGTCGAGCACGACCCCGTCGAAATCTGGGAGAACACGCAGGAAGTCGTGACGCGAGGGCTCTCGGAGGCAGGTCTGGACGCGACGCAACTCGAGGCGCTGGGCATCACGAACCAGCGCGAGACAACGGTCGTGTGGGACGAGGCGACGGGCAAACCGGTGCACAACGCGCTGGTCTGGCAGGACCGACGAACGACCGACCGCGTCGAGGAACTCGAAGAAGCGGGTAAAGTGGAAGAGATCCGGGAGAAGACCGGACTGGAGGCCGACGCGTACTTCTCGGCGACCAAGACCGAGTGGATCCTCGACAACGCCGAACCGCTGAAGCTGTCGAGTTCTCGCGGTGAGGACGTTCGCGACCGCGCGGAACAGGGCGAACTCCTCATGGGGACCATCGATTCCTGGCTCATCTACAATCTGACTGGCAACCACATCACGGACGTCACCAACGCCTCGCGGACGATGCTCTACGACATCGAGGGGCTGAACTGGGATCCGGACCTCCTCGAGGAGTTCGACGTCCCGGAATCGATGCTGCCGGAAGTCCGCCCGTCCTCGGACGAATCGACCTACGGGACGACGGACCCCGACGGCTTCCTCGGTGCGGAGATTCCCGTCGCCGGCGCGCTCGGCGACCAGCAGGCCGCGCTGTTCGGCCAGACCTGTTTCGACGAGGGCGACGCCAAGAACACCTACGGCACCGGCTCGTTCTACCTGATGAACACCGGCGAGGAAGCCGTCTCCTCCGACCACGGGCTGCTGACGACAATCGGCTTCCAGATGTCCGGTGAACCCGTCCAGTACGCCCTGGAGGGCTCGATATTCATCACCGGTGCAGCGATCGAGTGGCTCGAAGACGTCGACCTGATCAACAACGCCGCACAGACGGCGGAACTCGCACGGTCTGTCGACTCGACGGACGGCGTGTACATGGTGCCGGCCTTCACCGGGCTCGGTGCACCCCACTGGGACGGCCGTGCACGCGGGACCATCGTCGGCATGACCCGCGGCACGCGAAAAGAGCACATCGTCCGGGCCACCCTCGAATCCATCGCGTACCAGACCCGCGACATCGCGGAGGCGATGGAGGCCGACTCCGGCGTCGAGACGACGAGTCTCCGCGTCGACGGCGGCGCGGTGAAGAACAACTTCCTCTGTCAACTTCAGTCCGACATCATCCAGACGGACATCGCCCGACCGCAGGTCGACGAGACGACGGCCCTCGGGTCGGCCTACGCCGCCGGTCTCGCAGTCGGCTACTGGGACTCGGTCGACGAACTCCGCTCGAACTGGCAGGTCGACCGCGAGTTCGAACCGGAGATGGACGTGAGCGACGCAGACCGAATGTACGGCCGCTGGGACGACGCAGTCGAGCGCTCGCTCGACTGGGCACAGGAGGAGTAATCCATGTACGAAACCGTCCTCCAGGTTCCGCTCATCGGGATGGAATGGGAGCAGTTCATCCTGTTGTTGATCACCGCGCTCGCGGGCGGCGCGTTCGGCGCGGCGATCGGTGCGCTCCCCGCGTTCATCTTCACCGGCTTCGTCGTCTTCCTGGGCGAGGGCATTGCCATTCTCCAGCGGGAACTCGGTGCGGCTTCCCCAGAGATCGGCGCGGGTGAACTCGCGGCCGGCGTCACCGGCGTCATCGGGTTCGGCGCCATCACCGGCCCCCACATCGCCTTCGCGGGCGGCGTCGCCGCATCGGCGTACGCGGGCAAGAAGTACCCCGAGATGGAACCCGCCGACTGGGACTACCACTTCGGGAAGAACATCCTGTACGCCTTCGGCACGAAGCCGGACATCCTCGCGGTCGGCGCCATCTTCGGCGTCGTCGGCGTGATCCTGAACCAGCTGTTCGCCGCGGTGCTCGTCGTCGGCGGCACGGGCCTGACCGACTCCATCGCGCTGACGGTCGTCGCGAGCGCATTCCTCGCCCGGATCGTCTTCGGCTATCCGATCGTCGGGAAGTCTGCCGGCGGGAGCCTGCTGGACATGTCGCCGTTCGAGCGGGAGGAACCGCGCATGGCCGCCGACGGCGGTGAAGTCCCCCAGGAACACCAGGGTCGGCTCGCGACCGAACCGTGGCTCCCCCACCAGTACAAGTGGTCGGGTGTCACCGCGATCGGCCTCGTCGGCGGGATTCTCGGCGGGTACATCTGGATCCAGACCGGCAGCATCTTCATGGGATACGCCATCTCGGCGATGAGCCTGCTGTTCCTGCAGCTGGGCGTCGAGAAGATCCCCGTGACTCACCACATCACGCTGGTCGGCGCGGTCGGCGCCGTCGTCGTCGCCCCAGTCGCAGGCAGTGTCGTCGCGTTGCTGGCCGCCGGCGCCTTCGGCGCCGTCAGCGGGCTGCTCGGCGAGGTCACCCAGCGGATCTTCTACGCCCACTCCGACACCCACGTCGACCCGCCCGCGATGGCTATCGCGCTCTCGATGCTGATCGTCGGCGTACTCGCCATCATCGGGGTCTTCCCCAACGCGGGGTACCTCTGAGCGTGAGCGTCACGCGGCCGGCCCCGCGCCGACGCCGGGCGCGCGGACCCGCGCCGACCCGATCATTTTATATGCCGAGACGGAACTGATTCACAACCGTTCGACCGGACTCCCATGGACATCGACGCGCGTATCAAACGACGACAGCGCCGGACCGACGGCCGGCGGCTCGTCGAGGACTACGAGTCGCTCTCGCCGGTCGCCCACGTCGAGGAGCCCTCGGACCGCGGGCCCGTGTTCGAGCGCCTGCTCGACCACCTCGACCCCGTCTTCGACGGGCAGCTCCCGGGCAACGCCTACGTCTCCGGCCCGTTCGGCTCCGGGAAGTCCGTCGTCGTGAGCGCGCTGTTTTCCCACCTCGACAGCCTCTCGACGGAGACCCGCTCTATCATCCACACGAGCACGCGCGCGGCGACGCCCACCTCCCCCGCGTTCGCCTACGTCGACCTGCGGGAGACCACCAGCGAGTTCGCCTTCTACCACGGCGTGCTCGACGCCCTGGTTGAGGAGTCGGTCCCCGACCACGGCATCTCGACGACGGAACTGCGGAAGCGACTCCACGAGCGCCTCGGCGACTCGGGGACCGGCGTCGTCGTCGCCGTCGACCACGTCGGCGAGCCCGAGGGCACCGACCAGGAGCAGCTCGTCGAGCTGTTCGCCGGGCTCCCGAGCAACGTCAGCTGGCTCGCCATCGGCCGGGCGGACCCGTCGGAAGTCCTGTTGACCGAGTACACCGCCGCGGAGATCCGCGTCGACCGCTACCGCCGCGAGACGCTCGTCGACCTGCTGATGACCCGTGCCTCGCTCGGGCTGACCCGCCAGGGCCTCGACCACGAACTCGCCCGCCGGATCGCCGAGTGGGCCGACGGCAACGCACACGACGCGATGACGGCGCTGTTCGTCGCCGCCGTCCGGGCGACCGGCGACGACCGGTCGCGTCTCACCGACGCCGACGTGACCGCAGCCATGGAGGAGGTCCCCCGCGAGTCGGTCTCGCTGGCCCGCGTGCTCGCGCTCCCGGACAACAAACAGCTCGTCCTCCGGGAGCTCGTCGACCTGGACGCCGAGGACCGCGCCTCGGTGACGGCCACGACCGAGGCGATCAGCGCCGCCCCGTCGGTCGACCTCTCACCGGGAACGGTCAAGCGATACCTCTACGAGATGGCGGAAGTCGGTGTCGTCGAGCGCGTCCAGTCCGAGGCCACTACCGGTCAGGGCCGCCCGCCCAGCCGCGTCGAACTCCGCTTCTCGCCCACGGCGTTCCGCCGGCTGTACGACCTGCGTGGGTGACCGACCGCGAGCGAACGAGTCTTGTTCGGGTCGGTTCCGTTGACGCCATCGAGAGATCCACTCTTCGGGGTCGGAGAGCGGGCGGGCCACGACCGTTTCCCGTCACCGAGTGATAGTGACGCTCCCGTCCGAGAGAACCCCGACCCGTATCGAATAGTAGTCCTCGTCGTCGTCGGACGGGAGACGCCAGACTCCCGACGTGCTCTCGTCCGTCTCCGTGACCGTCGCCTCCACGTCGTAACTGCCGGGTATAGTTACCGCATCCTCTACGAGTATCCCGTCGTCCGACGCCGGAACCCGGTAGGACTCCCGCAGGACACGATCCCCGCTTTCCCTGTCGGTTATTCGCACGGAGACCTCGGCGTCCTCGCCGAACGAGTTGGTCAACGAGAGATCACCGCTCACCCTCGCTCTCGAGCCACATCCCGCGAGCAGGAGCGGACCGAGGAGCGCCGCGGTCACGAACCTCCGTTTGGTGAGTGATGTTCCCATATCGATTCCACCTCTCCCAGGGAACGAATACGTTGTGGAGAATCGACATTTGGGCGGACAGTTCGGGCCGACGCGATCGACACGCAACGAGAATCCGCCACGACGCTCCCGCTCGACAGAATCAGTGCGAGCGGACCCGCGAGCGGTCGCCGGTGCCGCCGGTCATCGCGCTGGCGAGCGCGCCCTTGACGACCACGTCGTCGCCGAGCGTGGTCAGTTGTACGTCGGGGACGTTCCCGAACACCACGTCGTCGAGGCGCTCGCGGATGGGGTCGAGAACGCGGTCGGGGTTGTTGAGCGTGACGGCGCCGCCGACGTAGATGACCAGCGGCGCGTAGGCGTCGACCATGTTCGCGATGGCGATGACGTTCCACCGGGTGACCTGGTCGAGGACGTACTCGGCGAACTCGTCGCCCTCCTCGGCGTGGGCGAACACGTCCGCAGAGGAGAAGTCGGCGCTCTCCAGGGGGAGCGACGTGTCCACGGGGTCGTCGTCGTGGAGCCGCTGGGCGTACCGGAAGATGTTGTTGCCCGAGCAGTAGGCCTCCCAGTGGCCGTCGACGCCGCAGCCGCAGGTCATGAAGCCGTTGGGGTCGACGGTCATGTGCCCGACCTCGCCGGCGTTGCCGTCCCAGCCGCCGATGACGTTCCCGTCGACGGCGACGCCCGCCCCGATCCCCGACGAGATAGTCAGGTAGACCATGTCGTCGGGATTGCGGTCGGAGAAGAACCGTTCGCCGATGACGCCGGCGTTGGTGTCGTTGTGTAAGAACACTCGGTCGGAGTCGATCAGGTTCCCGACCGGCCCGGTCAACGGGATGCGGTCGATCGTATCGGGGAGGTTCGCCGGGTTCTCGACGACCCCCTCTGCGAGGTCGAGCGGCCCGATCGAGCCGATCCCAGCGGCGACGATGGAACTCGGTGATACATCAGCATCGTCACAGGCAGCCCGGAGGCTGTCGAGGATCGCCTCGGTGACGGCGATCCCGTTGGGGCCCCGCGGCGTCGCCCGCGTATCGGAGCCGAGTTCGTGCGCGGACTCGTCACCGATGACGGCACGGATGTTCGTCGCGCCGATGTCGACCCCAGCGTATGCGGCCATGATATTGTGTCGGTGGACCCTTCGATACTTAACTGCACATATTCAGTGCCAGTGCGGTACCGACCCACTGGGTCGAGACCGACCGGGCCGGCGCGAGGCAGGACCGTCCGCGTTAGGGCTGCCGATCGTCGGCCGTGTCCTCGTAGACGATGCCGCGCTCGGCGTCGAGCGTCACCGCGGTCCCGTCGTCGATAGCCGGCAGGTCCGCCGACGAGATCATCGGGATCGACAGCTCTCGGGCGATGATCGCCGCGTAACTGGTCATTCCGGCGTGGGCGTCGATGATCCCGCCGACCTGTGAGATGTCCCCGTCGAACTCGCCTTCGAAGTCGGCGGGCACCGAGATGATCGCGCCGTCGGGAATCTCGGCGAGGTCGCCGTCAGCGACGTGGTACACCGGGCCCGACACCATTCCGTCGACCACGGAGCGACCGTTGGCGATGCGCTCGGCGGCGACGTGGACCTTGAGCATGTTCGCCGTGTTGAGCCCCTCCAGTTCGGTCATCATGCCCGAGAGGACGACGACCGTGTCGCCGCCGTCGGCCGCTTCCGTGTCGAGTGCCGCCTGGACTGCGTTCTGGATGATGGCGTCGGCCCCCTGGGTCGTGTACTCGGTCGACACCGGGATGATCCCCCACGACAGGGCGAGCTGGCGGCGGACCTTGTCGCTGGGCGTCGAGGCGACGATGGGAATTGGTGGGCGGTACTTCGCCGACTTGAGCGCCGTGTAGCCGGATTCGGATGCGGCGACGACCGCCGACGCCCCGATGTCGCGTGCGAGGAAACGAGCCGACCGGGCGAGCGCGTCCGTCCGAGTGTCACCGGCCGCGGGGACGTGTTGCTCGCGGGTCTCGCTGTACTCCGGCGCGGACTCCACGTCCCGGACGATCCGGTCCATCGTCTCGACGACCCGGACCGGGTGGTCGCCGATGGCCGTCTCGCCCGAGAGCATCACCGCGTCGGTGCCGTCCAGCACGGCGTTGGCCACGTCGGAGGCTTCCGCGCGGGTCGGACGGCGCTCGTGGATCATCGAGTCGAGCATCTCGGTGGCCGTGATCACCGGCACGCCGGCCTCCTGGCACTTCCGGATGATGCGCTTCTGGTATATCGGCACGTCTTCGAGGGGACACTCGACGCCGAGGTCCCCGCGGGCCACCATCACGCCGTAGGCCGCGTCGATGATCGAATCGAGGTTCTCGACCGCGCCGGCGCGCTCGATCTTGGCGATGATCGGGATCTCGATCCCGCGTTCTTCCATCTCGGATTCGATCTCGTAGATGTCGTCGCCCGACCGGACGAACG
>ENA-ORCR01000505-ORCR01000505.1-marine-metagenome-genome-assembly--contig:-NODE-505-length-20750-cov-3.777971_pt1 | contig 20750 bp, 20 predicted proteins | sample MGYA00237782_ERZ508514 | MGnify/ENA primary metagenome ERZ508514 (study PRJEB26185, sample SAMN06268960) | marine metagenome | isolation source: Eden Landing Ponds, San Francisco, CA, USA | place...
CTGCGGTTGGGCTGACTCAGAGCGAGCGGGCCGAGGGCTTTCACCGGTTGCTGTGTCCTGCGGTTGGGCTGACTCAGAGCGAGCGGGCCGAGGGCTTTCACCGGTTGCTGTGTCCTGCGGTTGGGCTGACTCAGAGCGAGCGGGCCGAGGGCTTTCACCGGTTGCTGTGTCCTGCGGTTGGGCTGACTCAGTGCGAGCGGGCCGAGGGCTTTCATCGCCTGCTGTTACATGCGATTGCAGTCACTCAGAACGAGCGGGCTGAGGGCGTTCAACGCGTGCAGTCGTCTGCAGTGCAACTGACTCGAAGCGAACACTTCGCGACAGCCAACCCAACACCCGAACCCATACCGATATATTCAGATACCCAGACGAGGCACCCACAGAGTTATTGTATACGCTGGCAGACAACGTATCGAGTATGCCGTCAGTGAGCGCCCGCCTCCCGATGGAGGAGAAAGACGAACTGGACACAGTCGCACAATTGCTGGACGAAGACCGGAGTACCACGATTCGCAAGGCACTCAGGGAGGGGCTCGCGGAACTGCGAACCCGCCGCGCGGTCGAGCGCTACCAGACCGGTGACGCCTCCGTCGCCGAGGCCGCTCGCATCGCCGGCGTCTCGCTGGGCGAGTGGCTCGAAATCGCCCACGAGCGCAACCTCACGACGCAGTTGGCCGCCGAAGACCTGAGCGACGACGCCTACACCGCCCAGGAGCTATGACCGGCCTCGGGGGGAGCCACCGATGAGTCGCATCTACGTCGGCCCGACGTCGCTGTACGCACTCGGGCAGGTCGGGGTACTGGACCTGCTCACGAGTTTCGACGGGCGCCTCGTCATCCCGGATGTCGTGCAGGAGGAAGTGACGACCGAACCGGCCAGGACCTCGCTCCAGAACTTCCTCGACGATACGGACGTCTCGACGGCCGTCCCGAGTTCTGCGCACGAGCAGGCCGTCGAAGTGGTCGGTATCGAGGACGGCACCCACGAGGCGGCGATGCTCGCGGGCGTCATCGCCCACAGCGACCCCGACGACCGCCACGCCGTCGCGGTGGTCTCGGAGGACCGACGCATCCGCCGCATCGCGGAAGGACTCGGAGGCTCCGTGACCAGCTGTTTCGGTGTCGTCGCGCGGGCCGCCGCTGACGACAAGTACTTGTCGCGCTCGCAGGCCCGACGGATCGTCCGCCGCATCGACGCCAACGGCATCCAGATGACCGGGGAGATGCGCTCGCAGGCGGTCGGAGCGGTCGGGGAGTAGGGTCATCCGGCCGCGTACGCGGTGAACCATCTGGATACTGACGGATCATCCGTTTGTGGGCGATGTTGCGTGGATAGCCCACCGTCGGTCCAGCATAGTTGGGTACTGATTACAACTCGATACCGACGAAGTGTGTCACTGTATGACACCCGCCACTTTCAGCGCCGTCGCGCTCCAGGCGACACAGGCAGACGTGTTCGAGCAGATCCACAACGACGTGTTGCTGTCGTCGTCGCTGTGGGCGAACATCGCGCTCGCCGGGCTGTCGATCCTATTGTTCGTGTACATGGGCCGGAACGTCGAGGGATCGCGTGCGAAATTCATCTGGTCGGCGACGCTGCTGATCCCGCTCGTCTCGATTTCCAGCTACACGGGCCTTGTATCCGGGCTGACCGTCGGGCTCATCGAGATGCCGGCGGGCCATGCACTCGCGGGCGAGGAAGTCATGAGTCAGTGGGGCCGGTATCTGACGTGGGCGCTGTCGACGCCGATGATCCTGCTCGCGCTCGGCTTGCTCGCGGACGTCGAGACCCCTGATCTGTTCACCGTCGTCGCCGCCGACGTCGGGATGTGTGTCACCGGCCTCGCGGCCGCACTCGTCACGTCGTCGTACGCGCTCCGATGGGTGTTCTACGCGATCAGTTGCGCCTTCTTCGTCGTGGTCCTGTACGCGATACTCGTCGAGTGGCCACAGTCCGCGACGGCCGCGGGGACCGACGAGATATTCGGGACGCTCCGGGCGCTGACGGTCGTGCTGTGGCTCGGCTATCCGATCGTCTGGGCCGTCGGCGTGGAAGGCCTCGCGCTGGTGGAATCCGTCGGTCTCACGTCGTGGGGTTACTCGCTGCTCGACGTCGGCGCGAAGTACGGCTTCGCGTTCCTGCTGTTGCGGTGGGTCGCCGCGAACCAGGCCGTCGTCGCCGGGTCCGGCAACACCACGAGTACCGGCAGTGGGGCCGCGCCGGCCGACGCCGACTGAGTCACTTGGACGAACGCCCACTCCTCACGGGCAGACACCCACAGTTCGGTCCCAGCGGCCAGCGGGCGGTACACTAATCAGTCAGCACTCCTCACAATCGCCCGTGACCGGCGAAGAGACGCTCTACGAGCGGCTGGGTGGACAGGACGCGATCGACGCGGTCGTCGACGAGTTCTACGACCGCGTCCTCGCGGATGACGACTTGCAGTCGTACTTCGCAGAGACAGATACCGAGGAATTGCGGGACCACCAGGCAGCGTTCCTGACCTATGTGACTGGTGGTGCAGAAGCGTACGACGGGCCGGGAATGGACGGCGCACACGAGCACCTCGACGTGACGCCCGAGGCGTTCGCCCGCGTCGCCGAGCACCTGGACGACAGCCTCTGCGCCTGTGGCGTGGACGAGCCCGAGCGCGAGGAAGTCATGACAGCGGTCGCGAACCTGGAAGACGAAGTCGTGAGTGCCTGAACAGCGTGGCGTGTCCCGAGTGGCCGGCAGCCGATAGCGGCTTCGAGGCAGGCTGCAGGCGTTGAGCGGTCAATTCACTCATCGTCGACGGCATCGTAGAACTCCCCCTCGTCGAGGACGGGGTCGGTTTCGAGGAGTTCCAGTCCCTGGGCCGTCGGCGCGACACCCGTGTCGGCCTCGAAGTCCGCCATCTCCTCGCTGCCCCAGCCCATGCCGACGACGGCGTCGAAGGCGCCGAACGCTGGCGTCACCATCGGTTCTGGCGGTGCGTGCGCGTACGCCCGAAACCGGAACTGGTGGTCCATGGCGAAGCGATAGAGCATGTCCTGTCCGGACAGCCCCTCCACACCCTCGTAGCGCGCGCTCTCGGTCACCGTCCCCGAATCCGGATCCGCATCGTACAGCACCGCCTCGGTACAGGTCTCGGTCCCGGAGTCCAGCGTCGCGACCACCGCCCGGTCCCAGAACTCGGCGCTCTCGACGAGGAGTCCAGCGACTTGCTGATTCGTCAGCACATAGCAGTACTCGGCGATCCAGGCGAGGTCGGCTTTCAGTTCCGCGTCGTTGCCGTCGAGGAGGTCACCGTGGAGGTGGTCGACGTCGTCGGGAACGTCGATCGGATGGGCGTCGTCGAACCACTGGACCAGTGACTCACGAGCGTTCGCGTCCCCGCAGTCGAAACTGTAGGCCGTCCACTCCACGAGCCGTTCAGTTTAGGGACTCAGACGCTGTCGATCGCGCGGGAACAGCACGGCCTCGCGGATGTTGCCCAGGCCGAGCATCGTCATGACGAGACGCTCGCCACCGAGGCCCCAGCCGGCGTGGGGCGGCATGCCGTACTTGAACATCTTGGTGTAGTAGTCGAACTGCTCGGGGTCGAGGCCCTGCTGTTCGAAGCCCTCGACGAGGTGGTCGTAGCGGTGTTCACGCTGCCCACCGGAGACGAGTTCCATCGTCGGGTGCATCATGTCGAAGCCCGTCGATAGTTGCTCGTCGTCGTCGTGGTCCTTGATGTAGAAGGGCTTGATCTCCGAGGGCCAGTCGGTGATGAAGTAGTGCTCGCCGACGTCCTGGCCGAGCGCGTGCTCGCCCTCGGTGGGCAGGTCGTCGCCCCAGACGAGTTGCTCGTCGAGTTCGCCCGTCGCGTTGATCCGCTCGATTGCCTCCTCGTAGGTGAGTCGCGGGAAGTCTCCCTCCGGCGCCTCGAATTCATCCTGTAGGTCGAGCGCTTCGAGCTGTTCCTGGCAGTTCTCGGCGACGCCCTCGTAGGCGGCTTTGACGATGGTCTCGCAGGCGTCCATCGCGTCGGTGTGGTCGGCGAAGGCCGACTCGAAGTCGATGGAGGTCGCCTCGTTGAGGTGGCGCGGCGTGTTGTGCTCCTCCGCGCGGAAGATCGGACCGATCTCGAAGACGCGTTCGAGGCCGGAGCCGACCATCAGCTGTTTGAACAGCTGCGGGCTCTGGTTCATGAACGCTTCCTGGCCGAAGTAGGTGATCGGGAACAGTTCCGTCCCGCCCTCGGTCCCGGTGGCGACGATTTTCGGCGTGTTGATCTCCGTGCAGTCCAGGTTGCGGAAGGCCTCCCGGACCGAACGGAGGACCTCGGCTCGAATCTCGAAGATGGCCTTGGTCTCGTCCTTGCGGAGGTCGAGGGTGCGGTTGTCGAGTCGCGTCGAGAGGTCGGCGTCGACCTTGCCCGAGGGGTCGAGTGGGAGTTCGGGGTCGGCCTCGGCGACGACGTCGAGGGAATCGGGGGTGATCTCGACGCCGGTCGGGGCGCGCGGTTCCTCTTCGACGGCGCCGGTGACGGCGACCACGGACTCGCGGTGGACCCCGAGTCCGGTCTCGACGAGGTCCTCGTCCATCTCGTCTTTCTCGAACTTGATCTGGATCTTTCCGGTCGTGTCCCGGAGGATGAGGAAGGCGATGCCACCGAGGTCGCGGATCTCGTGTACCCAGCCAGCGACTGTGACGCTCTCGCCCGGCTCGGCGTCCGCGGTGTAGGTGCGGTCGTCCATGCGAATGGATTCTGGTGGCCCCGACTTAAGGACAGTCCTTCCGGGTTACCGGCTGGCACGCCACCGAAACGATGACATACGACCACAAACTTTCCGTCAGCGGGTCGAGAACTCCTCGGCTATGCCAGACCGTGACCTCGACGAACTCGACCGGACGATCCTCCACGCCCTCCAGAGCGACGCCCGGAAACTGTCGACAAGTACGCTCGCCGAGCGGATGGACGTGGCCGCGAGTACCGTCCGGACCCGCATTCGAGCGCTGGAGGACGACGGTATTCTCACGGGGTACCACGCTGCGGTCGACTACGAGGCCGCGGGGTTCCAGCTACACACGCTGATCACCTGCAACGCTCCGATCCCCGAACGCGAACGACTCGCACGCGAGGCCGTCGAGGTCGAGGGCGTCGTCGCCGTGCGAGAGGTGATGACCGGTACCGAGAACGTCCACGTCGAGGTGGTCGGCCGCGACGGGGACGATCTGAGCCGCATCGGCAGAGAACTCGACGAACTCGGTCTCGAAGTCGAGGACGAGGACCTCATCCGAAACGAGTACGTCCACGCCTACAGCGGGTTCGCCACCGAGGAGTAAGCGGGCTGCTGCCGGTGTCGCTGTTTTCACCATCGAAAATTGCCGCACCGTCAAAAAGACCGGCTAGTTTATGCTGTTCCGGATCTTTGCTTCCGATGTCTATGAACGAACCGACGAATTACGGTACGATAGCAGATGCGGCACTGGTGTGGACCGAACCGGGCGCAGTCCGACGAACGGAGGTGATTCCGTGGTCCTCACAGCAGCGCGCAGGCGGATGAACGACGCGCTCGACGCACCAACGTCCGTGCTGGTGGTCGGATCGTCAGCGGACGCACGGGCGCTCGCCGAGCGGTTCGCCGAAAGCTACGCGGTCACGTTCGTGACGGAGCGAGGTCGACTCGCCGGACACACTGCCAACGGCGTCGTGATCCACGAAGCGCCGCTCGACGACGCCGGTGCGCTCGGTGCCCTGGACCTGACGGCCGACGTCGCGGTCGTCACGACCGCGCGCGACCAGACGAACCTCCTCGTGACGCAAGCGCTCAGGCTCCGCAGCGACGTCGGGCGCATCGTCGTCCGGGTGAACGACCCCGACCGAGGGGACCTGTTCACGGCACTGGGCGCCGAGACGGTCTGTCCGACTGCAGCGCTGGCGCCCGCCTTCGAAACGGCGCTGGAGGGCACCTGACGTGCCGAAAGAACTCGAACGCGACCTCGGCCTTCCGTCGGTGCTGGCGATCAGTATCGGCGCGATGGTCGGCAGCGGCATCTTCATCCTGCCCGCGCTCGCGCTGGAGATGGCCGGCCCGGCAGTCGTGCTTGCCTACCTGCTCGCGGGCGTCCTCGTCCTCCCGGCGGCACTCTCGAAGGCTGAGATGGCGACCGCCATGCCCGAGGCCGGCGGCACGTACATCTACATCGAGCGCGGCATGGGACCGATGCTCGGCACCGTCGCCGGCATCGGCACGTGGTTCGCGCTCTCGTTCAAGGGCGCGCTCGCCCTCGTCGGCGGCGTCCCCTATCTCGTCCTCATCTTCGACCTGCCGGTCAAGCCCGTCGCGCTCGGACTCGCGGCGCTGCTCATCGTGGTGAACCTCTTCGGCGCCAAACAGACCGGCCGTCTGCAGGTCGTCATCGTCGCCGCGATGCTCGCGGCGATGGCCTGGTTCGTCGTCGGGAGCGGCGGTGCCGTCGAGCGCGTGGCCTTCGACGGCTTCTTCGCCTCGGGCGGCGGCGGCATCCTCGCGGCGACCGGCTTCGTGTTCGTCTCGTACGCGGGCGTCACGAAGATCGCCAGCGTCGCCGAGGAGGTCGAAGACCCCGGCCGCGTCATTCCGAAAGGGATGATCTACTCGCTGGGGTTCACGACGCTGCTGTACGTGCTCATCGTCGCCGTCATCGTCGGCGTCGCACCGGAGGGTATCTCCGGCTCGAACACTCCGGTCGCCGACGTGGCCGCCGCGACGATGCCGACCGCCGGACTCGTCGTCGTCGTCGCCGCCGCGATCCTCGCCCTGATCTCGACGGCCAACGCCGGCCTGCTGTCGTCCTCCCGGTACCCCTTCGCGATGAGCCGGGACAAGCTTGCACCCCCGTCGCTGTCGACAATCAGCGACCGGTTCAGTACGCCGACGACGGCGATTTCGCTGACCGGGGTCGTCATGCTCGCTCTCATCGCGTTCGTCCCGATCATGGAGATCGCCAAACTCGCGAGCGCGTTCCAGATCCTCGTGTTCGTCCTCGTCAACGTCGCCGTCGTCGCGTTCCGCACGAGCGACGTCGACTACGAGCCAAGCTACGAGGCGCCGCTGTATCCCTGGATACAGGCGTTCGGCGTCGTCGGTGGTCTCGTCCTCCTCACGCAGATGGGGACGCTCCCGCTGGTCGGCGCGGTCGTCATCACGCTCGGCGGCGTCGGCTGGTACTACGCCTACGGTCGCCGGCGCGTCCGCCGGCAGGGCGTCGCCGCCGACGCCGTCCGCCGGCGCATCGACCGCGAGGCAGTCGCCGACACCGATTCGGCGTTCCGCGACGCGGACGAGACAGACGTGCTCGTCGCCCTCGAGGAAGGGGCCAGTGAATCCCACGAGCGAACGCTCCTGGAAGTGGCCGCCGGCCTCGCTCGGAGCGACGACGGGACGGTCACGGTCGTCCAGTTCGACCGCGTCCCCGACCAGACGCCCCTGGACTACGCCGAGGGCGTTCGGTCGGCGACCGACCGGGCCTTCGAGGCCCGCACCGACCGCCTGCTCGCCGAGTTCGACGTGCCTGTCGAGTACGGCGAGGTGGTCAGTCACGACCCCGAGCGCGCGCTCGCCAACTTCGCCGCCGACCACGAGTTCGATATGGTGGTCACCGGCCCGCGGACCGACGGCCGCATCGCGCGAGTGCTCGGCGGCCGCCGCGACCGCGGCCCGTTCGACCACGTCACCGTCGACGCCGATGCCCTCGACCCGCTCTCGACGGTGACGCTCGTCACCGACCGGGGTCCCTTCGATCCGACGAAGGTCCGGATCGGTGACGCGCTGGCGGCCGAACACGACGCGGGGCTCGAACTCGTCCACGTCGTCGAGACCGCCGACCCCGCGGAGCGACTCGACGCCGTGGCCGACTATCACAACTCCCTGGCCGACCTCTGTTCGGTCCCCGTCGAGTCGCGCGTCGTCGCAGACACCGTCGTCGACGGCGTCCGCTCGGCCGCGCCGGGTGAGCGCTCGCTCGTCATCACCACGTCCGACGGCGACCTGGCGGTGCGGTCGAGCGCCGGTCACGCAGACGGGACTGAACCCGGACTCATCACGGTCTGCCCGTCATCGCCGCGCCGGTCCGGGCCACTCGGACGGCTCCTCGAACGGACGGTCTTCTGACCGGGTCCGCCGCGGTTCAGGTTTCCCGCGCGAAAAAAGATCGATGAGTTACGACTCGTCGCCGCCGTCCGTGAGGAGTTCGACGTCCTCACTGCCCTCTTCGTTGGCGAACGCCGGCATGTCGTCCTCGGTCTCGTCTTCGTCGTCCTCGCGCGCGCGGTCCCAGACGCGTGATCTGTATTCGTGACACATGGTAACACACCACTTGAAACGCAGGTCTGGACGCAAATCAACCTTGCGACGGCCGAGAGAATGAAAATCAGCCGCCTCAGTCCGAAATCGTCGCCGTGGTGGCGTCGGAGGCGCCCTCGACCGTCTCGATGACAGCGTCGACGCCCTCGTCGTGGACCAGGTCCCCGACGATGACGGTGTCGGCGTGTTCGGCCATCGTGTTCGCTGACTCGTAGTCGTGGATGCCGCCGCCGTAGAACAGCGTGGCCTCCTCCAGCGCGTCGGCGGCCGCGGCGATTTTCTCGGGGTCGCCGAAGGTGCCGGAGTACTCGGTGTAGATGATTTCCTGGCCGAGCATCTGCTCGCCGACTTCGGCGTAGGCGGCGACGTCCTCGGCGTCGAGGTCGCAGTCGGACTGGGTGAGCGTGGCCGCCGCGGAGTCGGGGTTGAGCACGATGTACCCCTCGGTGAAGGTGCGGTCCCAGTCGATGTCGTCGTCGATGCGGACCCACTCCTTCTGGACGCCCGTGATCCACGCGATGTCGCCGGCGTTGAGCACTTCGGGCACGAGATAGCCGTCGACGCCGTCGCGGTAGACGACGTTCGCGGGGTTCGAGGGCTCGACGAACAGCGGGATGTCGAACTCCGCGCAGGCGTCGACGACCCGTGCCATCTTTGCTTCAGTCACGCCAGTCGTGCCGCCAACTTCGATGGCGTCGGTGCCACAGGTGACGACGTCCTCGTACGTCTCACCGTCGACGAGTTCCTTGTCCGGGTCGACCTTCAGGATGTGGTCCCAGTCGTCCCACGGCCTCTGCATACTCGCACACACCTCACGGCCGGATAAAACGGCTTCGGATAGCGCCAGCGACCCGTTCAGAGGCCAGTGTCCGTTTAGGCCCCGGATCTCACTTGCGCGCGACGACCGACACGTAGCCGACGCGGCCGTCCTCGACGGCCGCTTCGAGGGTCTCGATGGCGGCGAGTGCGGTCTCGCCGCGCTCGCCCATCGTCCCCAGTAGTCCCTCGTAGTCGATGCGCTCGCTGACTCGTTCGCGCATCGCGAGGAGGTCCGCCCGATGATCATCCACGCTCGCTATCTCGAAACCCGCCCGCTCGACACTCGCCAGGAGGTCTTCGCGTCGTCGCGCACCGGTCAAACAGAGGGCGGTCGCCAGTTGCTCCGGAACGTCCGGCGCGTCGTCGGCGACGACGACGTCCGAGAGCGCGAGGCGACCACCAGGAGCCAATACTCGGTCGCTCTCCGCCAGGGCCTCGTCGAACGTCGTGAGACAGAGGACGCACTCGGCGAGCACCACGTCGACGCTGCCCGAGGTGAGTGGGAGGTGCGCTCCGTCGCCGCGAATCGCCCGGTCGGTACCGGGGTCCGGGTCGAGTCCCCACGCAGTCCCACCGCGCTCGCGAGCGAGTGCGAGCGCATCGCCAGCGCCGCAGCCGACGTCGAGCAGTCGTGTCCCTTGGTCCACGCCCGCCCGGTCGAGCAGCGCGTCGGTCGCCTCGCGGCCACCCGGATGGAGCGGCCCGTCGAGCACCGTATCGAGGGTCTTCCACGGATTGGCCAGCGCCGCGTCGATCAACCCCTGCATTCGACGCCCTCCATTCAGTCCCCTCCGCAGCAGTCGGGCCCGCAATCGTTCCCACCGTCGGCGAGCGTGTCGTCGGCAACCCTCTCAGGGTCCCGAAGTTCATCCGCGCCCTGGTATCCCTCGGCGCGCGGCTCGTCGACCGCTGGACGGCCGCCCCAGTCGTTCCGATTTCGGAGCGCGTACTCGCCGTCCTCGGTCGTCATGTTGTACCCACAGAATGGCACGAGGTCCCCGTCGGTCGTCGGCACCGAGATACAGCAGTTGCTGAGCCGATTCACGTCCGCCGCGTCGGCGTCCATGAATCCCGTGAACGACACTGGGACCACCTCCTCGAACAGACCGGCTATCTCGTCGGGCGCGTCGATGCCACAACAGCCCGCAGTCTTGCAGGCCCACTCCTCGCCCGCTGCGGTGCCAGCGAGCAGTTCCATGTAATCGCCCTCGTCCACGAGCCCCGAGAGGGTGTTCCAGAGCCGGTCGTCCACGAACTGCGTCAGCGGGACGAACTCCTCGAGTGTGTCGTCGTCGCCATCGTCCCCGTCGGCTTCGTCTGGACAGCCACAGTCGTCCCCGTCGGCCTCGTCTGGACAGCCACAGTCGTCCCCGTCGGCCTCGTCCGCACAGCCACACTCGTCGCCCTCGACCTGGGCGTCGGTGTCAGCCGCTCCGTCGCCGTCGCCACCGACCGCCGGGTTGGCGGCCCCCGAGACGAACGCCGTCCCGATCTGGCAGTACGCCGAACAGCACGGCGCCGGGAGCATATCTCGCGGGTCCAGCGACTCGATCTGGTCGGCGAGCAGTCGGGTCGCCTCGTCGATGGCGAACCGGCCGTCGTCCTGGTCGTATCGGCCGAAGTGTGCCACCGGCTGGAAGTTCACCGAGCGGACGACATCTCGATTTTCGAGCGCGAAAGCCACGATGTCGCCCATCTCGTGGTCGTTGACCCCCGGGACGACCGTCGGGACGAGGACTACTGGTAGGTCGGCCGCGCGGCAGGCCTCGATGGCCGCGTGTTTCTCCTCGACGAGGTCGACCTCCCGGATGGCCTCGTAGGTGTCGGCCGTGAGCCCGTCGAACTGGAGATAGACCGCCGTCACGCCCGCGTCGGCGAGCGCCTGCGCGTAGCCCTCCTCCGTCGCGAGGCGGATGCCGTTCGTGTTCACCTCGACGTGGTCGATGCCGCGCTCGCGAGCGCGCTCGACGAGTTCTGGCAGGTCGTCTCTGACCGTCGGTTCGCCCCCGGAGAACTGGATCGGGCGCCCGCCCGCATCGGCGACGGTGTCGAGCAGCGCGTCGATGTCCTCCGTCGAGCGGTGGGCGCCGCCCGGCCCGGAACTGGCGAAGCAGTACGAACACGACAGATTACAGTCGTCGGTGACTTCGACGACCGCCAGGCAGGCGTGGTCGTCGTCGACGGTGAGGTCCCCGCCGTCGTATTCGGGACTCGGACCGAAGTCGGCGGCCCACTCCCAGTGGTCCAGCGAGCCCCAGACCTGTCTGCTCGTCGCGCCGTGGTCGGGACAGTGCCGAGCGAGAAAGACGCCGCCCGCTCGCTCCTCGTAGCGACCGGGGACCTGTGCCAGACAGTCTGGGCAGAGACTCGTCGTCTCCGCGAGGACGTCACCGTCTCCCATAGCCCCGCTCAGGCGAGTTGTCTTGTAAACGTACCGGGCGTGTGCAATCACCGGACACGACGGCGATTGGGAGACTGGTTGGACGTCCCCGCCGGCAGTCGGGCACGGGCGATACCAATCCGAGGAACCCTTTTTCCGGTGGACTCCCGAGCGACTGGCATGCAACAGCCGTCGGTGCGTGCCCGGGCAGCGCCAGACCGGTCGCCGGTCTCGCTGGCCCAAGCGCTGCTCGTCGCCTGCAAGTGCGGCGAGTCGAGCACCGAATACGAGCGTGCACTCGCGGAGGTCAGTGACGAGGACCTGCGGCGACTGCGCGAGGACCGCGACACGGCGCTGGCCTTTTGGATCAACTGCTACAACGCCGGGACGCAGTTACTCCTGGATCGCCGCCCCGAGTTGTACGAGAGTCCGCTCCGATTCGTCCGCTTCTTTCACGCCCCCGCAGTGACGGTCGGTGGGACGGCACTCGGGCTGGACCGCATCGAGAACGGCCTCCTCCGCGGCCGCACGAAATACGGCCTGGGTTATCTGCCGAAGTTCCTGGTCACGAGTTTCGAGCGGCGGTACGCAGTGGGTGAGGTCGACCCGCGAATCCACTTCGCGCTCAACTGCGGCGCGGCGAGTTGCCCGGCGATCCGTGCCTACGAGCCAGCGACTATCGACGCGCAACTGGACCGTGCCACGCAGTCGTATCTGGACAGTACCGTCGAGTACGATGCGGAGAACGGGCTGGTTCGGGTTCCGCGCGTGTTCCTCTGGTTCCGCGGCGACTTCGGCGGTGGATCCGGGATTCGGGCGTTCTTGCGGGAGAATGGGCTGATTCCAGACGGTGTCTCGCCCAGGGTTCGGTACCTGTCCTGGGACTGGTCGCAGGCCGCGGGGAAGTTCGTCGAAGAATAGTGGGTGCGAGGTGGTGAACTATTCCATCTCCTTAGTGATGAGTTACTTGGACCGCAGGAGACAGGAACCGGTGAAAGCCCTCGACCCGCTCGCTCACGGGTCGCTTCGCGCGAGGCGGCGAAGCCGCCTCGGCTTCGCGGCGCTCCGCGCCGCGCACTCCCTGTTCGCGTGTCGAGGCCTCCCTTTGGTCGGCCTCGCTCTCGCGGTCGCTGAGCGGGATATATTCGCTCCCCGCGGTCGGTCAGATAGTGGCCCGCTCAGATGACTGAAGTGAACGCGAAGGGGCGGTCGGCCGTGCCGACCGCCACAGTCCGTGGCGGCAAAGCCGCCACGCGTTCCTCGCCCTTTCATTCCACCAGGATCAGTAACCCCCACACAGCCCGGCAGACAGCCACAAACCTCCCCAACCGATTCCTTCGCTCGCTCCGCTCACTCAGTCATCCACCGTCAGAGCAAGCTCTGACGAGCATTCTCTCGCAGGCTCGCGAATACCTCGCACGGCTACATCTCGCGGTCCTCGCAGTGCTCGGACACGCTCGCCAGCGCGCGCCACCGCAGACCGCTCACAAACACACCAGCCAAACACCGCCAGCCCACACGCCCCGGCGGACGAAACTGATTACAGGCGGCCCACCGAGGATGAGACAATGACAGCGGTAGCACGGGCGTTCGTCCCCGGGCACGTGACGGGCTTTTTCACGGTCGACGAGGCCGACGACCCGACTGAAGCCGGGTCGCGAGGTGCAGGGTTGGCGCTCTCGGAGGGCGTGACCGTCACGGTCCGACCGGCAGACGAGCGCGAGGTCGAATTGAACGGTGACGTGGTCGACATGGAGGCCGTCGAGCGGGTGCTCGACGCGCTGGAGGCGACGGTGGCCGTCCGTGGGGTTACGGACTTGCCAATCGCATCGGGCTTTGGCGTCTCCGGGGCGATGGCGCTCGGGGCGGCACTGGCGACCAACGACGTCCTCGACCGGCGACTCTCCACGAACGAACTGGCGACTATCGCACACGGCGCGGAGGTCCAGGCTGGGACGGGACTGGGCGACGTGGTCGCGCAACTCCACGGCGGCGTCCCGATTCGGCTGGAACCCGGCAGTCCACACCACAACGTCATGGACGCGGTGCCGGCACGCTCGCGCGTCGAGTACCAGACGTTCGGCGAACTCTCGACGAGCGAGGTCATCGGTGGAGACACCGAGACCATCTCGACAGCGGGCGAGCGCGCGCTGTCGACGCTCGTTCGCGAACCGACGCTTGCGACGTTCATGCAGGCCTCGCGGCAGTTCTCGCGGGAGGCAGACCTCATCCCGGCGCAGGTGTACGACGTCGTGACGGACGTCTCCGAGGCCGATGGGTCGGCGGCGATGGGAATGCTGGGCCAGACCGTGGTCGCGCTGGGAACAGGGCTCACCGACGCCGGTTACGACCCGGTCGTCTGCCAGGTCGACCCGGCCGGTGCGAGGATGCTGGATCCGCCGACCGCTGGTTCGTCGAACTGATAGGCGGACGGGAGGCCGTGGGACGGCGGACCCAACTATTCAGGTATTCGTTTTTCACTTGTGGGTTCGCAAGGGACCATGGACCGATCGGGTCCGTGACTCGGTCCATCGCTTCCGGCGAAACCCCACCACCACCACCACTACCACGGCGTCCGGAGCAGTCTCCGGACGTCGACCACACGGGCACACACAAGACGAACAATGCGCAAACGCGAATCACTCTACTTGCACGCGCTGTTGGCGCTCGTGCGCGAGGAGTTCGAGCGCAACTGCGACCTGGAGACCGACGGCTTCGAGGACTACGAGGAGCTAGACGTGGCTCCGACCGGGGTCCACCGGTCGAAGGACGCCCACGAGCGGGCCGTGTTCGCGCTCGCACCGGCGCTCAGCGAACTCGCAGCAGACGCGACCGAGGGCACCGAACGGCCGCGGGTCGAAGTCGGACGCGGCACGAACTAGCATGCGGTGTTGCTGCCCCCACCGACTGCGTCGGCGCGGGGGCCACTCGTTTGGAATGGTACACGATACAACTGACGCTCACGGGACGGTCGGTCGCTAAGATGGTATCACCGGATGCACAGCCGACGGAACTCGAATTCCGCGTGACCAACGCCAAGTACCCCTTCGTCAGCGGTTCGGAGGCGGGTTCCTGTCGATGTATCCTGCGTGAGATGCTCCCGCGACAGAACGGTGACTTCCTGGAATTTTTCGAGGTTCGCGACGCCGACGCCGCTGACGTCCGAACCATGCTCGAGGTCGACCAGGTCCAGGAGCGACTGGTCGACCACTATACCGACAACGGCGTCGTCGTGTTCCACATCGAGGACCCCTCGTCGTGCGTCGCGGCGACGCTGGCCGAAGAAGAAGCCTTCCTCCGGGACCTCTGGGCCGAGGAGGGCGATGGCCGCATCGTCGCCGAAGTATTGCCGTCGCGCGATGCCGGGGCTGTCGTGGAGTCGGTTCACGAACGCCACCCAACTGTCGACCTCGTGGCCAAGCGCGACCGGCCGGCCGAGGGTCCGATCTTCCTCCGCCAGCACGTCCAGGACGTGATCGCCCAGGAGCTCACGGACCGGCAGCAGGAAGTCCTCCTCACGGCGTACCAGACGGGCTACTTCGAGCGACCGCGGGAGACGACCGGCGCCGAAGTCGCCGATCACCTCGACATCTCGGCATCGACGTTCTCACAGCACCTCAGGGCGGCCCAGCGCAAGTTACTCACGGCGCTGTTCGAGGAGGAGAGTCCGGCCCGCGGGCACCGGATCGACGTCGAGTGACCGTCGAGCGAGCAGACCGCGCCACGTCTCGTCACCGCGTCGGTCGTGAAGCGTCGGATTTTCCACCGACGGGCACGTCCGGGAAGCTATGACGGACGTCGAGGTCCCCGAGAGCCACCCGCGCTACGAGTCGTTGCTGACCCGCCATCGCATCGAGGAAGGAGTCGAGATGGGGATCACGTCTCAACAGGGGCTGATCGCGCAGGGCCGTGGCGAGGCCTTCGATTATCTGCTCGGTGAGCGAACGATTCCCTCGGCCGACGCGGCCGAGCGGGCCGCCGCCGCACACCTCCTGCTGGCCGACCATCCGGTGCTCTCGGTCAACGGCAACGTCGCCGCGCTGGTCCCCGGCGAGACGGTCGAACTCGCCGACGCGACTGGGGCCGACGTCGAAGTCAACCTGTTCAATCGCACCGAGGAACGGATGGACGCCATCGTCGAGCACCTCCGTGACCACGGCGTCGAGGACGTGAAAGGACTCACCGCAGACGGACGCATCCCGGGCCTCGACCACGAGCGGGCCAAGGTCGACGCCGACGGCATCGGCGACGCGGACGTGGTGCTCGTGCCGCTGGAGGACGGCGACCGGGCCGAGGCGCTTGGCGAGATGGGGAAAGTCGAGATAGTGGTCGACCTCAATCCCATGTCGCGGTCGGCACAGGCCGCACAGGTGCCGATCGTGGACAACGTGATCCGGGCGGTCCCGGGGATCACCGACCACGCTCGTGACCTGGCGGATGCCGACCGGGAGACGCTCGAAGGGATCGTGGAGGCCTTCGACGCCGAAGACACACTGGCGGCCGCCGAGCGGGCCATCCGCGAGGGCGAACTCGACGACTGAGTCCGGTTCACCGGTCGGTTCGTCGACGTATCAGTCGAAACAATTGATACGGTCCAACCTGACAGGGACGATAATGGGTCCCACGCAGGAGATTGGGGAGCGATAACGTGTTGCCTGAACAGTTCGCGTTCGACCGTCGGTTGCCGGACGAGGAGACCGTCCGAGAGGCACTCGACGACAGGGCGATCACCCCGTTTGGACCGGGAGAACGGCTCGACCGCCTCCATCGAATTCTATACCCGGTGTTCCGACTCGAGTTCGAGTACGAGGCCGCAGAGTTGTTCTCGTTCGGGTCGAACACCGAGACAGCGGTCACGCTCGTCGACGGCCTGGTCGACGGCAACGACCGGTTCGTCCACGAGTACGTCGACGGAACTGCCGACCCGGTGACGGTCGACCCCGACGAGTTCGACCTCGGGACCGACCATCCGGGCCTCGGGACGACGGTCATGCAGGAGTTCCAGGCGACGAACGACCTCGCCGAGAGCGTCCTGGTCGAGCGACTGATCGACTACCGCGAACGACGGGCGAGCAGCGGCGAGGAGGCCGCGGCGGTCTTCCTGAACAAGTTCAAAGACGTCTACGGCCTCCCGAACGACTTCGACCCCGAGGGCGGTATCGACGTGACGGCCGTCGACCGCGTCTATCTACCCTTCTGGCTCGCCGAATTCCAGGCCGACAGCGCCGAACACGCCTATCTCGTTTCCTTCCGTGACGTCGAAGACGCCGCGGTGGAACACCCCGACGGCTGGGTGGCCGAGTGGGTCTCCGGTGACCCGACCGTCGTGGCCGAATACGGCCACGAGGTCGACCTCGACCGCGTCCAGCGGGCGGCCGACGACGGTGGAACGAGCGGGTCGACGAGCGGCCGCGGGGCCACCGAGGGCGCGGCGACCAACCACGAGGGCGGCCCCGCCCCCCTCGATTCGGCGGGTGGCCGCGCCAGTGGTGGTGGTAGCGGGGATGGGTCTGCCGAGGTGGTCCAGCCCGAGGACGTGGAGATGAACGCGGAGACGCTGGTCGACCCGTCACCGGACCACGGCTTCGGCGAGGTCGGTGGCATGGACGACCTGAAAGAGACCCTTCGCCACAAGGTCGTCCGGCCAGTGACCGACCCGGAGCGCTTCGCCCAGTACGGGTTGAGCGTCGTCAACGGCGTCCTCCTCCACGGGCCACCCGGCTGTGGGAAGACGTACGTCACGCGAGCGCTCGCTGGCGAACTCGGCCACGCCTTCGTCGAGGTGTCGCCGGCCGACGTGACGAGCAAGTACATGGGCGAACCGGCACAGAAAATCGCGGCGGTGTTCGAAATCGCCCGGGCGAACGACCCTTGCCTGCTCTTTATCGACGAGATAGACGGTATCGCCGGTGCGCGCAACGGCGAGGGCGACATGAACACCAGCGAGCAACAGCTGGTCAACCAGCTCCTCACCGAACTCGAATCGCTGGAGGACCACGACGTGGTCGTGATGGGCGCCACCAATCTCGTGGAGGACATCGACCCGGCGATTCGACGGTCGGGCCGCTTCGACGAGCGCGTCGAAGTCCCGCCGCCCGACACCGACGCGCGTCGCGCCATCCTCGACCTCCACCTCGCTGGCAGACCGACCGTCGAGGACCTCGACCTGACCCCAATCGTCGAGCAGACGGTCGGCTACGCGGCCAGCGACCTCGAACTGCTCGCGGAGAACGCGGCCCGCGCCGCGCTCCGTGACGAGGCACCCATCGGACAGGAGCACCTGCACGCTGGCCTCGATTCGACCGATTCGAGCATCGGCGACTGGGTCGGCGTCTCACACAAGGACGGGACCCACGTCGTCCAGCCAGACGGCGTCGACCTGTCGGCGCACTCGCTGGTCTCCGTCGACGTGGACCACTCGTTCGACGACGTCGGCGGGATGGGCGACCTGAAAGAGCGACTGCGCGAGACGGTCCTCGACCCGCTGACGAACCCCGAGGAGTACGAGCGCTACGGCATCGACGTCCTCTCTGGCCTCTTGCTCTACGGGCCGCCGGGCTGTGGGAAGACACACGTCACTCGTGCCCTCGCCGGTGAACTCGACCACGCATTCGTCGAGGTTTCACCGGCCGACCTGACGAGCAAGTGGATGGGGAAACCGGAGCAGAACGTGGCGGACCTGTTCGACATCGCTCGTGCGAACGCGCCCTGTCTGCTGTTCATCGACGAAATCGACGCCGTCGCGGGCTCGCGCGGCGGGATGCAGTCGGGCCGCCAGGGCATGGTGAACCAACTGCTGACGGAACTGGAATCGCTTGAAGACGACGACGTCGTCGTCGTGGGGGCGACCAATCTCCTGGAAGACGTCGACCAGGCGATCCGACGGTCGGGCCGCTTCGACGAGCGGGTCGAGGTGCCGCCGCCGGACGCCGACGCGCGCCGGGCCATCCTCGACATCCACCTCGCGAACCGACCGGTCGCCGACGACGCCGACTGGGACCGCGTGGTCGAGGGCACCGAGGGCTACGCGGCCAGCGACATCGAGTTGCTCGCGGAAAACGCGGCCCGAAACGCGCTACAGGACGGCGAATCTATCCACGACGAGCACTTCGACACGGCGCTGTTCGAGACGCAGTCGAGTCTACGAAACTGGTCGGAGGGCGACCGCTACGCCGCGAGCGAGGACGCCTCGGACCTGCAGTACTTCGGCTGACGGCGTGGGCGCGGGCGTAGCCGGTGTTCCCTCACTGCAGAGGCTCGTCCAGCGCGTCGTTCACGCTACCTTCGAGGGCACCCGTTGCGACGAGGTCGGCGACGGCCGCCATCTCGTCGGCGAGCGGGCGGTCCCCCTCCAGCGGTGGGACGCGGTCACGAACGGTTTCGAAGGCCGCACCAGTGCCTCTCCCCGGTGCGAGGCCTTCGTCCACGAATTCGGCTGCCTGTGCGCCGACGAGTAATTCGATGCCGAGCACGCGCCGGACGCGCTCGGCGGTCTCCCGAGCGCCGTAGACTGCCGTGGCGCTCATGCTGACGTGGTCTTCCTGGTTGCCGCTGACCGGGGTGTTGTCCGTCGACGGCTGGCCCATCGCGCGACACTCGTTGACCAGCGCGGCGGCGGTGTACTGGGCGATCATATAGCCCGACCGGAGGCCGGGTTCGTCGGTGAGGAAGGGCGGGAGATGCGGTTCCTGCGTGTTGGGATTGAGCATGCGGTCGACGCGGCGCTCGCTGATGGCGGCGAGTTCGGTCAGCGCGTTCGTGAGGTAGTCGAGGCGCAACGCGAGCACTTCGCCGTGGAAGTTCCCGCCCGAGAGGACCGCCGCGCGGTCGGTGCCGCTGGCGCGAGCCGCGGCTGGCGAGTCCTCGTCGGTCGCATGCGGGTCCGCGCCGTCAGTATCGTCGCCGGCGTCTGCGAGACTCGCTCGCCCGAAGACCAGCGGATTGTCCGTCGCGCTATTCAGTTCCGTCTCGACGGCCTCCCGGAGGTGGGCGACGGCGTCGCGGACCGCGCCGTGGACCTGTGGGAGACACCGCGTCGAGTAGGCGTCCTGCACGCGGTCGCAGTTGCGATGGGAGTCGACGATTTCGGAGTCGGCGGTCAGCCGACGAACGTTCGCCGCGCTCTCGGTCTGGCCATCGTGCGGGCGGGCCGCCTGGATGGCGGGGTGGCTCGGCACCGTCGAACTCATGGTCACTTCGGTCGTGAGTGCCCCTGCGATGTCTGCGGCACGCACGAGGCGCTCGGCGTCGTGGACGAGCAGCGCGCCGAGACCGACGGTCAACTGCGTCCCGTTGATGAGCGCCAGCCCTTCCTTGGCCCGGAGCGTGAGCGGTTCGAGCCCGAACTCCGCGAGTGCGGCGTCGCCGTCGAGTCGCTCGGCATCGCCGTCGGGACGGTCACCCGCAACGTCGGCTTGCCCCTCGCCGATGAGGACGATGGACGCGTGGGCCAGCGGTGCGAGGTCGCCGCTGGCGCCGAGACTCCCGGTGCGAGGGACGACCGGGTGCACGCCCTCGTTCAGCATCGCGACGAGGTGGTCGACGACGGCTTCGCGGACGCCGGAGAACCCCTTGACGAGTGCGTTGACCCGCGTGAGGAGCATGGCACGGACCGCTTCGACCGGGAGTTCCTCGCCAGCGCCAGCGCTGTGGCTACGCAGGAGGTTTCGCTGGAGCGTCGCGACCTCATTCCGGGGGATTCGTTCGTCGACGAGTTCGCCGAAACCCGTGTTCACGCCGTAGACGGCTTCGTCGCTGTCGAGAACGTCCTCGACGCGTTCGCGCGACGTCCGGACGGCTTCGCGGGCCTCGTCGGCGACCGATACAGCGACACCCTCGCGAGCCACGGCGACCACGTCGGCCGGGGTCAGCGACTCGCCGTCGAGGAGGACTTCAGTCATCGCTCTCACCCCGGAGTGGTCCCTCGGGTCCGTCGCCTGCGGAGCCGGCGGGACCGACGACTGGGACGCCTCGTTTCAGCACCGTCGAGACGCGGTTGATACCGTAGCTGTAGGGCACGTGGACGTGCGAGGGCGCGTCGAGGACGACCAGGTCGCCGGCCGCTCCCTCTCTGAGCGTGCCACGGTCGTCTCGGTCGAGTGCGCGGGCGCCATTGCGAGTCCCGGCGACGAGCGCCTGTGCCGGTGTCAGCCCCATCTCGACGCAGGCCAGTGCCGAGGCAAAGCCCATGCTCTGGGAGTGGCAGTTCGGATTGAAGTCGGAGGCGACGGCGACG
>ENA-ORCR01000507-ORCR01000507.1-marine-metagenome-genome-assembly--contig:-NODE-507-length-20659-cov-4.315664_pt1 | contig 20659 bp, 23 predicted proteins | sample MGYA00237782_ERZ508514 | MGnify/ENA primary metagenome ERZ508514 (study PRJEB26185, sample SAMN06268960) | marine metagenome | isolation source: Eden Landing Ponds, San Francisco, CA, USA | place...
GTCGAAGGGGCTCTTGTTGTCGTCGAGGTGGGCGTGCAGGTCGGCGATCAGCACCGTGACCTCCATGCCGGCGTTGATGAAGTCCGCGAGTTTGCGCATCGTCGTGAAGTGACCGATGTGCATCTCGCCGGTGGGCGCGTAGCCGATGTACGCCGAGGGCGTCCCCTCGTCGAACAGCGCTTCCAGTTCCTCCTCTTTGATGACCTCCAGCGTGTGGCGTGTCGCCAGTTCGAGGCGATCGGCGGTGTCCATACCCTCGCTACCCGACGCCGGTGATTAAAACGTTCCATCTCCGCCCGGCCGCCGTCTGCGGCGACGGGCGACGGACTCAAATCCGTGAGGGCCAACGCACCGATATGTACACCGGGACGACCGTCGAGCCCTGTTGCCTGTGTGGGAGCGAGGACACCGCCACCCGGATCGACCTGCCGCCCCGCGCCGTCCAGTTGATGAAACACGGCGACCCCATCGCGTGGCGCGACATCGAGAGCACCGTCACGATCTACTTCTGCCAGAGCGACTGGGAGACGGTGCGCGACCTCGTCATGAACACGGGGATGAGCCCGCTCTCGCGGTGCAACGTCGCCCGCGCCTCCTTCGACCTGCGGGAGGACTTCGAGGCGCTGCTCAACGACGTGCGCGAGGAACCCGACCAGCGGCCGCGCGAGGAGCGAATGCTGGCCGACGCCGCCGAGACCATCGACACCTACGGCGAGGACGACCACGTCGAGGAGCGCGACGTGGTCGAGGCCCGCATCGTCACCTGGGCGTTGGAGGATCTCGGGGAGCTCACACCTGCGGAATAGCTCGGTTTCGTGGCCAGCAACACCTTCACTGTTTGCTCGTGTGTTTTTACCACCGTCACGCGAAGGGGGTGTATGGCAATAGCGCACACGGTTGCCTCGGTCGGCGTACTGCTCCAGACGACACAGTCCGACGCCCTGACGGCGATCCGGGACGACGTGTTGCTGAGTTCGTCGCTGTGGGCCAACGTCGCGCTCGCTGGGCTGGCGATACTGCTGTTCGTCTACATGGGACGGAACATCACCGGGAGCCGTGCGAAGTTCATCTGGGCGGCGACGCTACTCATCCCACTGGTCTCGATCTCCAGCTATCTCGGCCTGCTGTCCGGGCTGACGGTCGGGTTCATCGAGATGCCGGCCGGCCACCCGCTGGGCGGCGAGGAAGTGATGAGCCAGTGGGGCCGCTATCTCACGTGGGCGCTGTCGACCCCGATGATCCTGCTCGCGCTCGGCCTGCTAGCCGACGTGGACTACGGGAGCCTCTTTACCGTCATCGCCGCCGACATCGCGATGTGCGTGACCGGCCTCGCCGCCGCGCTGGTCACGTCCTCGGTGCTGTTCCGGTGGGCCTTTTATCTCGTCAGCTGTGCCTTCTTCCTCGTCGTCCTGTACGCCCTCGTGACCGGGTGGCCGGCGGCCGCGACGGCGGCCGGCACCGACGAGATATTCGACACGCTGCGGCTGCTGACGGTCGTGCTGTGGCTGGGCTACCCGATCATCTGGGCCGTCGGTGTCGAGGGGCTCGCACTGGTCCAGTCGGTCGGGATCACCTCCTGGGGCTACTCCGCGCTGGACATCTTCGCGAAGTACGTGTTCGCGTTCCTGCTGCTGCGCTGGGTGGCCGCCAACGAAGAGACCGTGGCCCCCTCGGACACCGGTGTGGCCGGGGCGACGACGGCCGACGACTGAACGGTCGGTCTCTCGAAAGCGACCGCTACCCGACCACCGAGCCACCCACGGTCGAAGGCAGCACGTGATGGTTTTGCTGTCGCTGCGTGGTTTCGGTGGACGAACGGGGCGAGGGCGTCCAGTCCGGCGGCTCGCTCTCAGTTTCCGTTTCGACCTGCCCCTCGACAGCACAACGCGAATCCTCCCGCTGGCGAGTGGCTGTTGCCATCACAAGGCATATTCTGGACGGCTCGGCAGATTGGTGTATGAGCCCTCCATCTCGTCGTGACGTCCTCGGACAGCTCGGAGTCGCCGTCGGAAGCGGATTCGCGGGTTGCACGTCGGACTCCCCCGGGTCGACGGAGACGACCGAACGGACGGCGGCGACGGCAGAACAGTCGGCGACGACGGGGACGACGAACGCGGAGCCAACCGGAACGACTGTCGAACCCACGGGAACCCCGTCCCGGTGTGCGACGAGCCACGACCTCCCGTACGCGATCCCGGGCGCAGAAGAGACCTATCAGCGAGGGAGCGTCGAGATACGAAACGAATCCGACGCCGAGCGAACGGTGACCCTCTCGATCGCACACGACGACACGACCTTCTTCGAGTGTCAGCACACCCTCGAAAGCGGGGAATCGGTCTCGATCGAGAACGTGACGGCGACAGCCGGCGAGTACACCGTCGTCGCGACGGTCGAAGACGAGCGTTCGACGACCGCCGAGTGGCACGTTCCGACGGCACAGAACTACCCGATGTTGCTCGTGAGCATTCGCGGCGCTGGCGAACCAGTAATCGGGTGCCCGGGCGACCGTACCGTCTCGCTGTCACTCCGAAACGAGGCGGAGAGCGATTCGACGGTCTCGCTGTCACTGCGGCGTGACGATCGGGTTGTGGCCGAAAAGTCGGTCCAGATCGATACGGACGCTACCGTCGACGTTTCGCTCACCGTTCCGATCGGGGACCGCTACACGCTCGAAGCCACCGGCGATGCAGGCCGTGAGCGAGCGACTATCGCCACCTGTCGCGGATACGAGACGAGCAATATCACCGTGGTCGTCGACTCCGAAGCGATCGAAATCGACTCGATAACCCTGGTCTGGGAGTAGCGTCGGACCGCTATCCAAACTGTTTTGACTGGCCACCGCAGTTTGTCAACCGATGACTGTACGCGTAGGTGTCCTGGGGGCCACTGGTGCGGTCGGCCAGCGACTCATCCAGTTGCTCGAACCACACTCCGATTTCGAGATCGCAGCACTGACAGCCAGCGAATCAAGCGCAGGCAAGCCGTACCGAGAGGCAGCAAAGTGGCGCATCGACGCGCCGATTCCCGACGACGTGGCCGACATCGAGGTCGGTGCCACGACGCCCGAGGACGTCCCCGACGACGTGGATCTGATCTTCTCGTCGCTCCCCTCCAGCGTCGGGGCCGAGGTCGAACCGGACTTCTGTGCGGCTGGCTACGTCGTCTCCTCGAACTCCTCGAACGGGCGGATGGACGAGGACGTCCCCCTGATCATCCCCGAGGTCAACGCCGACCACCTCGACGTGCTCGAAGTCCAGCGCGACGAGCGGGGCTGGGACGGGGCGCTTCTCAAGAACCCGAACTGCTCGACGATCACGATGGTGCCGCCGCTGGCGGCACTCGACGACGCCTTCGGTCTGACGGACGTTCGTGTCTCGACGCTCCAGGCCGTCTCGGGGGCGGGCTACGACGGCGTCACGTCGATGGAGATCATCGACAACGCCATCCCGCACATCGGCGGCGAGGAGCAGAAGATGGAGAGCGAGTCCCGCAAGCTACTGGGCTCGTTCGACGGCGCGGAGGTCACGCTCAACGACGCGAGCGTCGCGGCCTCCTGTAACCGCATCGCCACGCTCGACGGCCACCTGGAGAACGTCTGGGCCGAGACGGCCGAGGACATCACCGTGGCCGACGCCGAGGCCGCGATGGACACCGTCACCGGCATCGACCTGCCCTCCTCGCCCGAGAACCTCATCACGGTCTTCGACGAGCCCGACCGCCCGCAGCCCCGCCTCGACCGGAACATCGAGAACGGCATGGGCGTCGCGGTCGGCGGCTTCCGCGAGACGGACGACGGCGTTCAGTTCAACTGCCTCGCCCACAACACCATGCGCGGCGCGGCCGGCGCGAGCGTGCTGAACGGCGAACTGCTGAGCCAGCGCGGCTACCTGTAGCGCTCAGAGCTCGATCTGATTTTTCAGGTCGTCCCACTCGCCGGTCTCGGACGCCCGTTCGACGTTCTCCGCGACGATGTCGGCCAGTCGCTCGTAGTAGCTCGGCGTGTGGCCGGCGTTGTGGGGCGTGATAAGCACGTTCTCGAAGTCCCACAGCGGATGGTCGGGCGGGAGTGGCTCGGGGTCGGTCACGTCGAGCGCCGCGCCGCCGACGTGGTTGCGCCGGAGCGCGTCGACGAGCGCGTCGGTGTCGACCACGGGGCCGCGGGCGACGTTGGTCAGCACCGCGTCGGGGTGCATCGTCCGGAACACCTCGGCGTCGAAGAGGTGTCGCGTCGCGTCGGTCAGCGGACAGGCCAGGCCGACGTACTCAGCGCCGACGACGGCCTCGTGAATCTCGTCGAAGCCGTACACCTCGTCGGTCGGGCCGCCCTTCTCCGGGGAGTAGCGGACGCCCACCGTCTCCACGTCGAAGCCCGCCAGCCGGTCGACGATGGCCTCGCCGATGGCACCCAGCCCGACGACGACGACGCGGCTGCCGGCGAAGTCCGACGTGTGGAACGACTGCCAGACGCCCTCGCGCTGCTGGCGGCGCGCGGTGAAGAAGCCGCGGGCGAACGCCAGCCACGACCCGACGACGTTCTCGGCGACGTTGGGGCCGTGGACGCCCGAGGCCGTCGTGAGCGCAACCTCGTGCTCGGCGAAGGCGTCGAGCGGGAGGTGGTCGTATCCAGCGTACGTCCCTGCAAACAGTCGTAGTGAATCGGCCGAATCGAGCAGTTCGGGGGACACGGTCTGTCCGGTCAGGACCGTCGCGTCCGCGATCAGTTCGCGCTCGGCGGCCGGCGTCTCGGCGACGGCAACCTCCCAGTCGGGCAGTCGCTCCCTGAGGGCGCTCGCGTAGTCGTCGACGGGCATCCCGTGGACGTTGTACCGCGTCACGACGACGTCCGGCGTCGCGTCTCCGGTGGCGCTTGCAACCATAGCCGGTGTTGCTCGCGGCGGCCTCAAAACGATGCCGGCAGGCGCGTCGCGGCCTCGACGACGCGCGTCGAGTCGGAGCGACGTGACAGACAGAATTACTAATATCCTAGTAACAGTTCGAGAATATCTTAGTATATTTGTAGGATGCCATCCGTAGGGTCGTCACGGAATGGGGACATCGATGCGGGTGGCACTCGTCGACGACGACGATGACTACCGACAGCTGTATCGGTTGTGGTTGCCGGAGGGCTACGACGTAGTCGAGGCCGCGGACGGCCGCGAGGGGCTGGATCTGGTCGACGGCTCGGTCGACGTGGTGGTACTTGACCGCGAGATGCCGAACGCGGACGGCGAGACGGTCGCGGCCGAACTCCGCGAGCGCTCGATCGACCCCGCGGTCGTGATGGTCAGCGGCGTCGAACCCGACGTGGATATTCTCGACGTCCCCGTCGACTCGTATCTCACGAAGCCCGCCGGTCGCGACGCGCTGCTGTCGGCCATCTCGACGGTCCGTTCGTGGCGCGAGTACGCGCCGGAGCGCCGAGACCTGCTCGGCCTGGCCGCGCGAAAGGCGGCCGTCACCGAGGCGAAGCGGGCCATCGCCCTCGCCGAGAGCGAGGCCTACCGACGCGCCGAGGAACGGCTCTCGGGACACCGACTCGACCTCGGCGACCTCCCGATCGGGCCGTGAGGACGGACGGTTCCGCTCGTCTGAGCGCGTGAGACGACGGAACCGACCGAAGACAATAGGTTTTAGCGGGCGCGGGACACGGTAGCGGGTATGGAACACGTAGACGTCGCCATCGTCGGCGGCGGTCCGGCCGGCTCGTCGGCGGCCCGGGCCGCGGCCGACCACGGGGCCGACGCCGTCCTCCTGGAGAAAGGGGTCCCCAGAGCGGACCGAGAGGGGCGGGGGCCGGACTCGACGGACGCCGCCGGACTGCTGGACTACTGGTTCGAGATCATGGGCATCCCCCGCTCGGAGTTCCCCGAGGACGTGGTGCTGAGCGAACTCGACGGCGCGAAGTTCTACGGCCCCTCGACGGAGATGACGCTCACCGAGACGGGCATCGACGCGGCCGCCGACACCTTCGGGGTCACCTTCCACCGCGCGCGCTTCGACGACTGGCTCCGCGAGCGGGCGGAAGCGGCCGGCGCGGACTACCGCGTCGGCGTCAGCGTCACCGGCGTCGAGACCGACCTGCACGGCTCGCCGCGCCACACCGTCCGCCTGGCCAACGGCGAGGACCTGGCCGCCGACCACGTCGTCCTCGCCGACGGTCCCCAGCGGACCGTCACCGGCGAGACCCTCGACCAGTTCCTCCCCGCGGGGCGGTCGATGGGCGAGATCATGCCCTCGAACGAGGTGAACCACATCGCCTACCAGGAGCACCGCCGGATGCCCGAGGAGCTGTTCACCCCCGAGTTCATCGAGTTCTGGTGGGGCGTCATGCCCGGCCACACCGCCTACCCGTGGATCTTCCCCAACGACCCGCCGGTCGCACGCATCGGACTCACGATGCCCATCGGGCTGGACATCGACGACTACGACCGGGGCGAGTGGGACCTCCTCCGGGAGACCGACGAGGGGATTCCGCAGGGCCGCGAGTACGTCGAGCGACTGCTCGAACGGGAGTTCCAGGCGTACGACCTCGACGACTTCCCGCTCGTCGAGGACCGCGGGAAGGCCCGCGGTACGGAGACGTACCCCATCTCCTCGACGCGCCCCATCGAATCCCCGGTCGGCGCGGGCATCGCCGTCACCGGCGGCGCGATGGGCGCGACCTCTGCCTTCCACGAGGGCGGCGACCACGTCGCCGTCCGCACCGGCACGCTCGCCGGGCGACTCGCCGCAAACGGCCGCCTCGAACGCTACAACGACGCCTGGCACCGCGCCATCGGCGACGAAATCCTCCGCAACGTCACGTTCGCCGACATGGTTCGCGACTGGGGGCCGACCGACTGGGACCGGGCGTTCACGACCGCCAACGATCTCATGGACGCCCGCGGCATCAAGGCCGACGCCGCGCTCAAGGGCGGCCTCCACGGCCTCGAACTGGTCGCTCGTTACAAGTGGGGGAAGTTCGGCTACCGAAACGGGAAGTACGTCCAGTTGCGCGAAGACGACTACGCGGTCTGAACGTCAGCCTTAGGTGCGCGAGCGGCGAAGTCCCCCTGCGTGCCTTCAATCCCCGGCCGAGGCCCGTCACCGGGACGATGACGACCCGGAGAACCCGGGCACGCGACACTCCGCGGGTAACACCGCACTTGCAGTCGGCGGTTGCATCGCAATCGCCCGCGCTCGCGGTTGACGCCGCTCGCGCAACTGGTCGTCTCCCGACGACCCGCCAGACGGTCTCGACCGCCTGGCCGTTCGGTGATTACGACGGAATCACCCGCCCGGCACGAGGGTTTGCCGGCTGACGTGGCACGCCGCCGAGGATGATGCCGGACGTTAGTGTTCCGGGCGCACATTTTGCAGGTGCAACGAGAGCCAGCCATAGCAAACACGCGTCGCGTCTCCAGCCCCAGTCCAACTGTCGGATGACCGGATAGCGGAGAAAAGAATAGGGCAGTTCGATGTGAGAGGTCGATAATGGCCGACTCGCTCTGGTATCCGTCGGTCGAAGATGTCCTCGACATCCACGAGGACATCGTCTCCGAGTATCCGGACACCAGTCCCGGCGTCCAGCGCCGCGGGGATGTCGAATTCGCGCTAACGTACATCAGTGAGGGGAACTTCGGTGAGGTCCCCGAAACGATTCACGAGAAAGCGTTCCACTTGCTTCGGCTCCTCGTGGCCAATCACCCGTTCGTGGACGGTAACAAGCGAACCGCGCTCAACACGACGACGGTGTTCTATCTGCTCAACGGGTATCGGTTCGAGTACGACGACGAAATCAGGGAGATACTGAAGCAGTTCGGGACGGACGAGCGGACGGTCGATGAGGACGACGTGCTCGAATATCTCCGAACGCATACCACCAAGGTCGATCTGAACGAGGTCATAGAGGCGTGGCGAGACGATCTCGTCGAGTTTGGTCTCAACCAACTGTCCGATGACTCGACGGACCCGAACGATTAACCGGACTCGTAGACAACAACCACTTATGGCGACGGAAGAGCAGACTGGCGACCGCACCCCACTCGACGACGTGATGGACGATATTCGTCGAGAACTGGTGTTGCGGGTGGCTAAAGCAGATCGGGACGGACACCGCGACATCTACGACGCCCTCGAAAACGAGTAGGTACCTACGTAGCCTGGGTTTCACCTACTGATTCTGCGGTATTTCACTTCCACCGAGACTACTAGTAAAAATTCGCCCGGTAGTGTTCCGGGCGTACATTCTACCGTACCGTCCCGCAACAGAGTGACTTGTCCGACATGGCAACCCGGTCACCCGCGAAACCCGAGCAGGCGAAGGCCGTTCAGGGAGACGAGGACCGTCGACCCCTCGTGACCGACCACTGCGAGCGGCAGCGGGATCCCGCGGAGGAGGATCGCGCCGACCATGAGTGCAATCGCGCCGAAGGCGATGACGAGATTGACGGTGAGCGTCCGACGGGTCTTGCGCCCGAGGCCGAGAACGTAGGGGATCTTGCTGAGGTCGTCGCCCATCAGCACCACGTCGGCGGTGTCGAGGGCGACGTCGGTCCCCGCGCCGCCCATCGCGATACCGAGGGTCGCCGTGGCGAGCGCCGGCGCGTCGTTGACGCCGTCGCCCACCATCGCCACGTTCTCGTGTCGCTCGACCAGTTGTTCGATGGTCGCCACCTTCTCCTCGGGCAGGAGTTCCGCCTGGACCTCGTCGATGCCGACCTCGTCGGCGATACGCTGTGCGACGCGCTCGTTGTCGCCTGTCAGCATGACGATGTGCGCCACGCCGAGCGAGCGAAGGGCCTCGATCATCTCGGCCGCGTCAGGGCGAACGGCGTCGGTGAACGCGAGCCACCCCAGCACGGTCCCCTCGTCCTGACTCGCTCTGGCGACGAGGACGCTCGTCTTCCCCTCCGCCTCCAGGGTCCGGAGACGATCGAGGGCCGGTTCGAGGCCGTCGATCGCCGCGTCACCGACAACGGTCTCGAAGTAGCTGCGGTTCCCGATGTGGATGGTGTCCCCGTCGACGGCCGCTCTGACCCCCTTCCCGGCGACCGACTGAAACCGCTCCGCGTCGGGAACGGTGAGCGACCGATCCTCTGCCGCCCGCACGGTCGCCCGAGCGAGGTGGTGCTCGGAGCGGGCCTGTACCGCGGCCGCGATGGAGAGTAGATCGTCCTCGGTCAGTGTCTCGTCTCCCGTCTCGTCGCGGACGAACACGTCGGTCAACTGCGTGTCGCCCCGGGTGAGCGTGCCCGTCTTGTCGAAGGCGACCGCGTCGATGCGCGCCGCGGTCTCGACGTGTTCGCCGCCCTTGAACAGGACGCCCTGTCTGCCGCCGGACGCGATTGCCGAGAGGACAGCCGCAGGCGTCGAGATGATGACCGCACACGGCGAGGCGGCGACCATGAGCGTCATCGCGCGGTAGAACGTACTCGCGAACTCGCTCCCGAGTGCGAGCGGAATCGCGATGGCGGCGATTGTGAGCCCGAACACGCCGAGGACGTACGGTTGTTCGAGGCGGTCGATGAGCCGCTGTGTCGGGGCCTTCTCGCTTTGCGCGCGTTCGACCATGTGGATGAGGCGACTGATCGCCGATTCGTGAGCCTGTCGCGTGACTTCGATTTCGAGGCTCCCGCTCTCGTTGATCGTGCCGCCGAACACCTCGTCGCCAGGTTCCTTCGGCACGGGGACGGACTCGCCGGTGAGCGATGCCTGATCGACCGTTCCCCCGCCGGACGTGACCACGCCGTCGAGCGGGATTTTGTCGCCCGGACGGACGACGAACACGTCGCCGACAGCGACCTCGTCGATGGGGAGAGTGATCTCCTCACCGTCGCGCAGGACCTGCGCTTCGTCCGGTCGCATCTCGACGAGGGACTTGATCGCCCGGCGCGAGCGGCCGATCGCGTAGTGTTGGAGCGTGTTCGACAGCGAGAACAGGAAGAGGAGCATCGCACCCTCGAACGGTGCCCCAATGGAGAGTGCGCCGAGCGCAGCGACGATCATCAAGAGATCGATATCGACCGCACGGTGTCGGAGCGTCTCGATCGCTCCTTTCAGTCCGTACCAGCCACCGAACACGTACGCGACGCCGTATCCGGCCCACATGAGACGTTGTGGTCCGTCGAGCCATCCCGTCGCCAGGCCAGTCACCATGCCGATCAGTGTCAGGCCGACGAACGTCGACTCACGTCTGAGTTCCGTGCGAGAGGTCACCTCGTCGGTTGCCGTGTCGGGTTCGTCCTGAATCGAGACGTCACGAGCGCGGACCGCTTCTCGAAGTTGTTCCTCGGAGGTGACGCTCTCGTCGTAGGTGATCCGAACGCTCCCCGTTCGGAACGAGACGTCGACGTCGTGGAGGCCGGGTGCGTCCCGGAGATGTCGTTCGAGTCCTCGCGCCCCCGCTTCGCCACGACCACCTCTTCGTTCGATCTCGACGGTACACGTCGATAGCGGGGTTGATTGAGTAGCGGTCACATGATCTCTCCAGACGGGTTGTGTTGAGTTTGAATTGTAGGTATGTTACTGTGTCCCTGTTCGATCACATCCGAGAGCGGGTTCTCGACACCTCGGCGCGCCTTCCTGTTCTTTTCGTTCGACCAACTCAGCTGATGATCGTCACCGGGATTCGTGCTCGACGGGTGACTGTCTCGGCAACGCTCCCGAGGAGCGTCCGGTCGATTCCTGAGCGGCCGTGGCTGCCCATGACGATCTGATCGATGTCGTGGTCGTCAGCGTATTCGATGATCGCACGCGCTGGCTTACCGACTTCCGTGACAGTATCGAGTTCGGTATCGCGTTTCGCCGCGAGATTCGTTGCCGTCGTGTGGATCCTGGTTGCTCGGTCTTTGGCATCGTCGTACCAGTCCTCAGCAACTGGTAAGCCACCAGCCTCCACGTCGACAACCGAGTCTATCGGGTTGATGACGTAGATCGTGGTGATGGGTGTGTCCGGGAAGTTCTCGATAGCATATGTGACCGCACGCTCGGAAAGCGGGGATCCGTCGAAGGCGACGAGAACGTTGTCTGGCATGAGAAGATGGTTCGTGGCGAATTGACATGAACGTACTCCCTCGGGGATCCCGTGACGATGATTCGTCGGAGGAGAGCTGTCAGCAAAGTCGGATTGTGGGAAATCGCTGTGAGAACGTTCCCTCTCTATTCCGCAGGCGATCTTTGCAAGGTTCGTGAGTTGATCTATTACTGTTATGTAACTGGCTGGCAGGAAATCGCTTGGTCGTCAATCGACAATTGATTTTCTGAGTTGCCACCGGTTTGGTTGTACGCGAACCTCGGTGGAAACGACCCCGCGTTCGACCGTCGAACGAAAGCAAAATCAGGGCCGTTCGACCGATAATCCCTACGCTGTCGGACGATTATCGGGCGTCAAATGTATGGGCGCTGCAGGCTCCGGATCGACTATCGAACGAATCGTCCTTTGTGGCGTGAGGCGGCCGAATTCGACCGTCTCAAAACCGCACGTCTCGTCAACGAGTCAACAGCGAGTCAGCTTCTGTTCTGTATGTGATACAGCTCGAAGTCAGAACAATGGGCTCCCGGGTGACCAAGCAGACAGCCACAAGAACGATACCAGTCCCTATCGTAGGGTTTGAAAGCGTTTGCACGGTCGCTCGCACGCCATCATGCGTTCGTCCGAGCGATGTCTTTCAAATTCTACGATAGTACTCTGAGCACACTTTCGAGAACACTACCGAGGTTGGTTTGAGATGATCTAGAACGACGAGGGTGGCCCGATACACCGCGGGAGACCGTTACTCAATCCATTGGATTACGAATAAGCTGGCCGTGTTCGACCTTCATACAGCGGTCCTGAACGACATCCAGGCCAGCCGCTTCGGCTTCAACTGCTGCCGCGTCGTTCCGAATTCCGGGCTGCATCCAGATTGCATTCACGTCGTCACGAGTGAGTGCCTGCGCGACGATCTCCGGAACTTCCTCGCTCGGCCGAAAAATCTCGACAATATCGACAGTCTCCGCGACGTCGGTCAGTGAATCGAACGCACGTTTTCCGAAAATTTCGTCTGCATTGGGATTGACCGGTCGTAGTTCGTATCCATGTCGTTGGAGGTACGCCGGTACGATATGTGCTGCTTTCTCGTACGAGGTTGACGCTCCGATGACTGCAACCCGGCCGTACCCGAGAATCCGTCGGAGATTGTCAGCGTCTTCGATTGGCATACGTTCTATAGCTGTGGCCAACAAATGAGTTTGCCCCTGGAACTCCCTCACTATTTTGCACCTATTCTCGTAGCTCGCCTCGATGCCGACACAATTCGTCTTCACCGACCTGGTCGTCCTCTTGACGGGAGCGAGCGGTTCCGCCTTCGAGACAGTCCGATCTGAATTTCGGCAGACGGTTCGAGGGAGTTGAATCGGCGGCAGCGAAAACACTTACCGAACGCCGCGCAACGAAGTCGGTATGAAGACGGTCTTTCACGTGGCCGATGGAGCAGCCGAGGTGCAAGACGCGGCGATTCGATACGCCAGGGGTATCTTCGACGACGAATCCGTCGAGATAGATGCCGTCGCAGTCGTCGCCAACGCATCCGGCATCGAACTCGTTCGGTCGGACTCCGACTACGCCGATGAAATCGCCGAGCTATCTGACGGAGACGTCCAGTTCATCGCGTGCGAGAAGTCGATGCAGGCCGCCGGGTTGACGCGAGATGACATCCTCGACGTCGTCGCGACGGCACCAACGTCCGTCGGAGAACTCACGCGGCGGCAGGAAGACGGATTTCACTACATCAAGGTCCCCTGATCTGCCTGTATCCCTACTCTAAGAAGCTGTCAGCGACCTCGACGGTCATCCCGAAGTCGCCACGGGCTATGCCGACAGTGAACTGTTGCACCACCGCACGAATATCCCGAGGAGGACTCTGGCAGGCGTTGATTGTTACAACCGAGCAATTCCTGACTTCCGGAAGGGGCTCATACGTGATTCTACAGGGTGAGGGCGTGACACGAGTGTTACCAGGTTCGACGGCTGTCTCTCTCACTTATTAATGCCGTCGGGACGAACGAGGGCTCACGATGTTGTACGATCACGTCTCCGGCCTCGAACTCGAAATAGAGGCCTACGATCTCGAACAGTGCAAGCGGGACACGTCGAGTGGCTTCACCCGAGGGACGACCATCGTCTCGTTACACGGCGACGGCGAAACCGGGCGTGGCGAGGACGTCACATACGACAACGACGCACACGCAGCCCTCCACGCTTCTGCAGAGGACTTCCCTATTACGGGCGAATACACCCTCGACGAGTTTTCGGGCCAGGTATCCGAGATCGACTTGTTTCACGGCACCGACCCGAACCAGTCAATCTTCCGTAATTATCGACAGTGGGCATTCGAGAGCGCCGCGCTCGACCTCGCATTGAAGCAGGCCGATACGGACCTCGCCGATCGTCTCGACCGCACGTACGATCCAGTTCGATTCGTCGTGAGTACGCGTCTAGAGGAACCGCCGACCGGAGACCGAGTGCTCGACTGGCTCGACCGGAACTCCGAGTTGGAGTTCAAACTCGATCCGACATCGGAGTGGACGACAGAAATCATCGAGCGCCTCGCGGCAACCGACGCTGTCCGAATACTCGACCTCAAAGGACAGTACCACGGGACGACGGTCGATCAGCCTGCCGATCCGGAACTGTACGAGCGAATCATCGAGGGCTTTCCCGAAGCACTCACCGAAGATCCGGAACTGAACGAGGAGACCCGACCTCTGTTCGAGGGACACGAGGCACGCGTAACGTGGGACTACCCGATCCGAGGCGTCGAAACCGTCGAAGACCTCCCTTGGGAACCGGAGTGGCTCAACATCAAGCCATCCCGATTCGGCTCGATACAGTCGCTCTTCGACACCATCGACTACTGCCACAACCAGGAGATTCAGATGTTCGGCGGCGGACAGTTCGAACTCGACGTCGGACGCGAACACATCCACGCGTTCGCCTCGCTATTCTATCCCGACGCACCGAACGACGTGGCTCCGAAAGCCTACAACGACCCCGACCCGAGCGGTGAGCTGCCGACGAGCCCGCTCGCCCCGCCAGAAACAACCGTTGGCCTGTCGTGGGAGTGAGGACGAATCGCAGGTGACCGGAACGCTAGAATGTGGGCCCGTCCACGCTGTACGCAGTCGATGCCCCACGACGGTCATCAGTTTGGATTCTCTGACGGGGTTGAGAACATTTCGAACGAAAACACTGAATCGAGACAATCGGGCGACGACTGTCGATCGGCGATTGATTCTCTGAATCGCCACCTGTTTGGTCGTACGCGAACCACGGAGAAAATCACTCGTCGTTCGACCACCGAACGAACGCAACTGCGCTGCGTTCGATTGGCGGGTTACCCCGCCGCTGTCGGGCGATTAGATCCCTCGAAAATATGGGCGCTGCAGGCTCCGGTTCGACTGTCGAACGAATCGTCATTTGAGGCGTGAGGCGACCGAATTCGGAGGTCTGAAATACGAATATTTGACCCGGTTCCGGAGTGGTTCATGGCAAAGACTACACCGGTTCGGTGTCGATGAACCAGTGAATGGGAAACTCGTTGTGGTATCCATCGGTCGAGGACATCCTCGCCCTCCACGACGATATCGTCTCGGAGTATCCCGACACACACTCCGGCGTGGCGAACCCTGGGGACATCGAGTTCGCGCTGAACTACATCAAAGAAGGGAGTTTCGATACCGTCCCGGAGACGATCCACGAGAAGGCGTTCCACCTCCTCCGACTCCTCGTTGCCGATCACCCGTTCGTCGACGCGAACAAGCGCACTGCACTCAACACGGCAGTCGTGTTCTACTTCCTCAATGGGTACCAGTTCGAGTACGATGACCGAATCAGGACGATCCTGAAACGGTTCGGTACTGACGAGGCGGCCGTCGACGAGGAAGAAACCGTCGAGTACCTCCGATTCCACACCAAAGAGCTGGATCTGGCCGGCGAAATCGAGGAGTGGCGAGACGACCTGATCCAGTACGGGATCGAACAGTTGACCGGCGATTCGTCGGACCCGAACGATTAACCGCACTGGAGGCATCAATCCAGATATGGCTACCGAGGAAGGGACGGAAGCGACCTCTCCGCTGGACGAGGTGATGGAGGACATCCGTCGGGAACTCGTCAGACGAGTCGCGGCTGAGGATCGAAATGCGAACCGGGACATCTACGACGCGCTCGAAGACGAGTAACTCACCGCCCTTCAACCGACGATCGATTTTTCTGTGGGTACCCGATTGGCTGTACGCGAACCTTGGTTGGGAGCACACTCCCGCCCGTCCATCGAACGAACGCAACGGCACTGCGCTCGATTGACAACTTACCCCGCCGCTGTCGGGCGATTACACCCCTTCGAAAAATGGGCGCTGCAGGATTTGAACCCGCGACAGCTTGGTCCGAAGCCAAGCACTCTGTCCAAACTGAGCTAAGCGCCCGACGAAAGTACCTACATGGCCATCGGTGTTTAAACGTCCCGATTCGTGACGACGCCGTCCCGCGTCATTTATACGCTCGTCTGTGAACGGGCACAACATGGAACGGGCCAGGGGGCTCCTGGAATTGACGCGTCCGGGGAACGCGATCGCGTCGGGCGCACTCACTGGGATCGGGGCGTTCGTCGCGAGCGCGTCGGTCGGCCAACTGCCACTCGTCGGCGCAGCCATCGCCGCGACGGTGTTCGCGGTCGCTGGCGGTAACACGATCAACGACTACTACGACCGCGACATCGACCGGATCAACAACCCCGAACGCCCCATCCCGAGCGGCACTATCTCACCACGCGGCGCGCTGGCCTTTGCCGGCGTCTGTTTCGCCGCGGCGATGGTCTGTGCACTCGTCCTCCCGTTGCTCGCCATCGCCATCGCGGCTATCAACCTCCTCCTGCTCGTCGCCTACACAGAGTACTTCAAGGGGTTGCCGGGCGCTGGCAACGCGCTGGTGGCCTACCTGGGCGGGAGCACGTTTCTCTTCGGCGGCGCAACGGTGGGCAATCCCGAACCCACGGTCGTCCTGGCACTGCTCGCCGCCGTCTCCACGCTCGCACGTGAGATCATCAAAGACGTGGAGGACGTCGAAGGCGACCGGGAGGAAGGGCTCCGGACGCTCCCGGTCGTGGTCGGTGAGCGACGGGCACTCGGTCTCGCGTTCGGATTGGTGGTCGTCGCCGCCGTGGCGAGTCCGCTCCCGTATCTCCTCGAGATGCTCGGACTCACGTATGTGGTCGTCGTCTCGCCGGCCGTTGGAGTGATGCTCTACGCGGGGTACGAGGGCTTCGCAGATCCGACAGCCGGGCAACGACACCTCAAAATAGGGATGTTTCTGGCTATCGTGTCGTTCGTTATCGGACGGGCGTCGCTCGTCGTCACTGTCTGACGGACGTCTGCCACCAGGGAGACGGGCATAATAAAGATTTTAACAACTGCCGGAACTAATCGATATGTATCACGCGAACCTCGGTCGGTTCGTCGATGAACGGTGGTGACTTTCGAAGCAATGTACGACCTCGGATCTGCGTTTGGGAACGCGACGGTGGGGGCGGGCTCGAACCTCTTGATTTCGGGCCCGCCGCTGTGCGGCAAGCGCCGCATGGCGCTCGAGCTACTCGCACACGGGTCCGAGCGTGGTGAAGGTGTCATCATCGTCTCCACGAGAGACAGTGCAAATCGTGTCCTGAGTGACTACGAAGCGCTGGTGTCGAACCCGGAAGCCGTCGACATCGGTATCGTCGATTGCGTTACGAAACACCAGGGTCGCACCGCGCGCGACACGGACATCGTCAAGTACGCGTCATCGCCGGAGGACATGACCGGTATCGGTATCAAGTTCTCCGAGTTCGTCGAGGAGTTCCGCAAGGAGCGCGGTATCGAGAACGTGCGCGTCCTCGTCGACTCGTTGTCGGCGCTGTTGATGTACTCGGACGTACAGACGGTGTTCCGGTTCATGCACGTCTTCACCAGCCGCGTCGACAACGCCGATGCGATGGGCTTGCACATCATCGAGTCGACCGCTCACGAGGAGGAGACGCTGAACACGCTCCGACAACTGTTCGACCACGCCGTGAACGTCGAAGCTGACGGATCTGTGACGACGACGATGCCGGACGTGGTTCCCGAGGACATGACCGGGTGAAGCCGAGATACGTCCCGGGACACTGCCGGCAGTCTTTTGCGCGTCTCGGCCCAACCTCTGGCCATGCCTGTCGAGTCAGACGACCGCCTGCGCGAGATTCTCGACGCCGATACCATCGCTGTTGTCGGCTGTTCGAGCGAACCGGGGAAAGCCGCGCACGACATCCCGCGATACATGCAGGATCACGGGTACGACGTGATCCCCGTCAATCCCTATGCCGACGAAATCCTCGGTCGGGAAGCGTACGATTCAGTGACCGACGTTCGGGAGTCGGTCGATATCGTCGACGTGTTCAGGCCGAGTAACGAGATCCCGGGGATCGTCGACGAGACACTCGCCCGGGACGACGTCGGAACGGTGTGGCTCCAGCTCGGGATAACGCACGACGAGGCCGGCGAACGGGTGGAAGCCGCCGGGCGAAACTTCGTCCAGGACCGCTGTCTCAAGGTCGAGCACCAGCGATTGCTGGGCTAACGCGTCTGCCAGAACGGCCCGCTATTCCCGTACCAACCCCGCTGCCGAGAACGCACTCGAATTCGCACGGACGAGAGGCGACACCTGTGCCGACATCGCGGCTGGCCACTCCGTCGAATTCGAATGTCGGCCGGTCATCAGACCCGCCGTCACGCCGAGGGGTTATTCAGGACTTCCAGTCTCAGCGGGCGCTCACGACGACTGGTCGTTCGCGGCGTCGGTTGTGTCGGCCGAACTCGACTCGTCGGCCGCCGCTGTGTCAGATTTCGGCTCGGTCGTCCCGGATTCGGAATCGGATTCGGTTTCGGAATCGGCGTCGGTTTCGGAATCGGCGTCGGTTTCGGAATCGGCGTCGGTTTCGGAATCGGCATCGGGTTCTGGGAACTCCTCCTCGATGAGAGTGTCGACGTCGACGCCCTGCTCGGTGGCGAGGGCTTCGACGATGACGCGCTGTTCGGCGAGTTCGCGGTCGATCGACTCGATCTGATCGCTGGTCTGCTCGACTCGCTCGCGGACGGCCTGGACCTGTTCGATGACCTGGTTCAGTCGCTCGTAGAGCTTCTCCGCGATGTCCGCGACGCGGCTGATCTTCTTGGCGGTGTCGCCGAATGGCATGGACGGCGATTTGGTCTCACACATTGTCCGCCTTTCGACTCGTCGACCGCTACAGGTGCCTCTGGCGGGCCCGTCGATCGGACGCAGACCGCGGTCGTTAAAACCGCAGCGGCCGGAGTCACCGCCATGAAGCAGACGCGGTTGGCGCCGCTGGTCGGCGTCGTCGGATGCGTGCTCGTTCTCGTCGCACTCGCGCTGCCCTACGCGCTGGTCCGGACCGCGCCGAGTACGGCGGTGGGGACGTACTACGCCGAAGGCGCGGTCAATCCGCTCGTGGCGGGCATCTTCGCGCTCGTGACTGCCATCATCTTGGCCGCGGGTCGGGACGAGCGAACAGACCCGCCGATGGCCGCCGGTGTCGGTATCGCGCTCGGGCTGTTTACCGTCGTCGTGCTCACTATCTGGGCCGTGACGGTGCCCGAACAGGTGCTCTTCGACATGGACGCGCCGGCTGCCATCACGTCTCATCGCTGGGTGAGCATCGCCGTCTCGCTCGTGATTCCTGCATCCAGCGCCTGGTGGTCGCGCACGCTCGGACTGATTTGAACGCGGGCCGTCGGCATGAGCGGAGTGTGGCCCACGAGTTGCGGCTGGAATCGGGCGACGGCGCGGTGGGGCGGACCCGAAAGGCCCTTATGGGGGACGGCGGTACGACCACATGGACTAGGCCGGGCAGCTAGGCCCTGCTCGTCACCCGCGGTATGGCCTTTAGCGGGGGCCGAACACCGGATGCGTCCGGTCCGACGGGCGTGGGCCCCGCGAGCCAACGTGGAAGCCTCGTCCTTCGGGGACGGCGGTCCACGGCTTCGTGTCTGCAGGGACGCGCGGCCGTGGTTGATCGAGGGCACTCCGTCAGGCACGGAAGTGAGCAGCGGACCCTCGGACACCCGTCGCTCGAAGGGTCGCGGGGTGGAGGAGGCAAGCGGGATTCCCCACGCTCGAACGACCGGGCAACTCCGGGCGTCCGTCTACTCATCGGTTTCATTCGGCGAGCGACGCGACAACCGCATCCGACGACGACCGTATCCCCGCGGAAGGCGTACTCGGGGGTATGCCCACCGTCCGAACCAACGACATCGAGACGTACTACGAGCGCCGCGGCGAGGGGCCGCCGGTCGTGTTCGTCCACGGCGCCGTCGTCGACCACTCCCAGTGGGACCCCCAGTTCGAAGCGCTGAGCGACGAGTACACGACGGTCGCCTACGACGTGCGCGGCCACGGCCGCACCGGTGGATCCCAGCGGGGCCGCTACTCCGTCGACCTGTTCGCCGACGACCTGGGCGAACTGCTCGACGCGCTGGAAATCGACGAGGTCGTCCTCTGTGGCCTCTCGACCGGCGGCTGTATCGCCCAGGTGTACGCCGCCCGGCACCCCGAGCGAGTCGCCGGGCTGGTCCTGGTCGACACGTTCGCGCCCGACTATCTCACCGTCGGCGAGCGCCTCCAGCGGTCGCTCGTGCTCCGCGCGACGGTCCCGCCGGCCCGCATCTTCGGCTACGAGCGCGTCGAGCGGGCGATGGTCCGACTGCAGGAGCTGATCTCCGGCGAGGGGGTCAGCGGCGACTACGAGACCATCGAGCGCATCCGCGAGACCGGGCCGAAGATGGCTACCGACGAGTTCGCGAAGGTGATCGGCGCGGTCGCGGGGTTCCACCGCACCGAGGTCCGGTTCCCCGCGATTTCCGCGCCGACGCTCGTTCTCTACGGCGAGCACGAGGCGCCGTTCATGCGCCGACAGGCTCGTCATCTCGCGACGGAGATCGGCGGTGCGACCCTTCGGGCCGTTCCCGGCGGCGGCCACGCCTCGAACCTCGACGAGCCCGACTTCGTCACGGGGGCTGTGCGGCAGTTGCTCGAATCGGTCTACTCCGTCGAGGGGACCGAACTGTCGGAAGCGAGTGGGTAAGCTGACAGGGGCGAAAGAAAGTATTTACCGACAGCAGATCGACAGTTCTCCGATGGAACGCCAGCGTGCAGCTCTAGTTCTGCTAATCGTCTTCGGGTGTGGGCTCGTCGGCTACGGAGTGTTCGTCGGCGACCAGGGGGCGCGGTACCTCTCCGTCGAAGGGGCGGTAAACGCCACTGAATTAGCCGACGATACGCCGGTCGTCGAGTACGAGAGCCTCGAACCGAACGCACGGGACCGGTTCAGGGAGACACTCGAACGCGACGAGATTGTCCGGATCTCGGAGGGGACGGACTTCGAGTACGGCGCCGCCGTCCACTACGAGGGGTCGTACTACCGAACCTACCTCGTGGTCTCCGACGCCGGAACGGGAACGATGGCGGCTTCGATCGGTGGCGGCGCCCTCTGTCTCGTCCTCGGTATCGTGGGATGGCGAGTGCTCGATGTGAGTCCCCCCAAGTGAAATCTGCACTGTGCCGGCGGTTCGGTGCGGTGGCCGGGAGGCCGGCTCGTCGGCCGACCCGGGG
>ENA-ORCR01000509-ORCR01000509.1-marine-metagenome-genome-assembly--contig:-NODE-509-length-20598-cov-3.244822_pt1 | contig 20598 bp, 19 predicted proteins | sample MGYA00237782_ERZ508514 | MGnify/ENA primary metagenome ERZ508514 (study PRJEB26185, sample SAMN06268960) | marine metagenome | isolation source: Eden Landing Ponds, San Francisco, CA, USA | place...
GGAGGCGGACGTGGCGGCGACCACCCAGCCGGCGGTCGTCGGGGTTCGGCTGTTCGTCGGCACCGAGACCGGCGTGGTCGGCTACAACATCGAGTCCCAGGAAGTGATCTGGCGCGCTGAGACGGGGTCGCGGGTCGTCACCTGTCCGGCCGTCGTCGACGACACGGTCTTCGTCGGGACCGACGACGGGACGGTCTACGCCTACAGCTCCGGCGAGGGCCAGGAGGACTGGTCGTACGAGGTGGGCGACACGGTCGCCTCGCCGGTGGCCGTCGACGCCGGGCCGAGCCACGCCTACGTCGCCAGCGAGCGGACGGTGTACCAGCTCGACGCGCGTGCGGGGTTCCTGAACTGGGACAGCGAGCGCGACGAGCGGGTCTCGGGCGCCGTCGCGATCGCGCCGGACAAGGAGACGGTGTACGTCCCGACGGCGGCCGGGCGGATCGTCGGCCTGGACTACGCGACCGGGCGCGCAAACCGGCTGACGTACGGGCCGACCGCCGACGAGATGGCGCCGCCGGCGATCGACCGACGGTTCGCCTACTTCGCCGACCGCGCGGGCGGGCTCTTCGAGGTCGACTCCCGCAACGGTGAGACGCGACTGGAGCGGTCGCTCACCGGTGGGGTCAGGGGCGGCGTCACCTACCGCTACGACACCATCTACGCGGCGACCGACGCCGGCCACGTCTACGCGTTCGACACGGCCAGCGGCGACCGCGAGGAGGCGGCCGAGCGCTTCCACGTCGAAGTCGGCGAGGGGGTCACCGCGCCGCCGGTCATGACCGAGGGCGGCGAGGTGCTGTATCTCGGCGGCGAGGCGGGGACCGTCTACGCGCTGGACATCGCCGACGGGACCACCCTCTGGTCGGCCGAAGTCGCCGACGGCCCCGTCGCGGTGTCCGTGGCCGCCGACACCGTCTGGGCGACCGGCGACGGCCTGGTCGCGCTCGAACCCGGTGACCAGACGGCGATCACCGACGCGACACCGACGCCGACGCCGACCGCGACGCCGACGGCCACACCGACGCCGACCGCGACGCCTACCCCGACGGCCACACCGACAGCGACGCCGACGGCCACTCCGTCCCCCACGCCGACGCCGACCGACACGCCCGCGGGGACGCCCACCGCGACGCGGACGCCCACACCGGCGGCCACTCCCACGTCGACGCCGACGGCCACTGCGACCGCCACGCCGACGGCGACCCCGGTCGGCGGCGGGGCCGACGGCGGTGACGGCGCGGACGGGACGACCAGCGGCGGCGGCTCGTTGCCGGCGTGGGCGGCCCTGGCCGGGATCGGCGGGCTGACGGCACTGGGTCTGCGACGGGCCGCCGGGGCGGGCGACGAGAGCGACGACGGCGGCGCGTGAGGTCGGGTCGGGCGGCGGGCGCTTGCCCACGCAAGGGACGTGCGACAAGATATTTGACGGCCCCGACCGACTCCCCGGCAGAGGTCCGCTGGATGGACGATACGACCCCGCACTCAGACACGAGCGACCCCGCAGCGACGCGGCGGCGCTTCCTCGCCGGCTTGACCGCCGCCGGCGTCGTCGGTTCGACGCTCTCCGCCGTCGCGGGCGGCCAGCCGTCGCCCGCAGCCCGGTCGGCCGCCGCCGACGATTGGCCGATGTACGCCTACGACGCGGCCAACACCGGCTACAGCTCGGCGAGCGCACCGAACGACGGCGTCGCGGTCAGGTGGGACCGGGCGATCGACGCGACCGCCGAACCGACCTTCGACCGCGTCAACGCCTACGTCCGGAGTCGCGACGGCAGTCTCTACGCCCTCGACCGCGGCTCGGGCGAGACCCGGTGGCGCTACGAGACCGAGGTCGACAACGCCTCGCCGACCGCGGCGGCCGTCTCCGACGGAACCGCCTTCATGGACGACGGCGCCGCGGTGCTGGCCGTCCGGACCGGCTCACAGCGCCAGTACTGGCGCCGGGAAGTCGACGGCGCCGTCTCTGCCCCGCTGACCGTGACTGGATCGCGCGTCCTCGCCGGGACCGAGGCGGGGACGGTCTACTCGCTCAGCCGCGACGGCGGCAACCACCGCTGGTCGTTCGACGCCGGCGCTCCGGTCGAGGCCGCCCCGGCTCGCGGCGGGGGCCGCGTCTTCGTCGCCGCCACCGACGGAACCGTCTACGCCCGCGAGGCCGAGGACGGCAACGACCGCTGGCAGTTCGAGACCGACGCGCCGACGGGAGACGTGCCGCCGGTCGTCAGCGGTGACCAGGTCTACGTCGGCGACGACGACGGCGCGATGTACGCGCTCGACAGGACCGACGGCGGGACACGGTGGCGCGTCGACCTCGGTGCCGCAGTGGTCGGCGGCGCGACCGTCGGGCGCAACACCGTCTTCGTCCCGACGGTCGACGGCACGCTGTACGCGCTGAACACGACCGGCGGCAACGAACGCTGGTCGGTCGACCTGGGCTCGGCCGCGAGCCGCAAGCCGATCCTCACCGACGACGCCGTCTACATCGCCACCGCCGAGGACACCGTCTACGCCTACTCTCGCATCGAAGGCACGGAGAACTGGCGGGCCGACCTGCCGGTCAACGACCCGTCGATCTCCGTCGTCGACGACTTCGTCGCGGTCGTGGGCGGCCTCTACGTGGGGCTGGAGACCGGCTCGCAGACGGCGATCGAGCGGGGGTCGTTCGACGCGGTGACGACCCGGTGGACGTTCGCGACCGACGGCACCGCGACGGGCTCGCCCGCGCTCACCGACGCGGCGCTGTTCGCCGCTGACGACCAGCAGACCTGCTACGCGGTCGATCCGACCACGGGCGGGGAGCTGTGGCGCTCGGCGGCCGACGCCGACCTGACGGGGCCGGTCGCCGACGCCGACAGCGTCTATCTCGGGGCCGGCGACGGGAGCGTCCGCGCGCTGGACGCGGCCGACGGCGGCGAACGGTGGACGGCCGAGACCGACGAACCGGTCCCGGCCGCGCCGGTCCGCTGGTCGGACCTCGTCGTCGCGCTGGACGACAACGGACGGCTCTACGGGTTCGACGCCGCCGACGGCGCCCGGCAGTGGACCGGCCGCGTCGACAGCGGCGGGACCAGCCCGGTCGTCGGCGGCGACCGCATCTACGCGAGTTCGCCCAGCGGCGTCGTCTCGGCGTTCGACGCGGCCACCGGCGAGGAGCTGTGGGGCTTCCGCGCCAGCACCACGGTCGCCGCCCCCGCCGCCACGACCGACACCATCTACGCCGGCGACAGCAACGGTCGCTTCTACGCCGTGAACGTCGAGGGTTCCGAGCCCGCCGAGCGCTGGTCGAAGGACCTCGACGGAGCGGTCAGGGCGGCGCCGACGGTCGCCGGCGACGCCGTCTACGTCGGGACGACCGCCGGCGCCGTCTACGCCTTCGAGGCCGACGGGACCCGCCGGTGGCGCGTCGAGGTCGGCGACGCGGTACGCTCGAAACCCGGCGTCGCCGGCGACCTCGTGACCGTCGGCAGCGAGAACGAGAGCGTCTACGGACTCGACGCCGCCGACGGGAGCGAGCGGTGGGCCTACGACACCGCCGCGCCGCTGCGGACGACCGCCGCGTTCGGCAACGACTCCGTCTACGTCGCCAGCGCCGAACTCGCCGCGCTGGATCCGCCCAACACCGTCCAGACGCCGACGCCCTCGGCGACGCCGAGCGACACGCCGACGGCGACACCCACTGACACGCCGACGGACACACCGGCCGGGACGACGCCGACCGCGACGCCGACTGACACGCCCGCCGGGACGACGCCCACCGAGACGTCGACTCCGACGGATGCGTCTCCCACGCCGACCGACACGCCGGGCGGCGGAACCGCGACGCCGACGGACACGCCGACCGGGACGACGCCGACGGCGACTCCGACGGCAGCGCCGACGACCGCACCCGGTGGCGCGAGCGGACCGACCGCGACGCCGACCGACGCGTCGACGCCGACGCGGACGGGCGCCCCGACGCCGACGACGACCGCCGGGAGCGGCGGCGGTGGTGGCGCCGACGGCGGTGGTGGGCCGCTCGACGGCCTCGACATCGAACCGGACTGGCTGCCCTACGCCGGCGCGGGCGCGGTCGCCGCCGTCGCCGCCCTCGGCGCCGCGGTCAAACGCTTCGGCGGCGGGAACGGTGGTACCGGCGGCACCGGCGGCAAACAGGCCGACGCCCTCGACTGGGGTGGCGGCCTCGACGACGACGAGTAACGCCGCCGAACCCGTTCTCCGGGCCCACCGCAGTCACCAGCCGTCGCTCGCGGGGTCCGTCTCCGATTCTGTATCGCGATATACGATTTATCGGGTGGCGAACGGCCGCCGCTCGGCGATCCGAACACGGACGAGAATCGGCGGCTCAATCGGACTCGGCGGTCGGTTCGCGGTCGCAGTCGACCGGATCGCCGACGGCGAGCGTCGCGGGGGCGCCGGGGACGCGGGTGTTGACCATCAGGCGGTAGAAGTGGTCGTACCAGTCGCGGTCGACCCACTCTGGCAGGGTCGCCCGTCGGCGCTCGACGAAGCGCTCGCGAAAGCCGTCGTCGGGCTCGCCGGTCGCCGGGTCGCGGGTCGGGACGACACAGCGCTGGCAAGGGTTGACGCCGGCGAACGCGACGCCGCCGACGGAGAACGGGACCGTCGACTCCCGGTCGGCGTACAGCCGGTCCTCCCAGAAGGCGGGCGCGTCGACGACGAGGTTCGGCCGGAGGCGACGGCGCAGTTCGGCCGCGTCGACCGCCGGGCGGCCGGCCTCGCCGTCGAACCACGCGGCGACGGCGTCGAGGGTCCCCGTCGTGACGAGCGTCGGCCCGCCCGCCGACGTGTCGTCGGGATACCCCTGCTCGTCGTCGCGGCGGACGGTCACGTCGTAGCCGAGGAACTCGCCCAGCCACGCTTCGAGGCCGCCGCGGTCGGTCTCGGTGTCGAAGCGGTCCCAGCCGTCGCTGCCCTCCTCGTGCAGGCGTAGTTCGCCCGTCTCGAAGTCGAACGCCGAGCGGATCCGGTGTATCCGCCGCTCGTTCTTGCCGTTGACGTAGCCGCCGTCGGCGTCGAAGACGGCGTACCGGCGGTCGCGCTCGATAGCGCCGGCCGCGGTCAGCCGCGCCGACTCGACGGGCTCGGAGTCCAGCGATTTGACCGGATAGACCCGGATCTCGGAGAGAGTGGGCATACGTCCCGTTCGCGGCGCCCGCCCCTCCCGGTTGCGGTTTGCGCGACGCCTGCCGGTGGCCCGAACGCGTGCGGCCGTCGGGGGCGAGCGGTCACGACGCCCCCACGAACGCCCGCAGCACGGCCGATTCGGCCCGCCGCAGGAGCTCGCCGGCCGTGCTGTGCGCACAGTCCAGCGCCGCCGCCACCTCGGCGACCGATCCCGACCGGTCCACGTCGTAGTAGCCCGCATCGACGGCCGCCTCCAGCGCCTCGCGCTGTCGGGCGGTCAGCCGCGCCGGCTCGGGCCAGCGACCGAACTCCCGGACCCGGACGACCGCCGTGTCGAAGGCACGGTTCAGCTCCTCGTAGAACGCCGCCAGAGCTTCGGACTCGCCGACCGCCTCGAATCGAGCCGTCCCGGACCCCCGGAACGTGACCGGCGGGACGAAGGCGACCCGGGCGTCGGCGACCGCCGCCAGCGCGGCGTCGGGCAGCTCGTACGCCGACTGGCGGACGAACGCGTACGTTCCGCCGTCAAACCCCTCCTGGGAGGAGCCGTCGGCGGCGACCAGACGGGTCTCCGTCGTCGAGCCCACCGCGTCGAGCACCTCGCGAACCGCGGCGGACGGCCCGTCGAACCAGGTCAGCGTCGTCACGTCGGCCGTCGGCCCCCAGATCAGGACGTCCGCCCGCGAGACCGGCCCGTCGCCCATCAGCCGCCGATGGATCGGATGGGCCGCCTCGGGCGGGTAGGTCGTCTCGAAGGTCACCTGTCGCATCGTCCAGTCTCCCGTACTACTAATAAAAAGCCGTACTGATCCGGGAAAACTGTCGAGAGTACGGGCGGGCTACGATCGACCGATGCGAAACGCCTCGCCCGCTTCGGAGCGCGCCGATGGGACCGACGCCGTGTCGTCGACAGCCGACGGAATCGACGGCCGAGTGTCGGCGGGGGCCGCGGCCGACGACCCGCGGACGGTCGAGTACGGGGCCGGCGGACGGCGGCTGACTTACGCCGAGTACGGGGCGGCGGACGGCGACCCGGTCGTCTTCCTCCACGGGACGCCGGGGTCGCGACTGCTCGGGGCCCTGTTCGACGACGCCGGGCGGGCGGCCGGGGTCCGCGTGCTCGCGCCCGACCGCCCGGGATTCGGCCGGTCGTCGGACTGGTCCGGTCGTCGGCCGACGGACGCGCCGGCGTGGGCCGAGCCGCTGCTCGCCGACGCCGGGGTCGAGCGGGCACGCGTGGTCGCCTTCTCCGGCGGCGCGGCCGACGCGCTCGCGCTCGGGGCCGAGCGGCCGGGTCTTGTCGAGAGTATCGATCTCGTCTCCGGGGCCTCCGCGCCCGCAGTCGCCGCGGCGACGCCGCGACTCCAGCGATTCCTGGGTCGACTGGCCGAGTCGACCCCTCGCCTGCTCGGCACGGTCCTCCGGGGGCAGACGCAACTGGCTCGCCGCACCGGCCCGTCGTCGGTCCTCGCACAGTACACCGACGACCCCGGTGCTGTCCCGGCCGAGTCGGCCGCGGTCGTCCGCGAGGACTTCCTCGAAGCCCTCGGCCGCTCGCGAAACGGGACGATCACGGAACTCGGCTGGGTCGCCGACGGGTGGGGGATCGCCCCGGCGGACGTGACCTGTCCGGTCCGGCTGTGGCACGGCGACGGCGACGCGAACGTTCCACTGTGTGACGCCGAGCGCCTGCGCGACCGGTTGCCCGACGCCGACCTGACCGTCGTCGACGGCGACCACCTGACGACGCTGCTGGCCGCCCGGTCGCGGGTGTTCGATATCGCGGCCGGGGATTGATTGCCCCGGCGGGCGACCGGCCGGCATGGTCGAACGGAGCCACGAGACGGCCGTCGTCGACGGCCACCGGATCCACTACCTGGTCGCCGGCGACCCGGCGGCCCCGCCGCTGGTGCTGTTACACGGCGGGATCGTCGACGCCGCGGCCGTGAGCTGGGGGGCCGTCGTCGAGCCCCTCGCCCGTGAGTACCGCGTCGTCGCCCCGGATCTGCTGGGATACGGCCGCAGCGCCAAGCCCGACGTGACCTACTCGCTGGACGCCCACGTCGACGTGGTCGCATCGTTCGTCGAGACGGTCGGCCTCGACGCCCCCGCCGTCGCCGGCATCTCGATGGGCGGCGGGGCGGCGCTGGGGCTCGCGCTCCGGGCGCCCGAGCGCGTCGGTCGCCTCGTCCTGTTCGACAGCTACGGACTGGGTCGCGAACTCCCGAACGGCCGGCTCACGCGACTGCTGTCGAAACAGGGGCTGACCAATCGGATCGCTATCGCGCTCATGCGGCGGAGCCGCGGGTTCACGGAGGCCAGCCTCGGGAACATCGTCCACGACACCGACCGGCTGTCGCCCGAGGCCGTCGACGCTGTCTGGTCGGAGGTCAAGCGCCCCGGCGTCGGGAAGGCCTTCCGGAGCTTTCGGGCGGCGGAGGTCGGGCCCGAGGGCTACCGCACCGACTTCACCGACCGACTCGACGGCGTCGACACCCCCACGCTGCTCGTCCACGGCGAACACGACGAGGTGTTCCCCCACCGCTGGAGCGAACGGGCGGCCGCTCGCCTCCCGGAGGGGGAGTTCCGACTGCTGGAGGACTGCGCCCACTGGGCACCCCGCGAACGACCCGACACCGTCGTCGACCTGATCACCGAGTTCGTCCCGGGGTAACGGCTGTCTCTCCGGATACTGGCGATATTGGCCGCGAGCGGCCGCACTGCCGTCGTTTCTGCACCGTGGCTCGACGGGACGAATCAGATCCGATAAACCGAAATCCGCGATACAGAAGTCGGGGCCGCGCGGGGAACGTCGTCGAGGACGAACGAGCGAGAGCGGGCTACAGCGCGTCCAGAAACGCGTCGACGGCGCCGCTCTCGGGGTGACAGTGGCAGTAGGTGCCGAGCGTGCGGTACTCGGTGAGGCCGTCGCGGCCGTCGGCGATGCCCTCCCCCCGTTTCACGTCGAAGGCGAATCGGGCGTCCTCCGCGGGGTCGGCCGTCGAGTAGTGGAACTCGTGGCCGCGCCGACGCTCGCCGGCCGCCGCGGTGAGCGTGTCCGCCCGGGCGCGCAGCTCGACGTGGTTCAGGGCCTGGTAGCGGTCGTGCATCGCAACGTCCGCGGGCAGGACGCCGGCCATCTCGTGGGTCTCGCCCTCGGTCGTCGTCAGCGACTCCGACAGCGCCATCAGGCCGCCGCACTCGCCGAAGACGGGGAGACCGTCGGCGGCGCGGTCGGCCAGCGTCGCGAGTGCGGGGCTCGCCGCGAGGTCGGCAGCGAAGCGCTCGGGGTAGCCGCCGGGGAGGTAGACGCCGTCGCAGTCGGGCAGGTCCTCGCCGTCGGCGGGTGCGAACGCGACGAGGTCGCCACGCTCGCGGATCCGTTCGAGTGTCGCCGGATAGACGAAACAGAAGGCGTCGTCGCGGGCGACGGCGACGCGGGGGCGGTCGCTGTCGCCGCCCGATGTCGGCTCGGCCGGCGCCGCGCCGGTCGGTCGGCCGCCCGCGCGCTCGTGACTCGGCGGCTCCCGGGCCACCGCGCGCAGCCGGTCGACGCGAAGATGCTCCGCGGCGGCGTCCAGCGCCTCGTCGTCGAGCGGTGACTCCTCGCCCATGTGCAGCCCGAGGTGACGGTCCGGAATCTCCAGATCCTCGTCGGGCGCGATCCGGCCGAAGTAGGTCAGGTCGTCGGGCAGCGCCCCGCGGATCCCCTCGGCGTGGCGGCCGCCGTGGGCTCGCTGGGCGACGACGCCGGCCACGTCCACGTCGCGGCCGGCGTGGGCGGCGTACTCGCGGAAGCCGACGGCGGTGGCGGCGACGCTCTCCATCCCCGCCGTCGCGTCGACGACGAGGACGACCGGCAGGTCCAGCGACTCGGCGACCATCGCCGTCGAGGAGGCGTCGCCGTCGTACAGGCCCATGACGCCCTCGACGACGCAGATGTCCCCCTCGCCGCGGCGGTAGTTGCGCCGGAGTCCGTCCTCGCCCTGCAGCCAGCGGTCGAGCGTCCGCGAGGGCCGACCGGCGACCCGCTCGTGGTGGCTCGGGTCGATGAAGTCGGGGCCCGCCTTGGCGGGCTGGACGGCGACGCCCTCGCGGTCGAGGGCGCGGATCACCGCCAGCGTGGCGACGGTCTTGCCGACGCCGGAACTCGTCCCGCCGAGGACGAATCCCTTCATGCCTCGCCCCCGGCGCGGTCCGCCACGGGATCGGCCGCCCGGACGACCAGTACCGACAGGTCCGAAAACGGCGTGTCGTCGGGCCCGTCGCCGCCGGCGTGGGCCGCCAGCTCGCCCAGCGTGGTCCGGGTCACCGCCTCGTCGTCGTGAGTCAGCCGCTCGTAGACCAGCGCGGTGAGGCTCGGATCGGCGCCGGCCTCGCGCAGGTCGGCGGCGATGTCGCCGGGCATCAGGTCGTACGGTCGCGGCAGGACGAGCAGGTGACGGTCGCCGACGGCAGCGCGCAGCCGCTCGCGGTCGGCGGTCAGGTCGCCGCGCCTGTGGAGGGTGACGAACGTCGAAGCCTCCAGCGGCGTCCGGGCGCGGCTCGCCGCGACCTGTATCGCCGAGACGCCCGGGACTACCACCACCGGACCGTCGACGGCCCGCTCGACGCGGCCGAGGAACTGGTAGCCCGAGACGTTCGGGTCGCCCATCAGCACCGCCGTCCCCGCGGCGCCGTCGGCGACGCGGTCGGCGAACGCCGCCAGGGTCTCGCCCTGGTCGTCGTAGCCGCAGGCGAACACTTCGCCGGTGACCCGGTCGCGAACGTAGTCGACCACCGTCTCGAAGCCCACGACCGCGTCGGCCTCGCCGATCGCTCGCTCGGCGCGCGGCGTGAGATACTCGACGTTTCCGGGGCCGATCCCGACGGCGTGGACAGGGGCGGTCGCGTCCGTTCGGTCGGCCACCTGCGGCGACCCTTCGGGCGCCGCGGCGGCGAGGGCCTCGGGCGAGCGGTCCCCCGCGTCGGGCGAAGATGCGTCCGTCACGATACCGGGTCCCACGTGGGGCGGCCCGTTGACTGTTCCGGACGGCCGGTGTCGCGGTCGGGCGACCCGCCCGGTCGGCGTCGTCAGTAGATCCGCCGCGTGAAGAAGACGAGAATCCCCAGCACGACCAGCCCGATCCCCCAGTAGAGCGAGGGGTAGGGGAGGACTTCGAGCAGGAGCGTGACGACGCCGGAACTGACGAGCGACCAGCCGATGGTCGTTCGGTAGGCCATGGGCGAGCGCTCGGCGCCCGCGCCGATAGTTACCCGCCGGCTTCCGGCGTAGCACGAGCTTACCGGTTTCCGGGCCGCGGCGACTCGGGTGGACGGCCACTCGTCGCGCTCAGCCGCTCGCCGCGCTCGACGCCCCGCCGACCCACCCGCCGGCCCAGCGACCGACGACCCCGCCGAACACGCCCGCGATCGCCCCCATCCCGAGGAGGACGAGCGCGGAGAATCCGACGAGAAGGGGCGCGACCGGGAGGTTCCACGCCGCGGCGAGGTTTGTGGCGGTGTCCACGACTTGAGGCGCGATCCAGACGTAGGCGGGCAATCCGCCGACCAGTCCGGCGCGGACGCTCGCGGCCACGGGGTCGACGCCGTACCGGCGGGCGAGGAAGCCGGCCACGAACCCGCCGACCGCGACCATGTTGAACGAGAATGTCTGGGTGTCGGGCGACCCCCAGAACACGGCCAGCGTCAGCGGGATCGAGACGACGCCGCCGACCAGCGCGTACTGCCACACCCGCGGGAGCGACCCCGGGACTCGGTCCGTCGGACTCACGGTTCGACCCTCAGTTGTCAGCCAGGAGCAATAAATCCCGCGCCAGTCACTGCCGGGGTCGACCGCCGCGGCTCACAGCCGTTCGGCCAGCGTCTCCGCGGTCTTGGCCCCGACGCCGTCGACGCGCTCCAGTTCCTCGCGGGAGGCCGCTCGGACGTTCTCGACGCTGCCGAACCGCCGGAGGAGTCGCTTGCGCGTCTCCGGCCCCACGCCGTCGATGTCGTCGAGCACCGTGGACACGTCGTCGCGCAGCGTCTGGTGGTACTGGACGGCGAAGCGGTGGGCCTCGTCGCGCACGCGCTGGAGGAGATGCAGGTGGCCGGCGTCGTCGGGCCAGTCGTACACCCCCGTCGGCGTCACGACCAGCTCCTCGTCCTTCGCGAGCGCGACCGCGGGCACGTCCCAGCCCGCCGCATCGAGGGCGTCCCGCGCGGCGCCCAGTTGCCCCTCGCCGCCGTCGATCAGCAGCAGGTCGGGGTCGGGTCGCTCGTCGCGGCCCTCGACGGCGTCATCGGACTGCGGCCGATTGCTCGTGGAGCTTTGCTCCACGGCGCGGTCGGCGCGCCACCGCACCAGCGAGCGCATGTTCGCGTAGTCGTCGTTCTCGTCGGTCAGCTTCTTCCGGCGGTAGTCGCTCTTCTCGGGCTCGCCGTCGACGAAGGCCACGTCGCTACCCACGGCGGACTTCCCCTGGGCGTGGCTCACGTCGAAGCCCTCGATCCGCTCGACGCGCGAGTCCAGACCGAGCGCGTCGGCCAGCGCCCGGCCCTCGTCGTCCCTGCGGTCCCGGCGGCGGGCGTTTTTCAGCGCCAGGTCGACCAGCGTCGACTCGCGACCCGCACCGGGGACCCGGAGCGCGACGCCCTCCCGGTCCAGCCAGGCTTCGAGGTCCGCGTCGTCGGGGCGGTCCGAACAGAGAATGGCGTCGGGCAGCTCGCGCTCGGCGTAGTACTGGGGCACGAAGGCCGCCAGCACCGCGCCCGCCCGCTCGCCCTCGGGGGCGTCGAGGGTGTGGCGTTCGCGGTCGACGAGCTTGCCGTCCTCGCTGTGCAGGCGCGCGACCGTCGCGCGTTCGCCCTCGACGGCGACGCCGAGCACGTCGACCGCCCGCTCGCGCTCGGCGTCCTCGTGGCGACCCTCGCTCGCCACCGCGTCGCCGGCCTCGCCGTGGATCGCTTCGACCGCGTCCAGCCGGTCCCTGAGATTCGCCGCCCGCTCGAACTCCCGGTCGGCGGCCGCCGCCTCCATCTCCCGCCGGATCGGGTCCGCCAGCGCGCCCGTCTCCCCCTCGAAGAAGCGCTCGACCGCCTCGGCGTCGCCGACGTAGCTCTCGCCGTCCACGTCCGTCTCGGGGACGCAGGGCCCCGAGCAGAGGCCGATGTCGTGGTCCAGACACGGCCGGTCGCGGTTGGCGAACTTGTGGTCCGAACAGCCCCGCAGCCCGTAGGTCTCGCGGACGGCCTTGACCACAGTTTCGAGACGGCCCTTGTCGGTGAACGGGCCGAAGACGGTCGCGCCGGGGGCCGGGTCGCGGGTGATCTCGATACGGGGGAACTCGTGGGCGGTCAGCTGGACCAGCGGGTAGGACTTGTCGTCTTTCAGCCGGACGTTGTAGCGCGGTCGGTGGCGTTTGATGAGGTTCGCTTCCAGCAGCAGCGCCTGGGTCTCCGTGTCGGTGACCGCTACCTCGACGGACTCGGCCTCGGCGACCATCCGCCGGATGCGCTCGCTTCGGGGATCGGCGTAGGATCGCACCCGGCTCCGCAGGTCCACCGCCTTCCCGACGTAGAGGACGCGCTCGTAGGAGTCGGTCTCGGCGAGGTCGGCGTCGGAGGGGGTGAACCCGTTCGTCGGAGCCTCGCTGTCGGGCCCGCCGTCGCCGCCGGTCGCGCTCGCCCCCCGTGACTCCCGTGCGAGGAACTGGTAGACGCCGGGCTCGGCGGGCAGGTCGCCGGCTCGCTCCCGGACCGCGTCGGGATCCATCGCCCGTCGGTAGCGACTCGGCGGATTTGAACCCTGCGTCCGCGGGCGCCGGGGCGAACGCCCGCGGCGGCTACTCGCTCGTCTCGCGCTCGCCGGTCCCCATCACGTCGTCGACCTCCTCGGAGAAGTCGGCCCGGTTCGTCTCGCGGACGGCGCGGTCGACCTCGGACGGTTCGGGGTCGTTCGCCTCCGCGTCGCCGGCGATCCCGTCGCGCTCGACGGCGCCCGAGCCGCCGGCCAGCGGGTCCGCGCCGCCGGACGGCGCCTCGCGGTCGCCGGTGTTCGGCCCGCGGTCCCCGTCGCCGAACAGCACGACCTCCAGGTCGGCGACCGCGCCGTCGATCGTGTCGTCGTCGGCGGGGACGCGGATCGGGTCGGCGTCGCCGGCGACGCTCACTTCGAGCACGCGGTCGCGGGTCAGCAGGTAGACGGCGAAGACGAAGACGGCGAACAGCACGAGCAGCGCGCCGATCATCCGGGCGAACTCGTCGATGCGGGCGATCAAAGAGAGGAACCGCTGGAGTATCGAGAGCAGTCCGCCCATGCCGAGCTGGCCGGCGCCGGCGCCCGCGAAGGCGTCGGTCGGGACGAACGACCCGAAGTCGACGAACACGCCGACCGCGAGCAGGACGCCGCCGTAGACGGAGAGCCGGGCGCCCTGGCCGAGGAGGTTGTCCTCGCCCTCGTGGCCGGCGCGCACGTCGGCGACGTTCGGCAGGTCGACGCCGCGGTAGTTCTCCCCGTCGCTGTCGGGGGTAAAGGCCAGCAGACGGTGTGAGGTGACGACGACGCGGTTGCCGTCGGCCAGCTCGACGCGCTCGCGGACCGACTCGCCGTCGTACAGCAGGTCCTCGACCGAGCCGGCCCACGCGCGCCCCTCCGTCCCCCCGAGGCCGAGGCCGTCGAGCAACCCGCGGAGTCGGGACATGTCACACAGTGTCGCGGCCCCGGTCTTGAAACTGTGGCCCGGAGTATCTCGCGTGATAAACGCCCCGTCGCTCCACCACGGCGTCGGCGCCGCCGGGCGACCGCGCGATCCGCTGGCTACAAACCCGCGCGCGCCCCACGGTGTGCTATGAGCGACGACACGGTCAGGTGCTGGCTGGTCGACCGGATCTCCCGCGACGAGAACCTCGTCACGCTGGTGTACGCCACCCCCGACGGGCAGCGCCAGCTCACCAAACAGCTGTCCTTCCAGTTGCTCTCGCGCAAACCCACGACGGCCGCGGTCGACGTCGATCCCGAGAAGCTGGAGCCGACGGCCGACCCCGACGAGCGAGAGCGCTACGCGACGCAAGCCCAGTCGATGGCCGATTCGCACCACCCCGACGACGAGGTCTGAGCCGCGCGACGGCGGGAGCCGTCGCGGCCGTCCGGTGGGGTCGCGAATGTATCAAGACCTAAACCGGAGGGCGCGAAAGGCCCGCCCATGCCAGCGATCGAACTCGACGGCGTGACGAAACGCTTCGACGACGTCACCGCCTTGCGGGGGGTCGACATGACCGTCGAGGACGGGGAAGTCTTCGGGTTTCTGGGACCGAACGGCGCCGGCAAGACCACGACGATCGACATCCTGCTGGACTTCGTCCGGCCGACCGCCGGCTCCGCCGAAGTCCTCGGCATGGACGCCCGCGAGGACTCGGAGGCTATCCGGGAGCGACTGGGGGTGCTCCCGGAGGGCTACGACCTCTACGACCGACTGACCGGCCGCCATCACCTCGAGTTCGTCGGCGAGGCCAAGCGCGCCGATCCGGACCCCGAGGCCATCGCCGAGCGGGTCGGCCTCGACCGCGAGGACCTCGACCGCAAAGTCGAGGGGTACTCCCGCGGGATGGCCCAGCGGCTCGCGCTGGGGATGGCGCTGGTCGGCGAGCCCGACCTGCTGATCCTCGACGAGCCCTCGTCGGGACTGGACCCCAACGGCGCCCGGCTGATGCGACAGATCGTCCGCGAGGAGAACGAGCGCGGCGCGACGGTCTTTTTCTCCAGTCACATCCTCGGGCAGGTCGAATCGGTCTGCGACCGCGTCGCTATCCTCCAGGACGGTGCGGTGGTCGCCGTCGACACCGTCGAGGGCCTGCGCGGGGCGACCGACACCGGGACGCGGCTGGTCGTCAGCGTCGCCCCCGGAGAGGCCGAGGCCGCCGCCGACGCCGCCCGTGCGGTCGACGCCGTCGAGGGCGCGACCGTCGAGGGCGACGACCTGGTCGTCAGCGTCGACAGCGACGAGAAGATGGCCGTCCTCACCGCCATCGAGGACGCCGGGGTCGCGGTCGACGACTTCGAGACCGAGGAGGCCTCGCTGGAGGACCTGTTCGCCGCCTACACCGACGAGCAACGGGCGCCCGAGGCGACCGCCGGCGGGGCGGCCGCCGGCGACGGTGACGACGACGCTGCGCCCGCGGACGACGACGCCGCGGCCGAAGGGGGTGCGGACCGATGAGCACCGACACCGACAGCGGTGGGCTCGACGGCGCGCTCCGCGATACGTTCGACTGGTACCCGGTCGCGAAAAAGGAGTTCCGCGACGCCATCCGGTCGAAGGGGCTGTGGATCCTCTCGTTCCTGTTCACGGCGCTGTTCGTCATGCCCGCCGGGCTCAACTGGTGGGACCTGCGCAACGCCCAGCAGGTACCCCGCGGCCTGCAGGACTTCGGCCTGCAGGCGGCGATCTCCCGGTCGTATCTCAGCATCGTCACGCTGCTGGTGCCCATCGTCGTGATCTTCGCGACGTACGCGGCCGTCTCCGACGAGCGGACGAGCGGGTCGCTGAAGGTGCTGCTGTCGCTGCCGTTCTCCCGCCGGGACGTGATCGTCGGGAAAGTGGTCGGCCGGAGCGCCGTCGTCGGCGTCCCGCTGGCGGCCGCGCTGGCCGTCACCGGCGCCTTCTTCGCGCTGTCGCCGTTTACGTTCAAGTTCGACGCCTTCGCGTGGTTCGTCCTCTTTACGCTCGCGTTCACGCTGGTGATGGTCGCCGTCTTCGTCAGCATCTCCGGCGCGATGTCGACGAACCTCCGGTCGCTCGCCGGTGCCGGCCTCGTCTACTTCTATCTCTCCTTCGGCTGGAACTCGCTCGCCAACTCGATCGGCGACCTGCTGGCCAACTACGCCGGCGTGACCGGGCCGCTGCGCTGGCAGGTCGTCCTGTTCGTCAAACTGCTGAGCCCGACCCAGGCGTACAGGACGCTCACCCAGTCGCGGATCCTCGGCGGCGAGGGCATCGACACCGCGATGACCGCCCGCTTCAGCATGTTCTCCCAGGGTCCCGAGACCATGCAGACCATCTGCGGCGACGTGCTCAACGGGCAACCCTCGGTCCGCCAGGGCATGTTCCGCAACCAGACGGTCTGCGAGAGCGCCGGCTCGTCGGTTCCCCCGTACTTCTCCGACCCCGCCGTCCTCGTGAGTTTCCTGCTGTGGATCGGCCTCGCCGCCGCGGTCAGCTACTACACGTTCGACCGCGTCGACCTGTAGCCCGGCCGTGGCTGCGGTCGAACTCGGCGAGTCCGTCGCGGCCGTATCGCTTAACCGTCGGCGCCGCGAGCGGCCGGTATGGACCTCTCGGCATCGACGTGGCCCGAGGCCGACGCCGTCGAGACGGATCTCGCCGTTCTCCCGGTCGGCAGCACCGAACAGCACGGCCCCCACGCGCCGCTGGGGACGGACGCACTGACCGCCGAGACCGTCGCCGAGAGCGGTGTCGAGGCGTACGAGGGGGAGGTGGTCGTCGCTCCCACTATTCCGGTCGGGGTCGCAGAGGAACACCGCCAGTTCGCCGGGACGATCTGGGTGAGCGAGGACACCTTCCGCGACTACGTCCGCGAGACGGTCGCCAGCCTCGCCCACCACGGCTGGGACCGCGTCGTCGTCGTCAACGGCCACGGCGGCAACGTCGCGCCCCTCCGGGAGGTCTGCGGGCGGATCACCCGCCACGACGACGCCTACGCCGCCGCGTTCACCTGGTTCGACGCCGTCGACCTCGACCGCGACTGGACCGGCGATCCGGCGGCCCCGCCGGTCGACCTCGACGCGATCCGGATGGGCCACGGCGGCCCCGTCGAGACCGCCCTCGTGCGCGCGGTGAACCCCGACCTGATCCGCGAGGACCGACTCGACGACGCCGCGGCGGGCGCCGCCGACGGCTGGGGCGAGTGGGTCGGCGGGACGAACCTCGCCTACGACTCGGCGGAGTTCTCCGAAAACGGAACGGTGGGCGACCCGCGCGACGGCACCGCCGAACTGGGCGCGTGGCTGCGCGAGCGCGCGGCAGAGAAACTGGCGACGCTGCTCGACGATCTGTCGACCCGGGACGTGTCGCGACCCGAGCGACGCTGACCGGCCACGGCGGCGTCGGAGAGCGCGCCGCGGTCGAACGCGCCCGGCTCATACGGATTATTGCAAGACATTACGGGATCGATTGCACGACTGCGTGCGGTCGACCCGGTAAACGCTTGCAGTAATCCGTATCAGGCCTCGGCTTCCTCGGCGTCGGCGTCGGCCTCGGCTTCGGCTTCTTCCTCGTCGGTCTCTTCGGCCTCGTCGTCGGCCTCGAACTCCTCCAGCGCGCTGCGGAGCTGCGGGACGGTGCTCGCCAGGTCGGACACCCCTTCGTGGGCGTCGGTCACGTCGTCGATCAGCTCCTCGACGGTCTCGATCTCCTCGGCCAGGTCTTCGGCGTCCTCGAAGGCGTCGGCGCGCTCGCCCATGGTGTACCACTTCTTGGCGTCGACGAGGTGGTCCTCGGCGTCCTCGACGTCCAGTGCCGACCGCAGCGCGTTGAGCACGCCCAGCGTGTTGTCGGCCTCGACCTCCCAGATCGCGTCGGCCTCGGGCAGCGCCCCACGGGCCTCGTCGAGGCTGGCTTCCACGTCTTCGCGCATCTCGCTGGCCGCGTCCTCGAACAGGTCGTCGTCGTCGAACGTCGCTTGACTCATGTCTCCCCCTTCGGCCCCGTCCGGTTTAAAAACACGCCTGGAACTGAAAGTGAAATGTCCGGAGAGAGGCTGCGAACGATGCCAGCACGGCGCCCCCGTCGATCAGTTACGGTCCGCCGGTATCGATCCCGGCCGGCCGGGCGCCGCTATCACCGGTCGTCGTCGCCGTCCCGGTCCTCGCGGTCGACGTTCCAGCCGTCCTCGATGCCGTTCTCGCCGCCGCTCGGGTCTGCGGCGCTGCCGTCGTCCGGCCGGTCGGGGCCGTCGTCGCTATCGACCGACTCGCCGTCGTCGCCGCCGTCGCCGCCGTCGGTGCGGACGGCCGCGCGGGCGTCGGGGACCACGTCGAAGTCGGGTTCGGCGTCGCCGAGGACGAACAGCGCGTAGTAGCGCAGGAACGTCTGGAACGGGACCTGGATCAACAGCACGCCGACGAACACGAGCAGACCGTACAGCAACACGAGCACGAGTATCACCGCGCCGACGGCCGCGCCCCCGCCCGCCGCCGCGAGGGCGAGGGCGATCGGCGCTCCCACGACCAGGAACGGGACGGCCAGCGCGATCAGCAGCAACAGGAGCAGGAACCCGACGGCGATCGAGACGCCGATCCCGAGCAGCACGGAGAGGACGAGGTAGGCGACGAACTCCACCGGCTCGGCGCTCAGCGTTCCCCAGAACCGGCGCCAGCCCGAGAGGACACCGCGGTCCTCGGCGATCATCACCGGCACGACGAACACGGTCGTAAAGCCCAGCAGTACCCCGAGGACGAGAGCGGCGAGCCCGACCACCGGGATCGCGATGAACACGACGGCCAGGATCGTCCCGTCGCTCCAGCCCGTGGGGGGCCACCCGCCCAGGGCCGCGCCGGCCCCCAGCACGACGGCCGCGACCGCGGTGATCGTCACCACCCACACCCCCAGTCGGAAGCCGAACAGCCGGAGCCCCCGCCGCCAGTACCGCCGGACCGACCGGCGCAGCCGGACCTCCTCGTCGCGCAGCGCCGCGACGAACGCGAACTCCATGGTCGCGCCGACGACCGAGTACAGCAGGAAGGCGGCGATCCCGACGGCGGCGATCCCCAGTATCAGCGCCAGGAGTTCGGGCGTCAGCTCGGGGGTGATGTCGGGACCGCCGGGCGCCGGGTCGGGACCGCCGGTTCCCCCACCGTTGAACCCCGTCGTCGGGGTGCCGGGAACGGAGAGCCCGGCCCCGCCGACGAAGAACATCACGACCGCGAGTCGGAACCACCGCACGCGGTCGACGGGCGTGAGGAACCGCTTGGTCGCCTGGACGGCGTCCTCGATGTCGGACAGGGCGGCGAGGGACATGTCCGCTCGGTTGTCCGCCCAGTCACATATCTCCCGTGGTCGGTTCGGGTCGCAGACACCACCGGGTGTCGGCCACCGCGGCCGTCCCCGGCAGTCAGGACTCCGCGTCCACGTCGACGACGCGCATGAGCGGGTAGCCGTCCTGCATGTCCATCCGCGTCCGGACCTCCGTTCCCTCGTAGTCGATGGTCATCTCGACCTCGACGAACCGGCCGGTCAGCTCCGTGTAGTCTGCGGCGGAGTCGGCCAGCTCGGTTTCCAGTTCCTCGACGAGCACGTCGACGGTGACCGACTCGCAGTACGGCTGGTTCTCGATGGCCTCCTCCATCGCGCGGGCGAGGCTGTCGGCGCTGGCCGGGCTGACCGGCGTCCCGGCGAACTGGTGGTACAGCGTCCCGAACTTGATGCCCGCCTCGAAGCAGGCGGTCTGGGCCTCCGTGGCGTCCATACCGGCCGCTGGGGTCCGTGGGAGTAATGCCCTTCGGAGGGCGTCACTCGCCACCAGCCAGGGTGTCGAGATCGTGACATTCGGACCGGGAACCGTACGTTACTTACTGACCGGTCGCAAGGGTACACCTGAATGGACGAGCCGGTCTTACTCACAGGTGCAGGGGGCCGCGTCGGGCAGGCCGTGCTGGAGGGGCTGGCCGACGAGTACGAGTGGCAGTTGCTCCTCCACAGTCCGCCGGACGAGGAGCCCGACCACGACTACCTCGTCGGCGACGTGACCGACGAGGAGACGGTCGCCGAGGCGATGGACGGTGTGGGGGCCGTCATCCACCTCGCCGGCGACCCGCGGCCGAGCGCGCCGTGGCCCTCCGTGCTGTCGAACAACATCGACGGCACCGAGAAGATGTACGAGGTCGCCGTCGCCGAGGGCGTCGCGAAGTTCGTCTTCGCCTCCTCGAACCACGCCGTCGGCGCCTACGAGACCGACGAGCGCACCCCCGAGATGTACCGCGAAGACGACGACTACCGCCTCGACGGCACCGAGTTCCCCCGTCCCGGCAACCACTACGGCGTCTCCAAGGCCGCCGGCGAGGTGCTGGGTCGGTACTACCACGACGAACACGGCATCTCCGTGTGCAACGTCCGCATCGGCAACCTCACGCGGGGTCACCCGCCGATCGACTACGAGCGCGGCCAGGCCATGTGGCTCTCCTACCCCGACTGCGCGCGGATCCACCGCTGTGCGCTCGAAGCCGACTACGACTTCGAGATCGTCTACGGCATCTCCGACAACGACCGGAAGTACTACTCCATCGAGCGCGCACGCGAGGCGCTGGGCTACGACCCGCAGGACAACTCCGCCGAGTGGGACGCCGACGAACACGTCGCCGACTACGAGCGCGACGTCTAAGCGTCCCGAATTCGCGGGGTCCCGAACTGCCCGACGGGAAAATTTTCGGCCCGGTCCGCGGTCGTCGACCGC
>ENA-ORCR01000512-ORCR01000512.1-marine-metagenome-genome-assembly--contig:-NODE-512-length-20378-cov-3.260184_pt1 | contig 20378 bp, 24 predicted proteins | sample MGYA00237782_ERZ508514 | MGnify/ENA primary metagenome ERZ508514 (study PRJEB26185, sample SAMN06268960) | marine metagenome | isolation source: Eden Landing Ponds, San Francisco, CA, USA | place...
GGGCGGCCGGTCTCGTCGGAGCCGCCGGTGATCTCGACGGTGTAGCCCGAGAGGCCGACGCTCCCGCCGTCGACTTCCTCACCGATCTCGCGGCCGATGAAGCGGTTGGCGTCCTGTCCGTCGATCTCGACCTGGTAGGTGTGGCCGTCCTCCGGGTCGGAGACGGCGACCGTGAAATCTGCCATACCCGGTCGAACTCGACGCGCGTTCAAAAGCCCGTCGGAACGCCCCGTCCGTCGCTGTCCCCGCCGAGCCAACCGGTCGCACGGTCGCAGCTACCCTCCCTCGTCGCCGTCGCGCGCGCCCCGACTCTCCCCCCGCAGATCCAGCGTGAATCCCGTCTTCGCCTCGCGGTCGAACCCGCAGGACTCGTAGAACTCGTGTTTCCACGCCTCGTCGCTGCCCGTCAGCAGCATCACCTTGTAGCAGCCCCGCTCGTCCGCCCGCTCGACCGCCGCCTCGACGCAGGCGGTCCCGAACCCCTCGCCGCGATACCCCTGGCGGGTGACCACGTTTTCGACGACGGCGAACGGGCGCGCACCTCTGGTCAGGTTCTCCGTCACCGACAGCAGGCAGGTGGCGACCAGCCGTCCGTCGTGCTCGACGACCACGATATCGAGGTCGTCGTCCGCGACCATCTCGGCCCACTGGTCGGCCACCGCCTCGGGGGCGAGTTCCGGGTCGTCGGGGTTGAGATGGCGGTACAGTTCGAGCAGTTCCTCGAGGTCGTCCTGCCCGGCGGATCTGGTCGTGGCCATCGTCGCTCGGTGCTCGACGGCCGACCCCCGTGAATCCCCGCGATCCCGCGGGTCGCTCCCTCGGGCGTACTCGAAAACTCATTTGACACGCCGGCCGAAACCGACGGGTATGTCGGAGTGGTCCCCGCCGACGCCCTCACGCACCGCAATCGCGGCGTTCGCACTGGTCGCCGTCCTGCTACTGGCGTACGCGCTGTTGATCGTCCAGCAGTTCCTGCTCGGCGTCCTGCCGATCGTCCTCGTCGCCCTCGGCTATCTGATCTGGCGGGTCGTCGTCGCGCTCGAAGCCATCGCCGACGCGGCCCAGCGGATCGCCGACGAGCGCGAGCGACGGTGAGTCCCGTCCCGGTTGCTCTCCTCGCTCGGGATCTCGTCCCCGCTCAGGCCCGCTCGACGCCGACGACCGTCGAGACGCGGGCGTTCTCCTTCAGTCGCAGTCCCGCGCCGCCGACCGACAGCGGCACGCGGCCGAGTTCGGACAGCTCCAGCGTCGGGTGGAAGGCGCCGCGTGCGCGGACGGCGTCGCGGGTCTGCACCCGCGCGACCGTGTCCGCGGGCACCGACAGCGACTCGTTGTACTCGACCAGATACTGACCGGCGCCGAGGTGCCACCACTCGTAGTCGTCGTCCTCGTCGCGATACTGCCGGTCGTGGGGTTCGAGGTCGGCGGCTTCGAGCTCGCCGCCGCCGAAGTCGACGCGACCCGGCTCGGCCACCTCGTAGACCTCGGTAACGGTCAGGTCGATCCCTCGCCCCTCCGTCTGGGTCGGCTCGTGGACGATCCCGTCGACGAACGCCGTCAGGTCGGTCATGTCCGTGTCTCCGGCCGCTCCGGGCAAAAGCGTGGGGTCGACTGGACTCGTGGAGCCGTGCGACCGCGCGGACACCGGACTACTGCGGGTCCAGGTCACCGGACTCGACCATCGCTTCGAGGGGGTTGTCCTCGATCTCCAGCGGGAACTCGACGCGGCCGCGCCGCCGGGCGGACTCCCAGATCCCGAAGATGATCTCGGTGCTGTTCAGCGCGTTCTCGGCGCCGATCACGGGCTGTTCACCGGACTCCAGGCAGTCGACGACGTGGGCGACCGCGTCGTTGATGGGGTCGGTCCAGGCGCCCTCCTCGACCGTCTCGTCGGTCCACTCGCCGTCGGTCCGCCAGCGCAGATCCGCGTCGCTCCCCTCGGGACCGATCTCGAGGACGCCCTCGCTCCCGACGAAGCGCATGTCCGCGGGGACGAACGAGCGGTCGCCGCCGGTCGAGACGACGGCGTCGACGCCGTTCTCGTAGCGCCAGTGGGCGTGGGCCTGGTTCTCGTTGTGGGCGCCGAACCACGTGTTCTCCTCGCGGTAGTCGATCTGGGCGATCACCCACTCCGCCGGCACGTCGCCCGCGACGCCCGTCGCGAAGTCGATCGGGTGCGTCCCACCGTCGTAGATGTTTCCGGGGGAGAGTTCGACCCGTTCGAGGTCACCGATGGCACCCGCCTCGATGCGCTCGCGGGCTTCGACCCACGTCGGCTTGAACCGCCGCATGTGGTTGAACGTGAGCTGCACGCCCGCCTCGCGACAGCCCTCGGCCATCCGCCGGGAGTTCCCCCAGGTCAGATCCATCGGCTTCTCGCAGTGGATCGCTTCGACGCTATCGCTCCGCGCGCAGTCGAGGACGACCTCGGCGTGGTCTTCGGGCCAGACCGAGATCGAGACGATGTCCGGTTCGGCCTCGGCGAGCATCCGTTCGTAGTCGGTGAAGGCGCCCGCATCGGGGATGTCGAAGCGGCCGGCGAACGCCTCGGCCCGCCCCCGTTTCAGGTCCGCGCAGGCCACGAGTTCGCAGTCGTCCAGTCGCTCGTAGCCCTCGCCGTGGTAGTAGTTCATCGCGAACCCCTCGGGGTTGGGGTTCTTCAGGTCCGCCTGGTCGCCGGTCCCGACGAAGGCGATGTCGTGGGTGGTCACGACTCCCACTCTCCCGGGCGCTCCCGTAGTCCTTGCGCCCGCGGAAGCGCTCGCGTGGGTCGGATAGCTCACCGAAATCATCACATATCTGGTCACAAAAACAGATATGTGTCCTGACGCCCAACGACGGGTATGGACGACCAGTCGGCGGCGGACCGCTGGAGCGAGGAGCGGACGACGTTCCAGCGGATCTAAGACCTGCTCGTCGGGGCTCGGGAGTTCGAGCGCGTCGGGACGTTCGCCGAGCGGGCGGACTGTTCGGAGACCGCGGCCAGGAACGCCCTCGAACAGTTGACCGAGATGGGGATCGCCCGACGACGGGACGGGCGGCCCGCGACCTACCGGCGCAACGATTCGTACTTCCGGTGGAAGCGGGTCGAGTCGCTGGCGAACGAACACGACCCGGCCGAACTGCGTCGGCGCGTCGACGACCTGATCGGCCGCGACCGGGAGCTTCAGGACCGATACGACGTTCCCGACCCCGACGCGGTCGGCACCGCCGACCTCCCCGCCGACGACCACGAGGCGACCCACGAGCGCTGGGACGACCTCCGCGAGTGGCGGACGGTCCGTCGGGATATCCGGATCCTGCGGGAAGCGGTCGAGCGAGCCGAATCGCGCGCGGACGACGGCGTGCCCGCGTGACGACCGACGACTCTGCGGACGGCCCGGCCGACGATTCACCGGGTGGACCGCTCGACGTGCCGACGCTGGAGGTGATGGCTCGACACGCACGGTCGCACGACCTCCTCGCGAGCTGGTCGTTTCGGCCGGACAGCGTCTCGCCGCGCCGACTCGAACTCCGACTCGACGGCGAGCAGTACCCTGCCGCCGTCGACACCGCACGACTGGACGTGCGCTGGTACGAGGGCGACGACTACACGTTCCACTACGTCGAGTCACGGGGCGGCGACCGGTGGCAGTGTCGCTGGGACCGCCACCCGAAACCCGAGGCGCCGTCGGCTCATTTTCACCCGCCGCCCGACGCGTCGAGTACAGTCGAACCGTCGGAGCTGGACGACTCTCATCCCCTCGGCGCGCTGTTCGACGTGCTCGACTGGGCGCCCGCTCGACTCTCGACGCTCCACGAGGAGTGACGGCCCCGATCCGGACCCCGTCGGTTCAGCCCTCGCTTTCCTCGCGGTTCGCTCCGCTCACCGCCCGGTCTCGGAGGGCCTCGCTTCGCTCGGGCCTCCCTCTTCCCACCGGAACACGCCGTCCTTCTGTACGACCTCGCCGTCGACCTCCAGCCGGGAGTCGCCGGTCATGTCGGTGATGAGGTCGACGTGGACGGCCGAGTCGTTCCCTTCCTCGCCGTCGGGGAGGTTGGCGTCGTAGGCGCGACCGAGCGCCAGGTGCACCGTGCCGGCCATCTTCTCGTCGAAGAGGATCCGTCCGGTCGGGCGGTCGATACCGCGGTTCATCCCGACCCCGAGCTCGCCGAGCCGTCGGGACCCTTCGTCGGTCTCGATGATCTCCTCGATCACCGCCTCGCCCCGGGCGGCCGCCCAGTCGACGACGACGCCGTCCTCGAAGGTGAGTTCCACGTCGCGCACGTCGCGGCCGCGGATCGTCATCGGCACGTCGAAGGTGACGACGCCGTCGGTGTCGTACGGCGCGGTGAACACCTCGCCGGAGGGGAGGTTGTGGGAGTCGTAGGCGACGCTGGCCGCGGAGTTGACGGCGGTGCGGCCGTCGATCGAGAGGGTGAGGTCGGTCCCCTCGGTGACGATCCGGACCGCCTCGCCGTCGTCGAGGATCGCCTTCAGCCGGTCCATCTCGTCGGCGAGCGACTGCCAGTCCCGCAGCGTCGCGTCGTAGACGAACTCGCGGTACTCCTCGAAGGCCATGCCGGCCTGCTGGGCGAGCGCGCGCGTCGGGTGCAGCGTCGACACCCAGTCGGTCGCCAGCCGCGCCTCCCGGATCCCCTGGCGCGCGCGGCCGTAGCGCTGGGTGCGCTCGCCGGACACGTCGGCAGTCGCCGCCGTGTTGCGACTCGCGCCCAGCGAGAGCACGCTGTCGGCGTTCTCGTACAGCGCCCGCTCGAACTCGGGGTCCTCGTCGAACTCGCCGTCGTGGGCGCGGAGATACGCGCGCTGGAGTTCCTCGGAGGCGTACACCGTCGTCACGTTCGCGCCGCGCTCGCCCAGCGCCTCCGCGACGGCCACCGCCAGGTCGTGGGCGCCCTCGTCGACGGAGACGACCACGTCGTCGCCCGTCTCGATCCGCGCGCTCCAGTCGACCAGCGTCTCCGCGTGCTCCCGTACGCGTTCGTCCATACTCCGCCCTCGGCCGCCGCCGACTAAACGATGGCGCGACGCCTGCCCTCGCTCCGCCACCCGGTCACCTCCCGCTACGCCCGAACCGGCCCCGATACGCCTATTCTTTCGTGATAAAACCCTGCCACTCGGGTTTTAGGGCTCCCTAAAGTTCGAAACGGCTTTATGGGATTAGGTCAGCCTAAATCGTATGCACGACGGAACTGACGGAGCACGGACGCGGCGCGAGGTCGTTCGCGCCGGCGTCGGACTGGCCGCCGGCGGCGCGCTGGCGGGCTGTCTCGGTGGAGGCGACTCGTCGGGGACGGCGACGCCCGAGGGGACCGACCCCGACGACGGCGACGACACCGCGACGCCGACGCCCACCGACGACCCGACCGCGACGGCATCGGACGCGACGACCGGGACGGCGACCGCAGCCGCCGACGGCCCCTACAGCGCCGCGCTGGCGCCGATGGGCGAGGTGCGCTTCGAGTCTGCCCCCGAGTCGATCTTCACGATCCTCTCCAGCCACGCCGACATGGCGCTGGCGCTGGGACGGGGCGACGACGTCAACGCCGTCTACGCGGTTGAGTACACGAACTCGCTGATGAACGCGTTCACGCCGGCGCTCGAGGGCGTGACCGTCGACTGGTCGGACTGTTTCGCCTCGTGGAACCCCCCCGAGGAGAAAGTGTACGAACTCGACAGCGACATCCACCTCGCCGACCCGGCGAACGTCGCCACGATGGGCAACTGGGACCGCGAGAGCGTCGAGACGGTCGCCGAGCAGGTCGGTCCGTGGTTCGGCAACACCTTCAGCGCCAGCCACGGCTCGCCGCCCGACGCCTACGCCGACGCCTACGAGTACTACACCCTCTGGGAGACCTTCGGCGGCGTCGCGCGGGCGCTCCGCGAGGGGGCTCGCTACGAGGCGCTCGCCGAGGTCCTCGTCGACCTCCTCGCGACCGTCGAGGCGGACCTGCCGCCCGCGGAGGAGCGCCCCTCCGTGGCGATGGTGCTGCCCTCGACCGCGGGCGACGGGATGTGGACCTACGACGTGAACGCCGCCGGCTACCACGCCGCCCACACGCGCCCGCTCGACGCGACCGACGCCTTCGGCGAGGACGTCGCCAACGGCGCGAAGGTCGACTCCGAGGGGCTGGCCGAGGCCGACCCCGACGTGCTGCTGGTCCTCGGCGGCGTCGTCGACGCCCACGACATGGCGGCGATCCGCGACTCGCTCGAAGACGACCCGATCGCCAGCACGGTCACCGCCGTCGAGGAGGGCCGCGTCCACGCCCAGGGCACCCGCCACCAGGGCCCGCTCCTCAACCTCTTCCAGATCGAGATGGCTGCCAAACAACTGTACCCCGACGCGTTCGGCGAGTGGCCGACCTACACCGAGGGGCCCTACCCCGACCTCGCCGCCGACGAACAGCTGTTCGACCACCAGGCGGTCGCCGATATCATCACCCAATGAGCGACGACTCCGACTCCGAGACCACACGCAGAGCCTACCTGACCACCGCGGCCGCCCTCGTCGGCGGGGGCGCCCTCGCCGGCTGTTCCAGCGGCGGCGAAGCGACCGACACGCCCGCCGACGGGAGCGGCGACACCGCGACGCCGACGGCCACGTCCACCGCCACGCCGACCGACGCCGCCGGAACGCCGACGGAGACGCCGGCCGGGACGGACTCGTCGGCCGTCGAGACGCCCTACTCGGTGTCCATCGAGCCCGTCGGCAGCGTCGAGTTCGACGCCGTCCCGGAAACCTGGGTCGCCAACAACGGCTCCTGGGCGGACATGGGGATCGCCCTCGGCCTCGAACCGCCGGAAGGCGTCTGGCTGAAGAGCCGGTATCACACCGACTACTACGACTCGATCCCCGGTGTGAGCGTCGACAAGAGCGACATGGTGTCGCTCTACCAGGACGGCGGCGTCGGCACGGAGCTGTTCTACGAGCTCGACGCCGACGTGCACGTCATGGACCCGAACTTCCTCATGAACCGCTTCAAGGGCTGGGAGCAGTCCGATGTCGACGAGATCACCGATGAGATCGGGCCCATCTTCGGCAACTGCATCTACGCCCAGCACTACCCCTGGCACTCCGATTACCGCTACTACTCCCTCATGGAGGGCTTCGAGAAGCTCGCGAAGGTGTTCAAGCGGACCGACCGCTACGAGGCCTTCGAGGCCGTCCACGACGACTTCCAGTCGAACCTCGCCCCCGTCGTCCCCAACCAGGGCGACCGACCGGAAGTCGCCGTCCTCTGGGGCGTCGGCAACGAGCCCGAGGAGTACTACCCCTACGTCATCGGCGAGGGGACCGGCTTCAAACACCTCACCGACCTCCGGGTGCGCGACGCGCTCGCGAGCACGGACATCAAGGACTTCCACGGCTCCCGGGCGGCCATCGACCTGGAGACGCTGCTGAAGGTCGACCCCGAGGTGATGATGCTGCGCGGCTACGAGGCGATGTCCGCCGCCGACTTCGAGAACACGGTCGTCTCGTTCCTCGAAGACCACCAGACGGCGAGCGCGCTCACCGCCGTCCAGAACGGCGACGTCTACCGCGCCGGCGGCCTCTACCAGGGCCCGATCACGAGCATGGTGCTGACCGAGCGGACCGCGAGCCAGCTGTACGGCGCCGACGCCGAGCTGTTCGACCGCGAGCGCGTCGCGGCGATCGTCGCGGGTGACCTGTAGATGAGCGACGCGAGCGAGGGCGGCGGGGCGGACCGCGGGGACGGTCCCGACGCCGAGTCCCGGGTCGAGTCCGCCGACGCCGTCGTCGTCGGCTGCGGCCCCGCGGGCGGGGCGGCCGGCGTCTTCCTCGCTCGCTACGGGCTCGACACGGTCGTCTTCGACCGCGGGTCCGCGTCGCTCGACCGCTGCGCGTTCCTCGGCAACTACCCCGGCTTTCCCGCCGGTATCGACGTGGACACCTTCCAGACGTTGCTCCGCGAGCACGCCCGCGAGGCCGGCTGCGAAGTCGTCGACGATCTGGTCGAGTCCGTCGAGCGCGCGACCGGCGCCGACCCGACCGACGACGACAGCGCCGACCCGACCGACGACGACAGCGCCGACCCGGCGGACGCTCCGCTCGTCGTCGAGACCCAGGAGGGTCGTCGCGTCGTCGCCGAGCGGGTGGTCGCGGCCACCCGGTACACCGGCGAGTACTGCCGGCCGGTGACCGGCGACGCGATGTTCGAGACCCACGAGCACGACGGCGAGACCCACGAACACGTCGACCCCGACTACGCCGACGCGGACGGGCGAACCCCCGTGGAGGGACTGTACGTCGCCTCGCCCGCGGGCCAGCGCGACGTGCAGGCCGTCGTCGCCGCCGGACGGGGCGCCCACGTCGCGCGGACGCTGCTCGAAGACCACCGCGTCGAGCGGGGCTACCCCGTCGATCTCGCCCGCCACTACGACTGGCTGCGCCCCGACAGCGAGTTCGAGGGCGAGTGGGGCGACCGCGAGCGCTGGCGCGAGTGGTTCGACGAGCGCGTCCCTGAGGACTTCGAGCCCGAGGACGCCGACGAACCGCTCGCCGACCTCCGCGAGGCGTACATCGACGACGCGTTCGCGACGCGCCGAAGTCCCGACGACGTGGCCGACCTGACCGACCGCGCCCACCGACGCCTGCTCGACCACCTCGACGACGACGCGGTGCTCGAACGGGCCGCCGAGATCGAGGCCGAACGGGCCGACGCCGCTCCCGACGCCGACGAGCCGTCCGAGGACGCGACCGACGGCGACGGCCCCTCGGGGACTGCCTCGGCGAACCGCAACCACTAAACCACTGTTTAGGCATACCTAAAACGATCGAATGGCGGAGAACGTGGCGCCCGAGAGCGGGTCGGAGGCGGCCGAGAGCGCCCGCTTCGGCTGGGTCGACCGGTCGCTGCTGGGGCTGTGTCTGGGGAGTCTCGCGGTCACGGTGGCCGCCGGGCTCGTCCAGGTGAGCTTCGGCTCGTACTCGATGTCGGTCGCGCAGGCCTGGCGGTCGGTCGTCGACCCCGCGGTGTTGCTCGACTACCGCTGGGTGCTGAACTTCCTGCTCGGCGAGGGGCTGATGCGGACGGTCACGGGCTTCCAGGGAGAGCTGCCGGAGCTCGCGACGCCGACGCTCATCGTCTGGACGATCCGGCTACCGCGGGTGTTCGTCGCCGGGCTCGTCGGCGCGAACCTCGCCGTCTCGGGCGCCATCTTCCAGGCGGTCACCAGGAACGAACTCGCGAGCCCGTTCGTACTCGGCGTCTCCTCGGGCGCGGGCCTGCTCATCCTCCTGACGCTGGTCGTCTTCCCGATGCTGGCGGCGGCGCTGCCCATCATCGCCGCCCTCGGCGGGATGGCGGCGTTCGTGCTCGTCTACGTCATCGCCTGGAAGGGCGGCACCTCGCCGGTTCGACTCGTCCTCGCGGGCGTCATCGTCGGTACCGTCTTCCAGAGTCTACAGACCGGCCTCTTTTTCTTCGCCGACAGCATCGGCGTGGTCCAGTCGGCGATCGCCTGGACCACCGGCTCGCTGACCGGCGTCGACTGGGAGCAGGTCCGCACCGCGCTCCCGTGGTCGGTCGTCGCCGTCGGCCTCTCGCTCGTCGGCGCCCGCCAGCTGAACGTCCTGCTGCTCGGCGAGCGCACCGCCTCCTCGCTCGGGATGAACGTCGAGCGGATGCGCTTCGCCCTCTCTGCGGTCGGCGTGCTCGCCGCCGCCGCCTCCATCGCTGTCGCCGGCATCGTCGGCTTCGTCGGTCTCATCGTCCCCCACGTCGTCCGCAACGTCGTCGGCAGCGACTACCGCCGGCTCGTCGTCGGCTGCGTCTTCGCCGGCCCGGCGCTGCTCGTGGCCGCCGACGTGGGCGCGCGACTGGCCATCCCCGTCCTCACCGGCGGGAGCGGCCAGCTCCCCGTCGGCATCGTCACCGGCCTCGTGGGCGGCCCGTACTTCCTCTATTTGATGCGCAAACAGGAGCAACTCGGCGAAATATGAGCCAGAGCGACACCACCCCGACCGAACCGCACCACCCGGACGAACACACCGACTGCGACGAGAGCCCCGACGCCCAGTCGGCGCTCGCGGCGCCCGCCATCGGCACCGACGCCGCCGCTGGTGCCGACGCCGCGGAGGGAACCCCCTTCGAGGCCGAGGATCTCGTTGTCGGCTACCCCACGAGCAACGGACCCGTCGTCGACGGCGAGTCGCTCGTCGCCGCGCCCGGCGAGGTCACCGCGCTCGTCGGCCCCAACGGCAGCGGCAAGTCCACCCTGCTGAAGGCCATGGCCGACCAGCTCGCCCCCGAGGCGGGCGCCGTCCGCATCGACGGCAGCGAGGTCGCCGACATGGACGCCAAGGACCTGGCCCGCCGCCTGGGCTTGCTCTCCCAGGAGAACGTCGCGCCCGACTCCATCACCGTCCGGAAGCTCGTCGAACACGGCCGCTACCCCCACCGGGGCTTTTTCGACGGACTCACCGAGGAGGACCGGGCGGCCGTCGACCGCGCCATCGACCTGGCCGGCGTCGACCACCTCCGCGACCGCGACGTGGGCAGCCTCTCGGGCGGGCAGAAGCAACTGGTCTGGATCGCGATGGTGCTCGCCCAGGAGACGGACGTGCTCCTCCTCGACGAACCGACCACGTTCCTCGACATGCACCACCAGCTCGAAGTGATGGAGATAATCGAGACGCTCCGCGCGGAGAGCGACAAGACCGTCGTCGTCGTCCTCCACGACCTCCAGCAGGCCGCCCGGCTGGCCGACCGCGTCGTCGCGCTACAGGACGGCGCCGTCCGGAGTCGGGGCAGCCCCGAGGCGGTCGTCACCGAGGACCTGCTCGCCGACGTGTTCGGCATCGAGGCCGACGTCGTCCCGACCGACCGCGGCCCGCAGATCACGCCGCTCCGACCGCTCCACGACGACGGCGGCACCGACCGTCACGACTGACGCCGATTTCGCTGCTCCCGGCCGCTCCGCTCCTGTTTCGTCCGTTCTCTCGCACTCTCCCGTGTGTCGATCGAGTCGGCGGCGTCTGACGCTGTCAACGGTATGCCGGTGTATCGAATCGGGGTTGCCGGCCCGACTCGTCTCGACCCGGCTATCGTAGTTCCTCGACGAGCGCGGCGACGGCGCTGTCTACGACCGACGGATCGAGTCGGCCCTGCCAGAAATCGATCTCCGCGCGGTCGACCGACTCCACGCCCCACGGGACGATTCGACTGTCCGCTGGTGTCCCGCCCCGGACCCAGGCGTCGTCCGGTATCTCGACCAGCCCGTCTATCCAGGATCTGGTCGTGAGTGTGAGCGCGATGTACTGCTCGCCGTGGAACGGCCGCTCCTCGTGGTTCGAGACCACGAGCCACGGGCGCGCGGCTTCCTCGCCCTTGAACGGGTCGTCACCGTAGACGACATCGCCCCGTTCGAAGACGGGGTCGGATCCGTCGTCGGTCACTGTTCGTCCGTGACGCTCGGGTGTGACTCGTCCGGTGCGCGGTCGCGCCACTCCTCGCGGCTCTCCTCACCGAGTTGTTCGTTGAACAGCGCCGTCGCTCGCTCGTAGCCGCTCGCCGCCGCCAGTCGCTCCTCGTCCTCGGTTACGGCCCAGTAGGTGGCCTTGTGCTCGACCAGCCCCCGATTCTTTAGCCGTGTGAGCGCAGTGCTGACGGCGCTCTCGTCGATCCCGGACCGGTCGGCGATCTCGCTCGCTTCGAACGCGCGGTCGTCGTGGGCCACCAGGAACCCGAGCACTCGCTGTGGCACGGACAGCGATTCGAGTTCCGCCTCACTCGCCTCTCGAAACGTGTCCCTGTCGATCGACATCGGTCAGGGCAACCTTGTACGTCGGACGATATCAACGTTAGTGACGAAACCGACGAAATTCTGTGATCGGTGAAAATCTCGACTTCCGGTCGCGAGACGCCCGTCCGTATCTCCGATTCGCCAGATCCAGGCGCTATGGCTCCAGAACGTGGCGTTTCTGTCCGGATTCCGTGTCCGGCTTTCCGTCCGGACAACGGGCAGCGTCTGACGCTGTCAACGGTATGCCGATATACCGAATCGACGGGTGCCACCCCGGTGTCGCGACTCGGAGGCTGGACAAATACGCTCGGACGCCGCGAACCGGACGCGGACGGGAGACGGTTTTTCCACGCCGTACGGATCCTCCGGCGCTCTCCGGCTGTAGCCGGTTCCCCGGCGTCGCCCTTCCGGACTCTAGCTGGACTCACACCAGCGGTTGCCAGCGGCCGGCTTCCCGAGCGCCGGCTCGGCGCACCTCGACAGTGTCGTGACAGTCGACACGGTGTTTTCGGTGGGTTCCCCACACCGCAGTGTTTACCGCCGCCCGCTCGGCCGGTCCGCCCATGGCGACGACCCTCGACGGCGAGGCGCTGGCGGCACGACTGCGCGAGGACCTCCGCGACTCGGTCGCGCGACTCGCCGAGGCCGGCACCCGACCCGGGCTCGCGACCGTCCACGCGGGCGACGAACCGGCCGCAGAGTCCTACGTCCGGATGAAACAGCGCGACTGCGAGCAAGTGGGTATCGAGGGGACCCACGTCGACATCGACCCCGGCGCGCCTGCGTCCGAACTACACGGCGTCCTCGCCGACCTGAACGACGACCCCGACGTGCACGGTGTCCTCGTACAGGACGACGTGCCGGACCAAGTCGACTGGATGGACGCCGTGCGGCGCATCGACCCCGAGAAGGACGTGGACGGCCTCCACCCCGACAACGTCGGGCGACTGGTCGCCGGCGACCCCCGGTTCGTTCCCTGTACGCCGCTGGGCGTCCGACGACTGCTCGCCGAGTACGATATCGAACTCGCGGGCGCGGACGTCGTCGTCGTGAACCGCTCGATGATCGTCGGCAAGCCGCTGGCGGCGCTACTGGGCGACCGCGGCGCCGACGCCACGGTCACGGTCTGTCACTCCCGGACCGACGATCTCGCGTCGAAAACTCGCGATGCGGATATTCTCGTCGTCGCCGTCGACAGCCCCGAGTTCCTCGACGGGTCGATGGTGACCGAGGGGACGACGGTCGTCGACGTGGGTATCGGTCGCGAGCCCGCGGACAACGAGCGCGGGTACAGGCTCGTCGGCGACGTCGACCCCGAGACCGTCGAACCGACGGCCGACTACTTCGCGCCGGTGCCGGGCGGCGTCGGTCCGATGACGCGGGTGATGCTGCTCCGCAACACCGTCGAAGCGGCCCGGCGACGGGCCGATGGTCCCGTCGAAGACTGACGCCGACCGCCGGTCCCGCCCCGAACCACAACCCCTACTTGCGCGCCCTGAGACCTCCACGTATGCAACTGGGCGTCGTCGGACTCGGCCGGATGGGACAGATCGTCGTCGACCGCGTGCTCGATGCGGGCCACGACGTAGTGGCCTTCGACCTCGACGAGGAGGCCGTCGCGGCGGCCGCGGAGGCGGGCGCGACCCCCGCTGACTCCGTTGTCGACCTCGCCGAGCGACTCGGCGAGGACAAGCGGATCTGGCTGATGGTCCCCGCCGGCGGCGCCGTCGACGCCGCGCTGGACGACCTCGAACCGCACCTCGACGGCGACGATATCGTGGTCGACGGCGGCAACTCCTACTTCGAGGACTCCGTGCGTCGCGCCGAGTCGACCGACGCGGCGTATCTCGACTGCGGCACCTCCGGCGGCCCAGCCGGCGCCGAGCTGGGCTTCTCCCTGATGGTCGGCGGCCCGGAATGGGCCTACGAGGAACTGGTTCCCGTCTTCGACGCCGTCGCCACGGGACCGGAGGGCCACGACCGCATGGGTCCCGCGGGCTCGGGCCACTACGTGAAGATGGTCCACAACGGCGTCGAGTACGCGCTCATGCAGACCTACGGCGAGGGGTTCGAGCTGCTCGCGAACGGACGGTACGACCTCGATCTCGAATCGGTCGCACGCACGTGGAACAACGGCGCGGTCATCCGCTCGTGGCTGCTGGAACTCTGCGAGGAGGCCTTCGCCGAGGAGGGCACCGACCTGGGCACCGTCGCCGACCGCATCGAGGGCGGGTCGACGGGCACCTGGACCGTCCAGGAGGCCCTGGAACAGGAGGTGCCCGTCCCCCTGATCTACCAGGCGCTGGCCGAGCGCTTCGACTCCCGGTCGTCCGGCGGTGAGGGGCCGGGGCGGTTCTCCCGGCGACTCGCGAATCGCCTGCGCTACGGCTTCGGGCGTCACGAAGTCCCGCGGCGGGACGCCGACGACGAGTAACGCGACTGGGTGTCCCGGCGCCGGTCGTTCGACTCCGATCCGGCCGTCCGATCCGCCGGTTTTCGCTACGATCTCACCGCTCGGAGACAGAGCCAGTAGGGCGGCTCCGAGAACGTCTCGTACTCCTCCGGGCACTGCTCCGCGAACGCCTCGGTGGGCTCGGGCTCGGACAGCTCGTCGAGCCGGAATCCCGCGTCGAGCAGGGGATTCACGACCGCCGACATCGGTCGCCGGTGGGTGATCATCTCGACGCCCCAGTCCGCGGTGTAGGAATCGGCCTCGAAGTAGTTCCAGTCGTCGTACTCGACGTAGTTTCCCATCGGGTGTCGCATCGAGCAGACGAGGAAGCCGCCGGGGGCGAGGACGCGCGCGAACTCGGCGAACAGCCGGTCCCAGTCCTCGACGTGGTCGATCACGGACCCGCTCACGACCCCGTCGAACTCGTCGTCGTCGGCGAACTCGAGCGGTGTCGTGAGGTCGGTCCGTTCGAGTTCGACGCCGTCGTCGACGCGCTCTGCGGTCTCCGCGAGCATCTCCTCGCTCACGTCGGCGGCGACGACCTCCCCACCCCGCTCGACCAGCCAGTTCGTGTACACGCCGGACCCGCACCCGGCGTCGAGGATCCGCCTGCCCGCTACGTCCGGGATCAGCGCCGTCGTCGCGGGGAACTCGAAGTGGGCCTGGAAGGGGTTCTCGTCCCAGTACCCCGCCGCGTACGACTCCGCGATCTCGTCGTACGTATCGGCGACGTCCTGCACGTCGTCCGAATCCATACGCCGGAGGCGCTCGCCGGGACAATAGATTTTGCGCAGGCGTGGGACCCCTTCGATCCCGGATCCCGGCGCGACCGGGACGTTGGGGCGTCGGCCCCTCGTTCGACGGGAGTGGTCGTCGCGTAACACGTTCGGGCCCGCGTCGGGCGGTCATCCACCGTTGAAGCGTCAGTTAGTTATACGGGCACTCCGAAGCGGCAAACATGGTCGATACAGTGAGTGTCGCGATCGGGGCGGCGTTGACACTCGTCGTCGTCGCGGTCCACTACGCGCGGGGGACCGGCTGGGAGCCCCCGGCGGACATCTCCCAGGAAGTCCTCGAACAGCGCGCCGCGGCGGTGCCGGAGACGGACTTCCCGGAGCCGATGAACCGTTCGATCGGCGGCGGCGCCGCGGGCGCCATCCCGTCCGGCGAGGGCGGCGCAGAACTCGCCGAGGGAGAGGAAGACGGCGACGAGGACGACGGGTTCGACCCCGAAGCCATCGCCGACGACGAGGTCGAGTACTACGAGATCGAGTTCGCCAAGGAGGGCGAGACCATCGAGATCGCCAACAACGAGAACATCCTCGACATGGGCGAGGAGGAGGGGTGGGACCTCCCCTACGCCTGTCGACAGGGCCAGTGTGTCTCCTGTGCCGGACAGATCCAGGACGGCCCCGCGCTCGACTACATCCAGCACGAGCACAACGAGGCGCTGTTCGACGACGACCTCGACGACGGCTACTGCCTGACCTGCGTCGCCTACCCGACCGACGACTTCACCATCGAGACGGGCGAGCAGCCCTGACCACGACCCGGATTCTCCGCGTTTCGTCGCCGTCTCACAACCGTTAAGAGTTCCACCGCGTTATCCCGACACGAGGGCCCGTAGCTCAGTGGACAGAGTGCTTGGTTCCGGACCAAGTTGCCCGGGGTTCAAATCCCCGCGGGCTCGTCTTTCTCGTCGCTTCGCTCCTCGGTCGCCGAGCCCACGAGGTCCCACTCGCTGCGCTCGCGAGACCCCCGCGGGCTCGCTTCTCCGATTTCGACCGACGCGGAGTTCCATCTCCGCGTTCACTCCGAAATCGGTGTGCGACCGACCGGGGATTTGAACCACGGCAGACCGACCGTAGGGAGGTCTGGCATCGGATTCAAATCCCGAGAGACGCTGTTGGCGTCTCTCGACCCTCGCAAACGCTTCGCGTCCGCTCAGTCCCCGCGGGCTCGTCTCCCTCGTCGCTTCACTCTCCGCTGGGCTCGCGACGGCTTCGGCAAGTGACTTGTTTTTCGAATTGGGATAACACTCTTGTGGGAAACCGTCCCATCCTCATGGAGACATGGGAGAGCGTATCGAAGACGTGTCCGTGGTGGGCGGGGGGGATGCCGGCCTACTGACGGCGCTGGCGCTGAAGCAGATGAATCCCGGGCTCGACGTGTCGGTGATCGACGACTTCGGGCAGCCGATCCCGCAGGTCGGCAAGAGCACGTTCCTGGCGATCCAGCACATCCTCCACGAGAACCTCGACATCGACGAGCAGTCGTTCGTCGAGGAAGTCAAACCGGTCTGGAAGGCGTCGGTGTACTTCCGGGACTGGTGTGGCTACGACGAGTTCCACTACCCCTTCGACCAGAGCCGAAAGTTCCCCAATCCCGACGAGCGCGACACCAACGAGGCGTACTACTTCTATTACTCGGAGCTGTACAACAGCGAGGACCACCAGTCCAAATGCGAGGAGATGGTCTCGCAGGGCAAATCGCCGTGGCACTTCTCGCCGCGGGAAGGGGGCAATCGCAAGTACGAGAACGTCGCCTACCACCTCAACACCGAACGATTCAACTCGTATCTCCGGGACCTGTGTCGCGACCGCGGGATCTCGCTGATCGACGACGAGATCGTCACCGTCGACGTGGCGAACGACCGAATCCAGCGCCTCCGGAGCAAGCGCCAGGCCTACCACGCGGACCTGTACGTCGACGCGACGGGCTTCTCGCGGGTGCTTCGCAGCGAGCAGGACAGCGAGTTCCGCGAGTTCGACCTGCCGCTGGACGCGGCGCTCAACGCGCGCTCGGACCTCTCGCTGGAGGAGGTCGTGCCGGCGACGGTCATCGACACGGGCGACGCCGGGTGGTTCTGGCAGATCGACACGTTCGACAACCGCGACCGGGGGTACGTCTACGCGTCCGACTACGTCTCCGAGGCCGAGGCCCGCGAGGAGTTCGTCGACCACTGCGAGGGGATCGACGCCGACGACGTCGTAAAATACGAGTTCACGCCGGGCTATCACGAGCGGTCGTGGATCGAGAACTGCGACCGCTCGTGATAGCCCGGCGTATTCGTCGAGCCGCTGCAGTCGACCGGGCTGACCGCCAACGCGAAGGCGTCGGTCACCCTCGCGACGCTGCTGTCGGGTCACGGGCGCATCGCCGACGACTCGGTCCGCGAGCGGTACAACTCGTGGGTCGCCCGCTCCTGGGAGTCGATCTACGACTTCATCAGTGTCCACTACGCCTACGCCGACGGCGACACGCCGTTCTGGGAGGCCGTCCGGGACATCGACCTGAGCCCGCGGACGGAGATGCTGATCGACGACTTCGACCACCACGGGTTCGACACCCACGTCGACCCGGCGATGCACTCGGAACACGACGACCTGCTGTATTTCCGGCCGCGCCACTTCTACGCGCTGATGCGCGGTATGGGCGCGCGTTCGGAGTTCTACGAGCGCAACGACTTCGAGATCGGCGACGAGGTCCGTCGCGCGGTCGACCACCACTACGGCGAGATCCGCGAGGACGTGGCCGACCACTACGACCACCGCGAGTTCTACCACGGCGCGCTCGGCCAGCACTGAACCGACCGTCGGCTCGCAGTCGCGATCGCGGACGAACGATGGATTGAACACCGAACGGTGCTAAATTCCGCCGATGACCGAACCGGTGGTCGGGAACCTGGTCGACCAGGAGACCGTCGCGACGCGGGTCGAATCGGGCGCGGCCCCCGACTGGGTCGCCGCCCACTGGAACACGTTCCGCGCGGGGCTGCTCGGCGAGCGCAACGACACCCCCTTCCCCTGTTTCTTCGGCGCTGAGTCGGTCGCCAACGGCGACCCGCTGTACACCGCGGTGCCGTCGCTGACCGACAAGGACGCGCTGCTGGACCTCGGACGGACGCTGCTGGAGTATCTCGACAGCTACGAGTCCCACAGCGACCGCGCGTCGCTCGTGACCTTCTTCCGTCCGCCCGACGGCGACCTCTCGGAGGCGGAGTACCACCGGAGCCTGTGGCACGTCCTCCAGTTCCTGCACGTCCACGACCCCGAGCCGTGGCCGGCCGAGATCCCGACCGACCCCGACGACCCCTGCTGGGAGTTCTCCTTCGGCGGCGAGCCGATGTTCCCGACCTGCCGGGCGCCCTTCTACGACGACCGCAAGAGCCGCTACTGCCCGGTCGGCCTGGAGATCACCTTCCAGCCCCGTGCGCTGTTCGAGACCCTCGACGTGACCGCCGACACCGACGCGGGGCAGCACGCCCGCGAGGTCATCCAGGGTCGACTCGAGGAGTACGACGGCGTCTGCCCGCACGCCGACCTCGGCGACTGGGGCGTCGACGGCGACCGCGAGTGGGTCCAGTACATGCTCTCGGAAGACGAGGCGGCGATGCCCGAGGCGTGCCCCATCACCGTCACGCGCGAACACCCGAAATCGGACGCGCTGCTCGACCCCGGCGCCGGCCGCGGGTCGACGGCCACGGGCGACGACTGAGATGTCCGTCACCCCTGGCCCCTCGCGGTCGTCCGCTCCCGTGCTCGTCCTCGTCGACTTCCAGCGCGGCTTCGACGAGCCCGGCTGGGGCCGGCGCAACAACCCCGACGCCGAGGCGGCGGCGCGCCGGCTGCTGGACGCCTGGCGCGAGGCGGGCGCGCCCGTCGCGCACGTCCGCCACGACTCCACCGAGTCGGACTCGCCGCTCCGGGGGGACCGCCCGGGGGTCGCGTTCAAAGAGGGCTTCGAGCCGCGCGCGGACGAACCGGAGTTCGTCAAGCGGGTCAACGGCGCGTTCGTCGACACCGACCTCGAACGCTGGCTCCGCGACGGCGGCCACGAGGCCGTCGTCGTCTGCGGACTCACGACCGACCACTGCGTCTCGACGACGGCGCGGATGGCCGAGAACCGCGGGTTCGACGTGACCGTCGTCCGCGACGCGACGGCGACGTTCGAGCGGTCGCTCGACGGGGACGGACCCGACGAGCGGAGCGACTCCGGCGGTGAGACCTTCGACGCCGACCTGGTCCACCGCACGGCGCTGGCCCAGCTCTCGGGGGAGTTCGCGTCTATCCGGACGGTCGACAGTCTGATCGAAGCGCTGGGCTCCGAATCCTGACTCGCCGGCCGGGGCCGGCGCCCGCCGAGTCGCGACCCGGTGCGAGCGCCGGGTCGACGTTGATACCGTGCCGACGCGTACCCCCGTCGGGAGACAGATGTACGACACAATCCTCGTCCCGACCGACGGGAGCGACCCGGCCAATCGGGCCGTCGAGCACGCCCTGGAGATCGCCGAGCAGTTCGGCTCGACCGTCCACGCGATGTACGTCGTCGACACGGACCGCTACGGCGAGCCCGCCCTGAGCAGCGCCGAGATCGTCCTCCAGGAGCTGGAGGCCGACGGCCGGGAACTCGTCGCCGACATCGTCGACCGGGCAGACGCCCACGGTGTCGCCGCCGAGACGCGCGTCTGCCACGGGGCGCCCCACGAGGAGATCGTCACCTACGCCGACGAGATCGACGCCGACCTCGTGATCCTGGGGTATCAGGGCCACTCCCACCGCATGGAGGGCCACATGGGTAGCGTCGCCGACCGCGTCGCCCAGGCGGCCGGCCGGCCGGTGTTGACCGCCTGAGACCCGACGGCCGGCGACGGGGCGGCCCCGGGACAGCGGCGACTCGCTTTTTTGTGAGTCGGGGCCGGAGAACCGATATGGCACCCGTCAGACGACTCGTCGTCGACGTGTTGAAACCGCACGACCCGCCGCTGCTCGCCTTTACCGAGTACCTGAGCGATCTCGACTCGGTCGAGGGCGCGAGCACGTCGCTCGTCGAACTCGACCAGGAGGTCCAGAACGTCAAGCTCTCGCTGGAGGGCGAGGACCTGGACTTCGACGCGGTCGAGGCGGCCGTCGAGGACCTCAGCGGCTCGATCCACTCCGTCGACGAGGTGGCCTGCGGCGACTACGTCGTCGAGGATCGGCCCACGCACCAGGACCGCTGACCGTGTCCGTCCTCGACCGCGCCCGCCGCCTGCTCGGTAAGGAGGACGTCCTCTCGATCGCCCGCCGCTACTTCGTCTCGAACGGCTTCGACGGGACGCCCACCGCGATCGGCGTCGTCGTCGGTGCGGTCCTCTCGGGCATCCCCGACGGCGCG
>ENA-ORCR01000514-ORCR01000514.1-marine-metagenome-genome-assembly--contig:-NODE-514-length-20251-cov-3.278031_pt1 | contig 20251 bp, 13 predicted proteins | sample MGYA00237782_ERZ508514 | MGnify/ENA primary metagenome ERZ508514 (study PRJEB26185, sample SAMN06268960) | marine metagenome | isolation source: Eden Landing Ponds, San Francisco, CA, USA | place...
GCTCGAGGAGCATCCTCCTAGTGACGTCTTCGAAGGGCTTGGTCGGGGTCGAATCCAGCGTGTCTCGTCTCGTCTACGCTTCGATACGGACAGCAAGATCCGGGATATCGCTGATATCTCGTACGATCTCAACCGCGTGTTCAAGGAGTTGGAAGACGAGTATAGAGAGAGTACGGTTACCACGGTCTCCGATGAACTCGCGTCAGTCTCTATCTCGAATATCGATAGCATTCTCGAAACGCTCCGGACCTATGACCACGTGGACACCGACATGGTTGAGTCACTCGGTAAGTTCGTGGCGTTAGATCAGCAGGCTATCGACGAAGCGGCAGACGCCGCTCGTCTCGCTGATGATCTTGAGAACAGGTCGGCTGACGAACGGCTACAAGCGATATTGATCAGCATGAAACTCACGAAAACCAACGTCTACGAGCGTTACGACGATATTTCGATTGTCGGCGGTGGTACCGAATCCGACTTTGCAAAGAACTTCCTCGAGATAGGAGGCCATTATGTCGACTGACAGTGAGTCGCTCGAAACCAAGCTACAAAGCGTACAGAAGCAGTATCGACGTCAGCACCTCGCTGACGAACTGGACGAACTAGCGGAAACGATGGAGGAAACACTCCTTCAGCGTGAACTCGCAAGTGCGTTCTTCGACGAGCGTGTCGAGATCGACACCTCGGCGCGGCAGTCTGTCGACGAGGTTATCGATCTACTCGAACGAGGGGAGTACGAAACCATCGAGGGACGTCTCCCGTCGCTCGAATCGGAGGTAGAGAGTGCAGAGACGACGGTACAGAACCGGATCCAGGAACTTCGATTGAAGCACAATTCAACGGTTACCGCGATGCAGCGGCTGAACGATCGCGTCGAACGCGTGGACGAGTTACGACTCCGAGCTCTCGGCGGCCTCCTCGACGACTGGCGGTGGAAGGAGCACGTCTATTCGGAGGAAGACGTGAAGTTTGAAGAGTTAGCTCAGAATGCCCGCGAATACGGTCAGGAGATGCGTGAGGCGTTTGATGAACTTCAAGAGACGCTGTTTGGCCACTATCCTCCGGATATCAGGTCGCTGATCGAGCGGATGATCGACGATGGACGACTCTCGTACGCCGATCTCAAACCCGAACAGCGGACGCTGCTCGCTGAGTCGGATATCGGCGAATATATCGAGCTGACACTCTCGTAGTCTCCTTCCCTCCGTCGTTACGAGGTGTTAGTAAAGTTGAAGAACGGGCGGGTGAACGACAATAGTATCCAATTCTTCTTATGCAATTCGTAGACCGGAATACGAAGCCATCTCGGCTGAACGACGATATCCAGCCGCTGATTGAAGCGATACTTCAGAACCGCCGAATCTTCAAGCCGGAGCAGGAGGACCCTCCATTTGTCACCGAGGCGGTTAAGTACAGACGTGAGCGGCAGAAGCGACGACAGACGAGCCCGTACACCGGGTCTGATGAGTTCGTTCAAGAGATCATCGACCTGTTCGGATTCGATCCACTAGACTTCCAAGTGGAGAGCTGGCAGACTGTCGATGAACTCGACCGGAAACGGCGAGAGTCGAATCAGAACAAGGCGGCCGTGTTTTCTGCGCCCACCGGATTCGGCAAGACAGAGGCGTTTCTAGGCCCACTCTACCAGCTGCTTCGTGATGGACGACAGGAGTCGACGGCCATCGTCTACCCGAGTCGGGCGCTGCTGCAGGACCAACTGGGCCGTGTCCTCGAACACATCCACCAGATCAATTCGAACACCGACGATCAGCTCTCTGTCGGTGTCTACGTCGGTGGCATGCCGTACAAAATGAACGAAGTGGAGGGCGACCGGACCTTCTTCACCGGCGATAGCGGCCGCCCTCGGTTCAAACTCGCTAACTGCTGGTGTGGCGAGGAAGGCAGCCCGAACGCGTTCGAGTACCACGGAACTTCCCAGAGTTACACGCTCCGTTGTGAAGCCAACCCGGACCACTCGTTCACCGATCGTGAGCTGATCTTGTCGCGCCACGATATGGTGTTCAACAATCCCCCCGATATCGTTCTCACGACACTTGAGTCACTGGAAGGGTTCGCCCTCAAGCCACACTATTCGCTGGTCGATGACTTCGAAACAATCGTCCTAGACGAGGTCCACATGAACACTCAGATTCGGGGGGCTCATGCGTCGAAAATCATCGAGAACGTCAACGCGATTACTGAGCAGCCCATCCTCTGGTTGGGCTCGAGCGCTACCATCGACGATGCGGATCGATTCGGAAAGCGCCTCTTCGGTGTGTCGAACGACGATATCCGCACCGTCAAGCCTGGCGCATCTGATTTCGATGACGACCACGACGATTACGAACACTACTACTTCATGCTCGCCGCGCCTGACGGGCCGGGGGCGTCGTCGATGTCGATTCAACAGCACCTGCTCCTCGGACACAGCCTCCTTGAGCAGTCTTCAGGGCAGCGCGGGAAGATGCTCGCATTCATCGATAGTATCTCGCAAATCAATCAAAAATACACGCAGCTCCTCGACGCGGACCACAACCGAGAGCTCTGGCGTTACCACCTCGGCGACGGCGACGATGATATCGAAGATTGGGCGGCCGTTGCTGAGGCGATGGATCACAGGTTCCTTAATGAACACCTCTCGTTCATGCCGGTCTCTGCGGAACATGGCTTCGACTCGGGGGATGTCGGTGCCAGCGACGTTCTTCTGTCCACATCGTTCCTAGAAGTGGGAATCGACGTCGGCGAAATCAAGACGATTACGCAGTATAGGACGCCTTGGGACCTTTCATCTTTCAAGCAGCGTGCCGGCCGCGCCGCGCGGAAAGATGGGATGGACGCCCATATTGCGGTGATGCTTTCGAGTCTCACTGGGGACTCGAATATGTTCTACCGGGCGGACCGGTTCCTCGACTCTGATATCCGTACACCGCTCAAGACGGATAATGATGTTATTGAATGGGTCCACTCCCGGTTCCGTGAGTACTATGAGGTGTCACTTGGAATCGCAGACCAGCCCAATCTCAGCCTTCGTGACCCCGGTGAACAGTTCATCGAGGAATATATCGGCAATCGACTCGAGTTCGACGCCTACCGTGAACTACTGCTTTCGCCGAGAGAATTCTTCGACGAAGAGTTTGGAATCGATGTCGCACCACACCCCTTACTCTCAGAGGAACTCGTAGGCGAGGCGCGGTCAGCGCTCAGGATACACCTCGAAGAGCAACGGGAGACGTTCGAGGAGATCGAGTCATTCTTCGAACTCGATGACGGAAACGTAGTACGGGGCGAGGAAACGGTCAACACCTATGTCCACAAGGTCCAAGACCAGGTACTCGAATTGATCAACGCCTTCTCCGGGCAGGTATCGGGCTACGAGGATAAACTTGAGGCGCTCGGGGAAACGGGGTACGAGGAAGAAGTAACATCGCTTGAGTCGCGTTTATCAGACCTTCGAGAGATTGCGTCGGAAATCCCGGAGGGGGATACGCAGACCAAAATACGACATTTTGATGACTTGCTCGCGGACCTATTCAGTCTGACCGGTCCGCTGATGAAATTCCGAAGCCGACTTGATCGTGCTACAGATCAGACGATCCCACAAGTTCGGACGGATAGGCTCAGCGACGTACAGGATGCGGCTATGCAGCTCGACAGTCTGAGCGATGACGAACGAATCAAAGATTACTACCGCACACAGAAACGTATTCACTACCTCATCGAAGCACTCGATGAGTTAGAAAAATACGTCGGGTTTAGCAACCCGCACCTCAGTCTATACGCCGTCAAGCGGCTCCTACGCGGTGCGTATTACTTCGAGCAGTATCTCGGCGTGAATGACCGTAGCCTCGGGGAGGTTTGGTACATCCCCCAGAACTACTTCGGTGGTGCTGGGCGCTTCTTTAGCGTCTATAACCCCGATAACGGCGACAGCTCTGATGAGTCGATCGACAAACTTGTGAGTACCTACACACCGTATCGATCGGAATACCAATCGGAGACCAACCAGATGTACGCGTTCCTACCGCGTACTCGGGTCACCGAGGATGGTGTCGAACTGGACTACTCCCAACACGTCAGTGGGGAAATTCAGGATGGCATTCTGATCCCCGACTCGATCGAGCTGTCTGCGATGACCGATCTGAGTGAGGACGCTATGAATATCGTCCGGTACTGTCCCGTCTGCTACCAGATCATCACCGACATCGACAATTGTCTGCGACACAACAAGAGTGAGTTGGGGAAAATCCATTCGAATCCTCAGGTGAGTACGAACGTCGAACTTCGCTCGTCAACAGAACGGGCAGAATCGGTAACGCTAGCGGACGTCTCCTCGGAGGTAACACTTGAGGGAGTTACGTTGAGTATTCGTCCTGCCCAGTCATGGGGTACACAGGTGAGTTTCGATCAGAGGGACCCGTTCGAGGTGGAAATTGATAGTCCGGAAGAAAAACTCGGCTTCCAGATCGATACTCGGGGGCTCGTGTTCGATCTCGACTCATTCCTTGAGAGAGTCAATAACGAAGATGTTCGTTCGCTCGTCGAACGCTACCATGAATTCGAGGAAATCGACTACGAGTACGTCGCGTATCACACGGCAGCACACTTCTACCTTCAGATCGTCTCGGATATCAGCGCCGTTAACACCTCGATGCTGTTCTACGGTTTCGACCGCGATGCGGGTGAGGTGTACATTTTCGAACGAACAGAGGGTGGCCAGGGCATCGTCGACTTGGTCTTTGATGACCTCTCTAACGATCCCGGGACAGTACTGGAAGCGATTAACCGGGTCGGATACAACTCACAAGTTATCAACGAACGCCTGTGGGCGAGTGAACCTTTCGTCGACAAGCTCTGTACATCCACCGCAGAATCCGACGTCGAGGCAGCGGTCAGGGAAGCACTCGATACCCCGTTCGAGTCAGTGGTAGGTCGGGTCGTTCAAGAAGTCCTGTCCAGCGTTGACAAAGCGGAACAGTTCGCAATCGACGAGGAAGTCGACGCCACCGACGCGTTTCGAGTCAAGCAGACAATCGCTCAGAAGCAGGTAGACGGTGTGGGCGAGTTCCCCGATACTGCCGTCGATGCGCTAAGTGTCGATCTGTCCGATGTCGACCGGGCAAAAACGGTGTTCTTCTCGCCTGATATCGACGGCTGCGTGGAGAATCTTCACCTCGGGGAGTGCATCGCTGCGACGGATCAGAGTGAATCACTCAGTTACGTCTTGCTTGAAGCTCTTCGAGAGGATATTACTGAAACAGTTCCCGCTGCCCGGACTAGCACCGAGATGTTCGACCGAGAACACCCCCCAGCAGGTGAATTCGATGACAAGAGCGTTTTCCTTACCTTCTGAGAGCCTCTCGTACTTCATCGGATTTACGCTGCTGCACTGCGACCCTGTCGTCGTGGTCTCGCCCTGGCTGAGCGACGTCTCTCTCAGTCTCCCGATCAACAACCGATTCGAGTCTCGGGAAGTGTCTCTCGTTGAAGCGCTGGAAACGCTCTCAGAGAAGGAAATCCATCTTCTGGTTCGTTCTGGAGAGTCACACAACGAGTACATCAAACGCAGACTCCCCGAGCACGTCCATGTTCAGGAGATCGATGGCCTCCACGCGAAGGCTGTTGTCTCGGATTCGTTCGTCTATCTCGGTTCGGCGAATATTACACGTGGCGGCCTCACGCTCAACCGGGAACTCTGTGAGGTAATCGAAAACGAGTATGATTCGGCGACCGAGTACGTCAAGCTGACACTCGATCTCACTGTGTGATGGACGCGTTCAGCTTCGTTGAGAGTGTTATGTAATCTAAATCTGCTAAAAAATCAGAGTCTGTTTGATATGGGGTAGAAAGTTGGCCGTTCGCGCCCTCTAGGCCGCACGCTCCCAACGAACTACGCCGTATCTGTCAGTAGATGTGTACAGGATACTGAGTGTCTCAGGCTCAGAAGCTTGATTGGTCTAACCGATATTGTTTGTCTTTGTCAAGTTCCTCTCCGATTGTTACCTCAATTTGATCAGATGTAAATTCATTAGGGTTTGTTGAGAATGAGATGGTTTTGAGAATTTCAGGCACTATACTTTTTTTCCGCTCAAATAACATCTCGAACGTCCAAGCCTGATCTATTGCCTCCCATTCACTGTCAGATAAGTCATCTATATTTCCTTCATTCAAATCATTAGATTCAATATTTGTGATGTGATCGAATAGGTTGAAACCATCATCAGCGCTGACAAAGTTGTTTGTCGCTAAACTAGTGTAATCATCTTTGAGATAAACCGGTAGTTTATGAGAAAATAACTTATTCTGGAGTTTTTTATCATCTATATTATGTAAAAAGAGTCTATTTGCGATATCGTCTATGAAACGATTCTTTATCTGCCCGATAGCCTCTTGTAGGTCATTCTCTTTCCGTTGGTCATCCAGTTCCAGATTCTCTATCTCATTTTTATCAAGATCGTCTATCTCTTTATCAATGAGTTCTTCGACAGCGTTCGTGATTTTATTATCTCTGTTCGAAGTGTCAAAGAAATACTCAAGCCATGCGTATTTTGAGACTGCGCCATTAGATCTGCTGCGCCCGTTATTATCTGAAATTGGTTTCTGAGGAAGGATATGTTCAATATCGAGTTCATCAACATTCCGCAGTTCAAGTTCTACATCACCTTCACGAAGTAATCGCTGTGTCATGCGATGAAAAACAGCTCTGACCTGACGATTTCTCCACCCAGTGTTTGCGATCACTGCTCTCACCATTCCATTCTCGAAGAAACTACCTTCCTTGTCCTCAGCGACTGTCCGGATGTCGTCTACAACATTTGCACCTTTGAATGCAGCTTCAACGGTAGCCTCGCCTTCTTCAAGCTCGTTGAGCCGTGATTTCAGACGATGGGCAGTTTTAACATAGACACCCTCAATAGCTTGTCCACTCTTGTCAGAGATAGATTGACGTAATGTCAGTACTTCACTCCCATTAAATACGTCTTTCAGGAATTCTCCAGCAGCCTCTTCTTCTATCCGAGATTCGGTACCAACCCGCCAGCAGGCGTATGCACCCAAGCTTCGGTACTGAGTTGCACCGATACTATCTTCCAATCGTGATAGAATAGTACGCAAGTCTTGCTTGTCCGTTGTAGAGATAGAATCATCTAATGCATCGAAGCGGTCGCCGTCACCATCGAACATACTATAATAGTACTCTGCGTAGTCAAGAATGTCATTAATACGTGATTCTATTTGATCTTCACCACCAGATAGTCTAGGTTCAACAGATGTGTTAGAGTTTCTTCTACTGAAGTAATTCATCAGTTCATCACTAGCATTTGATACGGTGCTCAAAGAATCTTCGTCGACAGCAATATAATATTCCAGCATTTTCCTAAATTTGTCCTTATCTCCACCAAACCTCGTCAGCATCTTGTTAAGATCGCTAATAACTGTGTTCGAACTTGCACCAGCGAGCGAATGCCGGATACGTGCTCTGATGAGATCGATCCCATGGAGGGGCTGTCCTTTGTCATTTATTGATTTGAAAATATCCATATGAAGGTTTGAATCGGGAACCTCAATTGTACATCGAGAAACCGTCATAGCATTAAGCAAAAACTCAGAAAGATTTGAAAGATAATACGCCGATTGATCAGCGTTTAGGTCAGATGTTTCTGAGTCGATACGCTTGTACACTCGTTTATACATCTCAACAAGTCGTTCGTGAGATCTTTCGTACCGTATCCATTCGTTTCTCCTAGAGAATTCAGGGTCAGCTTCCTCTTCGTCCTCGCTTTCTTTTGTGGACTCGTCTTCTTCATGCTCTTCATCTGGTTTGTCAAGTTCCTCAACTAGTTGCTCCTCAAGTGAAACATTACCCGGTTTGTAACGTTGAAAGTCATCAAATATTTCGAGAAGCGTTTTTATCTGAATCGCCCGTGGATGATGTTTTCCAGTGATATCTGAATTAATTTCTAATCGTTTCTTAATAAATTCAATTCGAGCAGGATCTCGTCGGCCACGCTCGGCCTTCGCAGCAAGTGCTTTGACGTAATCGTTCTCATTTTCGGAGAGTTCAACGGATGGATTGCCGTCGCGGTTAAATGCATCAGATAGATGTTCCTTTGCGGTGGTTAAGTCTTGGAAAGTCCCGGGTGAGCAATCGTCAGCACCCTCACCATCGTGATAGTATTGGATATAATCATATAACACTGAAAGCATAATCTGTACTGTTGTGACTCTTTGCTGTCCATCCACAACTTCGTATGTAGTCTGATGAGAACCGCTCTTGTCAGCATCTTCCGCAAAATAAACCGTTCCAAGATAGGCTCCAGCAGGTGAGCTCAGCTCATAATCGTCTTCATCTGGAAAGCGTTTGACATCATCAAATGCATTAATTACGGTATCCAAAAAGTCGGTTTGTTGTTCTTTCCCCCAAGAATAGTTTCGTTGATAATCAGGTATAGTGTATGACGAATTGCTGAAAATATCGGACCAGTGTGAAGCATCTACCTCAAGAACTTCACGCTGTGTCTGCCCACGCTTTCGAAGAGTAGGAGTGAGGAGTTCATCAGTAATCTGTCGACTCATGACTCAAACAATATTGAGGAGTGATAAGTAAGTTCTGTCTGGCCCAGACCGAGCATTCTGAGAGATTTGACATCTGCGGCAGCATTAAAACCCTTACTGGGTCGTTTAGCGAGTGAGTAGGTGGAAAGTTTCAGATTCAAAACAATTCACGAGTTAGAAAAATCGAGTGGCTGAATCTCATCGACGACTGAGAGGTCTTTTGGGTGGACAATCGAGACCGTCCACTCCTCTCCCTTCGTGCCTCTGAGAACCCCGTTGATCTCGTCCGCGAAATTGAGCAGGTCATCTCGATCAGTCGTGGCGAACACGCCCGAACTTTCTTCGACCTCTGCGGACCAGAGCGCAGCATCGCCAACGACGCTTCGATCCTTGTCGTTCGGAATAACGTCCTGTAGCGCGAACAGTACGGTCAGTCCTGGCTGTTGGTCGAACAAGCTATCCGGAACGATCTCATCGACGAGATAATTAAGACGACGTTCGATCGAACGGAGTGCATGGCGGAGGTCACGTAGGATCTTACGCCGGTCATCCAACTGAGCAAGCTTCATCTGAATGTTTCGTACGTGCCGCTCATCGTTCGCCTGAAAATATGGACGGCGTGACGCCGGATCGTACTCACCAATTTCTTCGGTGTCGTCGATGAGGTACGCGAGAAAGTCCTCATAGATATGTTCACGGCGCTCCCGGACGTCCTCAAGTTCGTCAGCGACAGTCACTCCGACGACGACTTCGACACCGTTACCATCGATTAACGGAGACGTGTGGTCGCGTTCAATCACCCGTTGAGCGTAGTTGAGGAGGACACTAGTGTCAACGAAGACGTTGTTGGGACTCAGTGTTCCCACCCCTGCATCGTCATCTCCGATACCGGGCATGTTCTCTCATTCGAGGTACTGTGTTGATAAACCGCTTAGTCTTTCGGACAAGACACTGTCGTCGATCAATTCGTAGTCGCCCGGTTCCGGGAGAAGGTCGACCGAAGCGAGCTCGGCCGCGATTGTGTTCCGTTCGTCGAGGACGCGGTGATCAAACTCTTCGAAGGCGGCAAGCTGCTCTGTCCGCAGTTCTTCCGCCTGCGAGCCACTCGCGGTGTTGGATGAGATGAGGAGACAGGGGTACTTCCAGACGTAGTAGTAAAAGAAGTCCTGAAGCTGTTCGATGGTCGATCGGTGTTCAGGAGTGAGATCCGCCGTCGAATGCTGATCGAGTCGCATTACGGCGTCCTCAATAAGATTGGTCCCCTCAAGGACGACATCGAGTGTCTGACTGAGGTCGTCGTGGCGACCTATATAGTAGTGAAGGTCAGAAATCGAGAGCCCGATAGACTCTCGAATCGATGCGACCGACCGTTCCGGGGTGCCACCGTCGATAATAGCGTCGATCGCGTCGACGAGGTCCGCGAGATGCGTCCGGAGGTGTGTGCTCTCGATGTACAGAAGACGGTACTCGTCAGGAGCCGTCTCTTGGTAGAAGTTCTGGAGGAATCGCATCGTCCGTTGGTGCCAGAGATCGGGGATCTCTTGCCGGTAGAACGACAGCAGATCGCTTCGGGAGACGTACGCTTCGAGGTCGGACGAGGGCTCCGAATCGAATTCCTCTCCTGACGAGTCGGTGAACAGAATCGGATCGACCGTGTCCACGTCTTCAATCGCGTCCGCAGAATCCGTTTCCGGAGCCGACGGACCGCTTGGTCCTGTCGGTCCGTCAGCCGTTTGGAGTGCATCTGGACCGATCGACCGGTCGGGGACGACAGCACCGGCGAGATACCAGCTATGAGTGACCGAGATCTCGAACTCATCGATTGCGAAGTACAAGAGCTTCTGTATTTTCGTCTTGTTCGCGTAGCTCTCGTCAATTTCCGGGAGTGAATCTATCGCCTCCTCAAGGACGTCGAGAAGCTGATCAACGAGTTCGGATTCAGTTTCAGTGAGGTCAATCATCAGTTCTCGACGGTAGTGTCGTTTGTGCCGATGATCGCAGTGAGAGTGTGTAGCAGTAAATCTCTTCGGTCGTTTAGTCATCCTAGTCGGAGTTTTTCAGTAGGTATCGTTCAGTCAGTTTAGAGCGCATATCCCGTTTAAATTGATACCCAGCGAAAACGGCTGATCTTTGGCGTTTAATCATTCGGCGGGGGCGTTATCACCCGGCCAAGTATAATGAAAATATGGACCCCAGATCTCCGATTAATGTCGAATACTGGGCACTCCAGTACTCGGCTCAAGAAGATGATAATACGACATACACAAACGCAATAAGGAATTGTGCGACCGCACTTGAGCGCGCGCAGGCCCTCTGGGACTGGAAGGATCTCAGCCGCGGGGTCGATGTCGATGATGTTACCCGGGTCCTCACAACTGATGAACTGATCGACCTCCTCGAAAACAGTCCTAGTGATGCTGTCGGCAAGTTGGCCGACTTACTCGTGGAGCGCGGCGCGCTTGCAAACCGGACCGTCGTCACGCCTGCGTTCCTCCTCCATCTCGCAGACAGCGGTCCCGGACAGTATTCCGTCCGCTTCCCGATTTTTGACGTTCGATGCTGGGTCGCGTACGTCTACCTTACGAGACAGCGTGATAAAGAACGACCACTCCCAGGGAGTGCGACCCAGTCGCCGGCACGCTTCGGCGAGTTTAGTACGTTTTTCCAACGAACGATTCCAGAGGACATCGACGGAAGACGGTACGAACAGGCGATGTTTCGGTTCGGTGCGTACATTTCTGCGCTTCCATCTGACACAATCAGCGACATAGACGCCCATCTGAACGAGCTGGAGAATGCGACCTCAAGAGTGTACGAGTCTTCTGGTTTCGCACTCACATCTGATTCCGCCCGAGGGTCCGAATACTGATCTCGGTTATCAATTTAAGTCAGATACTGTTGCTCTGCCGTACTGGGCGAACCCGGCACAGAATGTGCCTCTGACAATCGCCCACCCTTTCAAGCGTCGGACGAGGGTAAAGCTCAAGAGAACGCCGAACACATAATAAAATAAGCACCGAACTGCTGCATCAGCAGCACCGGCTTGTTGGCACCGACAACGAATCCCCGTCAGCCCCAACGTCTCGCCAGTAGTGTAGCTTCGGCCACTACGGCCGGCCCCCACCCCAAAAGTCGCAGTGAAACGACTTCGGGGACAGAATGTCCAGATTGCGTCGACGGCGAACTCCTCACTGACGATGGAGTCACCTATTGTAACGGCTGCGGCGTCGTAGTCGAAGACTCCCCGATCGAACACAGCGAGCCCCAGTGGCGCGACTACAAAGACCGCCGACTCGGGCCAAAGCAGAGCCAACAGTGGGTAAATACCGGCACCACGATTACTCGATCCGTTCACGGTGAAACGGATCGACTCAGCCGGTACAACGAGCGCCTGCAAAGCGATGAACGCTCACTCGTAAGCGGTCTCCGCGAACTCCGCGATGTCGCGGCAGCAGTCGAGCTATCTCACCCGATCCGTGAGCGGGCAGCGTACTGGTACCGACAAACCGTCCAGAATGGATTATTAAAAGGCCGATCAATTGAGGGGTTCGCTGCCGCGTGTGTGTTCCTCTCGGCACGAGAGCGTCGATATCCGATGACGCTCAGCCGGCTCGCTCCGTACTCTGCGCTCTCGGAGTCGAAAATCCGCAACCACGTGAGTATCCTTCGTGTTGAGTTCGAACCGTCCATTCCTCCCGCCCGCCCACAGGATTTCCTGCCGAGTATCGTCTCTGAGCTCAAGTTCGGCCCAGATGTCGAACGTAATGCAAGCGGGTATCTCACTAAGGCAACTGACGAGGAACTGCACATCGGCAAACATCCAGCTGCAGTCGCTGCGACAGCCGTGTACGCTGCCGCGATCGACCTGGATCTGCCGGTTAACCAGCAGGCAGTAGCAGAAGCCGCCGATGTCTCAACAGTCACTATTTCACGTCACTACCAAGATATCCGAGAACTCTCTCCCGCCTGAGTCCAACCCCTAACTCAATAGCACCTGCCTGATGTTTAATGGGAGTTGCTCAGGCGAGTTTTATGCGTTAACTGACCTCGTTTGCGTTTCATTTTAAGTAAGTTATCTACTTAAGTAATATACTGTTCCACAAATATATTGATGACGAAAGATCTATCTCGCTATCCGATCGAGGGACACCTCACACCCGTTGGTGCACTCACGTTCAGCAAATCCGGAGGGTGGTGGCGCGCAATCGTCCATTCCGAGGACAAATACGGAAACGAGAAGGTCCGATTGTACCTCTGGTACGACAACGACGCCAAAGGGTGGGTTACAAAACATAAATGGAACATCGACCCGGATCACTGGCCAGCGGAACGACGCGTCGTCGAAAACTACGCCGGTACGGCCGTTGATGCCGATACGCCCTACTTTCCCGTCCAACACTACAACGTGGTCGGCGGACAGACGATTAAAAAGACAGACGACTGGTGGACTGCCGTCGTCCAGTACGAGGATGAATACTCATCGACGCACAAGACGCGTCTCTACATGTGGCAACTCGAAGATAACGAAGCGAAAGGTACCGGATTCAAATGGAACGTTCGCAGCGATACGTGGCCGGAGGAACGTGACGCCATCAGTCGCTACGTAGAGAACCTCCAGTGACAGCGATAGCCCCGAGTAAGAGCCAGCAGACTCTCAGCCGACACATTTCGATCCATGACTAATTCTCAGCGAACGACCGTCAGTCCGAGTGCAATCGCACAGTTCTACAAGCTTCAGCAGTGCCCGATGTACCTGTACCACCGATACGTCGACGAGAACCTCGGTTCCATCTCGGATATCTCCCTGAGTCCTCTCCTCGCCGCAACAGGCCAAGCGTTCGAAGCTGGGCAGCTCCGCCACCTTCTCGAGGCAGACATCTACAGCATCGGTCCGGCCGATGAGGACCACCCCTTCGACGAACGCTGGAGCGGTGACCCGGAGACAGACATCGAACGGTTTCGAACGGTCGTCGAAGACCTTGCGACAGTCGATAGGACGAACCCAATCGTCTTCTTCCAACCACGGATTGAGGGGACTGTCGGTGCGTGGCCCATTCGAGGTGATGCGGACGTCGTCATCGCAAGCCCGGATACGACCGCTCCCGGCCCCCGAAGCGTGGAGGTACGCGTTGTCGAACTCAAGTCTTCGAGTTCGGTGAAAACTCACCACCAGCTACAAGCTGCCATCTACTCGCTTCTGCTCGAGTCTCTGTTGTCAGATATCGATACGAACGTCTCAGCGAGTATCGTTTCACAGGAACCGGAACGGAACGACCTCGCTGACATCGTGACATCTAACAGTAGCCTCGACCTCCGACGAGTCGGAACCTTCGATCTGAGCACGCGTCAGAACGATATTCAACTCCTCCTCGAGCCCGACGGTGCGCTCGACGCTGAGCTCCTCGACGGAGGCGAGATGCGGGAATCCGGCGATCCGCCCACCTACCGAATCGACGCCCGTTGTGACGACTGTGCTAAACAGTCGAAATGTATCGCCCACTCGGTGACGAACCACAACCTCGCTCTGCTTGGGCTCAGCGAAGGCGTACAGGAGTCCCTCAAGAGTCTCGGGGTCGAAAATATTCACGACCTCGCAACGCTCTTCGACTGGCCGACCGGGGAGCGTAATCGGAGAGCGACTTCCCATGTCCACCCACGCCCAAGGGATCCGAAATTAGTCACTCGCATCCTACGGGAAACGGAGATCTCGAACCTCCGCGATACCGCACAGATAGCCCACCGCTTCCTGCGACAGATCGACCCTGATTACGACGATCAGTGGCAACAGCGATCCGAAAAGGCCGGTCCGTGGGGAGACTACCTCATCGGCTCCGGTCGAAATCTCCCCGACGATAATCCACCGAAGAGTTTCAATCTCGATTATCCTCGGAAGTCGCTTGTGCGAGTCTATCCGTACGTCCAGTACGACTTCGTACGCAATCGGGTCGTACTCCTCGCAGCAAAAGTAACGTCCAGCCGATACGAAGATGAACACGACACTGGGCAGTTCGTTGTCAGCCACCCAGATGAGCTTCCGAACCTAAACAACGAACGCAAAGATCAGGAGGAGCGCCGGTTGATCGAGCAGTTCTTCGAAAGGCTCTCATCTGCGGTCAACGAGGTTCGGCCTGACCTCAGTGAGGAGGAATATAGCGATACGGAAGGGTTCATCCATATCTATCCGTACGGGAACTCCCAGCGGCGGACGCTTATTGACGCTGTCAAGCGCCACCCCGAATCGGATTCCGCAGAAGCGATTCGGACGCTTCTCGGCTACCGTGAAGAGATCGACCAGACGAGTGTGAGTGTCCTCCGGGACGAGTTCCGCGACAGACACGCGTTCCGGTACCCGGGACTGGGCGTCGTTCAAACAGCAGCTCAGTTCTATTCGAGAGATACGGAACTCGACTGGGAGCGTCCACGGGACCCTGAAGCGGTACCACTCAAGCAGGTATTCGATCTCGGTTTCTTCGAGACGACCGTTTCTTACGGTCAGATGGGCTCCCGTATCGTCCTCAATTTCGATGACGGCCTCCAAATTGCCTCGGACCATCTGAGAGGTGAATTCCCGATTCTCGGCCGAAATCAGGACACGCTTCCCCTGGAGTACCTCTACGCAACCGAAGAGTTCGACCTCCTCAAACCAGATCTGGCTGAGAATCAGGAGATGCAGTCACAGATCGAGCGATACCGTCACCACACCGATTCGGGGTCCTCACGGGTGACGTTAGATGATATTGAAGACGTCGTTCACGCCATCTGTGACGCATATGAGCATATCGAGCGTTCGATTCGAGACAAGGACGCGACGATGACTAAACAGCCTATCGAACTTAAAGACCTCCGCGAGAATACGCTCGGCGTATCCGAGCTTCAGTCGACCTGTCTGGAGTATCAGGAACTCGAGTTCGGTGCGAATCGGCGCGAGCTCGTGTCCCACTACCGGACACCACTCAGTCAACGCACGACGACCGGCCGCGCAATCCCGTTCGAGGTCACTGAACCGCCTGAAGAGGGCGACGATGACTTAGAGCCACGAATGCGGCTCGGTGGGTCGATACTTCGATCGCTCGGGGACGATTCACAAGACGGGATTCAGGACGACACCCCGCTCTCGCTCGAGGAGGGGAGTTTCGTCGTCATGACGCCGTTGAAGCGTAACGACGACGGAAGCCTAACTGAGGACGTGAGGTCGCCACGGCGAATCGTAAATCAGGTGTTGGGACGACTCACTCGTGTCGATACTAGGACGGGGACGGTCCGGGTTTCGTTCCTTGGCGCCCAGAATAGGGCTAGAGAGAAGTTCAAACCGAACCATTCCGGTTGGACGACCGATGAGGACGACGAGTGGGATCGCCAACTCATCCAAGAAGGGATGCAGTTCGTGCTGGACCCCGCACTCGATGACTTCGTCGCCCACCGTGCTCACGCCGCGCTCCAGAATGCCGGTCAAAACGACGTACATAATCGGTTGGTCAATCTGTACGACGACGAGATCGCGGACGCGCTCCGGCGGGACTCCCCGCAGTTCGACCCTACAGCGGTTCGATCCTTCCTCGAGGAGTTCGACCAGGTAATGCCTGAATCGACGAACTACGACCAAACGGCGTTCGTCTCACAGACGGACCACACGGTTGCCGCGCTTCAGGGACCGCCCGGAACCGGGAAAACGAGGTATGCGTCTGCCCCGGCGATACTCGCTCGCGCCAACGCTGCGACCGGATCGTTTTCCGGGATTGCAACGGCCCACTCACACAACGCCGTCGACGAACTCGCTAGGTCAGTTGCGGACGCACAGCAACGCCTCGCCGAGGGAGGTGTCCTTGAGGACGCACTTCTCGTCCGGATTCAGTCCGGATCCCTATCGGGTGATCTCCCCGAAAACGTCCGAGAGTACCGGGCCTACGATGACCGTGACGAGCTACAAGATATCTTCGAGAAGTACGTTCTCGGAACCGATGCCCCAAGCCCCCTTATCGTGTTCACGACGCCGGTAACTCTTCGGAACTTCGTGAATAACGTACGGGGGAGCATTGACGACGATGCTGATTCTGTCGAAGAATTCATGACCGATGGCCGTTGTCGGCTCTTCGACTTTGCCCTCGTCGACGAGGCGAGTATGATGGATCTCCCTCTTCTATTCCTCGTCGGTGCGTTCCTCGGACGGGACAAGCAGTTGATGCTTGTGGGAGATCACCGTCAGATGCAGCCAATCCAATCACACGACTGGGAGAGCGAAGACCGCCAAACGATCGAAGAGAACACTCCTGAGGTCTCCGCACTCGATTTCGTCCGGTTCCTCCGCGGCGATCAAGACAGCAACTTCGAACAGTTCGACCGTGAACCACCGACCTGGGGTGAAAAGGATGCGGTACTCCCAATGGACCGGCTAAAACTAACCTATCGACTTCCTCCCGCAATGGCTCGTTTCGAAACCGAGCTGTTCTACCATCGGGACAACATCACGCTTGAGTCAGCCGGGCCGGCACATACGATTCCGGACGTCCGCAGTGACGATCTCCCCTCTTGGGTGAACGCCGCGCTCGATCCAGAAACGCGTGTTACCGTCTTACTACACGACGACAACGTCTCCACCAAAGACAGCCCCGTCGAGGCCCACTTGGCTGGCAGAGTGCTTGATCCGCTTCCAGTTGTCGCACAAGAGCCGGAATCCGACGAACTGAGCGCAGGCGTCGTGGTTCCCTTCCGATTGATGCGTCGGCGAATGCAGAACCACGTTGACCTAACTGTCGACACCGTTGAGCGGTTCCAAGGCGGCGAACGTGATGTGATGGCGCTGGCGATGACTGCCGGCAACCAAGGGTACGTGAATCAGATCTCTGAGTTCCTGCTCGATGCGAACCGGTTCAATGTCGGTGCCAGTCGGATGAAACGGAAGCTCTTCATCGTCGTCTCAAAATCCCTGTTTCGGGCTGTCAGCAGCGATCCCGAAAAATACGAACAACAGAAAGCGTGGAAGCAACTCTACCAAGCGCTCATCGCCGACCGGGACCCCGTTGAGACGGTTCATCTCTCCAGCGCAGAGGTTCCTGAACTCGACGGGCGAACCGTCTCCGTACAGGTGTACACTGGGTTCCAAGATTAACTGAGTCCAGTCTTTTCCTGGTTTAGGATACACCTCAGTAGGGCCTCAGACAGAAACCCATCATTCGCTAGCAAGTGTTCAAAACAACTCTTGGAATTGAGGATTAAGCAGGCCGCTCCACGAATTCCGTAACAGCGTAGAACGGCAGCGTATCGATCAACGCGACAAGTAACTTCACGATGTACTGCCCAGCAACGATCGACATGAGCGCCCAACCCCACGTCGGATCCCCACCGAGGCCGAGTGCCGGAAAGATAGCGAAGCCGAGCGTAATGAACACGACAGTGTCCACGCCCTGACTAATTGCGGTGGACCCACAGTTTCGGAGCCAGCGATGCCGACCGCCGGTGCGACTCTTCAGATTAGCGAAGAGCCGGACGTCGAGATGTTGGGCGGCTGCAAGCGCCACGACAGAGGCAAGGATGATCGACGCGGAACCACCAAGTGTCGACACGAACGCTTCCTGCCCACCGTAGAACGGAGCAGATGGCATCCAAATGGCGAGGAACACGAGGGCATACGCGATGACGAGCGTGACGACAGTCCCGTTGACCACGGTCGCAGCATACTCTTTTCCGTGATACTCGACGAGCAAGTCTGAGGCAAGGTACGCGACGCCAAACGCAACGAACCCGGCGGGAACGGCAACACCGCCAAGTCCGGGGAGTTCGATCCACGTGAGTTTCGCGGCGAGGACGTTTGCGAGAACAATAGAGCCGGCGAATACGGCAGTGAAGATCGCGCGAGTATCCTCAGTTTCCATCAGCTCTCACCACCGGCTATGACCGTACAGTCGCGTGCGGTGCTGTGTCCCACGTCGCCCGGAGTGAGTATCGATTGGCAACGAGCAATTTGGTGGAGAGACGATCGTGAGTGGTGCTGCTGTTCCATCGGTGTAGAAACGAAACTCAATCTTTATGTATTCTCCGGATATTCTTCGAGTATGGCCCGAAGTTTATCGAGAGGCGAGTCCGAATCAGATGCGCTTCAGGAAGCAGGCCAACGCACACTGCTGATTGGAGATGAAAAGCCGATTCGGATCAGCTCGGGCCACCGCATCCTCCACCACAGTGGAAAGTGCTCGCGGCCACATGGGCACAACTACGAGATTACCGTCGAAGTGACCGGCGAACTCACCGAAGAGGGGTGGGTCGTCGACAAAGGCGATGTCACAGATGTCATCGATGCGTGGGACCACCGGTTCCTCGTTGAGGAAGGCGACCCGCTCGTCGACGCGTTCGAAGCGTCCGGCGACGGCGACGCACTCGTCGTGTTGGACCACCCACCGACGGCAGAGGTGATGAGCGTGCTCCTCGAACAGCGCATGCTCGACGCGTTCCCGGACACCGTCTCGGACGTGTCGGTGTCGGTGAGCGAAACCGGCGAACTCTGTGCAACGTACTGATGCCGGTCGCAAGCGATATCGAAGAGCCCACAACGGACGCTGACGCGACCGGAGAAGGCCTCCCGATCAACGAGGTGTTCTACTCCCTACAGGGTGAGGGAACCCTTGCTGGCGTTCCCTCCGTGTTTGTGCGGACCTCAGGCTGCAATCTGCGGTGTTGGTTCTGTGATTCGTACCATACGTCGTGGGAGCCGACCGGGGCGTGGCGCGACGTCGATTCAATCGTGGAGGAAGTACAGTCACACAAACAAGCCACCCATGTCGTGCTCACGGGCGGAGAACCACTCATCCACGAGGAGTCGGTCGAACTTCTCGAGCGACTCGCGGCTGAGGGGTATCACACCACGGTTGAGACGAACGGGACAATCTACCGGGATGCGCCGATCGATCTGGCGAGTATCAGCCCGAAACTGGCCAGCAGCACGCCGACACCAGATCGGGACCCGAAAGGAGAGGGCGAATGGGAGCAGAAACACGAACAGAATCGGATCGACATGGACGCGCTCTCCCGTATGGTCGACGCGCATGAGACGCAACTCAAGTTCGTTGTGACCGACGAGTCGGATCTACCGGAGATCACGGATCTGGTTGACCGAGTGCGAGCAGCGACCGCGACGACCGTGGCGGACGATGAGGTGTTGGTGATGCCGGAAGGCATGACGCGTGAGCAACTCGATGGGACGCGAAGTGAGGTCGCAGAGTTAGCGATGGAGTACGGGTACCGGTACACGCCGCGACTCCACGTCGACTTGTGGAACGACGCGCCAGGAACATGATCGTCGCCTCGGTCCGCCCAGTTGATGGAGTGCGGTGGAGGCGTAGACAGAGCAACAATCGATTCGACACAACTGAGTAGACATGAGCAACAAAAGCGCAGTAATTCTGGTGTCCGGCGGGATGGATAGTGCGACGGCTGTCTACGAGGCGATGGAGCAAGGGTACGAGCCGTACTTCCTCCACACGTCGTACGGGCAGCGCACGGAAGACAAGGAGTTCGAGTGTGCGAAAGCACTTGCTGAGGAGGTTGACGCGGCTGACTTCCTCCATATCGAGACGGGGCACCTGTCTCAGATTGGGGCGTCAAGTCTCACAGATGAGGAGATGGATGTGGCAGATGCTGATCTCGAGAGTGACGAGATTCCGACGTCGTACGTCCCCTTCCGGAACGCAAATCTGTTGTCGATGGCGAC
>ENA-ORCR01000515-ORCR01000515.1-marine-metagenome-genome-assembly--contig:-NODE-515-length-20210-cov-7.561119_pt1 | contig 20210 bp, 18 predicted proteins | sample MGYA00237782_ERZ508514 | MGnify/ENA primary metagenome ERZ508514 (study PRJEB26185, sample SAMN06268960) | marine metagenome | isolation source: Eden Landing Ponds, San Francisco, CA, USA | place...
GGGAGACGTCGGCGGCCGGTTCGTCGACGTGACGGAGACGCCGCTGGGCGAACTGGCGGCCCACCTCGAAGCGGAACCCTGACCGCGGCGAACTCGCCGAGCGCCTCGTCGTCAACCTACTCGCCGAGCGCCTCGTCGTCGATCCGATCCGCCCACTTCCGCCCGATCCGACCCTCCGCGAGCAGTTTTTCGAGGTGCGCGACGACCGTCGCCAGCGCGAGGTCCCCGACGCCGGTCAGGTCCTTCTCGTAGGCGGCGTCGACCACGCTTCCCACGTCGGTCGCGCCGGCCTCGACCGCGTCGACCACCGCGTGCTCGCGGTCCAGCCGGTGGTCGATCAGGCGCTGACAGGCGGTCTCCGGGTCGTCGACCGCGGGACCGTGACCGGGACGGAGCCGATCGTAGTCGGCGTCTCGGACGCGTTCGAGACTGTCCAGGTACTGGCGGATCTCTCCCTCGGGCGCGCCGACGACGACGCTCCCCTCGGCGACCGCGAGGTCGCCACAGAGGAGTTCGCGGGATTCGCGGGAGGACGGTCCGTCTCCGCGCCCCCCCGCCACCGCGAACCCGACGTGATCCGGCGCGTGACCCAGCGTCTCGACCGCGCGAACGGGAGTGTCGCCGACGCGGTCGCCGTCGCGGAACGTCTCGTCCGGCTCGACGCCGGTCACCGACGCGAACCGGTCGACGTGGCCCGCATGCGCGAACACGGGCGCGCCGGTCAGATCGGCGTACTCGGCGACCGCGCCGACGTGGTCCGGGTGGGCGTGCGTGACGGCGATCGCGTCGACCGCACCGGTCTCCGATTCGGACCCGCCCGCCCCGTCGATGCCGACCGCCGCGTCGAGCGCGGGCGTCCGAGCCGCGGGGTCGACGAGGAGACCGCCGGCGAGGTAGGCGTTCGTCGTCCCGCCGGGTGCGCGGGTGTCGGCGGGGACCGCGACGCTTTCGATCGGGGGCGGGTCGCCGGAAACGGAGCCAGCCATCTCCTCAGTCGCCCCGGCCGACCGAGGAGGAGTCTCGGCGCTCCAGTCGCGACTTCGCGGCCGGGCCGGGACCGGATCCCGCGCGCTCGCGTCCCGGGATCGGGACGCTCGTGTCGTCGACGACGGCGAACCGCGAGATGTCGGCGACCCCGGAGTCGATTTCTCCGACCGAGCCGTACGGGCGCCCGACGACGATGTCGCCCGCCTTGCTCCGGTTGATCCCGGGAATCGCGGTCAGTTCGTCCATCGACGCCGCGTTGACGTCGAGGGGGTACGGGACGCCGGTGACGGAGCGGTAGCCGTGGTCCGTGATCGCCACGTCGATGGCGGTGCCGAGCTCGCGTTCGCCCGGCACGGCGACGAGGAGCGCGTACGTCCCCAGCTGACGCCCGAACGTCTTCCCGTCCTGGTGGTACTCCAGGTGGACGTCGGGGAGCACCGTCCCGGGCGGGACGACGCGGTCGAGCATCGGGTTGTCGACGGTCTCGCGCACCTCCTTTTTGTACGCCTGGAACTGGTCTTTGTGCTCCTGGGCGACCTCGGCGCCCGTCTCGGCCATCTCCGTGCCCGCAAACGCCATCACCTGCCGGATGTTGATCCGGCGGAGCATGAGCCCCTCGTCGTACACCGTCTGGAGGAACTCCTTGTTGTGTTCGTACGTCTCCGGCCGCTCGCCGGTGAGCCCGTGGACGAGGTTGATCCCGGGGAGCAGCTTCGGCAGCCGCGGCGAGGCGTCCGGGCCGGTCGAGGGGCCGGTCACCCGGTCGTCGCCACCGGGAGTCGTCTCCGCGGTGTCGCCCGGCCGCCAGCCGCCCTCCTCGTTGACGACGCGGACCGCCTCCAGACACTCCTCGGCGGTGACGAGCAGGTTGTTCTCCTCCTGGACGACCGGGTCCGCCGACTCCAACCCGAACGCGGCGGTGTCTCCGGGCGTGTTGTGCTCGGCGATCACCCGGATCGCCTCGCGGGACGCCTCGGGGTAGTCGGTGATCGTAACCGGGTTCATGTTGTCGAGGTGGAGCGTCCGCAGATCGGGCGCGACCTCGCGGATCCCGCCGTACAGCTCCCGGAGCGCGTCGGGGTTCGGCGCCTCGCCGTCGCCGCCGAACGCGAGGATGTCGGCCTGCCGACCGAGCCGGAAGTGCCTCACGCCGCGGTCCGAGAGCGCGTCGACCTCGTCGACGACGGAGCGCGCCGCGCGGAACGCCGGGTCGCCGTACAGCGGCTCCGTGCAGAACGAACAGCGGTAGGCGCACCCGCGGGAGGTCTCCATCTCGCAGATGAGGTAGTCCGGGTGGTTGGGGTGCTGCTCGACGACGAACGCTCCCTTCTCGGCCCACCGGTCGACCTCCTCGTTCGTCCGCATTCGGTTGCCGTACCCCTCTAACCCCTCGCGGACGAGGTCGTACGCGGCCGCCTCCACGTCGCCCATGGCGACGAAGTCGTAGTCGAGGTCGTCGCGCTCGGTCTCCTGTGCGCCCGCGTTCTCCTCGCCGACGCCGAACCGCACGGGGCCGCCGAGTAAGGTGACGCCGTCCGCGGTCCAGCCCAACTCGCGCACCTCGTCCGGCTCGGCGGGCGTCCCGCCGACGTACTTGCCGGGGACCGTCATCCCGCCGACGTACACCATGAGATCGGCGTCGGCGACGTCGGCGCGCTTCGAGCGGTCGTCGCGGAGTTCGTCGATGGTGTGGTAGGTGATCCGCGACTCGGGGACGCCCGCGTCGACGAGCGCGCCGGCCGTGTACCGCGGGTACGTCGAGATGTAGGGCGGCACGCCGAAGTGCGCCGGTTCGTCGACGTAGCCGTCGACGATGGTGACGGAGAGGTCGTTCGGGTCGGCCGGGAGCGATCCCCGGACCGACGCGGGCGAATCGGTCATGTTAGCCCACCGTAGTCGGTCGAGACGGGAAAAGCGTGCGGAACACGGGGGCGAGACGGGGCGTGCGGAATGTGGGTGGCGGAACAGGAAGCGCGGGGTGGGAGAGGAAGCGCGGCATGCGGGTGACGGAATGGACAGCGCGGAACGCGGCGGGGAATCGCTTATATCTGACCGCCTGGGATCGGGATCCATGCCCTCCGAGACGGTTTCGACCCGGCTGCGCGCCGTGCAGTACGTCGTGATCGCCGGCGTCTGCCTCTTCGCCGCGGGACAGTTCTACGCCGCCGAGCCGCGACCGTGGGGAGTCGCGGCCGGGTGGGCGGTCGGCACCGCCCTCGCCTTCGGACCGATCGCGTGGCTGGCCCGAGATCGAGTTCCACAGGGACGTCGCGAGACGCTGACGTACGTCGTCGCGGGCGCCGCGATCCTCGTCGGATCCGTCTGGCTCGGCGTCGCGCTCGCGTTCGCCCCGGCCCTGTTCCCGTACGGCCCCGGAGTCTGGGCGGGAGCCGCGCTCGGGGTCGTCGTCGTGGGGATCATCGAGCGCACGGTCCTCCCCGAACGGTATCGCTCTCGGGGGGCGTGATCCGGCACGCCCAAACCATTATATTGGCAACCAATAACGATCAGCTATGCCGGATCCCGCCGGAGAGGCCGTCACCGCCCTCGTCGTTCCGGAGAGAGGCGACGGCGGTCGCTTCGGCGAGGACTGGGACGGGTTCGATGTCGGGATCGAGCTGACCGCGGATCGAGCGATCGAGCGGCTGCGTCGGGATCCCGTCGACTGCGTCGTCGCCGGGTACGACCTCCCGGAGAGGGACGGAATCGAACTGCTCAGGGACGTCCGCGACCGCGATCCCGCGATGCCGTTCGTGCTCGCGACCGCGTCGGGGTCCGAGCGCGTCGCGAGCGAGGCCGTCGCGGCGGGCGTCACCGACTACGTCCCCCTCGCGACGGTGGAGACGGGCGGTGACGACACCGGCGACGGTGAGAGCGAGGCGGAGCCGATCGCTGACGGCGAGACCCTCCGCGATCGCGTCCGCGCGGCGGTGGATCGCGGACGGGACCGCGACGACCGGGAGGACCGCGACCGGCGGCGGTTGGAGACCCTTATCGGCAACCTCCCGGGATTCGTCTACCGCTGTCGGAACGCGCCGGAGTGGCCGATGGAACTCGTCCGGGGCGAGAGCGAGTCTATCACCGGGTACACCACGGAGGAACTCGCGAGCGACGCGGTCGTCTGGGGCGAGGAAGTTATCCACCCCGACGACAAGGAACGGGCCTGGGAGATCGTTCAGGAGGCGATCGACACGGGAGAGGAGTTCGAGATCACCTACCGGATCCGCACTCGGGACGGCGAAATCCGATGGGTGTGGGAGCGGGGCTGTCTCGTCGAGTCGACCGTCGACGGGACCGCGGTGTTGGAGGGGTTCATCACGGACGTGACGGAGCGGAAGGAGTATGAGGCGGAACTCGAACGGCGAAACGAGGAGCTTGAGGCGTTCACGACCGTCGTCTCACACGACCTCCGAAATCCCCTGTCGGTGGCCAAAGGGCGGGTCGAGCTGGCGCGCGAACGGTACGACGACGACGACGACCTCGATCACGCGGCCCGCGCGCACGACCGGATGGAAGCGCGGATCGAACAGCTCCTCACCCTGGCGCGGAACGGAGAGCGCGTGACCGACACCGAGCCGGTCGACCTCGCCGCCGCCGTTGACCGCTGCCGGTCGGTGATCGCCACGGACGGGGCGACGCTCGACGTCGACGTGGACCTGACCGTCGAGGCGGACCGCGACCGGCTCGTCCAACTGCTCGAGAACCTCATCCGCAACGCCATCGACCACGGCGGCGACTCCGTCTCCGTGCGGGTCGGCGACCTCGACGGCGGAGCGGGGTTCTTCGTCGCCGACGACGGTCCGGGGATCCCGGACGACGTGCGCGATCAGGTGTTCGACGCGGGCTTTACCACCGCCGCGGACGGGACCGGATTCGGGCTGGGAATCGTCTCGCGGATCGCCGAGGCGCACGGGTGGGCCGTCGACGCGGTCGAGGGGAGCGACGGCGCGCGGATCGAGGTGCGTACCGAGCCGGTCGCCTGAGGCGGAGACGGACCGCCGCCACGCCGTTTAAGCCCACGCCGACACAACGTGTCGGTATATGCCATCGACGATGGAGGTCAAGTGCGAGAGCGACGACTGCGAGCTCGACATGTTCGAGAACCACTACACGTACGACGTGCCCGACGACCACGCGGTCGAGGACCTGTCGTGCCCGTACTGCGGCGGGAGCGACCTCGCCGAGATCGAGGTGTAGCCCGTGAGCGGACTCGTCGAGACGGGCCGGTCGATCGTCCGTCGCGCCCTCGAACGCGTCGGTCGCGGGTGGAGCAAGATGCAGGAGCGGCGACCGCTCTCGTACGACCTCCTCGAGAGCGACGACGCCTACCTCGTCGTCTTCGACGCCCCCGGCGTCCGCGGCGAGGACCTGAACGTGACGTTCCTCGATCACACCGTCGAGGTCGAACTCGACCGCTTCCGGGACTTCTACGACGGCTACGAGATGCTGTTCCCCGGTCGCGGCGTCTCGCTCTCCGGAAGCGCCGATCTCCCTCGCGACGCGGACGTGACTCCGGAGGGCGCGAACGCGACGCTCACGCGGAACGGCACCCTCCAGGTCGAGATCCCCAAGAATGACGACGGCCGGGACGTGGCGGTGACCGAGGAAGACGACGAAGCGGAACCCGACGCAGAGACCGATCCGACCGCGGGCGACGCCTGACCCCGTCTCGCACGCAGCCCGGGTGACACGCGCGTCCCCGGCCACGTTATGGGGATCGCGCCCGTAGGATCCGGTATGAATCAACTCGTCGACGGCGAGTGGCGGACCGACGCGTACGAGGCGACCGACGATGAGGGGTCGTTCCAGCGCGGCGACACGACCTTCCGGAACTGGATCGCGGGCAGCGACGTGCCCGACCACGTCGACGCCGAGCCGGACGAGCGGTTCCAACCCGAGGCGGGCCGGTATCACCTGTACGTCTCGTACGCCTGTCCGTGGGCGCACCGAACGCTGCTCGCGCGGTCGCTGCTCGGCTTGGAGGACGCGATCGACGTCTCGGTCGTCGACCCGTACCGGGGGGAGGACGGCTGGCAGTTCACCCCCGAGAAGGAGGGCTGTACGCCCGACAAGCTCCACGGCAGCGACTACCTCCGGGAGCTGTACGTCGAGGCCGACCCCGACGCCACCTGTCGGGTGACCGTCCCCGTGCTGTGGGACACCGAGGAGGAGACGATCGTCAACAACGAGTCCCGCGAAGTCCTCCGCATGCTCTCGACCGCGTTCGACGACCTCGGCAACGACGCGTCGCTGCTCCCCGGTCCCGACGACGAGGCGACCGTCGCCGAGGTCGACGAGGTGATAACCGACATCTACGAACCCGTCAACAATGGCGTCTACCGGGCCGGGTTCGCGAAGTCACAGGGGGCGTACGACGACGCGATCGACGACCTGTTCGACGCGCTTGACCACTGGGACGAGCACCTCGCCGACCGGCGCTACCTCGTCGGCGACTCGCTCACCGAGGCGGACATCTGCATGTTCACGACGCTGGTCCGGTTCGACCAGGTGTATCACACGCACTTCATGTGTAACAAGCAGTTCATTCACCAGTACGAGCACCTCTGGCCGTACCTCCGCGACCTCTACCAGACCGCGGGCGTCGCTGAGACGGTGAACATGAGCCACATCAAGGAGCACTACTACACGACGCACCCGGACGTGACCCCCTCCGGGATCATCGCGCGCGGCCCCGACCTAGAGTTCGAGGCGGACCACGACCGCGACCGGCTCGGCGGCGAGGCGCCGACGCCGGACGCTGCGGACTGATCGGCTGACGCGGCAGACGGGGCGGTTTATAAACCAACTTTTGAAACCCCGAGAATGCGGCGGCGCGTTCGAGGGAGTCAGTGGGCCTCACACGCGCTTTGAGTGGCCGCCATCGGTGGCCACTCAGAGGGAGATCCACCGCAGTCCGACTTATAAACAACATATCACTGGACACCGTCTGCTTATAAACAGCAGATCGCCAGCCACCTCGTCGGTCCCTTCATCGCCGTCGGCGACAACGGCTTCAAGTGCGCGCTCGTCCGACCGGGTGTAAGCAATGGAGCCGCCGAACATCGAGCGATTGGACGAGCGGACCGTCCAGCGCATCGCGGCCGGCGAGGTCGTCGAGCGCCCGGCCAGCGTCGTCAAGGAGCTGATCGAGAACAGCCTCGACGCGGGCGCGACGCGCGTGTCCGTGTCGGTCGAGGCCGGCGGCACCGAGGGGATCCGCGTCCGCGACGACGGCGTCGGAATCCCCCCCGACCAACTGGAGGCCGCGGTCGCCGAGCACGCCACCTCGAAGATCGGCGACATCGAGGACCTCGACCGCGGCGTCGGCACCCTCGGCTTCCGCGGCGAGGCGCTGTACACCGTCGGCGCGGTCTCGCGCCTCACCGTCCGGTCGCGCCCGCCGGGCGCCGAGGCAGGCGCGGAGATCACCGTCGAGGGCGGCGACGTCGGCGACGTCCGGCCCGCGGGCTGTCCAGAGGGGACGACCGTCGAGGTCGAGGACCTCTTCTACAACACGCCCGCTCGCAAGAAGTTCCTCAAGCGGACCGCGACCGAGTTCGACCGGGTCAACACGGTCGTCACCGGCTACGCGCTCGCGAACCCCGACGTCGCCGTCTCGCTGGAACACGACGGTCGGGAGACGTTCGCGACCGAGGGGAACGGCGACCTCCGGTCGGCGGTCTTGGCCGTCTACGGCCGCGAAGTCGCGGAGGCGATGGTGGACGTGGCGTGGGAACCCGAGACGGACGGCGCTCCCGCCGATTCGACCGACGCCGATTCCGATGCCGACGCCGACGGCCCGCCGGTCAACGCGGTCACCGGCCTCGTCTCGCACCCGGAGACGACCCGATCGACCCGCGAGTACCTCGCGACCTACGTCAACGGTCGGTACGTCACCGCGAGCGCCCTCCGCGACGCCGTCCTCGACGCCTACGGCGGCCAACTCGCGCCCGATCGGTACCCCTTCGCGGTGCTCTTCGTCGAGGTCCCGCCCGGCGACGTCGACGTGAACGTCCACCCGCGAAAGCTGGAGGTCAGGTTCGACGAGGAGCCGGCGGTGCGCGCCGCGGTCGAGGAGGCGGTGGAGGACGCCCTCCTCGACCACGGGCTGATCCGCTCGACCGCGCCACGGGGAGAGTCGGCCCCGGATCAGACCGAGATCGACCCGCAGACCCCGTCGACCGAGGCCGTCGGGGGCGCGGGAACCGACCACGAGCGCGCAGCCCTCGGCGGTCGAGGCGACGAGGGAGGCGACGGGGACGACGAGGGAGGCGACGGGGACGACGAGGGAGGCGACGAGGATTGGGGCGACGCAGACGACGAGGGAGGCGACGAGGATTGGGGCGACGCAGACGACGAGGGAGGCGACGGCGACGACGAGAATCGGGGCGACGCAGACGACGAGGACCGGGGCAGCGACGGTCCGAACACCGATCCCGCGACCGACGCGTCCGAACTGGACCCCACGGACGAGGAGGCCTGGGCCGTCGGAGACGTGGGGGCGGCCGACACCGGTGATCCGGGCGGCTCGCCGGCAGACCCCGCCACCGACTCATCCGGATCCGCCGGTTCGGTCGGTTCCGACGGATCCGCGTCCGACCGTCCCTCACCGCGGAGTTGGCAGTCGGATTCGGCCGACGCCGAGGTCGGCGCGCGGGACGGCGACGACGGCGACGCCGACGCGGCCCCCGGCTCCGAGGTCGAGGCCGAGAGGAACACCGAGAGTGCAGGGGAACTCGACCGGTTCGACGGCTCGGCGACCGACAACGCCGGTCCACCTCCCACCGACACCACATCGAACTCCGCGTCCGGTACGTCGGACGATCGGCGGGCGCCGGCGACCGGGTCGCGCTCGGGCGCAACCGCCCAGCGGACACTCGGCGGCGAGTCCACGAGCGCGGAGCGCACCTACGACTCGCTCCCGCCGCTGCGGGTGCTCGGACAACTCCACGAGACGTACGTCGTCGCGGAGGCGCCCGACGGGCTCGTGCTGATCGACCAGCACGCCGCCGACGAGCGGGTGAACTACGAGCGCCTGCAAGCGGCCTTCGCCGACGGCGCCGCCGCACAGGCGCTCGCCGAGCCCGTCCGGATCGAGCTCACCGCGCGGGAGGCGGCGCTGTTCCAGGAGTTCGTCGACGACCTCGCGGCCGTCGGATTCCGCGCCGAGCGCGCGGGCGAGCGCGAGGCGGTGGTCGAGTCGGTCCCGGCGGTGTTCGACGCTGCGCTCGACCCGGAGCTCCTCCGAGAGGTGCTCTCTGCGCTCGTCGACGACCCGGCCGCGGGCGACGAGCCGGTGACGGACGTGGTCGACGAACTGCTCGCGGACCTGGCGTGTTACCCCTCCGTGACCGGGAACACCTCGCTGACGGAGGGGTCGGTCGTCGACCTGCTCGACCGGCTCGACGACTGCGAGAACCCGTACGCCTGCCCGCACGGGCGCCCGGTCGTGATCCGGCTCGACCGCGACGAGATCGGATCGCGGTTCGAGCGCGACTACCCGGGGCACGCGGGACGACGCGCGGAATGAGTCGGGGGGTCGACGGTCGGTCGGCCGCTCGGCGGCCACAGAGAGGTACGCTTTAGGCGGGCGCCGTGGACCCACGGGTATGGAACGCGTAGCGATCATCGGCGCGTCGATGACCCCGTTCGGGCAACGCGACGCGTGGGTGCGAGAACTCCTGGCGGAGGCGGGCGCGGCCGCGCTCGACGACGCCGGGATCGACGGCGACGACCTCGACCACCTGTACGTCTCGAACATGGCCAGCGGCGAGTTCGAGGGCCAGACAGGGGTCCCGAACGCGCTCGCTCACGATCTGGCGGCACAGCCCGCTTACACCGCCCGGATCGACCAGACCTCCTCCTCGGGGGGCGCGGGCGTGTACGCCGCGTGGCAGTCGGTCGCCTCGGGCGCGAGCGACCTCACTATGCTGGTCGGCGGCGAGAAGATGACCCACCGGACGACGGCGGAGGCGACCGACGTGATCGCGTCGCTCACGCACCCGGTCGAGTACAAACAGGGCGTGACGCTCCCCTCGTTCGCGGGGCTCACGGCGCGGCTCTACCTCGACGAGTACGACGCGCCCCGCGAGAGCCTCGGGAAGGTCGCGGTGAAGAACCACGCGCACGGCGTGGACAACCCCCACGCCCAGTTCCGGAAGGAGGTCGACCTCGACACGGTGCTCGACTCGCCGATCGTCGCCGACCCGCTCCGGCTGTACGACTTCTGTCCGATCACGGACGGATCCGCCGCGCTCGTGTTCTGCCCGGAGTCGGTCGCCGAGGAGTACGTCCCCGAGGGCGAGTACGCGGTCGTCTCGGGTATCGGCGGCGCGACCGACACCCACGTCGTCCACGAGCGCGCGGACCCGACGACGATGGGCGGCGTCGCTGACTCCTCCGACATCGCCTACGAGATGGCCGGGATCGGCCCGGACGACGTCGACGTGGCTGAGCTCCACGACATGTTCACCATCCTCGAGTTCCTCCAGAGCGAGGACCTCGGCTTCTTCGAGAAGGGCGAGGGGTGGAAGGCGGTCGAGGAGGGCGTCACCGACCGCGACGGCGACCTCCCGATCAACACCTCCGGCGGGCTCAAGTCGAAGGGACACCCCCTCGGCGCCAGCGGCGTCGCACAGGTGTACGAGATATTCGAGCAGGTCACCGGGAACGCCGGCCCGAGACAGGTCGAGGCCGACACGGGGCTCGCCTGCAACGTCGGCGGGTTCGGGAACTGCGTGACCACGACGATCCTGGAGGGTAGCCAATGAGCGACAACGAGACGACCGACGACGCGACCGGAAGCGACGAGGCGACAGGAAGCGACGAACCGACCTTCGAGGCCGCCGAGTACGCGGACGGGACGATCACCTACCCGCCCCACACCGTGAGCCCGAACGGCGCCGAACGCGTCGGAACGGTCGACCTCCGGGCGTACGAGGGCCGCGTCCTCACGTGGACGACGTCGACGGCGACGCCGCCGGGCGTCCGCGAGCCGAACACCCTCGCGATCGTCGAGTTCGACATGGGCGAGGAGTACGACGGCCCGGCGGTCCGCGCGCTCGGGCAGATCGCCGAGCGGGAGGACGGCTCCGAGGAGACGTTCGACGTGGAGATCGGTGATCACGTCGAGCCGGTCTACGCCGCCGAACTGCGCGAGCCGGGCGCCGGGATCCGCGAGCCCGAAAGCCAGGAGTGGAACGGGTTCCGGTTCCGGCCGGTCGAGTAAGCGTTAGGGCCTAATGGACGGATGAAACCGCGGTCTGCGGGCAAAAGCGAATTCGATTCGGCTGCGATCGCGAATCCGGCGCTAGTTGTGCGGGAGAACAAGCGCCTGCCGCCCCCGACCAGCGCTAGTTATGCAGTGGCGGGTTACTGCTCTATCGGCGGCTCGTGACACGCTATCTCGAACCTCGCTCCGCCGTCGTCGCTTTCCGAAACCGTGATCCGCCAGCCGTGGGCCCTGACGATGTCTCTGACGATCGCGAGCCCGAATCCGGTTCCCTCTCGGTTCGTCGTGTACCCCTGTTCGAGGACCTGTTCGCGTTTGTCTTCGGGAATGCTAACACCGGTGTCCTCAACGTAGAACCCGTGCGCGTCGGACAGGGTGCCGACTCGAACGGTTAGCCCAGCCGTGTCGTTGTGTTCCGCGCTGTTCCGATACAGGTTCTCGAACACGTTGAGCAGCCGATCTCTGTCGCCGTCGAGGTGGAGTGACGTTTCGACGACCAGTTCGGCCTCGGCGGTGTCGACGTTCTGCCACGCGCTGCGGGAAACGGATTCGAGGCTGATCTCAGTGGTCTCAGTGATCGCTTCGCCCGACCGAGCCAGCGTGAGCGCGTCACCGATAATGGCCTCCATCCGTTCGAGTTGACGCTGGATCGTCTCGATGGAGTCGTCGTGCTCGCTTCCGAGATCCGCTTTGAGGATGTCGACGTGACCGGTCGCGACGTTCAGTGGGTTTCGGAGGTCGTGGGAGACGATGCTCGCGAACTCGTCGAGCCGCTCGTTCTGCCGCTCAAGCTTTCGTTTTTGTCGTTCTTTGTCGGTGACGTCGCGAGAATTCAGAACGATACCCTCGACGAACTGGTCGTCGAGTAGATTCCGTGCCCGCACTTCGAGAACGCGCCACTCCCCGTCGGAGCGACGGAACCGCACCCTGTACGTGCTGGTGTACCCGTACTCGCCGGCGTGGCTGGATAGCTCCGCGAGGAGATTGTCTCGATCCTCGGGGTGGACGCCGTCGATGACGCTGTCACCGATCAGTTCAGCCGGCGCGTAGCCGAGGATTTCCTCGACCGACTGGCTGACGTGCGTTATGACCCCGTTACCATCAATTACCCCAACGACGTCCGAAGACTGTTCGATGAGCCGTTTGAACCGCTCTTCTGCGATGTGGCGGTCGGTGACATCTCGGTAGATCAACAGCGATCCGATCGCCGTGCCGGTCCGGTCAGTCAACGTCGTTCGCTTGATGTCGAAGAACCGTAACGATCCGTCGCGTTCGACAGTCACGTCGGAATCGAAGTCACCGTCGTTCTCAGCAACGGACGTATAATAGGGAACAATCTCGGCCGCCGGCTCTCCGACGGGCTCTTCGACTCCTTTGTCGAGGAGTTCCATGCCGGCCACGTTCACGTCGGCGATTCGACCCTCGAAATCAACGACGTACACCGGGTCGACCATCTCGTCGACGAGCGTATGCCTCGCAACGGGAGCCAGGTCGAGGAATCCGAACCGAAAGAGTGCGACAGCGAATACGACCCCAGTGGTCGTGTTTGCGAACGCGGTCGGATCCAAAGCCGTTGACAGGTTGCCGTTGTATAAGAGTAGGAAGCTGCCGACGAGCGGTATCAGCCCCCCGGAGAGCATCAGCACGACCTGACTGCGGTACCTTCCCCCTCGCCTGACTCCATAGATCAAGATCAAAACATACGTCGCGAGTATCAGAACATAGATATACACGAAATTCAACCAGAACAGCGGACCGTTCGCACGGTCAACCGCTGCCAGCGGAGCGCTCCTGCTGAACCCTTGTACGCTCCAGAGCAGGTCGTGTGCCGGGGCGGTCACGACGAGTGCAAAGATGGCGACCGGCCAAGCGAGTAACAGCGCCCAGCGGCGGCGGGTGAGCACTGACTCCCGACCGGTGTACGTCAATCCGAACCAAAACTGGGTCGGCGCGAGCCCGAGAATACCGATGAACTTGATGATCGTGCCGATCCGGTAGACGGAGAGTGTCATACTCCCCGCCCGAATGCCGGCACCGAACGAGTAGAGGGAGACGCAGACCATGACGACCGCGAACGGCACGGCACCGCGTACCTCTCTACGCCGGACCGCGACGGCAACAATCCCGAGATTCAACCCGGAGATCGCGAACAGGATCCAGGTGACGATGCCGGGCGAAAACGCCATGCCAGAACCTAACCCTACGTTATAAATAAACATGTGTGCCTGTTCTCAGGCGTGGTAATGAGTCGGGATCGCTGATCGATACGGACTCATCCTGAGTCCCTAAGATGCGGTTTTTCGGGAGAATAATGCAATAGTGGGCTATCTGTCACGGCAGCCATCCCCGACGAATCAACCATCAAATATTGATAATCGCCGGGTGTCGCCGTGCGTCTCGCTCTACGTTTCGGGTGGTGTGAGTTGCCCGTGGGAGCCCAGAACCTCGATGCCGGTCGGTCACTGCTTCCCACGGCGCAGCCGGTTCGGGAACAGTCGACGCCGGCACCTCACACCCGCCGGTAGTCCCCGAGCCGCGTCCCGTCCAACAGATACGCGTCGCCGGCCGGGAGGGACTCCGGGAGGAACGGCGCGAGGAACGACTGGCCGTCGACGTTGACCCACGTGCCGCCGGAGCGCTCGTTGAACGCCGGGAAGACGACGAGTTCCGGCGGATCTCCGGAGCGGGCCACGTCGGCGTTCCCTCCCTCAACGAACGCCGCAGGCTCGATCGCGCCGCGCAGCCACGCGCGCTCTACGCGCGAACCACCGACCGCGTCCTCCAACCTGACCTGCGGGTGCTCGTGGCCCAGACACACCACGTCGGCGTCGAGCAGCGCGGGATCGGGCCACGTGTGACCGTGGAGGACGCCGACGGACTCTCCGAGCACGCCCCCGCCGGCACCGATCACGTCGAGGTCGGCGGCGAACGCCTCCGCGACGCCCGCGTCGTGGTTCCCCTCGACGAGCGTCATCGGGACGCGGTCCGTGACCGCGCGGATCAGCTCGACGAGCTCCTCGCGTTCGTCGCCTTCAGGCGCCGCGATCCGATGCGCGAGGTCCCCGAGGACGACCAGTCGGTCGGCGTCGGTCTCGGCGATCAGGGCGCAGAGCCGTTCGCGGCGCTCGTCCGCCCGGGAGTCCAGTTCGACGCCGCGCTCGTAGCGGAGTCCGACCTCGATGCCGGCGTGGACGTCCGCGACGAGCAACGCGCGCTCGGTCCCGAGATCGGCCACCGCGGCCGGTTCACCGACTACCGGCTCGACGGCGGGCCGCGCGCCCGGCGCCATCAGATCGGTTTGAGCACGCCGTCGCCGGGCTCGTAGCACTTCCCGCTCATCAGCGCGTCCTGGATCGCGTCCTCGACCGCGTCGGCGGCGACGCCGTGGTCGTCGACGACCGCCTCGACGACCGCCTCGCGGTCGGCGCCGTCGCCGTCGTCGAGCGCGTCCATCGCGTCGATAGCGGCGGCTTCGAGGTCGATATCGTCCGCCGCCTCGCTCGCGTCGTCGTCCGCCGGCGCCGCGCTCTCTGACTCCGAGTCGGCGCCAGGCTCCGTCGCGGCCGCGTCGGTCGCTGTGGGCTCTGCTGTCTCCCCCTCTACCGGGGGCTCTTCCAGCTCTTCGGGGTCCGGCACGTCGATGTCGGCCTCGCCCGGCTCGTCGACTTCGGTTCCGGTCGAGAAGTCGGTGCCGAACTCCGATTCAATCTCCTCGCGCTCCTCGTCGTCGAGCTCGTACATTTCGTCGGACGCCGGCTTGGTCGACGGCTCGTCGAGGTCGGAATCGGCGTCGTCTCCGCCGAGTTCGTCGGGTTCGGTCTCGGCCGTCCCGGCGTCGAAGTCGCCGAGCCCGTCGCTCTCGTCGTCGGGCGCAGTCGACAGTTCGTCGAGGTCAGAGCCGACAGACTCGGTCTCGGAGCCGGTGGACTCGGAGTCGATAGACTCGGAGTCGGCGGACTCGGACTCGGTCCCAGAGGGGTCAGCGTTGACAGTCGCGGCGTCGGAGACTTCGGAATCGACCGCGCCGGAATCGACCGTCTCGGTCGCCTCAGCCGTCTCAGTCGTCTCGTCGCCGGTCACCGCCGATTCCGGCTCGGCGGCGGGCTCGACCGACTCAGACTCGACCGGGCCGGCGCCGATCGACTCGGCACCCGATTCCCCCGCCCCGGCTTCCGATTCCACCGCCCCGGCTTCCGATTCCACCGCCCCGGCGTCGGCGACCGGCTCCGCCGGCGCCTCGATCGTCACGTCCGTCTCCGGGAGCGCGCCGATCGCAACGTCGCCGCCCGCGTCGGGCTGCGTTTCGAGCGACCGCACCTCGTCGCGGTCGCCGGCGATCAGCTCTAAGGCGTCGACTGCGAGCCGACGGAGCGCCTCGACGTAGGCGGTCGAGGTGTCGTAGTGGGCGATCGCCTTCGGGATCCCGGCGGCCAACGACGCGGGCGCACCGCCCGATTCGAGGGCGGCGCGGAGTTCCTCACCGCGGAGATCGGAGTCGAGGGCCGCCTCGAAGACGGCGAGCCGGTTGAGGGTGGCCTCGGCAGCGGAGACGACCCACCGGTCGCGGGTGTCGGCGTCGACTTCGTTGAGGCTCTCGGGACGCACCGAGGTGAACACCCGGTCGGAGTCCTCCGGCTCGAAGGTGCGCGCCTTCCCCGTGAGCGCGACGAACGACGGCGGATCGGCGCGCTCCAAGAAGGCCTGCGCCTCGGGCTGGTACTGCCCGGCGTAGGTGACGAACGCGCCCGAGGGGTCGACGACCCGCCCGCGGCGCGTCTCGTCGTTCACGCGCTCGACCTCGGTGAGCACGCCCGCGACGAACAGCCGGTTCACGCGCGCGCCGGTCGGCGTGACCACGTAGTTCGGGGCGCGCTCCTCGTCGCTCTCGGAGTACGAGAGGGAGGCGTCGTCGAACTCGGCGGCGAACACGCGGTGGGCGACCTCGCGGGCACCCGGCCCGTCGTCGCTCATTCGCCCACCTCCGCGAGCGCGGCGCGGGCGTGGTCCGCCGGGTCGTCGGCCGCGAGTTCGAACTCGCTCGCGTCGAGGTTGGCGCCGTAGTCGTCGACCGAGAGGTTCCCGCGGACGCGGTACGCGCGCCCGACCAGCGAGTCGGCGATCTCCTCGGCGACGACCTCCTTGTCCATCGCGTCTTTTGCGGCATCGAGGGCGTCGTCGAGGCCGCCGCCGTACACCTCGGCGGTGAGTTCGTCGTCCAAGACGACGGTGACGGTGTCGGTGCCGTCGTCCAGGATGGCCTTCACGCGCAGGTCGTCCTCGCCGTCGACCTCGCCGTGGCTCCGGCACTGGCCGTTCTGGACTACGCGGCCGCACTCCGGGCAGCGCTCGATGAGCCCGGAGCCGTCCCGGATCTCTAAGACGTTGCCGACGACCTCCACGTCGAACATCCCGCCGGAGCCGACCGCCTCGGCGATCGACAGGCGGGGCGCGTCCTCGGCGACCTCGACGGGGTCCGGGAGGGGCGTGACCGTCGAGAACTCGGTGAGGTTGATCGACGGGACCCCGCGGAACTCGCGGACGTACACGTCTTCGATCCGGAGGTCGGCGCCCGGCTTCAGTTCGGATCGGGGCTGCCAGTCGGTGAAGGGGAGCTTCGCGGTGGCGTCACCGAGGACGCCCTCGAGAATCTCCGTCTCGCCGTCGCGGCCGGAGATCGTCTTCTCGTCGACTTCCAGCACGCGGACCTCGACGTTTCGCCCGCGGTCGCCCGCGTCGATGTCGACGAGACTCCGGTCGCCGCCCACTTCCCGTTCGACCTCGACCTCCTCGTCGGCGATGGCGACGGTTGTGGAGTCGTTGAGGTTGAGTTCCGGCGCGCCCTCCCACTCGCGGACGCCGGCGTTGCCGATCGTCAGCGAGTCGCCCGGCTCGAACCCGAAGTCCTGCCACGCGGTGTAGGAGATGACGCCCGTCTCGTCGGCGATCTCTCCCTCGCGAATCGTGAGGTCGTCGCCCTGGTACCGGATCGTTCGCGTCCCCTGCGTGAGGACTTTGACCGTGACCGTCACGCCGTCGTGGTCGGTCGTGACCTCGCCCACGTCGACCGAATCGGGCGTCGGCGTCGAGCCGCCGCCACCGCCGCCGTGCTTCCGGCGGACGCTCTGTTTGGCCTCGTCGATCGGGACGCTGTACTCCAGTAGGTTCTGCAGGTCGTCTTTGACCTCCTCTTTGTCGACGCCGAGGTCGGAGGCGAGTTCCTCGGCATGGCTGTTGACGTCCATCGGCTCGGGCTTCGACGCGACCGCACAAAAGGGTTCACCACCCTCCCGTCTCTCCCCGCAGTGCGCTCGGCTGTTGCGATCGTCGATAGGGCTAAACCGCCCCCGTCCGCAACGGTGGGTATGGACGATATCGACATCGACACGCGCGTCACCGGGGATCGGACCGTCATCGACGTGACTGGGACCCGCGACGTCGCCGTCGTCGTTCGCTCCGCGAGCGGCGAGCGGATCTACCTCCCGCCGGCCGGCTTCGACGAGCCCGTCTCCGACTCGCCGTACACGTCGCCGTACCAGGGCGGCAGCGGGATCGACGGCGAGGAGAGTCCGTACGGCGGCGGGTCCGGAAGCACTCGCGGCGTGGTCGAGACCGCGGACGGGTTCCGAATCACCCATCCGGAGACGGCCGACGAGTTCGACGTGTACCGGGGCGACGGCGAGTAGTTGGGCGCCGACGAGTAGGCAGGGCGGCAGAAACGGACCGGCAGAAACGATCGGTGAAAGAGCAGTTCGAGCGTTCTACGCCACGTCCTCGTAGACGGCCAGCGTGTCCTCGGTGACGTCGGACCACTCGCGGCGCTCGTACGCCGGGGGTTCCTCGCGGTCGAGCGCGGTGACGATCCCGTCGACGATAGACTCCGAGTCGACCTCGACCTCGACGAGGCAGTCGTCGGGGAGCACCTCGGCGACGCCCGAGCGGGTCGCGACGACCTGCGTCCCGGCTTCGAGCGCCTCGGTGATCGTGATACCGAACGGCTCCGCGTACGAGGGCGAGACGAACGCGTCGGCGGCGGCGTAGTAGTCGCCGAGCTCGTCTTCGGGGACGTAACCGACGAACTCGACCTGGTCGTCGATGCCGAGCAACTCCGCGAATCGCTTCAGCTGATCGGTCTGGTGGCCCGACCCGCCGACGACGAGGGTGACCCCGGGCCGGTGGAGTTTCCGCACCGCGTACAGCAGGTGCGAGATCCCCTTCTGGTCGGTGTGTCGCCCGACGAAGAAGATCATCTCTCCGCCGATGTCGAGATCCTCGCGCACGTCCTTCCCGGAGAATTTCGGCGTCGAGAAGCCGTTGTACACGACTCGGGAGTCGGCGTCGTACAGCTCCCGGATATCTTCGCGGACGATCTCGCTGACCGCGATGTTGGTGTCCGCGGCGTTCGCGAGCCGGCGCTCGGTCTCGACCTCGCGGGTCGGCGGGTCGATGTTGCGGTCGCTCGCCAGCGAGTGGAACGACGAGACCCACGTCGCGTCCGAGGCGCGGGCGGCCTGCCGCCCCGGACCGTACCCGAACCAGTCGTGCGTGTGGATCACGTCGTAGTCGGGGGCGAGCTCGGCGAACCGGTCGCTGAGGCGGTCGACGCGTGCGGCGACGTCCCCCTCTCCGGTCTCGACGGGCTCGATCCCCGGCTCGTCGGCCGGCGCGAACTCCGCGGGCAACACGAGGGTGGCGTCCACCCCGAGGTCGTCGCGAAGTCCGGAGAACAGTTCACCGACGTGGACGTCGAGTCCGCCGGTGATGTTCGGCGGATACCCCCATCCCAACATGAGTACGCTCGGCGGCATACTCCCACGTTTCGGGAGTCGGTACTTAGGTATGGCCCTCGATCGCGCGGTCGATCCGACGACAGCCGTCGGCGAACAGAGGAGAATAGCCGAGAGATCCGCGACCGATCAGGCCGCCGCCTTCACGGCGTCGCGCAGCGCGTCCGTGCGATCGGTGATCGATTCCGCGGCGTCGGCGAGCACGTCGAGCGGGTCGCCGGATTCAGATTTCACCGTCAACACCGGTTCCGTCTGGCCGCCGGACTGCTCGGGATTCATGTCGTAGGTCGCGGCCGCGACGTCGTCCGTCTCCAGCAGGACGCCCTTCAGCACGTTCATGAACGTGTGGTCCTCGCCGGCGATCTCGATGCGGAGTTCCGTGTCGGTCTTCTCGATGACCCGCAGTTCCATACTCGTTCGGTCGGGCGAACGGCGTTTCAAGCTTTCGTCTCCCGGATATCGGGGGTTGCGGACGACCCGCACGCCGCGGCAGCCTTTTTAAATCGCGTGGACGCAGTCGGTCGCGTGGAGATCCGACGCCTCCCGTCCGACGACGACGCCCTCCGCCGCTACGCGGCCGAGCTGTGGCTCCCCTACCACCGCGAGCTCGCCGAGCGGGTCGACGCGCACGCGCTCGCCGACTGGCCCGACGAGCGGTTCGTCGAGCGCAACGTCGCGTTCACCCGCGATCGCCTCGAGGAGGCGGGCGACCGCGGGTGGGTGTCGGTGACGGTCCCCGACGACGACGATGCCAGCGTCGATCCCGCGACCGCGCCGGTCACGCACCCAGACCTGGAGCTGACGGGGCTCCTGTTGACGAGCGTCGACGAGTGTCCCGACCCGTTCGACCGCCCGGACCGGCTCGTCGTCGGGGAGCTCTACGTGGCCGAGGCGTACCGCGGCACCGGTCTCGCCGACCGGCTGATGGAGCGCGCGGAGCGCGACGCGCGCGAGAAGGACTGCGGCGAGCTCCGGCTGGACGTCGACGTCGACAACGAGCGAGCGATGGCGTTCTACGAGAAACAGGGGTTCGAGCCGTATCGGAGGCAGTTGACGCGATCCGTGGAGTGAGCGGGATTTTAATAAGTGGTTGGTCGTGGTCAGCCGGTGAAGACCCCCCAAAGCCCCAGTCGCGAGGACGGCGCACGCTCGCTGCGCGCTTCGGTCGTTCGCTTCGCTCACTCCCTGCAGTGCTTGCATCGCCTCCG
>ENA-ORCR01000516-ORCR01000516.1-marine-metagenome-genome-assembly--contig:-NODE-516-length-20190-cov-7.089246_pt1 | contig 20190 bp, 22 predicted proteins | sample MGYA00237782_ERZ508514 | MGnify/ENA primary metagenome ERZ508514 (study PRJEB26185, sample SAMN06268960) | marine metagenome | isolation source: Eden Landing Ponds, San Francisco, CA, USA | place...
ACCGACATCGTCATCCGCGAGGACCACCGCGTCGGCGGCATCGTCATGAACTGGACGCCGGTCCACGCGCTCCCGCGCGAGATCACCTGCGTCGACCCCATCGCCGTCGAGGCGGACCTCGTCATCGACGCGACCGGCCACGACGCGATGGCCGTCAAGAAACTCGACGAGCGCGGCGTCCTGAACGCGCCGGGCATCGAGGACGCGAAGTCCAACTCCGGCATGGACCAGACGGGTGACGACACCTACGGCGCGCCCGGCCACGACTCGCCCGGTCACGACTCGATGTGGGTCGGCGAGAGCGAGGACGCCGTTGTCGAGCACACCGGTCTCGCCCACGACGGCCTCGTCGTCACGGGCATGGCCACGGCGACGACGTACGGCCTCCCGCGCATGGGGCCGACGTTCGGTGCGATGCTCGTCTCCGGCAAGCGCGCCGCGCAGGTCGCGCTCGACGAACTGGAGGTCGACGCCGACCCCGTCGACATCACGAGCCGCGACGCCGCGACGCCCGCGGACGACTGAGCCGATCGATCGTAGCCCGCTTCGGACCCGACCTTACTGTATCGCTCGCGTCGACTGCACCTCGACCCCGGTACAGTCGACGCGAGCGCCGCCGCTCTCGCCCTCCGTAATCGACAGGTCCCAGTCGTGTGTCTCGGCGATGGCGGCGACGATCGCGAGTCCGTAGCCGGTCCCGTCGTCGCCGGAGTACCCGTACTCGAACACCGTCTCTCTGTCCGCCGGCGGGATCCCGGGACCGTTGTCTTCGACGAAGAAGCCGTCGGATAGCAGTCCGACTCTGACGGTGTCGCCACCGTGGTCCGCGACGTTCCGGAAGAGGTTCTCGAGCAGTCGCTGGAGCCGCGAGCGGTCGGCGGCGGCTGTCGTCGAGTCGTCGACGTCGTTGGTCAGCGTCACGGCGTCGGTGTCGCTGGTCTCCCAGGCCGCGTCGACGACCGCCCTGAGGTCGACCGTCTCGATCTCCACCGCCGCGCTGTCCTCTTTCGCCAGCGTCAACAGGTCGCTGATGGTCTCGTCGATTCGATCGAGCGCCGAGAGCGCCGTCTCGAGGTGGTCCGAGTCTCCGTCCGCGGCCTCGAGTGCGACGTGACCGTGGGCGACAGACAGCGGATTCCGAAGGTCGTGACTGAGGACGCTCGCGAACTGCTCTAGCTGTTCGGTCTTCCGTTCGAGGTCTGCGGCGTACCGTTCCAGTTCGGTCACGTCGCGGAGCACGAGCACGTACCCGCGGGGCTCTCCCCCGCGCGCTATCTCCGAAGACTGCACCCGAAGCGTCCGCGTCCCGGACTCATCGGTCAGTTCGACCGTCGAGGCGAAGGGGCCGGTCTCCGCTTTTGCCGCGGTCTCCGCTGCCATCGGAAGGGCACCGGCTCCGTCGGTCGCACGGCGGTCGGTGTCGACGAGTGCAGGAACGACGTCGTCGAGCGGGTCGCCGAGATGTGTCTCGAGGTCGGGGGAGAGGTCCGCCGCCGCCTCGTTGAAATCGACGAGTCGCCGTTCGCCGTCCACGACGAGGATCGCGTCGTCGAGCGACGAGAACGCCGCGCCGCGTGCGAGCGGGACGACGCCGAACAGGTGGCGTTTGAACAGTCCGAAAGAGACGATTACGCCGAAGATACTGGCACCAAACACCCCGTACGGAAACCCCCGAATCGGCACGAAGTCGGTCACCGAGAGCAGCGCTGGCACGACGATGAAGAGTAATCCGACCAGGAGCGAACCGGTCTGCGACCAAGTGGTTCGTCGTGAGACTAAGTGCATGTGGAAGAGCAGTCCGAGACCGACGACGACCGGGAGGTTCGCCCCGATCGCGAGCACTTTCGCGAGCGCCGTCGTCTCGACGGCGAGGTGCGGGAACGGCTCGGCCGCGATGTGTGCGTTCAGGAACAGCAGCCCGTGTAGCGGTTCAGTCAGCGTAAGCGCTACGGCCCCACCGACGAAGGCGAGTAGTGTCCACCGGACCGGCCTGGTCAGCCAGGACTCCCGGCCGGTGAACGACACCGCGAACACCAACAGGATGGACGGCCCCATTAGAAAGAGGCTGAACCAGAGGCGACCGACCATCTGTTTCATCCCGAGCGTCGGTGCGAGCACCTGCGCCGCGACGAGCGTCGCAAAGATCGACTGGGTGACGAGCATCGCCGCCATCACTGTCGCGGACCTGTCGTCGGTCTGGCGTCGGACCCAGTACGCCGTGATGGCCGTGACCACCGCTGTCAGTAGCAGGCCGAGAAGGTGCGCGAGTAACAGGTCCATCCGACTGAATCTCTCGCGCTGACTGGTAAGAGTCCATTCGTGAAATAATCAGAATTGATACCAGGGTGCTGTCCGCTCCGATCGGCCTCGGACTGCCTCGAACGTGGGGCGTCTCGCGACCGGACAGATAACGTCTGGACTGCCCGTCGCCGAATCCGACGCGGGTACTCGTTTTGCGTTTGGACGTTTCGACGATATATCTTGACAACCACACAATATTATATTGAATATCGAAATTATATTCTAGGAATAGATGGAATTAGTAGTGTATAATCAGATAATATCGTTCTAGCGACAACAATTATGATGTAGCAGACAGCACATGTTAGTGATTGACAACCAATGTCCGAGAAGATGCAGCGGACGGACGACGATCCCTTCGACGACGTCGACGCGGGCACCGTCACGGTCCGGTTGTGGAGTCGTCGGCCGGTCTGCGGACCGCGAGCGACGGTCATCGATAGACTCACCGAGCTCAGAGCCGCGGGCGTCCTCGACGACGTGGAGATTCAGACCTGGCCCGAAGCGATTGCCGTGTCGGAGCACAGCGTGCACAGCGACGTTCTCGATACCGTCGAGCGGTACGAAACATGGGCGAGCGAGCGGGGGCTGAGCCTCCGCCCGCCGTTCGAGACGCGCACGTCGTCGCTGCTCGTCGGCGGGAGCAAGGAGGTGCTCCGCACGCCGATGCTGGTCGCCGCCGCCTACGAGGGAGACGAACTGGTCGGCGTCTACCCCTGCACGGACGGGACGTCGGACTGGTCGATAACGGACTTCCTCGACGCGCTCGAGGGCGGTCTCACCGAACTGCCTCACGAATCCCCCGCCTGACGCTACTGGCCCTCCGACGGCCGCCCGCGCGGTCGTCGCACACCTCTCTCCACCTCGCCGCCATCGGACGCCCCGGACGCGACACCGCCGGTCTCCGCCCGGCCGAAAACGCGGGAGCGAAAACGGTATCACTCAGCGATACCACCGACCGATACGATGGAGTCCGTCACGCTGTACCGCGCGCCGACGGCCGCGGTCGACGCCGAGGCGGTCGCCGCGTGGCTCGACGAGCGCGTCGACGCCGCCGTCACCGTTCGAGAGCGATTCCTCTCGCTGCACGGGGACGCGGACCTCGCCGAATCGTTCGCAGAGTCGCGCGTGCTCTCCCCGCACGAGCGGGAGACGGGGAACACGATGCTCGGAATCGTCCGCTACGAGGAGCGGGCGCTGGACTCGCCCGAGCGCGCTGGCGGCGTCATCTACGACGGGCTGGCGGTCCAGCGAGCCCTCCACGAGCGACTTCCGGCGGAGGAGCGCTCGCTCGACCACCTCCACGTTCCGCTGCTCGACCGCGTGGTCGGGACCTGGGGCGACCACGACGGCCGCTGGCACAAGCGCGTGACCGTCCTCGGCCAGCCCGCGCTGGTCTCCGTGCCGGGGCTGTACGAAGCGCCCGCCAAGCCCGAGGCGTACTACAAGGAACAGCAGAAACACGCCCTCCTCTCCGGCGACGCGCCGCCCCGCGAGGTGCTCGAACAGGAGGTCGAGGGCGACTTCCTCGTGGCCGACGACCCGCGCACGACCGACGCGCTGAAGGGCTACGTCCTGCAGGCGTACCACTACCTCGACACCGGCGAGGCCTTCTGCGAGAACGAGGGCTGTCGGCTCCACAACCCCCACCGCCAGCCCGGCGTCGTCGACGCCCAGTTGCGCGGCACCGACTTCTGTCCGCGCCACGCCGAGCGCTACCGACCGGAGTAATCACTCGACAGTCCCGCTGAGCAGGCCGACGAACCCGCCGGCCATCGTCTCGTAGCGCCGCTCGACCGTCCGCTCGGTGAGTCGCTCCCGGGCCGCGGCCACCCGGCGCTCGAACGCGCTGGCGTGCGACCGCCGGGACAGTCGGCTCCCCGGTGCCGAGAGCCTGACGAACCCCTCGAACGCGACGTTCAGCGGCGCGGCGAGCGCGCTCGGACTCCGCTGGAAGTTCAGCAGCGCGACCCGACCCCCCGGGCGGACGCTGTCGCACCACGCGTCGACGGCCGCCGCGGGGTCCTCGAAGATGCCGGCGACGAACGTCGCGAGGACGGCGTCCGCGTCCCTGACGGGCGGCCGCGCGGCGTCGGCACGGACGTAGTGGACGCGCTCGCCGGTCCGCGCCGGACGCTCGGCGGCCCGGTCCAGCATCTCGCGGGTCACGTCGACCCCGACTACTCGTCCCGTCGGCCCGACGCGGTCGCGGAGGACCGGCACGTTCGCCCCGGGCCCACAGCCCATCTCGACGACGGTGTCGCCGGGCGAGAGCGCGAGCGCGTCCGCGGTCCGCTCGCGCCAGGACGAGACCCCCGGCGCGCTCGCCAGTCGGTCGTAGACGGCGGCCCACCGGCCGTAGAAGGACTGCGCGTCGGTCACAGGATCTCGCGCGCCGTCTCGGCGACCGACGCGGCGTCGTCGCCGAGCAGGTACACCACCGGCTCGATGCCCATCGCGCCGGTCTGATACAGCGCGTCCGCGCCGGGGTCGTCCGCCAGCGCGGCCGCGACGGCGGTCTCGACGCTCTCGGCGGCGTCGAACTCGACGGCCGTGTAGCCTGCGTCCTCCAGGGCGGCCACGACGGACTCGTCGTAGCGGACGTTCAGCACCGCGCGGGCGTCGTTGCCGGCGGCCCGCGCCGCGAGCAACAGCGTGGCGACGTGCTCGCTGACGCCGAACTCCGGCTCGGCCGGGATTGTCGCCCGCCCCTTCACGTCGAGAATCCGCCCCGGGACCGCCGCCACGTCCTCGATGCCGTCCGCGTCGGGGAGGCACTGGACGAGGTTCGACCCGACCGCGGGGATGAGCGTCGCGAAGCCGCTCGTGTTCTCCAGGACCGAGAGCCCGCGGCGGACCGACGCGAGCGTCTGCTCGGCCGTCCGGAGCGTCGAGTCGGGGTCGTGGACGGCGAAGTCGTCGTACGCCGACAGCTCCGGCACGGCGTCCTCGTGGAGTTGCGCCAGCAAACCGCCCTGCTCCAGTTCGCGGATGAACACCTCGGTCTCGACGAGCGCCTGGACAGGGCTCATCTCGCCCGCCGCCAGCCCGTCGGCCAGTCGCTCGACGAGTTCGTTCAGGCCGCGGTGGTCGAGCAGGTCCGCCTGCCGCTCCACGTCCCCGTGGACGTACTTCGAGACGGCGCTCTGGCTGATTCCCAGCAGGTCGGCCACCTCGGACTGGGTCAGCCCGCGCTCCCTGAGCGCGTCGGCCAGCAGCGAGCGAAACGTCGGCAGGAAGTCGTCGACGACGATCTCCTCGACGAAGCGCATCTATCGCCGCCCTCCGGCCTGGGCCGTCCCGCTCATTGGTCGCCTCCGAACTCGACCGACTTTCTCACCGATACCGTGATGCCACGCCTAGCGGCCATCACTGATCGCCTCCGAACTCGCGATCTCCCTGTATCTTGCTCGCCTGCGGCCCGGTCTGGCCCTGATACTTCGAGCCGCGTTCGGCTCCGTACGGGCGGTCGGCGGGCGTCTTGAGTTCCGTGAAGGTGAGCTGCGAGATACGCATCCCGGGCGTGAGCGCGACCGGCGCGGTGCCGAGGTTCGAGAGTTCGAGCGTGATCTGCCCCTCGTACCCCGGATCGCATAATCCGGCCGTCGCGTGCACCACGATCGCCAGACGCCCGAGCGACGATCGGCCTTCGACGTGGGCGATGAGGTCGTCCGGGATGGCGACGCGCTCGTGGGTGGTCCCGAGCACGAAGTCGCCCGGGTGGAGGATGAACTCCCCGTCCTCGTCGACGACGGTCTCGTCGACGTAATCCGCGACCTCGTCCTCGGAATTCGGGTGGATGCAGGGGATGTTGGCGTGCTGGAACTCCAGGAACTCCCGGCCCAGTCGCAGGTCGACGCTGGCGGGCTGGATCTGGATGTCCGGGTCGTCGAGCGGTTCGACGACGAGGTCCCCCGCCTCGAGTCGCCGGAGAATATCCGCGTCTGAGAGTATCATGAGAGTGGCGTTTGCGGGCGCAAGCGTAAATGTTGACGATTGCGAGTGCAAACGCCGATTTCCGGGTCCCCGATGGAACCGTGCAGTCTGTGCACCGGCGGAGACGCGTTGGCCATCGCAGAGACGTTCGGACGTGCTCGGCCGTCTCTGCGAGGTGTTCGGCCACGGCGTATGTACTCTGTGGTATGTGCAACCGTGCGGGTACTCCGACGGGCGTTTAAGTCCGGGTGTCTATGACAGGGTATGAAGCAGGCTATCGTCGCGCGGGCCGACATCGGGATGGGCGAGGGCAAGCTCGCCGCGCAGGTCGCCCACGCCTCCCTGTCGGCGTACGAGGACGCCGGTCGGAAGCCCCGGAAGGCCTGGAAGGGCGAGGGGCAGAAGAAGGTCGTCCTGAAGGCCACCAGCGAGTCCGAGCTGTTCGAACTCGCGGACGTGGCCGAGCGCGAGGGCCTGCCGCATGCGGTCGTCCGCGACGCCGGCCACACACAGCTCGACCCCGGGACCGTCACGGCGCTGGCCGTCGGCCCCGCCGAGGACGAACTGGTGGACCGCGTCACCGGCGACCTGCCGCTGTACTGAGGGCAGTCGGCACGCGCGATAGGTCTATATAAGAGTAACCCTAACCTCAGGTGAACAACAGACATCACACATCATGCAAGGAAACGAACAACAGGCGTACGACCGCGGGATTACCATCTTCTCGCCGGACGGACGCCTCTACCAGGTCGAGTACGCACGGGAAGCCGTAAAGCGCGGGACCGCGAGCGTCGGCGTCCGCACCGCGGACGGCGTCGTCATCGCGGCCGACCGCCACGCCCGGTCGCCGCTCATCGAGCGCGACAGCATCGAGAAGATCCACGAGATCGACTCCCACGTCGGCGTCGCGAGCGCCGGTCACGTGGCCGACGCGCGCCAGCTCATCGACGTGGCGCGCCGGCAGGCCCAGGTCAACCGCCTGCGCTACGACGAGCCGGCGTCCGTCGAGTCGCTGACGAAGGAGATCACCGACTACATCCAGCAGTACACGCAGACGGGCGGCGCGCGCCCGTTCGGCGTCGCGCTGCTCGTGGCCGGCATCGAGGACGGCCAGCCCCGCCTGTTCGAGACGGACCCGTCGGGGACGCCCTACGAGTGGCAGGCCGTCGCCATCGGCGGCTCGCGGGAGGACATCCAGTCGTTCCTCGAAGACGAGTACGCCGACGGGATGGACCTCGAAGGCGGCATCGAGCTGGCGCTCCGGGCGCTCGCGTCGGTCAACGACGACGGCCTCGACGCCACCGGCGTCGACATCGCCACCATCGACGTAGAGACCGAGCAGTTCCGGAAGCTCTCTGAGGAGGACATCGCCGAACGCCTCGAGGAGTTCGACCTCGGAGGTGAGAACTGATGTACGACCCAGAGAACCGGCTCACCGACGCCTACGAGCCCGAAGTCGGGACCCTCCCCAACGAGGACGAGGGCCGCGACGAGGAGAACGTCGTCAAGACCGGGACCACGACCGTCGGCCTCTCGACCGAGGACGGCGTCATCATCGCCACGGACCGGCGCGCCTCGCTGGGCGGCCGCTTCGTCTCGAACAAGCAGGTCACGAAGGTCGAGCAGATTCACCCGACGGCCGCGATGACGCTGGTCGGCAGCGTCGGCGGCGCGCAGTCGTTCATCCGCTCGCTGCGAGCGGAGGCCGACCTCTACGAGGTCCGCCGGAACGAACCGCTCTCGATCCACGCACTGGCGACGCTCGCGGGTAACTTCGCCCGCGGCGGCCCGTACTTCGCCATCAACCCCATCGTCGGCGGGGTCGACGAAGAGGGCAGCCACGTCTACAGCGTCGACCCGGCCGGCGGCGTCCTCCAGGACGACTACACCGTCACCGGGTCCGGGACGATGGTCGCGACGGGGACCATCGAGGGTCAGTACGACCCCGAGATGAGCCTCGAAGAGGCGCGCTCGCTCGCCATCCGCGCGGTCGAGGCGGCCGCCGAGCGCGACACCGGCTCCGGCAACGGCGTCGTCATCGCCGAGATCACCGCCGAGGGCGTCGAGGTCGACGCCTTCGACGACTACGAGTCGGCGTCGTAGACCGCCCGTTTTTCTCCGCCCGCGCGACGAGCGCTCCGGGTCGGACTCACTCTCGCGGGACGACGCGCATCGGGTAGTCGGATTGCCGCATGATGTCCTGCGCGACGCTGCCGAAGAGCAGCCGGTCGGTCCGACTGCGCTTGCGGACGCCGATGACCAGTTCGTCGGCGTCGACCTCCGCCGCGATGTCGAAGATGTCGGTCGCCGGGCTGTTCCCCCGGATTATCTGGTAGGTCTCGACCGTCGCCAGGTCGCCGAGTCGGTCGGGAACGACCTCCAGGGCAGTCTTCCCGTCCGCGATGGCCTGCTCCGGCGTGTTGGCACCGCCGCGCTGGGAGTTGACCGCGTAGACGACGTCCTCGGCGTCGAGCACCGCCCCGAGGTACGAACACAGCGTTTCGCTGACTGACACCGCGTTCGTCGCGAGCACGAAGGTCGTCATGTCCCCGTCCCCGTCGGCCTGAACAATAAGTATGGTCTGCGTTACCACCCGACAGCTTCCGGGCGGGCGGCTACCGCTCGCCGAGCACGAGCCAGCAGACGGCCGCGAAGACGGCGAGGACGAGGCCGATCGAGCCCCACGCGAGCGCCGCGAAGGCCGTCGGGCCGAGCGCGGCCAGCGCGAGTGCGGTCATCGCTCGGACCCCCCGTCGGCGACCGGGTCATCGAGCGAGCGAACGTCGCGCCCGAGCGTCTCCAGGTCGGCGTCGGCGTCGCCAAGCGCCGTCGCGGCCGCGGTCAGGGCCGCGGAGACGAGCGTCGCGCCGGCGAAGGCGACGAGGAACGACGGCGTCGGCAGGGCGCTCCCGAGCCCCGGTATCGCGGCGACCAGGCCCCGGAGCGTCGGGAAGTACGCGAAGCCGACGGCGAGTCCCGCCAGTCCCGAGACGATTGCGCCCGGGCCGGTGAGCCGCTCGGTGTACAGCCCCGCGAGGAACGGGACGAACACGCCGGCGGCGAGCAGGTCGGCCGTCAGGAACAGTTGCAGGACGCTGTAGCCCTGCGCGCCGATGAAGATGGCGCCGAGTGCGACGGCGACCGTCAGGCCGCGCCCGCCGAGCCAGAGGGTCCGCTCGTCGGGGGCGTCCAGCACGCGGGCGAGGTCGGCGGTGACGACGCTGGCGATGGCGTTGAACATCGTGTCGGCGGAGCTCATCACGAGCAGGACCGCCAGCACGACGACGGCGAGCGTGACCCACGCGGGGAACGCCTCGGCCAGCACGAGGAAGAAGGCGATGCTCGCGGACCCGGACTCGGTGAGGCTCAGGCCCGCCGCGGCGATGCCGAACAGGCCGGAGAGCACGAGCATCGGGACGACGACCACCGCGGCGAGGCCCATCCCGCGGCGCAGCGAGCGCTCCCCGTCGGCGGCGTAGACGCGCTGCCAGACGCCCTGGTTCAGCATGTTCGCGCCGAGCAGGGCGAAGGCGACGTAGAGCCCGAACTCCAGGCCGGGGCCGAATGCCGGGTCGAGCAGGACCGGGTCGGCCGACACCGCGGCGGCGTGGAGGTCGCCCGCGCCGCCCAGCGAGAGCAGCGCGCCCGCGAAGCCGACCGCGAGCAGCGGGAGGATGACGAGCGTCTGGACGGTGTCGGTGACGATGCTCGCGAGCAGGCCGCCGTAGGTGGTGTACAGCAGGACGAACCCGCCGACGAGCAGCGAGGTCTGCCAGTGGGGCACGCCGGCGACGAACGCCAGCGCGCCGGCGATGCCGGTCATCTCCGCGGCGAGGAAGACGAACATGTAGAACACCGACACCGCGAGGACGAACACGTACATCCCGGTCCCGAAGCGGGCGTAGGCGAACTCCGTCAGCGAGTGGCCGGCGGGCATCACCTCGCGGATGCGAGCGCCGACCGGGACGAACAGCGCGAGCGGGATGGCGCTCCCGATAGCGTAGCCGAGCACGGCGGGCAGGCCGCCGAACGCGGCCCCCGACTCGGCCGGGCTGAACAGGATCCAGACGCCCATCATCGACGCGATGACCGTCGCCGCGAGCGTCCCGCTCCCCGCGGAGTCGCGCGCCGAGACGTACGTCTCCACGGAGTCGACGCGACCGCGCGAGGCCAGGAGGCCGACGCCGGTGAAGGCGAGGACCGTCGCCGCCGTCGCGGCGAGCGCGACCGTCGCGGAGACCATCTACGGGCGCACCTCGCGCTCGCCCGTCGCCTGGTACGCCGACTCGAAGAATTGCCGTTCGAGGTCGACGGTCCGGTCGAACAGCGCCGCGACGCGGGCCTCCCGCCGTGGCGAGAGCGTCGGGCCGACGGCGTCTAGCTGGCCCCGGAGCCAGTCGACGAACGCCCGGAAGGGGGCAACGGCGTGGAGGTCGACCCACTCAGCGAAGTAGAAGGGCAGGCCCATGCCGGCGCTCGGCGGCCCGTCGGCGTCCGCGTGGCGCTCGGCGGCCGCCGTCGCCCACGTCTCGTAGACCCACTCGGCGGGGACGAGCACGGCCAGCGTCTCGGCGTAGCCGCCCTCGCGAGCGGCGCGCCCGAGCAGGTCGAGGAACTGCGCCGTCACGGCCGAGGGTTCGGGGTCCCGCCAGCGCGAGTCGTCGACGCCCAGCGCGGCGAACGAGCGCTCGAAGTAATCGTCCTCCTCGTCGGTCACCGTGTCGAGGAACTCGACGAGGCGGCGCTTCGCGGCCATGTCGGGGGCCTGCCCGACGGCGTAACCGAACGTCCCCACGAGTTCGCCGACGAAGGCGTAGTCCTGCACCAGGTAGCGCGCGAAGGCGTCTTCCGAGAGGGTGCCGGCCCCGAGTTCGCGGACGAAGCGGTGGTCGGCGGCGGCGTCCCACGCGGCCCGGTCCCGGTCGCGGAGCCACTCGGTGAAGCGCGGGTCCTCGACGCCGGCGGCGTAGTCGGCGTACGTCTCGCCGCCGCTCATAGCTCCCAGCCCTCCAGCGTGTAGGCCATCTCCCAGAAGCGGTGTTCGAGCTTCGCGCTCGTCAGGAACGCCCGCTCCATCGCGTCGTGCTGGCCGGGGTAGCGGTCGCCGCAGCGGTCGACGTACGCGCGACACCACTCGGTCGCCTCGCGGAACTCCGCGCCCGTGTACATCTCGATGAACGGCGTGTAGCGGTGCTCTTCCTCGGCGAGGTCGGCCATGTGCTCGGCCACGTCGAGGTAGCCCTGCATGCACGGGTAGAGGGCGGCGGCGATCTCGGCCTCGTGGCCCTCGTAGGCCGTCCGAACGAGGAAGTTCGTGTAGGCGAGACACGTCGGCGCCTTCTCCGTCGTCTCCAGGTCGGTATCGGAGATGCCGTAGTCGGCGGCGAACTCCCGGTGGAGGTCCATCTCGGTGTCGAGCACCTGGTGGGCCACGCCGAGCAGGTGCGCCATCGTCTCCTCCTCGCGGGCCGTCGCGCCGGCCAGCGCGAACAACCGCGCGTAGTCCTGGAGGTATCGGTAGTCCTGTCTCACCCAGTGCCGGAACGCCGCCTCGTCGAGCGTACCGGCGGCCAGTTCCGTGACGAACGGGTGGGCCTTCTGCGCCGCCCAGATGTCCTCGCCCGCGTCGAGGAGTCGGTCGCTGAATGCCATCGTTGGGCGAGTCGACGCGCTCCTCTGTGTTATAGGCTTCTAATATAACTCGGTTGTAGACTGGCGAGCGGGCGGCGGCCGGCAGGCTACTTGTGGCCGGGGCGTCTCACGTCGGGTAATGACACTGCAGTTGCCGAGCGAGATCGTCGTCGAGCGGTTCCTGCCGACGGCTCGCGCGATGCTCGCGGCGGAACTCGACGCGGAGGGGTGGACCCAACAGGAGATCGCCGACCAGCTCGGCGTCACGCAGGCCGCGGTGAGCAAGTACAAGAGCGGCGAGGTCTCCGTCGAGGAGCGCTTCCGCGAGGACCGGCGGATGGTCCAGACCATCGAGCGCATCGCGGCGGGGCTGGCCGCCGACGAGATGGACGAGTACGCGGTGCTCGACGAACTGCTCGCGCTCGTCCGCGAGTTCGAGGACCGCGGCCCCATCTGTGCGGTTCACGAGGAGGAGATGCCGGCCCTGCAGGGGATGGGCTGTGACCTCTGCGTGCGGGGCACGGACGCCGCGGTGCTCGAAGAGCGGACCGTCCTCTCCTCGGTTCGGCGGGCGACGCGCCTGCTCTCGGACGCCGCCGTCGTGGTCGCCGCCATCCCGAACGTGGGGATGAACGTCGGGATGGCGCTGCCCGACGCCGACGACGCGCTCGACGTGGCGGCGGTCCCCGGCCGCATCCACGACCTCCGGGGCCGCGTGAACGTCCCGTCGAACCCGGAGTTCGGGGCCTCCGAGCACGTCGCGGGGACGATTCTGGCCGCGATGGCCGTCGACCCGACGCGCCGGGCCGCGCTCAACGTCGTGACCGACGAGGCGGTCCTCGACAGCGCCCGCGAGCGCGGCGTCGAGCCCCTGCAGTTCGACGCCGGCTACGAGGACCGGGGCGACCGCCTCGAAGCGGCGTTCCGCGAGCGCGGCTCAGTCCCGCGGGTCATCTACCACGAGGGCGCGTTCGGCGTCGAACCGATTACCTACGTCTTCGGCGAGACGGCCGTCGACGCGGCGGAGTTCGCCGTCGACCTGCTGGAAGACGCGTCCGCGTAGCCGGCGGTTCGGGCGGCCGTCGAATCGGTCTCCCGGCTCAGAACCAGCCCGTCTCGGGATCGACGGGATTGTTCGGCTCCTCGCCCCGGAGGACGCGGAGCACGTCCTCGGTCACCGTCTCGGTCAGTTCCGCGCGGGACTCCTCGGAGTACCACGCGACGTGGGGGCTACAGACGACGCTGTCGAGGTCGTGCAGGGGCGACTCGCCGGGCGGCTCCGACGCGCGAACGTCCAGGCCCGCGCCGGCGATGTCGCCGTTCGTCAGCGCGTCGTACAGCGCGTTCTCGTCGACGAGGCCGCCCCGGGCGGTGTTCACGAGCAGCGCGTCGTCGCGCAGCCGGTCGAAGGCGTCGGCGTCGAACAGCCCGCGCGTCTCGTCGGTCAGCGGCGCGTGGACCGAGACGATATCCGACTCGGAGAGCAGCGCCTCGAAGTCCACCTTCTCGACGCCGAGGTCGCCCATCCGGTAGGCCGGGACGTACGGGTCGTAGGCGATAACGTCCACGTCGAATCCCCGGAGCTTCGCGGCGAACCGGCTCGCAAGCTTGCCGAACGCGACGAGGCCCACGGTCTGGCCGGCGAGGCGGTGCATCGGCTGGCCGACTGCCCACTCCCACTCGCCGTCCTTGACCGAGCGGTCGAAGGTCGGAATCTTCCGCAGGCAGGCCATCATGAGCGCGAACGCGTGGGTCGACACCTCCTCGACGGAGTAGTCCGGGACGTTGAGGACCGTGACGCCGGCGTCGGTCGCGGCCGCCACGTCGATGTTGTCGACGCCGATGCCGGCCCGGCCGACGACCTCCAGCGAGCCCGCGGCGTCGACGACCTCGCCGGTGACCTGCGTCCCGGCGTCGACGATCAGCGCGTCCGCGTCGGCGACCGCCTCGGCCACGGCGGCCGGTTCCTTCGCGTCCGTCGTCTCGACCGTCGCGTCAACCGCGTCGAGCACGGCCTCTCGCGTCGCGTCGTCCATGACTTTCGTGTCCGAGACAACGACTCGATGTGTCATACCCGGGCGTTCCGGTCGGGTCGAAATAAACCCACCCCACGCGGTGGGGGCGCCGCTCCTCGCTCGCCGGTTTTCTCGGCTATAAGTCGCGGCCGCCGGTACCGCTAGCCGATGGCCACCGATACCGAGGAGGGCGTCGACCTGCTCGACTCCTTCCGGCAGTTCTTCGCGCTGGAGCGGGACGTGTTGGTCCTCTCGCTGTCGATGTTGGCCTTCAGCCTCGCCTTCCAGATGACCAGCCGGTACGTCCCGGAGTACATGCGCGTGCTGGGGGCCAGCGCGGGCGTCATCGGCCTCTACGGCAGCGTCGGGAACTTCATCAGCGCGGTGTACCCCTACCCCGGCGGCGCGGTCTCGGACCGCATCGGCTCGCGCCTGGCGCTCACCGCCTTCGCGACGCTGGCGACGCTCGGCTTCGGCGTCTGGTACCTCGCGAGCGTCGTCGGCGACGTGACCGTCGGCGCGTGGACGCTCCCGGCGTGGTGGCTGGTGTTCCTCGGTCTCTTTCTCGCGCAGGCGTGGAAGTCCTTCGGGCTGGGCGCGACCTTCGCTATCGTCAAGCAGAGCGTCCCGCCGGAGCGACTGGCGATGGGCTTCGCCAGTACCGAGGTGTTCCGGCGCATCGGCTTCCTCGTCGGGCCGCTGGCCGCCGCGGCGCTGCTCGCCACCACCGCGACGTTCGTCGGCGGCTTCCAGCGGGTCCTCCTGCTCGCCGTCGCCTGCGGCCTCGTCGCAACGGTCGCCCAGCACCTGCTGTACGACGCCAGCGAGGACACGCTCGGAAAGTCCTTCGAGGGGGTCGGTCAGGTCCTTCGGGACCTGCGGACGATGCCGGCGACCCTGCGGCCGCTGCTGGTCGCCGACACGCTCATTCGATTCGCAAACGGCATGGTGTACGTCTTCTTCGTCATCGTCGTCACCGACTTCCTCGCGGTCGGGTTCACCGGCTTCGGCGTCTCGCTGCGGCCGGACGCCTTCTTCGGCGTCCTGCTCGGCGTGGAGATGGTCGTCGCCGTCGTCTCGATGGCCCCCGTCTCGAAGTTCGCCGAGTGGGCCGGCCTCAAGCCCGCCGTCGCGCTCGGCTTTCTGGTGTACGCGACGTTCCCGCTCTTGCTCATCGTCGCCCCCGCAGACCAGTGGCTCGTCCTCTTGCTCTTTGCCTTCTCCGGCCTCCGCTTCGCCGGCCTGCCCGCGCACAAGGCGCTCATCGTCGGCCCGGCCGAGCGCAACGCCGGCGGCCGCGTCACGGGGACGTACTACCTCGTCAGAAACGTCGTCGTCGTCCCGAGCGCCGCGCTCGGCGGCTGGCTCTACGGGAGCGAGTGGGCCCTGACCGTCCGCGGGCTCACCCTCCGGGCCGGTCCCGAACTCGCCTTCGGCACGGCGACGGCCGTCGGGCTGGTCGGCGTCGCGTACTTCCTCGCCTTCGGCCGGGAGTTCGAGGCGTACGCCTGAACCGTCCTCACAGGGCCTCCCACTCCTCTTCCGGGGGGAGTTCCTCGCCGCAGCGCGGGCAGTACCGCATCGGCGCGCGCGACTCCTGCCCGTCCCTGTCGAACGTGATCCGTCGGCCGCAGTGCTCGCATGCTATCTTTGCCATCGTGGTGTTCACTGGTCGTCCGCCGGTAGACGACCTACTCGTCCCTGCGGCCCCCAGCGTGGTAAGTGTGCGCACGGACCGACTGATGGTGTTTACTTTGGCGAGGATTGGCGGATTCCACGTCGAGAACTCCAGAAAGCCCCACCCGTGTCGGCTGGCCACCCATCCAAGTGGGTGGGGTTGAAAGGGGCGACTGTCTCGACGACGGCGGGCGAAACAAGCACTGGACCGAGCAAAGCGAGGGAAGCGCACAGCGTGCCCCCGAGTCGAAACAGTCGGGGCTTTCTGGCGGTTCCTGAGACATCTTCCTGCTTCACTAAACACTGCCTCCCGACTCGCCCGCCCGAGAGCGCCAGCCCTAAGCGTCGACCCGCGAACACCCCACCATGCGCGAGGCCCACCCCATCGAGCGGGCGGTCGGCATGGAGCACTACGTCAGCGACGCGGCGGGGGTGGGCGGTCGCCTCCGCGACAGGCCCGCGGACTTCCGCGTCCGGGAACTGGAGGCGTTCGACACCGAACCCGTCGACGCCGACACCGGCGCGTACCCGCACCTCGTCTTCCGGGCGGAACTGGCCAACTGGGACACCAACGACTTCGCGAGCCGCCTCTCTGACCGGCTGGGCATCTCCCGCGAGCGGGTGTCCTGGGCGGGGACGAAGGACAAGCGCGCCGTCACGACGCAACTGTTCTCGGTGAAGGGAGTCGACGCCGACGCGCTCCCCGAAATCGACGGCGCGACCATCGAGGTCGTGGGGCGCGCGGGCCGCCCGATCCTGTTCGGCGACCTCGCTGGCAACGGCTTCGAAATCGTCGTCCGCGACGCCGAGCGGCCCGAGAACGCCGCCGCAGTGGTCGCGGACCTGGCGGCCTTCGCTCGCGGCGAGGACCCGACGGCCGACGACGGGGCGAGTGCCGCCGAGACTCTGCCGGAGGGCGAGACGACGGTCGGCGTGCCGAACTACTTCGGCCAGCAGCGCTTCGGGTCGCGCCGTCCGGTCACCCACGAGGTCGGCCTCGCCATCGCCCGCGGCGACTGGGAGGGTGCCGTCCTGGCGTACGTCGGCAACCCCCACGAGCGCGAACCGGAGGCCACCCGCGAGGCCCGCGCCTACGCCGACGAGACCCGCGACTGGGCGGGGGCGCTCGACAGGCTGCCCGGGGCGCTGGGCTACGAGCGCTCCATCTGTCACCGCCTCGTCGAGAACGGGGCCGACGAGCCGGCGGACTTCCGCGAGGCGCTCGAGGCCCTGCCGTCGAACCTCCAGTCGCTGTTCGTCAACGCGGCCCAGTCGTACGTGTTCAACCGCATCCTCTCGGCGCGCCTGGAGCGGGGCCTGCCGTTCGACCGCCCCGTCGAGGGGGACGTGGTGTGTTTCCGGGACGGCGACGCGCCGAGCGACCTCGCGGTCCCGGACCCCGACCGGACCCAGCGCGTCACCGAGAAGCGCCTGTCCACGGTCGAGCGCCACTGCGAGCGCGGCCGCGCCTTCGTCACCGCGCCGCTGGTCGGGACCGAGACGGACCTCGGCGGCGGCGAACCGGGCGACATCGCCCGCGCCGTGCTCGACGACGTGGGCCTCGAACCCGGCGACTTCGACCTGCCGGGCGAGTTCCACAGCGAGGGGACCCGGCGCGCGATACTGCTCCGGACCGACCTCGGCGTCGACCGCGACGGCGACGACCTGACGTTCTCCTTCGCGCTCCCGAAGGGGAGCTACGCGACGGTGGTCCTCCGGGAGTTCCGGAAGGGCGACCCGGACGCGTGAGCCGCCGTTCGGGACCGGGCCGACACAGCGCCCGGCGGTCCCGCTCTCGCGAGTAGAAACGGGTAAGTCCGGCCGCGCGTCCCTTCCGGTATGGGCGAGCTACCGGACGAGTTCTCGTGTACCATCACCGACTGGGAGTACATCTACGGGCTCTGTCGCGACGTGGCAGACGACGTGAAGGCCGCCGAGTTCGAGCCCGACGTGGTCGTCGCGCTGGCCCGCGGGGGCTGGTTCGGCGGGCGCTGTCTCTGTGACTTCCTCGGGCTGGACGACCTGGCGAGCCTGAAGGTCGAACACTACGTCGGGACCGCCGAGAAGGGCGAGGAGGCGCAGATTCGCTACCCGCTGGCCGACGGCGCGGTCGCGGGCAAGGACGTGCTCGTCGTCGACGACATCGCCGACACCGGCCAGTCCATCGAGACGGCCGCGGAGTGCGTCCGCGACCGCGACCCGAGCAGCGTTCGGACGGCGACGCTCCAGTTGCTCCAGACCAGCGAACACGAACCCGACTTCGTCGGCGAGCGACTCGACGAGTGGGCCTGGGTCGTCTACCCCTGGAACTTCATCGAAGACATGGTCGAACTCGTCGCCGGCGTCATGGACAAGAGCGACCGGTCGGTCCACACCGAGGACGACCTGCGGCGACTGCTCCGTGAGTTCCACGGCGTCTCGCGGACGGAACTGGAGATCGCCCAGCCGAACCGACTGAACGAGGTCACGGGCGAGATGGAGCGGCGCGGCGTCGTCGAGTCGACCGGCGACGGCTGGCGACTGGCCGAGAACTGACGGCACGAGCGCGGCGGCTGTCGTCGCGGGCGGTCCTATCGCCGCTCCCGGTCAGCGGCGCGTTCGGCCGTCGTCGCGGACGTATTCGAGCGCGCTGAGGAACAGCTCGGTGTCGACGCGGTCCTCCGACTCCTCGAGGCGCTCGCGAATCTTGGTCGGTGTCATGGCTACTGTTAACATACGTCTTGTCGCGTGTTAACTCTTTCTCACGGACCGACAGATTCCGGTCCGCGCCCGCTCGACGGCCGCGGGGACGACGCATTCCACGGGCCGCGGTTACGCGCGCTCGACGAACCGCGCGTCGGCGGAGGTGTGACCGCGGTTGAAGGAGAGCACTTTCGCGCGAATCACGTCGCCGGGGGAGACCGACGCGGGCACGTCGTCGGTGAACAGCACGAACCCCTCGACCTTCCCGACCGCGACGCGGTCGCCGGAGTGATGGTCGGTGAACTCCGTGACGCCGAACTCGTAGGTTTCGCCGAGTTCGACGGGCGGGTCCCGCTGCTGTGCGGCGTCGTGGGCGCGCTTCGACGCGCGTTCGCCCGAGGAGCGTCGCCGGAGGAGGCCACCGAGCGCGAGCACCGCGAGGGCGGCCCCGCCCGCGACGAGCCAGACGAGTTGCATAGGTGGTCTCTCAGGCCGGAGCGTATTACCGTTCGGGGTTCAGAGTCCGAGGCGGTCCCGCAGGCCGCCGCTCGACCCATCGGAATCGGATTCGCCGGCGGTCCCGTCCCACTCCCCGGGGAGTTCCTCGGCGAGGCCGGCGACTTCCTCGTCGCTGAATCGCGGGTCCGCGGCGGCCTCGTCCAGCCAGTCTTCCCACTCCGCCGGCGTCAGTAAGCCCTCGGCGTCGACCTCCCACTGGTCGACGAGCGCCTCGCGGTCGCGAAACGGGATGTCCATGCCGCTGTCGCCCCAGTACAGCGGGGAGAACGCGAACTCGTGGGTGTCGCCGTCGAGCCAGACGAGTCGGTACGGGTAGTCGTTGTAGTTGAACACGTCGTCCGGCGAGACCACGTCGCCGTTGGGCAGTTCCAGCGTCTCGGACATACCAGTCGGTACGGGTCTCGGCCCTTTCAGGATTCCGCGGGTCGGCTCGCGACCCGGAATCCGCCGCCGCTACGCGAGCGGGTCGCACAGCGCCCACTCGTCGGCCGCGGGATCGAGGTTGGACGGCTCCGCGCCGCGCGTCGTCAGGACGCCGGCGTGGTAGTACATCGCCTTCAGTTGGAACACGGTGGGCGAGTGGTACACGTCGCCGTCGGTGAGCGCCTCGCGCCGGAGGTCGCCGTCGCCGGTCAGCACCCGCCGGCGCACGTCGTCGACACCGCGGAGGAACAGTTCGACCGTGAACTCCGGGTGCAGGGCGTGGAGGTACTCGACGAACTCGACGAGCGACGGCGTCCCGTGGCCGTCGCGGTGGAGGCCGTACAGCTCCTCGACGAGCAACTGGGTCGCGGGGTAGTGATAGACGATCCGGCGGACGAGTTCGCCCCACTGCGGCGCGACGTCGACGAACCGCTTCCGCGAGCGCTTCCAGTCTGCGAAGCCGTCGAGAGCGGCGTCGACCGACCCGGCCGTCCGCAGCGCGAAGCGGACGACCTCCCGGCCAAGCGGCGTCAGTGTGAGGCTGTCGCGGCTGTCGTCGACCAGGTTCAGGAAGACAGCGCCGGCGACGGCCGAGTCGACCGCGCCGACGACCCGGTCCTCGACGAGCGACCGGGCGTCACCGTCGTGCGCGACGGCCAGCGGGACGCCGAGGTAGTTCTTGGGGTGATTGAGACCGAAGTTCCGGTCGGCGACGCCCTGGGCGCTCGCCTGGAACCGGATGGCCGAGGCGGCGTCGGTCGAGCCGTGGCCGACGACGCGCGGGCGTTCGAGCACCGCCACGTCGCCGTCGGGTTCGACGCCCAGGACGCCGACGTTGAGTTCGCGGGCCATCGTCCGCGCCGCGGTTGGGATGGCCGCGCGCGGCGCGCTCACGAAGGCGACGTTGGCCTCGTTGAGTCGGTCGTGGGCCTGGACGACGGCGCGCTCGGCGTCGACGGTCCCGGCGTCGGTGTACCCCTTCGCCTCGACGGCGACCAGCGGCGGG